>Ga0105047_10012869_pt1 | contig 13430 bp, 9 predicted proteins | sample MAT04_FD_78384 | JGI IMG/M metagenome (GOLD analysis project Ga0105047, IMG submission 78384) | Freshwater microbial communities from Lake Fryxell liftoff mats and glacier meltwater in Antarctica - MAT-04 (megahit assembly) | ecosystem: Environmental > Aquatic > Freshwater > Ice > Liftoff...
GTGGAGCGCAAGGTGTCTACCTCCACGCACCGCCAGGCGCTGAGCGCCTTGCTTTTCTTGTACCAAAAAGTCTTCGGGGTCACGCTGCCGTGGATGGACGAGTTGGCGCGGCCGGTACCAAAAAAGCGCATTCCTGTGGTGCTGACGCGCTGCGAGGTGCAGGCGGTGCTCGGCAAGCTGGAGGGCACACACAAGTTGCTGGCATCGCTGCTCTATGGGTGCGGTATGCGTTTGATGGAAGACCTGCGCTTGCGCGTGAAGGACGTTGACTTTGACCGCAACGTCATCATCGTGCGCGATGGCAAAGGCGGTAAAGACCGGGTGGTGATGTTGCCGAAAAGCATCGTGCCGGCGCTCCAGGACCAGTTCCTGCAAAGCCACACGTTATGGGCGCACGACCGCGCGCAGCAATTGCCAGGGGTGGAGATACCGCATGCGTTGGACGCCAAGTACCCCAAGGCAGGGCAAACCTGGGCTTGGCATTGGGTGTTTGCCCAGGCCACAGTGTCCACCGACCCGCGCAGTAAAACTGTGCGGCGCCACCACGCCTACGACCAGACCTTTCAACGCGCGTTCAAGTTGGCACTGCAGGCGGCGCTGATCGCGAAACCCGCAACGCCTCAATAGTGAAGCCATTGTCTGCCTGGAGGCGGTGCTGTGCCCCAACGTCTTGACAACCGCAGAACGTCTGACCCGTGCGCGCGCGCTTCGCATTCGCGCAAGCCTGGCAGCAACGCAGTTTCATGCATGCCTATCCGGTTGACACAGGTTGATGGGTGTTTTCTGATTTCCTGTCCGCCCGCGCGGCACTGTATATTCCCCGGTAGGTCGGGGCCTTGTTTCCTGGAGCCGATCCGAATAGGCCTGCCGACTATCCGAAGGCCAAGCATAGAGATGGGCACGGTCGCGGCATCATCGCCGGACGGCTCCGCCTCCAAGTGTCTCGCTGCGGGCGAACCATCGCAGCACGCAATTTGTGAAGCATCTGGAATGCAGTTTCGTAACGCCCGAGACCGAGCTGTTTTTGGAACTGCAGCTCGCTCATGCCGGGGGTCTGTGTCGTGACCAGGTAGGCAGCCCAAAACCAGACGTGCAGCGACTGCCGCGAGCCGTGCATGATGGTGCCGGCTGTGAGACTGGTCGGGTTGCCGCAGTGACGACATTCGAGCACCCGAGGACGGGCCAAAAGTCGCCACGGGCAATCGGCGAATCATCTCCTCATCACCGACCTTGGTCGATTCCATCGCTTCGCGCCTTTGCCATGGGTTGGACAATGACCGAACTCTTCGACACATCACTTTGAATCGCCCCCCCGTCCGATGTGCCGATGTCCGTTGCCAAGGGCGCCGCCGCGGTCTAGACTGGGCACCCGAACGCCAGTGCGCCACAGTGCGTCAAAAGGGAGAACACACCATGCATGCTGCCTTGCACTGCCTCGTGGCCGCCGCTGCCATCACGCTCGGTCCTGTGACCCTGGCCCAGACGATCACCGCAAGTTTCGACGACCTGTCGGCCTTGCCGGCCGTCAATGCCGCCACGGGGCTGTATTTCGCCAACGGTGACAGCCTGATCTACCAGGGCGTGACCTGGGACGAACGTTTCAAGGTGGTCGGTGATGCCTACCGCGTCGATCCAGCTACGCCCGGGCCGTTGTACGGCATTCCCCATTCCGGCAACTACTTTGTCACCAGCGAATTGGACGATCCGCTCAACGACGGATTGCTGATCACCACGCCCTTGCGGCTCACTGGCGCCTGGTTCGGGCGCAATGCCTACTACGGATTCGGCGCCGGTGCCGACCAGATCACGATCCATGCACTGGCCGGGGCACAGGTGCAGGCGTCGGTGGTGTTCAATCTGCCCGATACCCATCCCGGCAATCCGGCGCCGCTGCAGTTCGTCGATACCGGCGCTTTTGCGACGCTGGCCGGAATCACCGGGTATCGCATCGACCGCCGCGCAATGGGTGAACAGAACGGTCATTGGGTGGCGGACGATTTCACGTTTGCCGCCGTCTCTGCGGTGCCCGAGCCGACACCGCCGCTGATGTGGTTGGCTGCGCTGGGTGTGCTGCTGGCCGGCAACTGGCGTCGGCTACGCCGTTGAATCTGCGGTTGAAAGGCGGGCAGACCAGGCGTGGCGCCAGTCATCGGCGGCCCACAGAAGCTCGAAGTTCATTGGCTGGGTTGCGATGAACCGCCGGTCTTCGACAACCGCCGCGCCAATACGGCCATCCACACCGCCAGCACCGCGCCGCCGCCCGCCAGCAGCCACACGGCCAGTGTGACCTGTTGCGGTTGCAAAGGCAGGTCCAGCCCCACCGCCTCGCCAACCAGACCGCCAATCGCCGCGCCAACCGCCCCGCCCAGCGCGCCCAGGGTGGGCGCCGATCCGGCAGTCGCGTCCTCCTGGCCGGCTTGTGCGGCGGCCATGACGCGCTGGTTCAGGAACGCATACGAAACGCCGAAGCCGCTGCCGATCAAGACCAGCGACACCACGACCCAGGCCAATGGCTGCGCGGGCAGGGACCAGGCCAGGCCCGCCAGGCCGGTGCCGAGCAGCACGGGTCCGGCCTGGATACACAGCGCCTGTCCGCGCGCAGCGAGCGGCGCGACCAGGACAGCCGCGAGCGACCAGGCCACCGCATGCACCGCACCCAGGTAACCCGCCACGGTCGGACTCTGGCCGCGATGGAATTGCAGCAGGAAGGGCGTGTAGACCGAGATGCACATTTGCCCCAGCGGCATCAGCAGCAGCAGCCACAGGCCGAGCGAGACCGGATGCGCCAGCCCCGGGAACGCGGTGGGAAAGATATGGCGGTTGCTGACGCGGTCGAGCCGCAGCATCCACGCAATCAGGCCGAAGCCCAGCAGCACCAGCAACAAGCCCCAGCCGATCGGATTCATCCGGTTGGCCACCGCGATCGCCATCACGCCCAGTACCAGCAGGCACAAGCGCAGCGCAGGCACCGCAACCCTATCCGGGGAGCGCACCGGCGCGCCGGGCAGGACCCAGCGCACCAATATCAGCATCGGCAGCGGCAACAACGCGGTCCCGACGAAGGCGGCGCGCCAGGACCAGGTCTCGGTCAGCCAACCGCCGGCCAGGGGCCCCAGGAAGATTGCGAAGGCCCAGGTCACGGCCTGGATGCCGAACACCCGCGGCAGCAACCGGATGTCGAACAACTCGCGCACCAGGGCGTAACTGAGCGCCACCAGCACACCCTCGCCGACACCTTGCAACACCCGTCCGACCAGCACCAGCGCGATACCCGGTGCCATCGCTGCCAACAAGCCGCCGGCCATCACCACGATACCGGCCAGCAACAACGCCGGCCGGGCGCCGAGCCGCGCCTTGAGCAAGGCCATCGACGCGCCGCCCAGGATGGTCGAGACCAGGTAGATGCTGGTGGCCCAGCTCAGGTAAGGCGCCGCGCGCAGGTCGGCCACGACACTGGGCATCGCGGTGACGACCATGAACCAGACGATGGCGTGCGTTCCCACCCCCAGGTTGACCAGCACCAGCGCAGCCAGGTTGCTGCGTTGCAATAGTGCCGGTTGCGGGTCCTGCATCGTTTTGCCGTTCCCTGGGTCAGCGCCGGCTACCCGAGGCGCCGCCGATCCGCACCACCGTGTCGTTCATGTGCAACCCTTCGTCTCGCCCAAGGCGGTGCTGGTTCTATCTGCCGGTCCAGTTCGGCTTGCGTTTCTCGCGAAACGCCAGCTGACCCTCGACCGCGTCTTCGGTCAGCGAGAACAGCGCGATCTGGCTCTCGGTGAACGACATCGATTCCTCGAAAGCCATCTGCTCGATCGCCGTCATGGTGTACAGCCCGCGCCGGATCGCCGACGGCGATTTGTCCAGGATGCGGCCGAGCAGCCAGTCAATGCCGCCGTCCAGGTCGTCGCGCACGTAATTGACCAGCCCGTATTCCAGGGCCTGCGCGGCGCTGATCGGTTCGCCGGTGATGCACATCTCGGCCAGCACGCGGCGCGGCAGCAACTTGTCCAGCACGCTGAGTACCTGGGCCGGAAACAGGCCGATCTTGACCTCGGGCAGGCCGAAGATTGCTTTCGGCGTGGCCACTGCCATGTGACACATGCCCATCACGCCCATGCCACCGGCCATGCAGGCGCCGTTGACGCGGGCGATCAGTGGCACCGCCGATCGCCGCGCCTGGCGAAACAGGTTGGCGAAACCCGCATGAGGCTCGGAATAGTCGAACTTGAACGCGGTGCCGGTCTGCAGGTCGGCGCCGGCGCAAAAGGCGCGTTCACCGGCGCCTGTGATGACGATGGCGCGGATGGATCGATCCTGGTTGGCGCGTGTCATCGCAGCGCCCAGCGCCTGCAGTACACCGGGGCTGATCGCATTGCGCCGCTCTTCGCGGTTGATCGTCAGCCACAACACGGCGCCGCGTTGTTCTTCCAGCAGTTCGGGTGGGGTCGGCTCAAGCATCCTGCGCTCCTGCATTCCTGGTGGTGGTACTGATGATGGTCTACGGCATGCATTCTTGCACCCGGCCGGCTTACAGGCGCAGTGAGGCGAGAAGCGGCGCAATGCCCTCGGCCTGCTCGCGCAGGCATGCCGCCAGATCATCGGCCTGGGTGTCCGATAACGCGCCGGCCAGTGCCAACGTCAGCGATGCCACGGGCGACCCGTCGCCCGCCATCAGCGGTACCCCGATGGCGCAGATGCCGGCGGCGATGTCTCCGCGGTTCGACGCGTAACCCAGCGGTCGTGACCGAAGCAGCATCTGCCGTGCGCCGCGCCAGCGCTGCGCGCCCTGGCGGCTGATGGTGCGACGGTTGTCGGCCTCGATCCGCGCCTGTTCGGCACGCGGCAAATGGAGCAGCATCGCGACGCCGCCCGCCGTCAGGCACAGGGGGCGGCGCCCGCCGACGTCGAGCATCAGCGACGCCACCGGACCCACGCCATCGTGGCGGGCCAGGCAGACCGACTCGACACCGCTGCGCATCTTCAGGAACAAGGTGCCGCGCAGGGCCTGTGCCGCCGCAGCCAGCCGGGCATGCGCGAGCCGTCCCAGGTCGAAGTACGGTGCCGCGGCCAGGCCCAGCCCGAATGCCAGCGGGCCGATCGTGTAGTGACGCGAACCGGGCACGCGCGTCGCCAGGCCTTCCCGAACCAGGCTTTGCAGCAGCCGATGGACGGTTGCCGGGTCCAGGTCGGTGTGTTCGGCAAGGTCGCTGAGCCGCCAGCCGATCCGGGTGTGGCTGGCCAGCAGGCGAAGCAGCCCGATGGCCCGGTGCAATGAGCGGGTGACCTCGGGAAGCGCGTCCGGTGGCTCAGGCACAAATTGCATTCTATGAAAAAGCTGCCCGTGAAAGTGCACCGCGAGCCGCGCTCGCTGGCTACGATGGCCAGGCCTGCCCCAACCGAACAACGAAAGCGAGACACCCATGACCCACGCATCCGTTTCCCTGCATCGCCGTCTGCTCGCCGCCATCGTGCTCACGCTGGCCGTGCCGGCCCTGCACGCGCAGGCTTATCCGACCGGCCCGGTCCGGGTCGTGGTTCCGTTCCCCGCGGGCTCTGGTGTCGACGGCGTGGCGCGCACCGTGATCGCGCGCATGGCCACCGGACTGGGACAGTCGATCGTGATCGAGAACCGCGCCGGCGCCGGTGGCAACATCGGCACCGAGTTTGTCGCGCGTGCCCCGAAGGACGGCTATACGCTGCTGTTCAATGCGACCCAGTTGGTGGGCAACCCGGGCATCAGCAATGTCAAATACGACGCGATCAAGGACTTTGCCCCGATCGCGCTGGTGTCGCGGGTGTCGGCGATGCTGGTGGTGCCACCCGACTCGCCGGCAAAGACCGTTGCCGACCTGATCGCGATGGCCAAGGCGAAACCGGGCAGTCTGAGTTACGCATCCGGTGGCAATGGCGGCATCGGTCACTACTCCGGCGAACTGCTCAAGTCCAATGGCGGCAACCTCGACATCGTGCATGTGCCCTACAAGAGCGCGGCGGAGCAGGTGACCTCGGTGATGACCAGCCAGACGCAGCTGGCGTTCCCGGCGCTGCAGATTGCACTGCCCCAGGTCAAGGCCGGCAAGTTGCGGGCCCTGGGCGTGACAGGCCCGAAACGCAGTTCGCAGTTTCCGGATGTGCCGACGATGGCCGAGGCGATGAATCCAGGCTTCACGCTCGACGCCTGGTACGGTCTGCTGGCCCCCAGCGGAACCCCGGAGCCGGTCATCGCCCGGCTGCATGCGGAGCTGGTCAAGGTACTGGCCGACCCGGCGGTACGCGAGAACTTGACCAATGCCAGCCAGGACATCGTGGGCAGCACGCCGGCCGAGTTCGCTGCCGTGATCGCGCAAGACCTGAAATTGTGGACTGACCTGGCGGTCAGGCTCAAGGTCAAGGTCGACTAGGCGCCGTGCGGTTCTTGCCTGCCCCGCCGCAACGCGTCCGGACCCTGGAGCCGGCATCGTGAAGGTCCGGGCCGTGCGCACGGTGGCTTTTGCGCAGCCGATGATTCCGATCCATGCGGGCAACTTTGCAGGCGACCTGGAACTGGTGTTGACCGTCGTCGAGGCAGACGACGGAACGCAAGGGTACTCGCTGGCGCGTGCCCATGCAGGCCAGTCGGGCACGGTGATCGCCAACCAGATAACGGCCTCGCTGCAAGGGCTGGCGATCGGCCGCGATGCGGCCGATCCTGCCGCTGTGTGGCCGTCGCTGGCCGCATTGGAGCCAGCCGGATATGTCAGCGTGTTCGCGATCAGCGCCCTGGACGTGGCGTTGTGGGATCTGGCGGGTAAATTGCGGGGCGTGTCGGTCGCCCAGCTGCTCGGCGGCCGGCGCAACGCGATGCAGGCCTATGCCAGTTCCAGCCACTACGAATCGGTGAACCGCTACGTCGCCGACCTGCAGGCGGCGCTGGCGCTGGGCTTTACCGCCTACAAGGTGCATCCGTTCTATGACGCGCAGCGCGATATCGCGCTGGCCCGAGCCCTGCGTGAGGCTGCAGGCCCATCGATGCGCCTGATGCTCGATGCCGCCAAGCGGTATGCGCCGGCCGAGGCCCTTGCGGTGGGTCGGGTGTTGCAGGAGCTGGATTACCACTGGTACGAGGAGCCGTTGCCGCAGCAGGATTGGGCCGCCTACCGCGCGCTGCGCGAGGCCTTGACCATTCCCGTCATCGGCGGAGAAACCCTGCCGGGTCTGCACATGGCGGTTTCCAACGCACTGGACGCCCGCGCCTACGCTGCCGTGTTGTGCGACGTGTACTGGAAAGGCGGCATCACCGGCTGCCTCAAGACCATCGAGATATGCCGGCAACGCGGCGTGCCGGTCGTCTCGCACCATGGCGCCAGCGCACTGATGAATCTGGCCAACCTGCAACTGCTATGCGGTGCCACCGACGTCGAGATGATCGAGGTGCTGGTGCCGCAGGCGCCCTATCAATTCGGGCTGCTTGACTACCTGCGGGTCGATGCAGACGGCATGGCGCGGCTGCCCGATGCGCCGGGTCTGGGCGGCGAGCCGGACTGGGCGTATATCGAGGCGCATCGAACGACGTGAGTTGCGCCAGCCATGGGCCGTCAGCGTTTGCGCAGCCGTATCGGTTGGTCTTCTTGAGGCGGTACGGCTGATGTCGGATCTCGATGGGGACTGCCTCATGACACAGCCAGCGCGTGTACGGCATCCAGCGTCAACCCCAGCCCGAAGCCTGGCGCGCTCGACGGGGTGACTGTCCCATCCTGCGGCACCGCGGTGCCCGGTGTCAGGCGCAACTCTTCCAGTGGCACGCCGGGCGCCGATCCGAGGAAGTATTCACCCATCGTCGCGTTGGGCACCGCCAGTGTGAAATGCTGGCCATACGCGGTATTCATGCCGGCATGCAGCATCACCGGGATACCCGCTGCCTGCGCGATGCGGGCGATCTTCAGGCAGCCGGTCAGCCCGCTGGCCCAACCGATGTCGGGCTGGAACACGTCCAGGCTGCGCGCGACCGCGGCGCTGGCAAACGGCGCTGGCGTGTACCAGTGCTCGCCGCCGGCCAGGCCCTGGGCGGGCAGCCGTTCGCGCAACAAGCGAACGCCATCCAGGTCGTCCGGCATCAGGCAATCTTCCATCCAGCGCAGGCGGCTCGCCTGCATGCGCCGCGCGAAACTGACTGCATAGTCGACATCGAACGCCATCCAGCAGTCGACCATCAGGTCGCGCTCGGCCCCGATCAACTGGCGTGTCGCTTCGATGAACGCCTGGTTGGCGTCCAGGCCGCGCATACCGTCGGCGGGGCCGAACGGGCATGCGACCTTCGTGGCCTGGAAACCCAGCTCGAGGATCCAGTCGGTGTCGTTGCCGGTCGCATAACAGTCGATATGTTCGCGCGCCGGAGCGCCCAGCAGAGCGTAAACCGGTTGCCCGAGCAGCTTGCCCTTGAGGTCCCACAGCGCCAGGTCAATCGCACTGATCGCATAACACGACAGGCCGCCGGCATAAGGTGATGTCATGCCCTGCATCAGGCTCCACACGTGCTCGGTGTCGGTGCCGTCCTCGCCCACCAGCAACGGCGCCAGGTGTTCATTGATGATGCCGATCACCGGGGAGCCGTACCGCGTCATGCCCAGGCCCCAGCTGCCGTCCTCGGCCGTCACCAGGCAGGCAACCGACGGCCAGCGCGGACGCCAGCTCGCGCGCTGGCGCTTGAAGCGCGGGAAGTGCGCCATCGGGCTGGCGACTTCGGCGTGTTCGGTCCAGGCCGGGCGCCGCGCCGGTGTCGTGGCCGGGCCGCCGACCAGGTCGCTGCGGATCGGGAAAGCGTGAATGGAGCGGATCTTCATCGTGACGGGTGCCGGGACCAGAGTGCGATTGTTTTCCTGCGCGCGTCGCATCGTACGCCCTCGCCATCGGGCTGTCATTCAGGTTACAGCATTCAGAAAATCACCTCCGTCTGGGATACTTTCCCGATGGATTTCGTGAACCTGCCTCTGCTTGCCGTCTCCGGCATGGTGTTCGCCAGCGTGCTGGTGGGGCTGTTCTCGGCCCGTATCGGCTTCTCGTTTCTGCTGGTGTTCCTGCTCGCGGGCGTGCTGGCCGGCGAGGATGGCCCGGGTGGGTTCCGCTTCGACGACTACCGGCTGAGTTTCTGGGTCGGCAACCTGGCGCTGGCCGTGATCCTGCTCGACGGTGGCCTGCGCACCGCCGTTGCAACCTTTCGCACCGGCCTGCGGCCCGCCGCATTGCTGGCGTCGGTGGGTGTCGTGGTCTGCGCGGCGATCACGGCCGTGGCCGGCGTGTTGTTTGTCGGACTTGATTGGCCGACCGCGTTCCTGCTCGGTGCCATCGTCGGCTCGACCGATGCGGCGGCGGTGTTTGCGTTGCTGACACGTTCCGGCGTGACGCTCAACGAACGGGTCGCCGCGACGCTGGAGATCGAATCCGGCGTCAACGATCCGATGGCGGTCTACCTGACGCTGGCCTGCATCGCGGTCATTGGCGCGCAGGCCTCGCAGGACTCTCCGTGGTCCACCGTGGCGTGGTCGTTGCTGCAGCAGTTCGGCTGGGGCGCGCTGGTCGGCGTGGCGGGTGGTTTCGCGATGGCGCTGCTGCTACCGCGCCTGGTGTCGCGCGACGCTGGTGGTGGCGTTCTGGCGCTGCTGGTGGGCGCTGGCGGCTTGTCGATCTTCGCTTTGGCCGGGCTGCTGGGCGGCTCCGGCTTCCTGGCGGTCTACCTGTTCGGTCTGATTCTTGCCAATCGGGCCGCCAGCGCGGTGGCGCCGCTGCTGGTGGTGATGGACGGGTATGCCTGGCTGGCCCAGGCCGGCATGTTCCTGTTGCTGGGCCTGCTGGTCACGCCGTCGACGCTGCTCGACTACACCGTACCGGGGCTGGCGGTGGCAGCGACGCTGATCCTGGTGGCGCGCCCGGCCGCGGTCTGGTTGTGCCTGTGGCCGTTCCGGTTCTCGCGCCAGGAGACCTGGTACATCGCCTGGGTCGGCCTGCGCGGCGCAGTGCCCATCGTGCTGGCCTTGTTCCCTTTGATGGCGGGCACGCCAAAGGGGAACGAGCTGTTCAACATCGCCTTTCTGGTCGTCGTCACATCGCTGTTGCTGCAGGGTTCCACCATCGGATGGGTGGCGCGCAGGCTGGGCGTGGCCATGCCGGAGTCGAGCGACGAGCCGGGCCATCGTGCGGTGTTTCGTGACTTCGAGTTGGCACCGGGCACGCCGATCGGTGCCGTCTGTGCGTTCTACGGCCTGCCGACGCCGGCCGATCCGGCCGATACCGGGCTGGCGCTGAGCGATTGGATGGCGAAACAGCTGCGCCGGCCGCCGGTTGCAGGCGACACCGTGGTGCTGGGCGCAGCGACCTTCGTCGTACGGGAATTGCAGGATGGGCGCATCTCCCGCGTCGGCCTGGGCCTGATGTCCTGATCCGCGGCGCGGGCTCCGTTGGAGCTGCCGCAAATGGAACTGATACGTGTCGGCGGGCCGGGTCTGCCGGACCCGCCGAACACGTCCGACGATGGAGCTCAGCTGCCGATCCGTCCACCGTCGATCTTGGTGACGACGATGGTCGCCGAGCGCGGCCGCTTGCCGGCGCCGTAACCGGCATTGGCGGGCCACTGGCTTTCGTATTTCGCCGGGTCGCCGACGTCGGCCATCTTCGTGTTCTCGCCCGGGTGCTGGATGTTCACGAACACCGCGCGGCCGTCCGGACTTTCGCACCAGCCGGTGATCTCCGCACCCTTGGGGCCGACCAGGAAACGCTTGAACGTGGCTTCGGTCTGCGCTTTGCCGGCGTAGGTGTCGACACGTTTGTCGCTGCCGTCCGGGCGCCGGTAGACCAGCGATTTCTTGGCGCCATCGCCAACCTGTCCGGGAATGGCCGCCATCATCATGCAGTTGGTCACGTCGGTGTAGGCGCCATCGTCGGTCTGGATCCAGCAGATGCCGGTGGACGGGCTGAACACCAGGCCGTCGGGCGAGGACAGATCGTTCGAGTCGTCCAGGTTGGACAGGTTGATGCTGCCCTTGTCGGCACCCGCTTCGGACGCGAACAGGTAGATGTCCCAGCGAAACGCCGTGTCGTGCGCGCGGGCTTCGGCCATGCGCAGGATATGACCGTTGACGTTGCCGTCGTTCTTCCTGCTGCCTTTCATGTCCGAATACACGCGCGGATTGGCGGCGTCGGCACCCATCGCGCCGTCGAGGGTGCGGTTGCCGTTGTTGGTCAGCGTGAAATAGACCTCGCCGTTGCGCGGGTTGACACCGCCCCATTCCGGCCGGTCCATCCGGGTTGCGCCGACCGCGTCGGCGGCCAGGCGGGTGAATATGGCAACGTCGGCGTCTGACTTGAACTCGAAATCGGGGTTGGCCGCCACGATCGGATTGGCCATCGACAACTCCAGCCACTCGCCGGTGCCGTCGTCCTTGAACTTGGCCACGAACAAGGTGCCCTGGTTCAGGTACTTGTCGCCGGCTGCGAGACGGTTGGCGGGTTGCGCGTCGCGGGTCTCCCAGCGGGCGCTGGAGACGAACTTGTAAATATATTCGCCGCGCGAATCGTCGCCCATGTAGGCCACCACCGGCTGGCCGGCCACCGGCCGGGCGAAAGTTGCGTTTTCGTGACCCATGCGGCCCAGCGCGGTGCGCTTGCGCAGCGCCTGCGCGCCATCGTACGGATCGAGTTCGACGATGTAGCCGAAGCCGTTCATCTCGTTGCGGTAGTCCTCGCGCGCCGATGCGGCAGTGGCACCGTTGTTCCAGCGCAGGTACATGTCCTGCGGCCCGGCGGTTTCCCAGCCATGGCGGCTGGCGACACCGGCCCGGCGGCCATATCGCTCCAGCGCAACGATGGCCGGGTCCTTCTTGCCGCGGCGCTCGTCGTCCTTGGCGTCGCGGTGGAAATAACCGAACCAGTTTTCTTCGCCAGAGACAAAGGTGCCCCAAGGCGTCTTGCCGGTGCCGCAGTTGTTCAGCGTGCCGCGGGTGCGCGTGCCGTCCGCGCTGTAGCGGGTCACCAGATGGGCGCTGCCGCGCGCCGGGCCGTGGATTTCGGCCGGCGTCATTGTCGTGACGCGGCGGTTGAAGGCGGAATCCTTCTTGGCCGACCAGTTGCCGGAGCCGGACTCGACCTCGACCACCGACAGGCCGTGGATCATCAGCTCCTTGTCCACTTCGGCCGCCTTGCGCGGCAAGGTCGATCCTCCGCCGTCGGCATGCAGGAAAAAGGACGACAGTTTTTCGTCCGTCGTGGCCTCGTGGTTCATCGCGATCAGGCCGCGGCTGACGTAACTGGTGGATGGCTTGCCCATGGCGTCCAGGCTGAACCACTCCATGCCGTCGTGGTGATCACCGGCGCGTTTGTCGAAATCGGTGTCGGTTCCGTCATTGCGGAACGCCGCCGCGCCGGGCAGGATCGGGTCGCCCAGCGCATACAGCACCTGGGCGCGATAACCTGCCGGTACTTGCACCGTATCGGCAAGGCTTCGGGCCACGGGCGTGAACCCCAGGCGGGTGATCGGGTTTTGCACGGCGGCACCGGCGCCCGCACCGGTCGTGGCGCAGCCAGTCAGGGCCAGACCGCCCAGGGCGACGCTGGCCGCTGCGCCGGCACCCCCGCGCAGCAGCGAACGGCGGCTCAGGCGTTGTTGCACGATGGCGTCGAAGTGCGGATTGGAGGACGGGTTGGAGTCCTCGTCGTTGAAGAGCGCGCGGGGGGTCGGGGTATCAGAGTGCATGGAAATATGACAATCGGTTGGTGGAAACTGACTGAGCATCGATCAATCCGGTGACAGTTCCATGACAAGTCCCCGCGCGGTACAGGGCTGTCGGTGAGGCAGAATGGTTTTCAGGAGTGCCCGCCATGTCGCGTCGTTTCAAGGTTTTGCTGGTTGTCCTTGTCGTGCTGGCATTCTTGGGCCTGGCCGCGGTGCTGGTGCTGAGCCTGCCGACCTTCGGCGGCCCGATAGACGGCGACCGGCTCGCGCGCATGCGCCAGTCTGCGCACTATGTCGGTGGCCGGTTCGAGAACATACCGCCGTACCAGGCCGAACTGGCTTTGGTGCAAAACCTGCGCGATTACATGGGTGGCCAGAAGCGCGAGCCCGGCTTCGGCATTCCCGTCCTGCCGCTGGTGCCCGGCAGCCTGAAGCTGCCGCCACTGGCCGGCATGCGCGCGATCTGGTTCGGCCACTCGACCGTGCTGATCGAGATTGACGGAGTGCGGATCCTGACCGACCCGGTGTTGTCGCAGCGCGCTTCGCCGTTCCAGTTCGTCGGCCCACGGCGCATGCACCCACCGCCGATCGAACTGGCGCGCCTGGACGGCATCGACGCGGCGGTGATCTCGCACGACCACTATGACCACCTGGACCAGGACACCATCTTGCAGCTGGCGCGCGGCGGCACGCACTTCTTCGTTGCCTTGGGCATCGGCGCGCATCTGGA
>Ga0105047_10012870_pt1 | contig 13430 bp, 5 predicted proteins | sample MAT04_FD_78384 | JGI IMG/M metagenome (GOLD analysis project Ga0105047, IMG submission 78384) | Freshwater microbial communities from Lake Fryxell liftoff mats and glacier meltwater in Antarctica - MAT-04 (megahit assembly) | ecosystem: Environmental > Aquatic > Freshwater > Ice > Liftoff...
CGGCGGGCGCTTGTTGCGGCGTGCAGGGGCCGCGGCGTGATGTTACGCGTCGACCTGGTGTTAGGCTGGCGGGGCGCCCCGCTGCACGATGCCTTCAACCGCCCCCCCGGACCTCGTCCGCCGCAACCGCCGCGAGCGCCTGTGGCTGGCCGCCGGCGTGCTGCTGCTGGGCGCGTGGCTGGTGAGCAGCCGGATGGTGCGGCTGGACGAGATCGAGGCTGCCGACACCGCCCGCCTGGTGGCGCAAGCCGACGCCATCGAGCGCAACCTCGCCTGGCAGCTGCAGGGTGTGGAAGCGGCACTGCGCGTGGTGCGCGACGACCTGCCCGAATGGCAGGCGGATGAGACCTCGCGGCGCGCGACGCGGCGGCTCGAGGCCTTGAGCGTCGCCATCCCCGGCGTACGCAGCATGGTGCTGTTGGACGCAGAAGGCCGGCTGGTGGCCGCGGGCGGGCCCGATACCGCGGTGTCGTCCACGGCAGCCTGGTTCGCGGCGCTGCGTGCGCGGCCCGACCCGGGCGTCCTGCACGTGGCGCCACCCGCCGTGTCTGCCTCGGGCGAGGTCACGCTGTCGATGGCGCTGGCGGTGACCGACGCCCAGGGAGGCTTCACCGGCGCCGTGGCCGCGACGCTCGACCCCGCCTACTTCGACACCCTGCTGGGCTCGATGCTCTACGCCGAGGACATGTCGACGCGCATCGTGCACGCCGACGGCGGCGTGGTGGTGGTGAACCCGCCCGACAAGCAGCCGCCCGGGCCGCGCACGATGCAGCCGTCGTCGATCCACATGCGCCACCAGGCGACGGGCCAGAGCGCCAGCGTGCAGCGTGGCATGAGCCTGCGCGGCGACCAGCGTGTCGTGGCCATGCGCACGCTGCAGCCGCCCGCGCTGGGCATGGACAAGGCGCTGGTCGTCGGCGTCAGCCGCCAGGAACAGGCCGTGCGGGCGCCCTGGCGGCAGCAGACCGAGCTGCTGGCGCTGCTGTTCCTGGGCGGCAGCGGCGCGGCCACGGGCGCCCTGCTGACGATGCAGGGGCGCCGCCGCGAGCGCGAAGCCGTGGTGGCCGAACGGCTGGCGCGCCAGGCGGCGGACGCCGAGCGCCTGCGCCTGGCGCTGCGCGGCGGCGACCTCGCGCTGTGGGACCTGGACGTGCCACGCGACCAGGCCACCGTCAACGAACGCTGGTCGACGATGCTGGGTTTCGATCCCGGCGACGCCGGAGGCGGCGGCGAGCGCTGGCCGCAGCTGCTGCACCCGGACGACCGCGAACACGTGCAGGCCCTGCAGCAGGCGCACCTGGACGGCCACAGCGAAAGCTTCGAGGCCACCTACCGGCTGCGCCACCACGACGGCCACTGGATCTGGGTGCTGGACCGCGGCCGTGTCGTCGAGCGCGATGCCGACGGCCGGCCGCTGCGCATGGTGGGTACGCACATGGACATCACGGCCCGCGTGCAGGCCGAAGAAACATTGCGGCGCAGCGAGCAGAGCCTGGCCGTCACCCTGCAGTCGATCGGCGACGCCGTCATCGCCACCGACGCCGCGGGCCGCATCACGCGCATCAACGATGCGGCGCGCCGGCTCACCGCCTGGGGCGGCGACAGTGCCATCGGCCAGCCGCTGGGCGAGGTCTTCCGCATCTTCGACGCCGAGTCGCGCACGCCCGGGCTCGATCCGGTGGCGCGGGTGCTGGCCAGCGGCGACGTCGTCGGGCTGACCAACGGCACCGTGCTGCTGGCGCGCGACGGCAACGAACACCAGATCGCCGACAGCGCGGCACCCATCCGCACCGAAGACGGCACCGTGCTGGGCGTCGTGCTGGTGTTCAGCGACGTCACCGAGCGGTACCGCATGGTGCAGGCGCTGCGTCGCCGTGAGCAGAAGTCGCGAGCGCTGCTGGCCGCGCTGCATTCGGGCGTGGTGGTGCACGCGCCCGACACCCAGGTGCTCGACGCCAACCCCTCGGCCTGCCGCATCCTCGGCCTGACGCTCGACCAGATGCGCGGCAAGGTGGCTATCGACCCGAGCTGGGCCTTCCTCGAGGAGGACGGCACGCCGATGGCGATCGTCCGCTTCCCGGTGAACCAGGTGCTGGCCGGCACCGACGTCTTGCGCAACCTCGTCGTCGGCCTGCGCCGGCCCGACCTGCCCGCGCCCGGGTGGGCGCTGTGCACGGCCTTTGCGGTGCGCGACGACGACGGCGTGCTGCAAGAGGTGGTGGTCACCTTCTTCGACATCACCGAGCGCAAGCAGGCCGAAGAGGCGCTGCATCGTTCGGCGGCGCGCCTGCGCCTGGCCGGCCGGCTGGCGCGGCTGGGCGGCTGGTCGCTGGACCTGGCCAGCGGCCGCGTCGAACTCTCGGCCGACGCGGTGGCGGTGATGGGGGCCCCGACCCTGCAGGCGCCGCTGCGCCTGCACGACATCGTGGCGCTGGTGCTGCCGGTGCACCGCGCCGCGCTCGAGGCCGCCCTGCAAGGTGCCGACGCTTTCGACCTCGAGGTGGAGGCCGTGATGCCGGGCGGGCGCGCGCTGACGCTGCGCCTGATGGGCGAACCGGTGCGCGACGAACTGGGTCGGCGCGTGGCGATGCAGGGCGCCGTGCAGGACGTGACCGAGTCGCGCCGCGAGCAGCAGCAGTTGCGCCTGCTGCAGACCGCCGTGGCCCAGCTCGACGACATCGTCATGATCACCGCGGCCGAACCGATGACCGAGGCCGGGCCGCCCATCGTCTTCGTCAACGCCGCCTTCGAGCGCCTGACAGGCTGGCGCGCCGACGAGGTGCTGGGCCGCGCGCCACAGCTGCTGGAGTCGCCGCAGGCCGACCGTGCGGTGCTGGCACGCATGCGCGCAGCCCTGGCCCGGCACGAGGCGGTGCGCGCGGAGCTGCTCAACGTCACGCGCGACGGCAAGCCCTACTGGGTCGACATCCAGGTTGCCCCGTTGTCGGACGCCGGCGGGCGCGTCACGCACATGGTGGCGGTCGAGCGCGACATCAGCGACCGCAAGCGCACCGAGGCGCAGGCGCGCGAGGCCCAGGAAGCGCTGGCCGCCACGCTGGACGCCGTGCCCGACCTGCTGTTCGAAGTCGACATCGAGTGCCGCGTGCACGTCTTCCACTCACCGCGCAGCGAGTTGCTGTATGGACCGCCCGAAGTTTTCCTCGGGCGCCGTGTGGCCGACTTCCTGCCGCCCGCGGCGGCCGAGACCATCGCGCAGGCCGTGCGCACGGCCCATGAGCGGGGCTACGCCGGCGGCGGCCAGTACATGCTGCCGCTGAACGGCGCCGAGCACTGGTTCGAGCTCTCGGTCTCGCGCAAGGCCACGGCGCCGGGCGAACTGCCACGTTTCATCGCGCTGGCGCGCGACATCACCGAACGCAAGCAGGGCGAGGCGCATCGCGTGGCGCTCGAACGCCAGCTGCGCGAGGCGCAGAAGATCGAGTCCATCGGCACCCTGGCCGGTGGCATCGCGCACGACTTCAACAACATCCTGCCTGCCATCCTGGGCAACGTCGCACTGGCGCGGCAGGACCTGCCGCCCGAGCACCCGGCGCTGGTCAGCCTGGACCAGATCCAGCGTGCCGGCCTGCGCGCGCGCACGCTGGTGCAGCAGATCCTGACCTTCAGCCGCCGCCAGCCGCAGGCCCTGGTGGCCCAGCCGCTGCAGCCGGTGCTGCAGGAGACACTGGCCCTGCTGCGCGCCACGCTGCCGGCGGCGGTGCGCCTGGACACGGCGATCACCGACGACCCGACGCCGGTGGAGGTCGACGCCACGCAGCTGCAGCAGGTGCTGATGAACCTGTGCACCAACGCCTGGCATGCGCTGCCGCAAGGGCGCGGCCGTATCGAGGTCGGCCTGGCCGTTGTCGGTGCTGCCGAGGCCGCACGCCTGGGTGCCGACGGGCCGCAGCCCGGCCGCTGCATGCACCTTTGGGTGCGCGACGACGGCGCCGGCATGGACGCGGCCACGCGTGAACGCATCTTCGACCCCTTCTTCACTACCAAGCCGGTGGGCCAGGGCACCGGGCTCGGGCTGTCGGTGGTGCACGGCATCGTGCGTGGGCACCGCGGCAGCATCGGCGTGGAAAGCACGCCGGGCACGGGCAGTTGCTTCCACGTGCTGCTGCCGCTGTCGGGGGCCGCGCCTTCGCGGCCGGGCGCGCTGGACGAGGCGGCGACAGCGGCCCCGGCGGGGCGCGGCGAGGCTGTCTGGTACGTCGACGACGACCCCGTGATGGCGCTGATGGTGCAGCGCCTGCTGCAGCGCGAGGGCTACCGCGTCACGGTCTGCGAGAACGCCACGCAGGCGCTGGCGATGGCGCACGCGGCCGCCACGGCGCCGGCACTGGTGATCACCGACTACAACATGCCCGAGCTGTCGGGCCTGGAGCTGGCGGCCCAGCTCTCGCCGTTGTGGCCCGCGGTGCCCATCGTGCTGACCACCGGCTATGTGGGCGACACGTTGATGGCCGAGGCCGCGCGCCACGGCGTGCGTGCGCTGCTGCGCAAGGAAAACTCACTCGAGGACCTGCCGACGCTGGTGCGGCAGTTGGTCGGCGGCGTGCCGACGCGCTGACGCGGCGGCCTGGCAGCCGATTCAAGTTGCGCCTGCGGCGGCCGAAATCCGGTAGGGCGGCGCCTGCGATGTGCCCGCACGAGACGGCCATCCCATGACACATTCTTTCCGGACGAGGTTGCGCGCGGCAAGCAAGGCGGCCAAGGCCGCCTGGCAGCGGCCCGAGCGTGTGCTTCGGCTCGAGCCCCGGTCAACATCGCAGCAACCGTCGCCACCAGTGCCGCTGGCGCAGCCCCTGCGCGCCGCCAAGGTGCCGGAGCGCGAGCCCGCCAAGACGGTGACTGCAGCCGAGCAACTGCTGCGCCTGTTCGAGCACTCCGAAAGCGGCGTGCTGGTCTGCCGCGCCGACGGCAAGGTGCTGCTGGGCAGCGCCGTGGCCGCCGAACTGCTGGGCGCCGAGACCGCCGAGTTGCGTGGCACGCCGCTGGGCATCTGGCTCGAACCGCTTTCCTCGCCCGAGATCGGCGCCACCTCGCGCGTGCGGCGCGCCGACGCCGCCTTTCCACCCGGCCAGTGGGAAACCATGGCGCGTCGGCTCGACGGCAGCACCTTCCCGGTCGAGGTCACGGTGACCGAAACACAGCTCGACGGCGTGCCGCAGCGCATCCTCATCCTGCGCGACATCACCGACCGCAAGATCACGCAGGAGCGCCTGCAGTACCTGGCCAACTTCGACAGTCTCACCGGCCTGCCCAACCGCGCGCTGTTCCGCGACCGCCTGGGCCAGGCCATGGCGCGCGCACGCCGCAGCGGCGTGCCCATGGTGCTGATGTTCCTGGACCTCGACAACTTCAAGGTCATCAACGACAGCCTGGGCCACGAGGTGGGCGACCAGCTGCTGCGCCGTGTGGCGCAGACCCTCGAATCCTGCCTGCGCGAAACCGACACGCTGGGCCGCCGCAACCCGGGCGAGGACCCGATCACCGTGTCGCGCCTGGGTGGCGACGAGTTCACCGTGATCGCCGAGCAGGTGGCCAACGCCGAAGACGCCGCGCTGATGGCGCGCCGCGTGCTGGACGCGCTGGAAGCGCCGATGCACATGATGGAGACCGAATTGCACGTCTCGGCCAGCATCGGCATCTCGATGTTTCCCAGCGACGACACCGACCTCGACGGCCTCATCCGCCACACCGACATGGCGATGTACCGCAGCAAGGCCACGGGCCGCGGCGTCTACAGCTTCTACAGCCACGAACTGAGCGCCGAGGTGGCGGCGCGGCTGACCCTGGAAAACGACCTGCGCCGGGCGCTGGAACGGCACGAGTTCGGCCTGTATTACCAGCCGAAATACCACCTGGCCACCGGCGCCATCTCCGGCGTGGAGGCGCTGATCCGCTGGCACAGCCCGGCGCGCGGCCTCGTCGCGCCCGACCGCTTCATCGGCGTGCTCGAAGAAAGCGGCCTCATCCTGCCGGTGGGTGCCTGGGCCATACGCACCGCCTGCGCCGAGCTTGCCGCCTGGGACCGCGCCGGCGCACCGCGGCTGAGCCTGGCCGTGAACCTGTCGGCGCGGCAGTTCCGCCAGCCCTTCCTGGCGCGTTTCATCGCCGACGCGCTGAGCGACGCCGGCATCTCGCCGCACCGGCTGGAGCTCGAGCTCACCGAAAGCCTGCTGCTCGAAGACAGCGACGGCAACCGCAGCGTGCTGGCCACGCTGGCCGAGATGGGCGTGCGCGTGGCCATCGACGACTTCGGCACCGGGCATTCGTCGCTGAGTTACCTGAAGCGCTTCGACATCGACACGCTGAAGATCGACCGCAGCTTCGTCTGCGAGCTGCCGCACGACGCTGACGACGCTGCCATCGCCACCGCCATCGTCGCGATGGGCCACAGCCTGCACATGAAGGTGGTGGCCGAGGGCGTGGAGACGCTGGACCAGGCCGAATTCCTGCACGGCCTGGGTTGCGACGAGATCCAGGGTTACCTGATCAGCCGGCCGCTGCCGGCGGCGCAGCTGCTGTCCTGGCTGAACGAACGCCGGGCGAGCGAAGGCGCCGGCGGCGCCGCGCCGCTGAGCGGACCCATGACGCTGTTCTCGCTGGAGACACAGCGCACCGAAGAGACGCTCGACGGCCCGGTCTGACAAGGCCCCGGGGCGGCCGCCGGCCGACGGCCTCCTAGAATGGCCTGGATGAGTGATGAACCCGGGGCCGTGCCTTCCCGCCTGTTGCAGGGCCTCAACCCCGAACAGCTCGCCGCCGTGATGCTGCCGGCCGTGCCGGCGCTGATCCTGGCCGGTGCGGGGTCGGGCAAAACACGGGTGCTGACCACACGCATCGCCTGGCTGCTGCAGACGGGCCAGGTTTCGCCCGGCGGCGTGCTGGCGGTGACCTTCACCAACAAGGCCGCCAAGGAGATGCTGACGCGGCTGAGCGCGATGCTGCCGGTGGCCGTGCGCGGCATGTGGATAGGCACCTTCCACGGCCTGTGCAACCGCTTCCTGCGCGCGCACTGGAAGCTGGCCGGGCTGGCGCAGGGGTTCCAGATCCTCGACAGCAGCGACCAGCTCAGTGCCGTCAAGCGTGTCATCAAGGCCATGAAGCTCGACGAGGAGCGCTTCGTGCCCAAGCAGGTGACGTGGTTCATCGCCGGGCGCAAGGAAGAGGGCGAGCGCCCGCGCAACGTCGAGGTGCACGACGAGCAGACACGCAAGCTGGTCGAGATCTACCAGGCCTACCAGGATCAGTGCGAACGCGAAGGTGTGGTCGACTTCGGCGAACTGATGCTGCGCACCTACGAGCTGCTGCGCGACAACGATCCGCTGCGTGAACATTACCGCCGCCGCTTCACGCATGTGCTGGTGGACGAGTTCCAGGACACCAACAAGCTGCAGTACGCGTGGCTGAAGATGTTCGCACCCCCGCCCGGCAGGGCGGGGACGCCGGATGCACCGGGCAGGCCGGTGCAGAGCGTGATCGCCGTCGGCGACGACGACCAGAGCATCTACGCCTTCCGCGGCGCACGTGTCGGCAACATGGCCGACTTCGAGCGTGAATACGGCGTCCCCCGCGTCATCAAGCTGGAGCAGAACTACCGCAGCACCAGCCACATCCTGGACGCCGCCAACGGCCTCATCAGCCGCAACGCGCACCGCCTGGGCAAGAACTTGCGCACCGACGCCGGCGCCGGCGAGCCGGTGCGCGTGTTCGAAAGCACGAGCGACTTCGCCGAGGCGCAGTGGCTGCTGGACGAGTTGCAGCAACTGCACCGCAGCGGCATGCCGCGCAGCGAGATCGCGCTGCTCTACCGCAGCAACGCGCAGAGCCGCGTGCTGGAGAGTGCGCTCTTCAACGCCAGCGTGCCCTACCGCGTCTACGGCGGGCTGCGCTTCTTCGAACGCGCCGAAATCAAGCACGCGCTGGCCTACCTGCGGCTGCTGGAGAACGCCAACGACGACACCAGCTTCCTGCGCGTCGTGAACTTCCCGGCGCGGGGCATCGGCGCGCGCAGCATCGAGCAGCTGCAGGACACCGCGAAAACCAGCGGCCGCAGCCTGGCGCAGAGCGTGGGGGCGGTGCCGGGCAAGGCCGGCCTGAACCTGCAGGCCTTCGTGCAACTGGTCGACGGCATGCGGGTGGCGACGGCCGGTCTGACACTGCGCGAGATCATCGACCACGTGCTTGCGCGCGCCGGCCTTGTCGAGTTCTACAAGACCGACAAGGAAGGCCAGGACCGCATCGAGAACCTGGAAGAACTCGTCAACGCCGCCGAGAGCTTCGTCACGCAGGAAGGCTTCGGCAAGGACGCGGTGGCGCTCCCGGTGGACGAGCAGGCCGCCGGCGACACGGCGCCCGACGCCGAGACCGGTGAAATCATGTCGCCGCTGGCGGCGTTCCTGACCCACGCCAGCCTCGAGGCCGGCGACAACCAGGCCCAGGCCGGCGCCGACGCCATTCAGTTGATGACGGTGCACGCCGCCAAGGGCCTGGAGTTCGACGCCGTGTTCATCACCGGCATCGAGGAGGGCCTGTTCCCGCACGAGCAGAGCCTGTCCGACGCCGACGGCGTCGAAGAAGAACGCCGGCTGATGTACGTGGCCATCACGCGGGCCCGCAAGCGCCTCTACCTCAGCTTCAGCCAGACGCGCATGCTGCACGGCCAGACGCGATACAACGTCAAGAGCCGCTTCTTCGACGAGATCCCCGAGAACACGCTGAAGTGGATAACGCCCAAACAGCAGGGCTTCGGCTCGGGTTATGCGCGTGAATACCAGCAGGCCTGGCAGCGTGGCAGCGGGCTGAGCGGCATCGTCGGCGCCGGGCGCGTCGAGCCCGCACCGCCGCCGCCGGCCTTCGTGTCGGCCTCGGCGGGCGAGGCGGCCGGCCTGCGCGTGGGGCAGACGGTGTTCCACACCAGGTTCGGTGAAGGCGTGATCACCACGCTGGAGGGCCGCGGCGCCGACGCGCGAGCGCAGGTGCAGTTCGGCCGCCACGGCAGCAAGTGGCTGGCGCTGGCCATCGCCAAGCTCACGCCGGTCGATTGAGCCGGCGGCCGCGCCTCGAGCGCGGTCTGTCATGGGCTTGTCTTGTGCGCCGCCTAGCCTCTGGCCATGAAACTGCCTTTGCACTGGCGGCTGGCGCTGGCCGGCGGATTGATGGTCGGCCCGGCAGCGGCGCAGGATGCCGCCCGCGGTGCGGCGCTTTACCTGCAACTGCCGGGTGGTCAGCCCAGCTGCGTTGAATGCCATGGCCCTGACCCCCTGGGCAACCGCAACCGGCTGCTCAACGCCGCAGGCGGCCCTGAGGTCATCGCGCTGGCCATCACCAAGGCCGCCGCGATGGGTTACCTGGGCTCGGTGCTGGATGCGCAAGACCGCACCGACCTCTCGGCCTACCTGGCCCGCGTGAATGCGCTGGAAACGGCGGCGGCCGTGGTGTGGCCGCGTGTCGTGGAGTTCGGCCGCGTGGCCCAGGGCGCGGCGCTGGCCGAGCAGCGTGTGGGCTACACCAACACCGCCGCGCAGGCGCGCACCGTGTGGCCGCGCCTGGTCGGCGCTCAGGGCATGGCGCTGCGCCACGACTGCCCGTCCGTGCTGGAGTCGATGGCCACCTGCCACGCTTTCATCGCGCTCGGAACCGGCGAGCCCGGCCAGCGCCGCGCCTCGATCCTTTGGGAGGGCGACGCCGACGGCACGCCGCAATGGGTCGGCGTGGCCGCTCAGGTCGTCGCGGTGGGCGAGGGCCGCGCGGCAGGCGTTCTGGTGGCCGACCTGCACGGCGTGACCGGCGTGACCGGCGATGGCCTCGGGCTGCGTGCCGCACCCTCGGCCACCGTTCAGCAGGCCTTCGAACTGCTGAACGCCGGCAGTGAGGCGCTGACACTGGGCGCACCAGCGCTCACCGGCCCCGGTGCTGCGGCCTTCAACCTGGCCGGCAGCGGCTGCGCCGCGGCCACGGTGCTGGCGCCCGGTGCCCGCTGCGTGGTGCGCCTGAGCGCGCGCGCGCCGCTGGCGGGTACGTCGCAGGCGCTCTTGCAGTGGCGCAACGACGGCACCCACCTCACGCCGCTGACACTGGCCGTGACCGCGCAGGCCGCTGACGCGCCAGCCCCTGGCCCAGCACCCGCACCCGCACCCGCACCCGCACCGCCCCCTGGCCCCGCACCGGCCCCGCCGCCGACGGCCGCGCCAGCCCCTGGACCTGATCCGGCACCTGCGCCTGCACCGGCACCTGCGCCTTCACCGGCCCCGGCACCGGCACCGGGCAGTGCCGGCGGGGGCTGCGCCGTCGCCCACGGGGACAGCGTGCCCTCGTACCTGCTGCCATCGCTGGTGCTGCTGGCGCTGGGGGCGCTGTGGCTGCGAGCGCCTGGGCATCGGCGTTCGCGGGGTGTGGGCTCTGTGCAGGCCTGACGCAACTGTCACGGCACTTTCATCATGCCGACCTAGGGTAGAGCAAGTGACATCTTTCACTTCCTGCACGAGGACCGCATGAACGCACGCGTTGACATCAACACCGACTTCGTTGACCCCGACGACCTGGACAACAACCCTTCCGCCAATCCGCGCTTTCAAGACGTTTTGGGCAAGGGCCTGCAGCGCCGCGGCCTGCTGCGCGGCGGCGTGGCTGGCGCCATGAGCGCCATGTTTGCGCCGCTGGCACTGACCGCCTGTGGCGGTGGTGATGACGATGTGGTGATCTCGCCGCCTGCGCCGCCGCCGGCCGCACCCGCGCCGACCATCCTGGGCTTCTCTGCGGTGGCCAAGACCCGGGCCGACACGAGCACCGTGCCCGCGGGCTACACCGCCGGCGTGATCATTGCCTGCGGCGACCCGCTGGCTGCAGGCGTGCCCGCCTACAAGAACGACGGCACCGACACCAACTACGCGCAGCGCAGTGGCGACTGCCACGACGGTATCCAGTACTTCGGCCTTTCCGCCACCGGCACGCCCGACAACACCAGCAGCAGCCGCGCGCTGCTGGCCATGAACCACGAGTACATCAACTCCACCTTCCTGCATGCCACCGGGCCCTCGGCGCTGCCGCGCCCGGCCTCGCAGACCGACATCGAGGTGGACTGCCATGGCGTGTCCGTGGTCGAAGTGGCCAAGTCGGCCAGCGGCCCGTTCGCCTACGTGCAGGCTTCCACCTTCAACCGCCGCATCACCGGCACCAGCGAGCTCCAGCTCTCGGGCCCGGCGCGCGGCAACGCGCTGTTCGTCACCAAGTTCTCGCCCGACGGCACCAAGACGCGCGGCACCATGAACAACTGCGGCAACGGCAAGACGCCCTGGGGCACGCTGCTGACGACGGAAGAGAACTGGAGCGGTTACTACTTCCGTGCCGCCGGCGACCAGGCCCTGCGCACCGCGAAGCTGAACGCCTCGTTCGCGCGCTACGGCCGCACGGCCACCGCCGCGGCCGCCGCTGCCAGCCGCTACGGCTGGGAGACTTCGGGTACCGACGACAAGTACGCGCGCTGGAATACCAGCGTCGTGGGCACCAGCCTCGACGGCAGCGACGACTACCGTCATGAGTGGTTCACCCAGGGCTTCATGCTCGAGATCGACCCCTACAGCGCCACTTCGGTGGTGAAGAAGCGCACCGCGCTGGGCCGCTTCGCCCACGAAAACGGCGCTTTCGGCCTGCCCCAGGCCGGCAAGCCGCTGGCTGTGTACATGGGCTGCGATTCGCAGAACGAGTACGTCTACAAGTTCGTCTCCACCGCCAACTGGTCGGCCGCCGATGCCACCGCCGCCGACCGTGTGGCCACCGGCGACAAGTACCTGGACGCGGGCAAGCTCTACGTTGCAAAGTTCAACGACGACGGCAGCGGGCAGTGGATCGAACTGAACATCGCCAACGCCGCCATCGCCGGCGCAGCCTTCGGTTTCAGCGACCAGGCCGAGATGTACATCCACACGCGCATCGCCGCCGATGCTCTGGGCGCCACGAAGATGGACCGTCCGGAGTGGGTGGACGTGCACCCGACCACGGGTGAGGTCTACATCACGATGACCAACAACTCGTCGCGCCGCGTCGTGCCCACCGGCACGCAGAGCAAGGTGGACGCGGCCAACCCGCGCGCCTACGTCGACGTGCGCGCGGGCCAGACCACGCAGAGCGGCAACGTCAACGGCCACATCGTGCGCTTCAAGGACGCTGCGCCCGAGGCCACCGCCTTCACCTGGGACGTCTACCTCTTCGGCAGCGAGGCTGCCGCCGAGCCGACGCTGATCAACCTCTCGGGCCTGACGAGCGACCAGGACTTCTCCAGCCCCGACGGCCTGGTGTTCACCAAGAGCAGTGGCCTGTGCTGGATCCAGACCGACGACGGCGCCTACACCGATGTCACCAACTGCATGCTGGTGGCGGCCGTGCCCGGTGTGTTGGGTGATGGCGCAGCCACGACGCTGAACTACGGCGGCGGCAACACCGTGACCACGCGCATGGGCAAGAAAGCCACCGCGACGACGCTCAAGCGCTTCTACGTCGGCCCCTTCGACTGCGAGGTGACCGGCCTGTGCGAAACGCCTGATGGCAAGACCATCTTCGTCAACATCCAGCACCCGGGTGAAGGCACGTCGGCGGCCAACATCGCCGACCCCACGAAGTACACCAGCCAATGGCCCGGCAACGCAGGTTATGGCGCCGGCACGCGCCCGCGCTCGGCCACCGTGGTCATCACCAAGAACGACAACGGCATGGTCGGCTTCGGCTGAACGCAGCCCGCTTGTCCAGCCAGGGCACCCGAGAGGGTGCCCTTTTTTTATGCCAGGCTGGAATCGGTGGCGGCGGGCGGCGCGCCGCCGCCGAAGCTGTCGTTGAAGGTGAACAGCACCGACAGGTAGAACACGGCCGAGAACACCAGCCCGGCGGGCACGCCCAGCACGCCGGCGAGCTGGGGCACACCGAGCACGGCGAAGACCACCGCCGCCAGCACGCCGAAGAGCAGCAGCACCCCTACCCAGGCCAGCATGTAGGTCAGGAAGGCGCCCTTGCTGCGCCACACCGCCACGGTGCTGCTGAACAGGGCCTGCTGCACGCCCTGGCCACCCCAGTGCACCAGTGCCGGGGCGTGCCAGAAGGGGACGGAGAGCATCGAGCCCAGCGCCAGGCCCAGCATGACCGCGGTGGTGACACCGGGCTCTGCCAGGAGGGCGTCGATCTCGGGCTGTGCGGCTTCACCCTTGGCCAGCAGGCGCTGCAGCCGGCCCCAGGCGCTGCCCGAGACACCGTCGGCCAGCATCAGGATGCACATCGCCACCACACCATAGATCAGGCACAGCGTAAGCAGCGAACGCCGGCGCGCCGCGTCACTGCGCAGCGGTTCGATGAACTGGCGCGGGTGCACGGGCCCGTCGAGCAGCGCCGACTGCCCGGCGACCATGAACCCCAGCGACAGCAGCGGCAGC
>Ga0105047_10012871_pt1 | contig 13429 bp, 11 predicted proteins | sample MAT04_FD_78384 | JGI IMG/M metagenome (GOLD analysis project Ga0105047, IMG submission 78384) | Freshwater microbial communities from Lake Fryxell liftoff mats and glacier meltwater in Antarctica - MAT-04 (megahit assembly) | ecosystem: Environmental > Aquatic > Freshwater > Ice > Liftoff...
CGCTTGCGGGCGGGGGCGGGCAAGCCTAAATGGCTGCAAACGGGGGATGTCGCATGTCTGATACGGGTGGTTCTGCCGAGGTGCGCCCCTCGTCCAAGCGGGTGGCCGCATTGCGCGGGTTGGTGCCGTTTCTGGCCCCCTATCGCGGGATGATCGCGCTGGCCGGCACTGCTTTGGTGCTGACAGCCGGGGTATCGCTGCTGCTGCCGCTGGCGGTGCGCCGGGTGGTGGACGGGTTCAACGCCGACAACGCCGTGCTGCTGGACCAGTATTTCACTGCAGCACTGGCGATTGCGGCGTTGCTCGCGGTCGGGACGGCGGTGCGCTATTACTTTGTCACCCGGCTGGGCGAACGGGTGGTGGCCGACATCCGCCGCGCGCTGTTCGACAGGGTTCTGGGCATGTCGCCCGCGTTTTATGAACGCATCATGACCGGCGAGGTGTTGAGCCGGATCACCACCGACACCACGCTGATCCTGTCGGTGATCGGATCGTCGGTCTCGGTCGCGCTGCGCAACATCCTGACGCTGGCGGGGGGGCTCGTGCTGTTGTTGCTGACATCGGCCAAGCTGACGGGGCTGGTGCTGCTGATCGTGCCGGCGGTGGTCATTCCGATTGTCGTGCTCGGGCGGCGGCTCCGGGGGCTGAGCCGGGAAAATCAGGACTGGATCGCGGCATCGTCGGCCACTGCGTCCGAGGCCCTGGGCGCGGTGCAGACGGTGCAGGCCTACACGCACGAACCGCTGACCCGCGGCGAGTTCGGCCGGGTCACCGAGAAAAGCTTTGATGCCGCGCGAAAGCGGATCGGCACGCGGGCGGTGATGACCTCGATCGTGATCTTTCTGGTGTTCGCAGGCGTGGTCGGCGTGCTGTGGATCGGTGCGCGCGACGTGCGCGCAGCCGAGATGACGCCGGGCGCGCTGGTGCAGTTTCTGATCTATGCGGTGCTGGTGGCCGGGGCCGTCGGCGCGCTGTCGGAAATCTGGGGCGAGTTGCAGCGGGCAGCGGGGGCGACGGAACGGCTGGTCGAGTTGCTGCAGGCCGAAGATTCGGTAAAGGATCCCGCCGCGCCCGTCGCCCTGCCGCGTCCGGTGCGGGGCGAGATTGCGTTTGACGATGTGCAGTTCCGCTATCCGACGCGACCGGATGCCCCGGCCGTCAAGGGTCTGACGCTGGTGGTGGCGCCGGGGGAAACCGTGGCGCTGGTCGGGCCATCGGGTGCCGGCAAATCGACGGTGCTGCAACTGCTGTTGCGGTTCTTCGATCCGCAGGCCGGGACGATCCGGCTTGACGGCATCGACCTCCGCCACATGAGCCGCAGCGATTTCCGCAGCGCCATGGCCCTGGTTCCGCAGGACCCGGTGATCTTTGCCGCCTCGGCGCGCGACAATATCCGCTTTGGCCGCCCCGATGCGACAGATGCCGACGTGCAGGCCGCGGCAGAGGCGGCGGCGGCGCACGAGTTCATCATGGCGCTGCCGCAGGGCTATGACTCGTCGCTGGGCGAACGGGGCGTGATGCTGTCGGGCGGGCAGAAACAGCGCATCGCAATTGCCCGCGCCATTCTGCGCGACGCGCCGGTGCTGCTGCTCGACGAGGCGACCTCGGCGCTGGATGCCGAGTCTGAACGCGCGGTGCAGTTGGCGGTTGACCGATTGGCGCAGGGGCGGACGTTGCTGGTGGTCGCGCACCGGCTGGCGACCGTCAAACGCGCCGACCGGATCGTGGTCATGGATCAGGGCCGCATCCAGGCCATCGGCACGCATGACGCGCTGGTGGCCGAAGGCGGGCTTTACGCCCGGCTGGCGCGGCTGCAATTCACCGACGGCGCGGTCTAGGTGCCGCGACCCGGTTCCTGCACGCCATCTGACGTTGCGTATCGGTTGACGGTTTGCCTTGCGACAACCTTGTAAAACCCGCATCTTTTCGGAACGACAACGTCCGGGGCACATCGGACAGGTCATCAGGGAGGGGATTTGAATGGCAAGCTTCACGTCGCGCGCGGATTTGCTGGCAATAGAGGCGGAACAGGCATGGGCCGACCGCGACGTTGCCAAGTCGATTTATGAATTCATCAGCCGCGCCAAGGCCCGGCATGGCAGCCGGCCTGCCATCAGCTTTCAACTGACATCCGGTGCGACCGATCCGTCGCAGACGCTGACCTGGAACGCGCTGCATGGCCGGGTGACGCAGGCCGCCAACCTGTTGCGGTCCCTGGGCGTGGGCGCGGGTGATGTCGTGGCCTTCATCCTGCCCAATGCGATTGAGACGGCGGTGGTGCTGCTGGCGGGATCGGTCGCGGGTATCGTCAATCCGATCAATCCGTTGCTGGAGGCCGGGCAGATTGCGGCCATCCTCCGCGAGACCAGGGCCAAGGTGGTGGTGACCCTGCGCCCCTTCCCCAAGACCGACCTGGCGCAGAAGGTGGCCGCGGCGGTGGCGCTGGCTCCGGGGGTCAAGACGGTGCTGGAGGTTGACCTGCTGGGCTATCTCTCGCCGCCGAAATCGTGGATCGTGCCGCTGATCCGGCCGAAGAACCCGGTGACCCACGCGGCCAGAATCGCAAGCTTCAAGGCCGAATGTGCCAAACACTCGGCCGACCGTCTGAGCTTTGCCGATACGACGACCGACCGGGTCGCGGCCTATTTCCACACCGGCGGCACCACTGGCATGCCCAAGGTGGCGCAGCACAAGGTCAGCGGCATGGTCTACAATGGCTGGTTGGGGGGCAAACTGCTGTTCCGCGAAACCGATGTTGTGATGTGCCCGCTGCCGCTGTTTCACGTCTTTGCCGCCTATCCGGTGTTGATGTCGATGATTGCCTCTGGCGCGCATGCCGTCTTTCCGACGCCGCAGGGCTATCGCGGCGAAGGAGTTTTCGACAACCTCTGGAAGCTGATCGAGCGGTGGAAAGTGACCTATCTCATCACCGTGCCGACGGCGCTGTCGGCGCTGATGCAGCGGCCGATCAACGCCGATGTGTCGACCCTGCGCTCGGCCTTCTCCGGGTCTGCGCCGTTGCCGATCGAGTTGTTCAACCGGTTCGAAAAGGCAACGGGGGTGCAGATCGTCGAGGGCTACGGGTTGACCGAATGCACCTGTCTGGTGTCGATCAACCCGCCGGACGGCAACAAGAAGATCGGCTCGGTCGGGCTACCCTTCCCCCACACCCATGTCCGCATCCTGGTGACGGCCGAGGTCGGCTACCGCGAATGTGCGGTGGACGAGGTCGGCGAAATCTGCGTGGCCAACCCGGGTGTGTTCGAGGGATCGACCTATACCGAGGCCGACAAGAACCGCGACCTGTTTGCCGAAGGGCGGTTCCTGCGCACCGGCGATCTGGGGCGGCTGGACGCGGATGGCTATCTGTTCATCACCGGGCGGGCGAAAGACCTGATCATCCGGGGCGGCCACAACATTGACCCGGCGCTGATCGAAGAGGCGCTGATGGGCCACAAGGCCGTGGCCTTTGCCGGGGCCATCGGCCAGCCCGACGCGCATGCGGGCGAATTGCCCTGTGTCTACGTGGAGTTGGTCAAGGGCGCCGATGTGACGGTGGACGAATTGGCGGCCTTCGCCCGCGACCACATCGCCGAACGCGCGGCCCTGCCCAAGCATATCGAAGTGCTGGCCGAACTGCCGAAAACGGCGGTGGGCAAGGTGTTCAAGCCCGATCTGCGGCGGCGGGCGATCACGCGGATCTATGACGCGGCGCTGCTTGAAGCCGGGCTGCCGGTGCGGGTGGTCGAGGTGGTCGAGGACAAGAAGCGGGGTCTGGTGGCGCGGCTTGAAAAGTCGGGCACGGCCGAGGATGCGGCCGTGGCCGGCGTTCTGGGGCAGTTCACCAACGCCTGGGACTGGGCCGCCTGACGACACACGAATTTTCTGCGACGATTCAACCGGGCCGGGAAAGTTTTTCCGGCCCGGTTTCGTCACTTGCGGGAATCGGGCAAAGCGCCAAGAATTCCACCAGATTTGAGACGGGGGATTGGGATGAAGAAGTTTGCCGCGATGTTCGGGGCGATGCTCGCCGGAGGTGCTGCGACGGCCGATCCGGTGTCGGAGGTGATGTTTTCGCACAAGCACTGGGAGGTCGAGATCGTGGCCTTCGACGACGGCTCGTTCGCTTGTCTGGCCGAGGTGGATGCGGTCAACGACAGCTTCACGGTCTGGACCTATGCCGACCAGACGGTGAAACTGCAGTTCTATTCATCGTCATGGGAGTTCGGTGAAGGCGACACCGCCGACCTGTCGATCCAGATCGACCGGCGCGGGCCCTGGGCGATGAGCAACGCCGAGCTGTATCTCAGTTCGGTGTTCTTCACCCTGCCAGACAGCAATGACGGCCAGCGGTTTCTGGTCGAGGTGGCGCAGGGCAACCGGCTCAACCTGCGGACCGAGGCGGGCGAAGATGTGATGTGGTATTCGCTGGCGGGGTCCAAGGCGTCAATGCTGGCTCTGATCGAATGTGGCGAAGTGATTGCCGGGGGCAATCCGTCGAACCCGTTCAACTGAACGCGGTATCAAGCCAGATGGTGACAGGGCCGTCATTGGTAAGCGACACCGCCATGTCGGCTCCGAAAACGCCGTTGGCCGTGGTGATGCCAAACGCTGCAATGCGGGCAGTGAAATCGTCATACAGCGTCCGGGCAACATCGGGCGGGGCGGCGGTAGAAAAGCCGGGACGGTTGCCGCGCAGGTCGGCGGCAAGGGTGAACTGGCTGACGATCAGCGCCGCGTTGCCCGCCGCCGTGACGGGAAGGTTCATCTTGCCCGCGTCATCCTTGAAGATGCGCAGCCTGGCGATCCTGGTTGCCAGGTGGTCGGATTGCGCCGTGGTGTCGCCCTGCATGGCGCAGATCAGGATCAGCAGGCCGGGGCCAATGGCACCGACCGCGGCCCCGTCCACCGCCACCGAGGCGGCGGTGACACGCTGCAGCAGGGCTCTCACAGCTCATGCGCCCAGGGCGGGTTGGCGCCGGGACGGCTGACGGTGATTGCCGCCGCACGCGTGCCGAGGCTCAGGGCTGCGTCCAGTTCCGCCTCCGACAGCGCCGCCAGCCGGGTCTTGGTCAGCGCCCCGGCCTGATGCAGGGCGGCCAACGCGCCGGCGTTGAACGTGTCGCCCGCGCCAACCGTATCAGCCACGGTCACCTTTTGCGCCGCGACAAAGCGGTTCCGGGTGGCAGTGATGGCCCGAGCGCCGGACGCGCCTTCGGTGATGAAAACGATTTTCGGACCCCTGGCGATAATCTGCCGGGCCAGCGTTTCAGGGTCGCCTTCGCCCATCAGCCAATGCAGATCCTCGTCGGACAGCTTGACGATATCGGCGCGGGCGACCATCCGTTCGATGCGGGGACGATATTCGGCCTCTTTTCCGGCAATGAAACCGGGGCGGATGTTGGGGTCGATCATGGTGACGCGGGTGGAGCAGACGCGCACCTGCAGCGCCTCATAGGTGCTGGCGGCGGGGTCGCTTACCAAACTGATGCCGCCGAAGAACAGCGTGTTCACCGCATCGGGCAGGCTGGGCAGATCGGAGTGTGCCAACAGCGCGCCTGCGGTGTTTTCATCGTAAAAGGCATAGGTCGCCTGCCCGTTGACCAGTTTCACAAAGGCCACCGTGGTGGGCCGGTTCGACCGGGCGCAGAACGACGTGTCAACCTGCGACGCCGCGAGCGTTTGCGTCAGGATATCGCCCAGCATGTCGGTCGACAGACCCGAGAAGAACCCGGCGGGCGCGCCCAGACGACCCAAGGCAATCGCCGTATTGAACACCGCGCCGCCGGCATAGGGCGCGAACGCAGGTTCTCCCAGCGTGGTGACGCGCGGCAGCATGTCGATCAGGGCTTCACCACAGCAGAGAATCATCGGTCCCTCCATTCTGGCCAGCATAGCGGCCACGGGTGTTAGCGCAAACGGCCGTCAGACGAACCACGGAGCGAGGTTGGCGCGGATGCGGTCAAGGGGGGTGGCGCCGGTCAGGTCAGGGTGGAACGTCGTGCCGGTGATCAATTGAAACGCCGCGATGTAGGCGGCGGATGTCGCGGTGATCATGTCGGCGGGAATCTGGGGAATATCATCGACATAGGGGTCGCAGCGCGCCGCGACCCAGGCGCGGATCACATCCTTGTCGAAGCTTGGCGGCCGGGTGCCGGCGGCAAAGGCGGCGTCATAGCCCGAGGCGATCCAGTAACGGCTGCTGTCGGGGGTGTGAATTTCGTCGGCCAGCAGGATGCGGCCGGTGTCATCGGCCCCGAATTCGTATTTTGTGTCGACAAGGATCAGCCCGCGCTTCGCCGCCATCTGCTGCCCCCGCGCGAACAGCGCCAGCGCATGGGCCGACACCTGATCCCACTGGGCGGGCGTCAGCAGGCGCTGCGACAGGATGTCGGCGGCGGTCATCGGCGCGTCGTGCCCGCCGTCAAACGCCTTCGACGTCGGGGTGATGATCGCGTCCGGCAGCACCTGATTGTCGCGCAAGCCCTCGGGCAGGGTATGGCCATACATCTGCCGCATCCCGGCGCGGTATTGGGTCAGCACCGATGTCGAGGTGGTGCCCGCCAGATACCCCCGCACGACGATTTCGACCGGCAGGATTGTGACATGCCGCCCGATCACCACGTTCGGATCGGGGTAGGACAGCACATGGTTGGGGCAGAGGTCGGCGGTGGCATCGAACCAGTAGCGCGCCATCTGCGTCAGCACCTGCCCCTTGAAGGGGATCGCGGTCAGGATCCGGTCAAAGGCCGAGATCCGGTCAGACGATATCAGGATGCGGCGCGCGGGGTCGGTCGCGGTGGCGGCCAAGTCATAGCAATCGCGGACCTTGCCAAAATAGGGGTTCGGCAATTCGGCAATACGGGCGTGGTCCAGAATGCGCATGCAAGGCTCCGCTGACAATGCGGTGTCATCGGGCCGGGGCGCGGCGTTGTCAACCGCCCGCCCGTCCAACGCTTCAGTCCATCCAGTCCGGGCGCGGCAGGCCCATCGCCTCGGGGTCGGTCAGATAGACGGCACCGGCGACCAGGATGACCACGATGATGACGGTAAAGGCGATCTTCCAGATCGACCAGGGCCTTTCTCCCTGCACCTCTCCGGTCTGGCCGTTGACGAGGAAGCGAAAGCTTTTGCCGTTGTATTTGTAGGCCGCCGACCAGACCGGCAGCAGCACGTGCTTGAACGTCTCGTTCGCATGGTCGGTGTCGACAGTGTCGATGCGCTGCACATCGCCGCCGATGTCGCGGCGCACGTCATCCTCGATGATCCGGGCCATCCGCGCCCGGGCCTCGGCATGACCGTCTGCCAAGGCGACGGTGTAGCCTTCGGCCTGAAATCCGGCAAGATAATCGGGGGTATAGGCGGTCAGGGCCGACAGGCCCCACGGTTCGAGCCCGTCGCCCAGACGTTTGGGCAGGGCCGACGAGGCGATGATGGTAATGTCGTTGAAATCGCGCGCGACGCGGCCCGAGGCGGCATACCAGCGGGTTTTCTGCACCTGTTCCTGCCGGCGCTCGGACTTGCCGTTGACCTGCACGGTGACGGTGCGGGTTTCATAGTAATGCTCGCCCCGCTGACCGCGATAGCTGCTGCGGGTGTCGGCGTCGAAGGTCCAGTAGGGCACATAGATGCCCGCCATGGCGCGGCCCTTGCGGGTGAACTCCAGCAGTTTCGAGGGTGCGAACCACAGCCGTCCCAGCCATTTGGTCAACTGGTCGCGGGCCTGATCCTCGGTCAGCGCGAAGGGGATCAGCGCCTGCGGCTTGATCATCCGGTGCGCGCCGGTGTCGACGACGACGGGCGTGGCGCAGAACGGGCATTCGGTGGCATGGGCCGCGCCCCGAAACTCGACAACCGCACCGCAGGACGGGCAGGAGGTGGCCCGCACCTCTTCCATCGCGGTGGCAGGCAGATCGTCGCGCAGACCGCGGTCAAGGTCCAGCTCGTCAAGCGCCAGCGAGGTGGCGCGCGGGGTGGCGGCGGTGATCGCCTGCACATGGCCGCAATGGTCACAGGTCAGTTCGGTCTGGCCCGGCGCATAACGCAGCTTGGCGCCGCACTCGGCACAGGGCCAGCGATACTCCTCTGTGACCGCCATGGTTCAGATGCCCGGCGGTGGTGGCGGCGGCGGAACCATGGCAAACAGGCGCGAAAGCTCGGTCTCGGCCGCGGGTTTCCAGCCGTCCTGACCGGCGGTCCACACCTGAGAGCCGCGGGTCAGCGCGCCCGAAGCGGCCATCGTGGCCAGATCGGCATCGCTGAACGGGCCCTTGGTCTGGCCGTTTTCCGCGACATGCCACGCCCGGGCGGCGGCGGGGGGCGGTGGCGGTGGCGGAGCGGCGGCGGCAGGGGCGGCGCCCCAGGGGCCGGGCTGGGTCATCTGGCCCGCCATGTTCAACCCGATACCCGCACCAAGACCGGCCCCCATCGCCCCGCCCATGCCCGAAGCCGGATTGTCCATCGCCTCGGCTGCGTTGAACTGCATGTATTTGTTCAGATCGCCGGCGATGCCCACGCTGGTTCGCTTGTCGAGAACCTTTTCAACCTCTTCGGGCAGGCTGATGTTCTCGATGTAGAATTCCGGGATCGACAGGCCATACTCGGTGATCCTCGGCGCGATGGCCGTCGCAATCAGCTTGCCAAGGTCCTGGGTGTTGGCCGCCATGTCCAGCACCGGGATGCCGGATTTCGCGATGGTGACCGAGAACTCTTGCACGATGATGTTGCGGATCTGCAGGCTGATCTCGTCGGCGGTGAACTCGCCATCGGTGCCGACGATTTCCTGCATGAACCTGGCGGGGTCGGCGACGCGCATCGAATAGGTGCCGAAGGCGCGGATGCGGACCGGGCCAAATTCCGGGTCACGGCACATGATGGGGTTCTTGGTGCCCCATTTGTTGTCGTTGAACCGGGTGGTGTTGACGAAATAGACCTCGGATTTGAACGGCGACTGAAACCCGTGGTCCCAGTGCTGCAAGGTGGTCATGATCGGCATGTTGTTGGTTTCAAGCATGTAAAGCCCGGGGCCGAACACGTCGGCCATCTGCCCTTCATGGACGAACACCGCCGCCTGGCCTTCCCGGACGGTCAGCTTTGCCCCCATCTTGATCGCCTGGCCACGACGTTCGAACCGCCAGACCATCGTATCTCGGGTGTCGTCGAGCCACGAGATGACATCGACGAATTCACCCTTCAGGAAATCGAATACCATGGGACACTCCTTATGGCTGCAAGCCGGCAAAGCCTTCGCCATCCACAAGACGGCTGGCAAGGTCAAACACGATACCGCGCGCTTCGGCCTCTGACATGCCGGGGCGCAGCGCGGGGTTGTAAAGGATACGCAGCATCGCCTCGTCCTGCGCGGTCAGCAGGGCAAACTCTTCGTCATCATTGAAGATCGAGGGCCGGGCAGAGGGGCTGTCGTTCGGCAGGCCCATCCCTTGGGCAATCTCTTCGTGGATGCAGGACAGGCGCAGCAGATCGGGGTGTTCTGATCGAATGACCGCAAACGCCCGGCTGTAGGTCCCAGCCCGGCTGTCGGACTGCGCCAGCACAAGGCAATAGGTGTTGCGCCCCATGTCCGTCACCCCAGCCACGTCTTGCGCCGTAAGCCCCGGCATGGCCGATTTCAGCGTGGGCCCAAGGGCGCGGCGTTCGTCTTCGGACACGACATAAAGCAGGAAATTGGGGGCCGAATCGTCAAGCCGGATCGGGTGACCGGTCAGCATGGCAAGCCGTGCCAGATACGAGCCGACCCGCGCCGTGTCGGTCGCGCGGGCGTCGACGCTGACCGATGCGCCAAACCGCAGGCCGACGCGCACCGGCTGTGTCCAGCGGCGCAGGCGGCTGGAGGTCTGGCGCTGTTCGACAGCACCCGCGGCGCTGCGGCTGTATTCGTCATAAAGCGCGATGCGGATGAAGTTTTCGGCCAGCATGCGGTCAGTGAACGGCACGTCGGCCGCGTTGCCATCGGTGCGCAGCAGGCCCTGAGACAGCAAGGACTGCTGCACCTGCGCATAGTAGGCGCGCGAGGCGGCACTTTGCGGCGAGTCGATGATCACGGCGGGGGCGGCGGGCCGGGCGACCGGCGGGGGCACCTGCATGGCCATCGGGGTGCCGGCGGTATCGCAACCCGCCAAGGCAAGCGCCGCGACCAGCAGGATCGCGGCGACAGGACGCATCGGGGATCGCCAGTTCGTCATTGTCAGCCCTGCAGGGCGCCTCCGGTGGCGGCGCCAAAGCCGGTCTTGCGGGCCGAGGCCGAGGCGAGGGTGTCGCGCAGTTCGCCTTCCATCTTCTGCAGGTCAACCTCGGCGGCGGCGCGGCGCGCCTTGCCTTCGTCGGCGATGGCCAGGCTTTCGTTGATCGTGGCGATCAGCGTGGCGTTGGCCTTCTTGACCGCTTCGATGTCAAACACGCCGCGTTCCATTTCGGTCCGCACCACACGGTTTGCCATCTGCAGGTTTTCGGCATTGGCGGTCAGCAGCTCGTTTGTCAGATCGTTGGCCGACCGCACAGCTTCGGCCGCCTCGCGCGACCGTTGGATGGTCACGGCCTGCGCCAGTTGCGTTTCCCACAGCGGCACGGTGTTCACGAGGGTGGAGTTGATCTTGGTGACCAGCGACTTGTCGTTTTCCTGCACCAGCCGGATCGACGGCAACGACTGCATCGTCACCTGGCGGGTCAGTTTCAGGTCATGCACCCGGCGTTCCAGATCGTCACGCGCGGCGCGGATGTCGCGCAGTTGCTGGGCAATCTTGACCTGATCGTTTTCGGGCGCTTCGGCCACTTCGGCCTCTTTGGCCGGGATATTGACGCTGTCGACCTCTTTCAGCTTTGCCTCGCCCGCCGAGATGTAAAGTGCCAGCTCGTCGTAAAAGCGCAGGGTTTTCTCATAGAGCATGTCCAGCGACTTGATGTCCTTCAGCAGCGTATGCTCGTGGCGCAACAGGTTTTCGGTGACCTTGTCGATCTGGCCCTGCACGGTTTCGAAACGGGCCACGAAATTGGCAAAGGGCGCGGCGCGGCCCAGCAGTTTTTCCCACCAGGACCGTTTGCGACGGACATCGAGTTCGGAAATCGAAAAGCCGCGGATCGTGGTGACGATCTGGCGCAGGCTGTCGCCCGCGGGGCCGGCATCCTTGTTTTTCACGTCGGCCAGCATTGACTGGCTGATGACCTGAAGTTCGGCCTGCGCGGCCGAGCCGAACGAGATGATCGACTGGGTGTTGCCCATGTCCAGTTCGCTCATCCGCTTGCGGATGTCATCGGCAACGGGGGCCGGGGCGGCTTCGAGGGCGACGATGGCGGTGCCGGGTTCGGGCAGGATCGTTGCGGTGACGGCTTGGACTTCGGCAAGCGCGGTCGCGGCCTTTTGGCGGATCGTTTCGGTCATGGTCAATCTTTCCATTCGAGGCCCAAGTCGGGCGGGATCGGGGCGCGCACTACCCTTCCAGTTTCAACCGGTCGCGTAACACCTGAATTTCAACATCAAGATCGCTGTGGTTGTCGGACAAAAGCTTTTGCGTGCGGCTGGCGAAATTGGTTTCCAGATCGGTCAGCAGGGCCTGATAGTCGGCGCGGGCCTGCGGATCGCGGTTCTGCGCGTAAAGATCGGCGAACTTCACCGAGGCATCGCGCGCGCCCATCAGGTAGACCGACAGGTATTTCCGGGCCGCCGTCAGGTCGCGCGGATCGCCTTCGACGGTGCGGAACATCTGGCGGGCGATGGCGGCAAAGGCGTCGACCCGCGATTCAAGGCTGCGGTCATTGGCGCGCAGGATCGCATCCTTCATCGCCTTCAGATGCGCTTCGGCCTCGTCCACGGCGCGGGCGACACGGTCGGTCTGGAACTGGTCCACGCCTTCGGCACCCTTGTCGGACAGCGGATCGGGGCCGAACGCCCCGAAATGCAGGACCGCCCCCGCGACCGCGAACAGGATGGGATAGACCAGCCCGGTCTGCCACATCGACACCCCGGCGGCGAGCCCGAGCCCGGCCAGCACCGACCCGAAGATCTTGCGCGGAATGGCCGGGCGGCGGGCGACGCGGCGGGCGTCATAGGCTTCCTGTGCAAGGATCCCCTCGCGGGTCAGCCAGGCCGACAGCAGCATCAACCCGCAGGCGCCGAGGCCTAGGAACAGACCGGCGGCCGGTCCGGTGAAGGCGGGGATCAGGAACAGAAGCGGCAGGATGAACAGGAAATTGGCCCGACCCCCGACACGGCTGCGCTGCTTGCCGTCAAAGGCATTGCGTGGAGGGTGGTTGGTACGTGGATCGACCTTGCCATCGGTCGTCTTGTCAGGGCTATACCTGCCGCCGAAACGCTGCGCCATTCAGGACATCCCGCCCAAGGCTGCATAGATGGTCAATGCCATCAGCAGAAAGAACGACAGTCCTTGAAGTCCTTTGGCGGACATGCACCCTCCGCATCGGGCAAACCGGTAAAACACAGCAATCGCGCCCGACTATAGGCCAAGGCGGTTGCACTGGCCAGTCCAACCCGGAGGAATTGCCACGATTATTCCCCCTTGGGCCGCCGGGTCGCGGGTTTGGGGCGGGGCTTGGTGGCCGAGGCGCCGCCGCGGGGCGTTGGCTTGGCCGAGGCCGCAGGTTTTGCGGTGCCCGGGCGGGGTTTGTAGGCGGCCTTGCTGCGCTTGGTCGGATCTTCGCTGTCCACCGCCTGACCGCGTCGTGGACCTGGCTTGGCGCGGCTGGTGGCATCGACCCAGGCATCGGACAGGGTTTCCAGCCCGCTGCGCGGTTTCAGGCCGCGCTTGGGGGCGGCGACGCCGACCGGCCGGGCCACGGTCACCGTGCGCCGCTTGGGTTTCGGGGCCTCTTCCTCGGCATGGGGCGAGGTGCCCAATTGATCGCGCAACACGCGCGACTTCACCTCTTCGACCTGACCCGGCGTCAGATCGCCAAGGCGGAAGGGGCCATAGCTGACCCGGATCAGCCGGTTCACCGTCAGGTCCAGCGCCGACAGCGCGCGACGAATCTCGCGGTTCTTGCCTTCGCGCAGGCCCACGGTCAGCCAGGCATTGGCGCCCTGAATCCGGTCGAGGCTGACGATCATCGGCTGAAACCGTTCCCCATCTACGGTGATGCCCTTGCGCAGGGGCTCGAGGTCGGGGTCGGTCGGGTTGCCGTTGATCCGCACGCGGTATTTGCGCAGCCAGCCGGTCGAGGGCAGCTCCAGCCGGCGCTTCAGCTCGCCGTCGTTGGTCAGCAGCAACAGCCCCTCGGAGTTCAGGTCAAGTCTGCCAACCGACATCACCCGCGGCATGTCTTCGGGCAGGTTGTCGAACACCGTCGAGCGGCCCTTTTCATCCGAGGCAGAGGTGACCAGACCTTCGGGCTTGTAATACAGCCAGAGTCGCGCCGGTTCGGCCTCGGCGAGGGGCTGACCGTCGACGGTGATGCGGTC
>Ga0105047_10012872_pt1 | contig 13427 bp, 6 predicted proteins | sample MAT04_FD_78384 | JGI IMG/M metagenome (GOLD analysis project Ga0105047, IMG submission 78384) | Freshwater microbial communities from Lake Fryxell liftoff mats and glacier meltwater in Antarctica - MAT-04 (megahit assembly) | ecosystem: Environmental > Aquatic > Freshwater > Ice > Liftoff...
AGCAATTCCTTCTCCGGGCTTTCGAGTCCTTCGCCCAGCCAGTCAATGACATCGGCATCGACACAGCAGGCCAAGGTCTTCAGCAGTTGGCTGGCCCGCGTCATCAGATCCTCGGCCAGATCCAATAGCTCCTGATACCCCGGCTTGAGGCGGTCAGCCCCCAGACCCTTGGCACGCGCCGCCCGACCAATCCGCCGGACAATCTCCTTGATGGACTTCAGGAGATGTTGATGCTGACGCCAACCCAGCTGACCATGCACCGCGGCCAGCCTCGTCGCCAATATCACCACCTTGCGTAAGCCGTCGCCAATCAAGCCCGACTCCGTGGGATAATGGATGTTCGTCTCCACCACGAACGTATCGCCACGCACAGATTCGATGGCTTTCGGCACCAATACGTGTCCTGCGCCAACCACCAACTGATTGAGTTTTTCCAGTGTTTCCGGTCGTAGTAAACACACGTTGTCCCGAATCCGCCGCCAATCAAAATCCCGGATTCCCGACAACCCGTAGGTGAAGTCGGTGCCATATCGGTAATCCCGAAGGTCAGCGGGATCAGGAAAGTATGTGGCATAGTTCACTTCGGGCTGCTCACGGAAAGCCGGAAGTTCGGTGATGGTTCGTTCCGGGTCAAGCCTCCCGCGAGCCCAAAGAGTCAGGTATCTCAGGTGAAGATCGGGCCAAGGATACACGTAACGCTCGACGATCTTCGCGACCACCGCGGCGGTGTCTTCGGAAAGTGGGTACGGGACAGCCCGCATGAACGCCAGACTGGCGGGGGTGCGAAGGGACAATGTGGCTTCATAGGTGAGGAACTTCCGCTCAGGGTTGGTGAGACCCTCGTAGAGGCCACACACCCAGGGTGGTAGATCACGCATGTCGCTCACGGCTCGCACCAGATGTTCATCCCTGTGCCGGGGTGCAGAAAGAATCGCTTCCGAGACGTACTCCAACCAATCGTCAACATTTCGGTTGCCCCTCTTTCTCGACCGCGCAGCTACCTTCATCTTGGGACGTCACCGCCAGTTGATCAAACGCTTCCAGGAACACTTCCGGTTTCTGCGCCCCGGACAGTTCCCTGGATTATTCGAGCCGTGTGTGCCTGGGCTATTACGCCGCCCCGGCTGCTTACGACCCGGAGTCCGCACACACTCGCGTGACCGCCGCCGACCTCCATTTCTGGCCCGAGGTGCGCCTCGGCGACGGTCACTGGGGACAGTTCACTTAGCCCATGATCGCTTCTGATGGTGCCTCGATTGTCGTCCTGAGATGGTCCTGAGATGCCAACACAGCACGGAGCGATCATGCCTGACTCGACCATGACGAGGGTCATCGCGGTCCGTATCGAGGACGAGTTAGCCGAATTGCTGAACCCATCTCAGCAGATCAGGTCACACTACCCGACGCGGACAGCGTGAGGTGGAAACAATTCTTCCACGGTGGCGGATACGTTTGCGCCGGGTGTCACGTGAGTTCTGAAGCCTCCCCAAAATGATCCATTCCGAAACAGAAGTCGAAGTCTCCATTGACACATGGACACGTGGTAATACTATTTATAAACGTAAACACAATTGGTGTAACCAAGAACTTCTTTGACGTACTGTGATGTTCGATTTCTGCTCGCAGAACAGTCGAGGTAAAACCATGTTTGCTCGCTCCCGCCAAGGGTTCACCTTGATTGAGTTACTCGTCGTGATCGCGATCATCGCGATCTTGATTGGCCTGCTGTTGCCCGCAGTGCAGAAGGTCCGTGAGGCTGCAGCACGTATCAAGTGCGGCAACAACCTCAAGCAGATCGGCATCGGGCTTCACATGTTCGCCGGGGACCACGGGGGTGCGTTCCCACGTTCCACCCACTCGGGGCCGGTGACCCAGTCCTGGGTGTTCACCCTGGCGCCGTATCTGGAGAGCGTGAACACGATCCGCATGTGCCCCGTGGACCCGCAGTTCCAGGACCGGCTCGGGAACAACGGGACCAGCTACGCGATGAACGAGTATGTGTGCGAGCCGGGCACCGGCGAGTCGCGGTTCCTCGACAAGATGCGAGCAACCTCGCGGACATTCATCGTGTTCACTGTATCGGACGACAAAGGGTCGGCCGTCACCGAAGATCACACTCATTCCCGTGGCTGGTTTACACCCGCAACTGCGGATGCCCGATGGAGTCGTGTCGTCCGCGACGTGCAGGTTAGTCGATTCGGGGGGAAAAGGTGGGCGGGGCCGCTGGACCCAGCCCGCCCACCGGACTCCGAGCGAGGTTCGGGTAGCGCGAACTACCTGTTCGCCGACGGCCATGTTGAGCACATCCCGGCAAGCCAGATTCGCCAGTGGGTGAATGACGGATTCAACTTCGCCCTCCCGCCGCTCGATTGATTCATCCCAGTACCTACTTTGATTGACCCTCACATAGAGGCATACTCATGATTCGCCGCCGCACTCGGCTCGCCGCCGAGGTTCTGGAAACCCGTGACGTTCCGGCCACACTGGACGCGTTCCTTACCGATCAACACGTCGATCTCACCCTTGGGTACTCGTCCGGGGACTGGTCGTTCACCGTGCTGGATGGTGACACCCCCCAGAACCTCGCGCCGGACCGGGCGCTGCTGTACGCGGGCGTGAACACGCTCCTGAGCCGACCGGCCAGCAGCCAGTTCGATTTTCTCGGGATGGCGGCGGGCGGAGACGTGTACATCCTTCCGCAGACCCAGGAAGCAAACCAGTTGTTCCTCGGTTTCGCTGGATATGGAATCGCTGGGACGGCCCTCGACGAGTACGACGCCACGACCGAATCCAAGGGTCGTGCGTTGGGGGAGGACCGGTGGGCGAAGTTGACGGTCACGGAGGTTGTCGGGCCGGGCGCGTTTTCGATCTTCCAGACCGGATCGTTCGGTGAACCGATCGTCGCCGTTTCGACGTTTAATGATGGTGTGGCCAACCCGAACGGGAATGGGCTTGACGTGACAGACGGATTGACCGCCGACGACGCTGTGTATGTCATGCCGGGCAGTCATGCCCACTACAACTTCGGATTCTCGGCAGTGGGCCGTTACGAGGTCACGCTCCGCGCGTCTGCGTACCTGGAGAACGGAAACCCAGCGACGCCGGGCACAACGACCGCGACGGAAGAGTTCACTCTTTATTTCTCGGTGGCGAACGTCGGGCAATTCGTGATCGAGCCCATGAACGTCAACGTCAACGAGGGGGCTGGAACGGCCACCGTCACGGTAGAGCGAACCGGCGGGAGCGACGGCCGCGTCACAGTGAATTACACCACGTCGAACGGCACCGCGATAGTCGGCAGCGATTACACCGCCACGTCTGGCACGCTCACGTTCAACGACCTGGATACAGTGAAGACGTTTCAGGTTCCCATCACTGACGATATGATCGTCGGCGAACCCAACGAGACGGTGAACCTCACCCTCAGCTCCCCTGCCCCGACAAGCATCGCCGGGTTCGCCGCTGGGCTTCCGGGAGGGAGCCTGCTCGGCACCCCGTCGACGGGGACCCTGACAATCCTTGACAACGACGACTCGAATTTGCCGACGATCACTGCGATCGCTGACCTGAGCACCCCCGAGGACACTGCGGTCGCGGTCAACTTCACGATCGGCGACGACGACGGCATCGCCGGGTTGATCGTGACTGCAACGTCGTCAAACACCGCACTCGTGCCGAACACTGCGATCGCCCTGGCTCTGGCACCTGCAAACGGGAGTTCCGTAGCAGTTCGTACACTCACGGTCACGCCGGCTGCCGGCCAGACCGGTAATACCACGATCACGGTAACTGTCACGGATGGCGGCGGTGCCCAGACCATTGAGATCTTCTTGCTGACAGTCACCGCTGGCTCGAACCTGCCTACGATCAGCCCGATCGCGGACCAATCGACACCCGAGAACACGCCGATTGGGGTCCCCTTCACTGTCGGTGACGACGACGGGATCGCCGGGCTGACGATCGCCGTCACCTCCTCGAACTCCGCGCTCGTCCCGAACACGCTGGCAGCCCTCGCGGTGTCCCCGGCGAACGGTAGCGGGGTCGCAGCGCGGACCCTGACCGTCACCCCGGCGGCCAACCAGTCCGGGAGCACCACGATCACGGTGACGGTGACAGACGGCGGCGGTGCCCAGACCATTGAGATGTTCTTGCTGACAGTCACCTCAGTCACCGTTCTTCCCACCGCGACCAACGACACCTACGGAGTCACACCGGGAAACGTCCTCCGAGGGAACGTGTTGCTGAACGACACTGGCGGCCCGCTCACGGCGGCTGTCGTCACCGGACCGACCGGCGGCACCCTCCTGCTGAACCCAAACGGCACGTTCACTTACACCCCCGAGGGCACCTTCACAGGGTCGGACAGTTTCACCTACCAAGCCACAGGCTCAAACGGGTCGGCCGAAGCGACCGCAACGATCACAGGTCGGCCAACTGAACCAACGTTCGAGGCGATCTTGTCCGAGGGACACGCGGATATCGGGATCGCCTACGAAGACGATGCCTTCGACCCACACATTCACGACGGGGAAACGGACACCGAGTACGCTTCCGACGAGGCTCTGCTCCTCGCCCCGTCCTCGACCGCAGTGCCACGACCGGCCGGAGCCGCGTTCGACTTCATCGGCGTTCCCGCGGGCCAGACGATCTGGGTTTTGCCGCAAATCGAGGAGGTCGGGAAATTGTTCCTGGGCATCGGCTCGGAGGAAATCCCCCCAGCCGATTTCACGGGCGACCTGACCCTACAAATCCTTGCGGTTGATGGTCCCGGATTAGTTTCGATGTGGCAGACGGATGCGTTCGGGGGAGTGATTCCGTTGTCGGCGACAAGCGACGGCATTACGACGGGCGACGCGATCGTGTTCCCACCTGGAGATCACTTCCACACGAACTATGGCTTCACCGCCCGGGGTCTGTATGCGGTGACTCTCCAGTTCTCGGGGACTCCAAGCAGCGGGGCAAACGCGGGCCAACTCACCTTCAGCGAACCGGCGACGTACTACTTCGCAGTCGATCCGGAAAGCGCTGCTCCGCCGACCGCGATCGACGACAGTTATGGTGTCACGCCAGGGAACGTCCTGCGTGGGAACGTACTCCTCAACGACGACGCTGGCGAGAGCGGGGGTCCACTCACGGCAGCCGTCGAGACCGGGCCAACTGCCGGGACACTTGTGTTGAACTCCAACGGCACGTTCAATTACACACCCGGAGCCGCGTTCACCGGGACCGACACATTCACGTACCGGACAACTGGCCCCGAAGGATCAGACGTCGCCTCTGTGACAATCACAGGCCGACCGACAGAACCAACGTTTCAGGCGATCTTGTCCGAAGGGCACACGGATATCGGGATCGCCTACGAATCCGATGCCTTTGACCCCCACATTCATGACGAGGAAACGGACACCGAGTACGCTTCCGACGAGGCTTTGCTCCAGGCTGGGCCAGCAACTCAGACGACACGGCCCGCAGGAGCCGCTTTTGACTTCATCGGCGTTCCCGCAGGCCAGACGATCTGGGTATTGCCGCAAATCGAGGAGGTCGGGAAACTGTTCCTGGGGATCGGTTCGGAGGAAATCCCCCCAGCCGATTTCACGGGCGACCTGACACTTCAGGTTCTAGCAGTCGATGGACCTGGCTTCTTTTCGATGTGGCAATCGGATGCGTTCGGCAACCCGATCGTCCTCGCGGCGACAAGTGACGGGGTCACTGCGGGCGATGCGATCACGCTCCCTGCCGGAAGCCACATGCACCAGAACTTTGGCTTCACCGCCCGGGGTCTGTATGCGGTGACTCTCCAGTTCTCGGGGACTCCAAGCAGTGGGGCGAACGCGGGCCAACTCACCTTCAGCGAACCGGCGACGTACTACTTCGCAGTCGATCCGGAAAACGCTGCTCCTGTCGTTTTGGGGCCGACCAGTGCTCAGGTTTCCATTAACGGTACATTTGCGTTCACTGGCACGAACACAATCTCAGTGTCGGATGCCGAGATGTCGCCTGGCGATTACACGGCCGTCGTGACAGCAACGAACGGAACCGTATCGCTGGCGGGGGGCACGGCAGGCACCACCGCGACTGTGACCGGCACACTCGCCGAAGTCAACGCGGCACTGGCGGGTCTTGTGTTCACCCCGACGGCTGAGTTCATTGGAGCAGGATCGGTCAAGATCGATGTGACCGATCCGGGGTACCTCGTCGGAGCTGAGAACGCCAAAACCGGGACTCTCACCATTCCAGTGAACATCACCCGGAATACTTCGATCCTGGCAGTCGGTGGCTCTGATGGCACGGTTCGAATCTTGGACTCGCAGACCGGAGAGGAAGTCTCACTGCTTCGGCCGCTCGACTTCTCAACCGATGGAGTGAGGTACACGGGGCTCGTCCAGGTTGCCCTTGGCGACCTCAATGGAGATGGAGTTCCAGAGCTGTTCGTCGCAGCGGCAAACCCACTCGGCGTGGAGGGACTCGACATCACCAAGTCCGGTAAAGTCTTCGTGTTTGACGGTTCCTCGCTCGCCCAGGGTCTCATACCGAGCGTCATCCACACCTTTACACCATTCGTATCGAGCAGCGGTCCCGGCGGAAATACCACTGCGTACATCAACGGATTGAATATCGCGGTGGGCGATGTCAACGGCGACGGGAAGCTCGATCTGGTTGCTGGAACGCGCGGGATCGTTGCGAATGGCGGTATCGCAGAATATGGTCGGCTCGTTGTCATGAACGCCGGAAACGCTGCCAATGGAAGTGCCGATAAGCGTATCGGCGCGATCACCACACCTTTTGGTCCTGGCTATCAGAAGGGCGTGGTTGTTGCACTGGGGAATTTGGACGGAGTTGGCGGAGACGAGATCGCTGTGACACGTGGCGGTCCCGTCGTGCAGAGCAACCCCAACAAGAGCGTAAAACTCAAGGTATTTAAACACAATGGTTTTGGATTGTCCGAACTCGATCTCAACGGCGCGGCCTCAGGGGCATTTGCACCCTTCCCGACCATAACACGCGATAGCCGGATTACCTTCACCGACGCGGACGGCGACGGGAAACACGAACTGGTGTTCTCCGCTTTGGACCGATCGAATTCACTCAACACCCGTATTCGGATCGCAGTTTTTAGTGTCAACACGGAAAATGGCCTCGCTTCCCTTGTGAGTACCGGAAGCGGACCCAGTAACAGTTACGTCATCGGTACAAATGTCCGCGATCACGCGATTGGCCACGTCGATCTTGACAACGATGGAAGCCGCGATCTGGCAGTGCTCACGGAGAGCGCTTTGCCTGGGATCATTCAGTACCTCGACCCAAATACGGGGGCCATTCTCCCCGGCGGGTTTGGCCTGAACATCGCCACGGGAGGCGTGTCGATCGACGGGTTCTAAAGCGGTTCCCGATTTGTTCGCAGGTCCGGTCGTGTTCCCGGAAAGCGGGACCGGGATAGCGATGTGGGAAGGCACGGGTCCGTTCCGACCGGCAGCCGCAGCTCGGCGGCCAGGTCGGAGGTCGGAGGTCGGTGTCGGCGGGAGTGCGTTCGCACGCTTGCTCTGGCCGGGCGGGCACTTCGGGGACTGACTGCCACCGGCGGCAGCGTCTTCAACGTCGGCCACATCTTGGGTGTTGCCGGGTGCGTCGACAGTCACACGCTCGGTCGGGGCACCGGCGTGCGCCAGTTGCCTGACAGAGGCGGTGACTTACACCGCGGCGGGCCGAATGAAGACGCCTCACCGGGCCGTCGTCCGGTCCAGCACGACGAGCACGATGAGAAGGGAGCGGGGCGAGGACGAGGACGCACGTGGCGACCGACACCCGCACGAGTTCAGGCAGCATCAACTTGCCACGCTCGCCCCACGTCATCACTGTCCTCCCCAGCAGCCCCGACAGCTCCCTTCACACAAGATTCACTCATTGCGGCGGGGCCCCGGATTGTGCTTGCCGCTCCCTTGTACTCTCGGTGACTACCGCTTGGCCTCTCGATTCAGTCGTCGCGAGTCCCAGATCTTCATGTCGGAGCCATCGCCGCTCGTCACGATTCGCGTGCTATCTGGACTGAACGATGCGTGGCCGACACCAGTTACACTCGTATTGCCCTTGAGCGTGAGAACCTCTGCCCCCGTCTTCGCATCCCAGAGTTTGATCGTCGCGTCAACGCTGCTTGTGAGAATCCTCGTTCCGTCCGGACTGAACGACGCTGACGTGAGTTCCCGCGTGTGTCCTTTCAAAGCCAGAAGTTCCTCTCCCGTGCTCGCGTCCCAAACTCTCGCCATCCGGTCGGAGCCACCGGTGACGATGCGTGAACCATTCGGACTGAACGAGGCCATTCTGGCTGAATTGGTGTGAGCTTTGAGATTCAAGATCACCGCCCCAGTCGTCGAGTCCCACACCTTTACAGTTCCGTCCGAACTGGCCGAGACAACCTGTGAACCAACGGGATTGAACGCCACAGTGTTCACGTCAGAAGTGTGCTCCTTGAAGGTGAGTAACTCGGTCCCAGTCTTCGCGTCCCACACTTTTGCGGTCTTATCGCGCCCACCGGAGGCGAGCCGCATACCGTCGGAGCTGAATACCACAGTCCACACCAAATCTGTATGCCCCTTCAAGGCAAGGAGTTCTTTTCCATTCTTTGCGTCCCAGATCTTCCCCATCGTGTCTTCGCCGGTGGTAATTCGCGATCCATCCAGACTGAACGCTGGCGACCGGACGCTTTTCGCGGTCCCCTTGATCGCCAACAGCATCGCTCCCATTTCCGCATCCCAGACGTTTGCCAAACCGTACCCACTTGCGGTTACCAGTCGTGTCCCATCCGGACTGAATGAAGCGTGCCGCGTTCCACCGGGTTGGCCCCGAATCTCCTGGAACTCAGCGCCGATTTTCGCGTCCCAAACCCGTGGCTGAACGTCCACGCCACTCGTCACGATGCGGGAACCATCCGGGCTGAATTCGGCGGACAGCAGCCGTTCCGGGTGTCCTCGTAACACGAACAGTTCGATCCCGGTTCGGACATCCCACACCCGGGCGGCTCGATCCCAACCGCCCGTGAGCACGAGCGTGCCATCTCGGTTTAACGAACCCGAGATGGCCTCAATGTTCTTCAATGCGAGAAGCTCTACGCCTGTCTTGGCGTCCCAGACTCTCACTGCCTTCTCGTTGCTGTTGACTGTGACAATACGCGAACCGTTCGCGCTGTATGCGGCTTTGACGAAATCCTTCTGCCCTTTGATGGCCAGCAACTCCTCGCCATTCTTCGCGTCCCAAACTCTGGCGATTCCATCTGCGCAGCCGGTCAGGATTCGCGATCCGTCGTGGTTAAACACCGCAGACATTGTTCCACCGGTGTGGCCGTTGATCGTGAGGATGCACAAGCCAGTCCTGGCGTCCCAGACCTTTGCCGTTTTGTCGGTGACACCCGCCGTTACCACACGCGAACCATCGGGACTGAACGATGCGGCCACGACTGCTCCCTCGTGGCCCACGAACGCAAGCACCTCTGCCCCCGTTTTGGCGTCCCAAATACGCGCTGTCCCATCCTGGCTGCTGGTGACGACTCGCGTTCCATCTGGGCTGAATGACGCGGAATCGACTCTCTTGTCGTGGCCCTTGATGACGAGGATACTGTCGCCTGTTTTGGCATCCCAGATGCGTGCAGTCTTGTCTTCACTTGCCGTCACTACCCGGGTTCCGTCGGGACTGAACGATGCCGTGCGAACCCAACCGGGCGTATGCCCTTTGAGAGTCAACAGGGAACCGTTGCAGATGCGATGAATGTAGTGCCACTCCCATCCTCGAAGGTCGGCCCGAGTACCATCCAGGATGGCCACTGCCGCAAGCACGTTGTTGTCGCGTGCTTCCTGGTGAGCGACACGGATTGTCCGGCCGTACTCGAAAACCGCGAGTTTCTCACGCTCACTCTCAACCGCCTTTCGTGCGATAGCCTCTCTCTCCTGAGCCTTTTCCGCGATCACTCGAAGACCAATTGCTTCCTCTTTTGCTTTGTCCGCAACGCTCCGCAGTGAGACGGCCTCATCGCGGGTTCTATCCGCTTCAAGACGCAACTGAGCCTCTTGAGCGTGACCGAGATCCGCAAGACCTCGTTGAAACTCCGCCTCAGTTCTCGCAGCTTCAGCCGCCGCATTCGCACCAACCGCAACATCACGCGAGGCTTTCGCATCGAGCCAGTAGCTCATGACAACCACAACAACTGCAACGAGCAAGAGGGTCAACGAAGAGAATGCCCACGCCGCTGCCGCAGTTGGTTTTCTACGAACCCAGCGTGCGAATCTCTCGAACGTACCCACCGGCCGAGCGGCAATGGGTTCACCACGCACGAATCGCTCCAGGTCGGCAGCCATCTCTACGGCCGTGGGATAACGATGCTCAGACTCCTTTGAGAGACACTTCGCGACAATTGTTTCGAGATCGCGGGGAACGCCGGATGCCAGAGTTTTGAGGAGTGGTGGCTCGGCGTGCGCGATCTGACTGAACACCATCTCAACGCTGTCGCCAGCGAATGGGCGTTTCCCCGCGATACACTCGTAAAGAATGACACCAAGCGCCCAGACATCGGCTTGCGGACCGACGAACTTGGCTCGCGCGGCGGCCTGTTCTGGGGCCATGTACGCAGGCGTTCCGAGCAGCGCGTTCGTTTGAGTCAGATCATGCGATTTGCGTTTCGCGATTCCGAAGTCTGTGACTTTCGGAGTTCCGTCGGCTGTGAGCAACACATTGTCTGGTTTGAGATCGCGGTGAACGATGCCCAGTTCGTGTGCTGCACCGGCACCGCTGGCTGCACGAGCCAGCAGCTTCGCGGCATCATGGGGTGTCAGAGGTTCGCGCTTCAGTTTCTTGGCCAGCGAACCGCCAGCGACGAACTCCATTGCCATGAACGGTCGGCCTTCGTGTTCACCGAGTTCATAGACCTGCACGACATGTGGGTGCTTGACCGCCGCCATGACTTCGGCTTCGGCCCAAAACCGAGCGATGGCTTGCGGGGTTGCATCACCCCGGAGAATCATCTTGATGGCAACGACGCGGTTTAACTTCTCATCTCGTGCACGAAAGACGATGCCCATACCTCCACGTCCGAGTTCGTCAAGGATCTCGTAACCGGGGAGCACGCTCGGAACCTTCGAACTGGTGGCCGATGCCACGACCTGCTCCGGTGTTTGCGCGAAAGTGCCTTCGTGCGGTCTAGAACCAAGGAGGTCGGATCCCGCAAGCTGCTCAGTGGCAGGGGTATGGTTGGCCGTCAGTGGTAAGTGAGGTGCAGACGGTTGGGGTTCGTCGGAATCTGGCAAGGGCATCCCTCAAGAGATGGCCGCGTCGGTTCCGCGAGGTTTATTCGCGTCTGACGCGCGATGGCCGAGATTGCTGGGCCTTGGGCTTGATCCATTCCCGTTTTATCGCGAGGAGGATCACAAGCTAGACCATTACGACGGTCACCGCATAACGTGCGCCAAGAACGTAGACAGCCGTCCTGCCAGACCCGCCACAAACAGAGGGGCAGCCAGAGATTCGTCACTGGCGGCGCGCGGGAGAATGAAGATTGCCGATCAACGAATCACGCCAACTCGTCGTACGAGTCCTTGATGCTCAACTCGGTAAGAATGTCGAGGACACCACCGGAACGGTTCGCGAGGAACCAATCCTGCGCCGAGACGCCCTTGAGGCGATCAGCCGCCCCGTCGTCGAGCACCGTCGCACTCGGACTCGACGCCTTCAGGAAGGAGTCGCCGTTCAACCGCAGGCCGCTGCCCGTGCCTTGGCGGTTGGCCACCCGCGTCGCAGCATCACGTGTCGATGTCCATTCCCGTTGCACGCCAGACAGGGCAACCTCGTCCAGATCGAACGCGGTCGTCCCCACGATCAACACGTCGCCGGTGCCCGCTGTCAACGTGTCTGCCCCGGTTCCGCCGATCAGGATGTCCGGCCCCCTCGACCCGTCAGTTGATCGTTCCCGGTCCCGCCGATGAGCACATCGTTGCCGGCCCCGCCGAGGATCGTGTCGTTGCCGTCACCGCCATACACCCAGGCGTTCCCCTTCAGTTTGCTCGCGAGCGTGATCTTGTCGTTCCCTGCTCCGCCGAACACCACGACCCGGCTGATCGGACCGGTAACCGTTGCCGACCACGGTGCCACACCCCTGACGGCGGGACGGCTCCCGATGCTCACGTCGAACTGGCTGGTCCCGCGCGGCTTGGGGGTGATTTGGTCAGCAGCATCCGTGCCCCCGACGTACAGAGCGTTCTGGCCAGGGTGGAGCGGGTCGGCAAGCACCGCGGCCGCCGAGATGCTGATTGTCTGGGTGACCGGGTCGCTGGCGTTGCCGTTGCCGTCAGTCGCGGTCGTGGTGACGACGAAGCCGCTGGTCGTTGTGTAAGTGTGATCGAGGGTGATGCCATTGCCGTTGTTCGCGGTGGCGGCCACCGTCTGGACCGGCGAGTTGTCGCCCCAGTTGATCGTGTACGAGAAGCCCGTAGCGGTATCGGTCGCGGACGGGTCGATGGCCGTCAGCGTGAACGAACGGGTCTGGAATCGCACGCCACTTGCCGGGCCGGTGAGGCCAGCGATCGGGGCCACGTTCGCCTCGGTCACGGTCACGGTGGCGGAGTTGTCGGTCGAGAAGCCAAGGGCGTCGGTCACTCGCAGCGTCACCGTCGTCGAATCAAGCGGCGAAAAGCTCGGGTTCGCGCTGCTCGTCTCGAAGGTGCCGTCGTTATCAAGATCCCAGGCGTAACTCAGGGTGTCGCCTGCATCGACTTCAGCACCCGTTCCGGTCAATATCACCGAGTTTTCGAGAGAGACGCTGTACGGCCCGCCAGCGTTCGCGGTCGGAGCCTCGTTCTTGTTCGTGACGGCGATCGTGAACGCCTTTGCCGTGGTGAGTCCGCCAGCATCGCTGCTCTGCACGCGGACCGAGTAAGACGTGTCGATCTCGAAGTTGAGCTCGGCTGCCGTCACGATCGCCGCGATGGCGGATGGCGTTCACGCCGTTCACGAAGCGGGGATCGTCCACCGCGATATCAAACCGGGGAACATCCTTCTCGATGGCACAGAATCGAAGGCGTCGCAGTCTGATCCGAAGTCCACGTTGCGGATCTCGAATACTGCACTTGTGCCGAAGGTGTCCGATTTTGGTCTCGCACTTCGCGGTGGTGTGGAACTCACCCAAACCCAGGGGAAGTTCCTGGGCACACCGGCGTATGCGGCTCCCGAACAGGCAGCGGGGCGGAGAGAATTCATCGGCCCCACGGCGGATGTCTGGTCACTGGGGATCATCCTCTACGAGTGCCTCAGTGGGAAGCGGCCGTTCGAGGGCGACGATCCGTTGTCGGTCATGAACAACGTGCAGACGAAGCCCGCCATCTCGCTTCGGAGTCGAACCCCGACGATCCCCCGCGACATGGAATTGATCTGTGCGAAGTGTCTGGCGAAGG
>Ga0105047_10012873_pt1 | contig 13427 bp, 11 predicted proteins | sample MAT04_FD_78384 | JGI IMG/M metagenome (GOLD analysis project Ga0105047, IMG submission 78384) | Freshwater microbial communities from Lake Fryxell liftoff mats and glacier meltwater in Antarctica - MAT-04 (megahit assembly) | ecosystem: Environmental > Aquatic > Freshwater > Ice > Liftoff...
CCCATCTCGTTCGGCGACCGCGACGACATCGCCGCCATCGTGGCCTCGACGAAAACGAAGGGCGGCGGCATCCGCACGCTCCTGCACGAACTCGTGCGAAGCAGCCTGTTCCAGACCAAGTGATCGCAACCGGAGATCGACCGATGAGTATCTGGAAATCGCTTTTATGTCTGGTTGGGGTGCTGATCGTCGCTTCGGCATGGTCCGCCGAACCGACGACGACGAAAGTGCGGATCGCGGGGTTATTCTCGCCGGATCGGGAAAAGGACCTGCGCGAGTTGTTCGAGGAATGGCCCGAGGTGAAACTCGTCCGCATCGATTTCGCCCGCTCCGAAGCGGAACTGAGTTTCGACTCGGAAAAGCTTTACCCCAAAGCCAAACCCGCCGACATCATCGCCCGACTCGACGACCGGTTGCGGAGTCTGTCGAACTCGACGTTCGGGGTAAAGCCTTTGTGTGCGGTCCCGTGGGACAAATTGACTCGGGTGGAGATCGCGATCGCCGGTCTGGACTGCAAAGCCTGCTGTCTGGCGGCGTACGAGATGGTTGCAAAAATCGACGGGGTCGAGGCTGCAACCGCGAGCTTCCGGGAAGGCCGCCTCACCGCGACGATCGACCCGACGAAGACGACCAAAGCCAGGCTGGAAGCAGTGCTGAAGGAACGCGGAGTGCTGAAATAACGACGAGGCGTGGGCTTACGGGGTTGGAAGAACCGTCGCTGACGCTTCAGGCTCGGACGGTCATTCCGAGCCTGAAGCGTCACAGCAGTTGCCAGGTTCCCGGAGCCCGATTGGCACCCGGGGTTTTCACCCCGGGCTATTATGTCCTCGCCCCTGTGGGGCTCACCGACATCGAACGCCATCGGGCGGCGACGTTCGTGCATTCTGTCTTGCGGCTCCGGGCTGAGAGCCCCAAAGGGGCGGGGACATAATAGCCCGGGGTGAAAACCCCGGGTGCGAGGGCAATCGTCGTCCCCGCAATGGTTTGCGTCGTGTATCGTCGGTGTCCGACAGGCGGCCGTACCCACGAAATCGTCATCGAAAACCTGGCAAGTACTGGTCAGCGACGGCCCGAGACCAGCCTCGAGCACTTCCCCGCCTCCACAGATCGGCGAAAATGCCCCTGTGGTGTACGCGACTGTTTCCCTACAATGCCCTCAAGAGACTCCCCTCTCGCAGACTTCGCACCCACTTCCGACCTCGCGGAGGTTTCTGCGCTTCATGCCGAATTCCCCGATCCTCCCCGATTACGGCCAGTCCCAGAGCCAGAGTCAGTCGCTTCCCGCGTCTCAGTTTCCTTCCGGCATTTCCGGAACGGATCCCTTCATCGACTTCGCCCCGGTCGGCGAACCCGCACCGCCTGCGTTTCATGGCGAATCGCAAAAATCGGTCGGTGTCGCCGATAACGCCGACTGGACACCCCAACGCTATCGACTCGATCGCGGCGGCTACGACGAGATGTATCGGCCCTCCGGCGAATATCGCACCCGCTGGGTCGGCTTTCTCGACTCCCTCAAACGCCTCGGTATGCCCGAAGTCTCCCGACGCTGGACCGAAGCCCGGAACCTCATCCGGGAAAATGGAGTCACCTACAACGTCTACGGCGAACAGCACGGACTCGACCGTCCGTGGCGACTCGACCCGATCCCCGTCATCTACACCGACCGCGAATGGGAGTCGATCGAAACCGGGTTGATCCAGCGAGCGACTCTCCTGGAACGCATTCTCGCCGACCTCCACGGCCCGCAGACCCTGCTCCAACGCGGGTCGATCCCACCCGAACTCGTGTTCAATTATCCGGGCTACCTGCGCCCGTGCCATCGGTTGCCCCTGCCGGCCGGGAGGTATCTGTACCTGTATGCCGCCGACATCGCTCGCATGCCCGACGGGTCGTTCTGCGTGATGCAGGACCGCACTCAGGCCCCCTCGGGGACCGGGTACGCACTCGAAAACCGCATCGTGCTGTCGCGGATGCTCCCCGAAGCGTTCCGCGAGTGCCGGGTCCAGCGCCTCGCCCGCTTCTTTCAGACGCTGCGCGACACGCTGCGCTCGGTCGCCCCCCGCAACCGCGACAACCCCCGCATCGTACTCCTCACTCCCGGCCCGCACAACGAAACCTATTTCGAGCACGCTTACCTCGCCCGCTATCTCGGGTACACCCTCGCGGAAGGCGGCGACCTCACCGTACGCGACAATCGCGTGTGTCTGAAACTGTTGGGCGGGCTCCAGCCGGTCGATGTGATCCTGCGTCGGCTCGATGCCGACTATTGCGACCCGCTCGAACTCAGGGCCGACTCGTTCCTGGGGATCGCGGGTCTGGTTCAGGCGGTGCGTTCGGGAAACGTTACCATCGCCAATGCTCTGGGCAGCGGACTCGTCGAGAACCCCGCACTGCAGGCGTTTCTGCCGGGTCTTTGCCGCCATCTGCTCGGCGAGGAATTGTTGCTTGCGTCGGCTCCCGCGTGGTGGTGCGGCGACCCCGCGAGCCTCCGGCACGTCGTCGCCAACCTGCACCGGATGGTCGTCAAGCCGACGTTTCTGCGCACCCGCACGGAGCCTTACTTCGGCGAAAAGCTATCGTCGGCGGAACGGGAGAGTCTGATCGCCCGCATCGTGGCCAGCCCCGGTTCGTGGGTCGCACAAGAGCAACTGCAACTGGCGACGACCCCGGTGCTACAGCGAGAACAACTCGAACCGCGCCACGTCGTCACCCGCGCGTACCTGTGCGCCGCCGACGACACCTTCGTCGTCATGCCCGGCGGATTGTCGCGCGTCACGGGGACCAGCGAATCGCTGGTGGTGTCGATGCAGCAGGGCGGCGGCAGCAAGGATACCTGGGTGCTCTCGCCGACCGCCGTCAGCCCCTTCAGCCTGCTGAGGACCGACGCGCAACCCGTGGAACTGAGCCGCGCGGGGGGCGACCTGCCGAGCCGGGCGGCGGACAACCTCTACTGGCTGGGGCGCTACGCCGAGCGGGCCGAGAGCGGGATCCGGTTGATCCGCTCGATCTTCCTGCGTTTGTCGGACCGCACGGGCGCGGGCGATGCCCCCGAACTGCCGATATTGCTGCGCGCCCTGACGATGCAGATGCTGACCGCGCCGGGGTTCGTCGGCGAAGGCTCCGAGGCCCGCATCGCCGCCCCCGAAGAAGAGCTTTTGAGCCTGCTGTTCGACAACGAGCGGGTCGGGTCGCTCGCGTACACCCTCGACGGTCTGGTCCGGGTCGCGGGTTCGACGCGCGACCGCATCAGTCAGGACATGTGGCGGATCATCGGCTCGCTCGACCTCCGCAACGAAAGTCATCGAGCGTTCTCGGCCCGGAAGAAACGCGATAACCGCCGGGTATTCCTGGAAGTTCTCGAGTCGCTCAATCGCGGGATCACGACGATCTCGGCGTTCGGCGGCCTGGTGATGGACAGCATGACGCGCGGGCAGGGGTGGCGGTTTCTGGAGATGGGCCGTCGCCTCGAACGTTCGATCCAGACGATTACCCTGCTCGAAAACACGCTGGTGCATCCGATCTCGGGGGACGTGTCGCTGTTGGAAACCTTACTCGACATCGCGGACAGTTCGATGACCTACCGTCGGCGGTACATGTCGAGCGTACAGGCGGCCCCGGTGGTCGATCTGCTGCTCGCGGACGAGACCAACCCCCGCTCGGTCGCGTTCCAATATCTGAAGCTGATGGAAGCCGTGGAAAACCTGCCCCACGACTCGATGCATCCCGCCCGCGCCCCCGAACAGCGGATCGTACTCGCGGGCCTGACCGCACTGCGATTGTCGGACATCGACGAACTCAGCGCGACCTCGGGTAAGCATCACACCCGCGAAGCCCTGCGCAAGTTGTTGACGCAACTGGGCGAGGACCTTCCCAAGCTGTCGGAGACGATCACCCGCCGATTCCTGTCGCACCTGCAACTCTCGAGGCAGCTCGAACCCCGCCGGGGTGTCGAGGAGTGAGTCGCGGTCGAGGATCTTCCGCGCTCACCAACGCAATTCCAGACCCAGCGTCAGCCCGTGGAGAAACAAGTCGGTCTCGTGGAACATCGGCGCGGGCCGCGTCCCGGTTCCCGCGATCGTCCCCGGCGGCGGAAACGATATCAGCGACGCATCGACCACCCGGTCGATCTGGTCGCCGGGGCGGAGCACGCTGTTGATGTACAGCAGTTGATATCCCGCCGTCAAATGAACCGAGCGCGAGACGTGGTAGCCCACCGTCGCCCCCAGTTCGGGGATCGCGCCGAACTCCGTACGACTGTATCGGCCGGCGTTCGCGGGGGTGGCGAACAGTCCGCGAGCGTCGAGCGTCGGTACTCCGCCGGGGACCTGCCGCGAAACGGCACCCGCGATGTTCTGACTTTCTTCGATCGCACCCAGCGAGACGCTCCCGCGAACCCGCAGATCGAATCGGCCGAAACACTGCTCCGCACTCAGCCCCAGCATCGCTCCGTAGAAGCGGTTGCGGGTGCTGAAACTGTCGCGCACTCCGATGCGCGTCCCGAGCGGGTCCAGGGCGCGAGGTCCCGTCAGGATCGACTCCGTCACCGTCAACTCTTCGCTGAAGTCCAAGTAACGGAACCCGGCCAGGGCGGTCGTACGGAACCCGCCCCGGTCGCCGAGGTTTTTCGTCAGCAGGGCATCGAATCCGTGGATCTCGCTGCGGGAATCGACCGACAGCGTACCGCTCGCCAGGAACGGGGCGACGACGATCGACGCGGTTTCGCCCCTCTGCTGCGAAACGTACGGGCGGCTGATGAGCGCGTGGGACCCCGAACCGACAGCCAGGCGGGTACTCTCGGGCGACAGAAAGAAGTATTCGCCCTCGAAGCCCCAGTCGTCGTTGGGAACGTAGCCGACGGTAAAGCGGCCCCCGGATCGGCTCGACGTGTCGAGTTCGCGCGGCCCGATCAGCGGCAGCGTCCCCGGCAGGCCGACGATCCCCGATGTCGAGAGCGGGCCGGTGGTCGCCAACAGCGGTATCCGGGGGGCGGACATCCACCACAGCAGGTAGTCGGCTCGGGCGTACATCGAACTCGTCCGCCGAGGCGACTCCAACAGCGATCCCAGCCGACCGGGCGGCGGAGTGGCTCCGCCCGGAACGGGTAGACGAGGGGGGGGCGTCGCTGAATTCCGCGAAACCGGTGGGGCGATTTCGGGGGGGAGGATCGGCGACGGTTCCACGCCGATCGCGCCGTAAGGCGACTCGGGTCGGGGCGAGGCGGGTACGGGTGAGGCGGTCGCCTCCGGCACCGGCACGGCGGGGGGTGTCGAGGCTTTTTTGGGCTCCGGCTTCGGCAGTTCCCGCAGTCCGGGCAGGCGGATCAGAGGCGGTTCGGCGGTTTTGGCTTTCTCGAGCGGCGGCAGGATCTTTTTCGGATCCGCGATGCCCGGCTTTTTCGCGGGGGTCGGCACGAACGCCGGTCCGGGCGAGGGCAGTCGGGGGGCTTCGAGGATCGGCGCGGGCGCGGCTGGTTTGGGGATCGACGCGGGCGGCACCTGGACCGGGACGGGCTCGGGTGCGGGTAGCAGATCCTTCGGAATCTGGAGTCGTACCGGTTCCAGTACGAACGCATCCCCGGCCGTGCCGACAGCGGTCGCCGATGGGACGAGTGGGACGACGAGGGCGATCGGCGGGACGACCTCGACGGGTCGGATGACGATCGGCGGCGCAGCGGGTGCGAGCGACGGGAACGGCGGTACGATCGCCGCAGTCCCCGAGGCGGGGATCACCGGCAGTGTCGGACTGCCGCGGAACGGGTCGCCCGACGGCGACGGCTGCCCGGACGGCTTCCAGGTGTTGGCGGCATCGGGTGCGACCGCTCGCGGGGCCTCGCCGACGGGCTTCCAGTCGGCCTCGCCGGAGTACGTCCTGCCGAAGGGCAACAGGAGCACAAACACCGGGATACCAGCTCGGACGATCTTCATGACACCGACCCTCACGCAGGACGACAGCCGACGGAACGCGACATGTTCCCCGACAATCGCTATCGACTGCACAATCCCTCCGAGTGCGATGAAAGACGCATTCGCTGCAATCCGCACAGGATGAGCGAGCTGGATAATCGGTACAGAATGCGTAGTATGCCGCAATTGCTGTCCGGAAGGCGATAGCGGGATTGCGTCCGGGAGGAGTCCTTATGCAAATCGATCGATTCTCGCTGCCGACCCGCCCGATCCGGAGGGGGAATCTTTCCAACGTGGCAGGAATCCATAAGATAGCCGTTTCCCGATTCCGTCGAGGGATCGACGGCAGTCTGAAGTTCCCGAACCATTCGACACGGGAGTGCGGTCGTGGCATTACTCGCAGTTTCATACGCGGCGTACGCGCTCAACTTCGCCATCATCGGCGTGGCCCTGTTCCTTTGTCTGATCATTCTGATCCAGCGGGGCAAGGGCGGCGGTCTGGTCGGCGCGTTCGGCGGGGCCGGCGGTTCGTCCGCGTTCGGTTCCCGAGCCGGCGATGCCTTCACTAACATCACGCTGGGGGTCGCCGCGTTCTGGGTCGTCCTCATCCTGATCGAAGTCAAAGTCGTCAAAGCCGATGCCGCAGGCCCGCAGCAGTCGATCACCGGCGGCGCTTCGCAATAACCTTCGCGTCGGGGGGCGGAATGCTTTTGAGTATGACCGGATTCGGGGAAGCCCGCTCGGCGACCACCGACCTTTCCGTCGGCATCGAAGTTCGCTCGGTCAACAACCGATTCCTCAAAGTCTCGGTACGCGGTTCCAACCCGTGGCCGATGCTCGAAAGCGATCTCGAAAAAGTCGTCCGCCGCGTCGTGCGTCGCGGCACACTCCACATTCAGGTCCGCTGCTCCCGGCCGTCCGAGGTCAGCGAATATGCCCTGAACTCCGGAGTACTTCTGGGCTACATCCGTCAATTGCGCGAACTCTGCGATCTGGAAAATTGTCCCGAACTCGTACCGTCGCTCGTGCCGTCGTTATTGACGTTACCCGGTGTCGCCCCCGAAAACGCCTCCTCGGCCCGACCGCCCGACGAAGAGTCCCGCCTCGTCGAACACACTCTGGAACTCGCACTCGCCGAACTCCAGAAGATGCGTAAGATCGAAGGCCGCGAGATGGCTATCGATCTGCTCCGCAATCGCTCGACCATCGTCGAACAACTCGCCGAGATCCGCGAACGCATGCCGATTTCGGTCGAAAACTACCGGAAGCGCGTCCACGAACGGGTTTCCTCGATCCTCGCCGCTCAGGGCGTTACCATCGCGCCGGGCGACCTGGTCCGCGAAGTCGCCCTGTTCGCCGAACGCAGCGATATCTCCGAAGAGGTCGCCCGCCTCGACAGCCATCTGAGACAATTCGAGACCATCGTCGAAACCGAAACCGATGCCCCCGGAAGGAAACTCGAGTTTCTGACCCAGGAGATGGGCCGCGAGGCTAATACGATCGGCAGTAAGTCCGGGGATGCCGCGATCTCCCGCTGCGGGGTCGAAATCAAGTCGGCCCTGGAGAAGATCCGCGAGATGATCCAGAATATCGAATGACACCCCGAACCACCGGCCAGGGAGCGGCGATGCGCGGACCACTGCTGATCCTCTCCGGCCCCAGCGGTGTCGGTAAATCGACCGCGATCCGGGAACTACTGACCCGTTCGACGAACCACCTGCATCTGGCGGTATCCTGCACCACGCGGGCTCCCAGACCGGGCGAAATAGACGGGCGCGACTACCGTTTCGTCGGTGTCGAGGCGTTCCGCCAGCGAATCGAGGCGGACTACTTCCTCGAATGGGCGCAGGTTCACGGGAGTCAATACTACGGGACCCCGCGCGAGGAAGTCGATCTGTACCGAGACCGGGGGATCGGGGTCATTCTGGATGTCGATGTCCAGGGAGCGCGTCAGGTCCGCTCGCGGATCGACGATGCATACGCGGTGTACCTGCACGTACCCGAAGAGGAATACGAGCGCCGCCTGAGGGCCAGGAACACCGAAACCGAAGAAAAGATCCAGTCCCGCTTAAAAACCGCGATCGACGAACGCGACGCGATGCGGGAGTACGATATGTGCCTCGAAAATCGCCTCCTCGACGAGACGATCGCCGCGCTGCTGAAACTGCTGGAAGCCTTGTTTTTACAGGAGAAGACCCATGCTCGATGACTTGAAAGAAGAAGCGATTATCAACCGGGTCGGCGGGCGGTTCAAACTCTGCACGCTGATGCAGAAACGCCTCGTCGCGCTCAATACCGGGGCTCCCGCGATGGTGACATCGCGAACCGGGGACCGCATGCAGATCGTAATCGATGAGATCCTCCAGGGGAAGATCAGCCTCGACACCGAAGCGTCCACCCGCGCTCAGAATGCGATGATGCCCTCCCCCGAAGGTTTCGCTGAAGAATAACGCTGCCGACCTCCCCGGAGACGATCCATCATGGCTTCCGCCGACACGCCCCGTTCCGCTTCACCCGCCCCGGTCGCGCCTCCCGGTCCATCGACCGCGCTGCCTCGCCCCGGTCGCCCCGGCGAGACGCTCGACTATCAACCCGTCGCCCCCGCTGCGGTCCTGGCGATCGTCGTCGCAGGGGCGTTCACTCTTGCGGTGACGGTCCTCGTCGTCGTCGGACTCACGAGCCGCAAACCCGTCATCGTCTGGGAACTGCTGGTCGTCGCGTTCCTGGGGGTCTGCCTGTCGATCGTCGGTCGGCTCCAGGTCCGCAACTCCGAGGGGACCCGCATCGGTGCGGGGCTCACCGTTGTCGCCTGGTGGTTGAGTATCACCGGTGGGGTCGGTTATGGGTCGTACATCGCGGCGATGGAACAGTCGATCCGCCGCGAGGGCCGCGAGTACGCCCGCGAGTGGCTCGAAGCACTCAAAAAGCCCGACCAGAACGCCGCATTCGTGATGACTCTGGACCCGGCGCGACGGATGCGTCTGACTCCGGGGAACGAAGCCGAACTCGCCGCCGAGATGGGCGGACAGGCCCTCGGGGGGTTCCGCTCGAACGAGTTCACGAAGATGTTCGGACGACTCGGCAACGAGGTCCGCTACGAATTCGTCGGCGTGCGCGACTGGAAGCCGAACAAGACCGGGTACGAGATGGCGCAGACGTGGAAGATCGGCTCGCCCGAAGGCAGCGTCGATGTCGTGCTGAGCCTGATCGCAGTGGACAACAAAGACACCGTCAGCCGACAGTGGCTGATCCAGCCCCCGGGCGATGCGGGCTACTCCAATCCCCGTCGGACCGCGTGGGGTCGCGCGTCGCTCGAATTGATGTCGGAATCCGCAGCGATGGGACGGGCGTGGGCGACCTTTTTCAGCGTCTGGCCCCGGCAGGACGACATCGCTCTCCAGATGATGCTCCCCCAGGGGCAGAGGCCAGACCCCGGTCCCGCCCGCAACGCCAGACTGTCGGTCGGCGGCGGGCTCTCTGCGGTCATCCAGCCGGCGACGTTTTCCAAAGAACTCCTCGACGGCTTCCTGAAACTGACCGGTAAGACCGATCCCGCCCGGATGGTCGATCTGCGTCGGATTTTCGACAAGCACGCGATCCTGCCGGGCGGGACCGCGTCGCGCGGCAGCAACTCCGACGCATCCCCGTCGGTGGTCGAGGAAGGCGACGACATCGCGTTTTATGTGCCGGTGGATCTGCTCAGTCCGACGACGACTTCCCGGGTGAGTTTCGCCAAAGGCGTTTTGGTGATACGCTCGGACAACCCCGAGTTCAACGTCTGGCTCAAAGACCTCCGGACGAAAGCGAAAGCCAACCCCGAAGCGTACGACACGACCTCCGGGTCGATCCTCACTTCTGCCCCGGAACGGCGATTCCGGATCGTCCGACTCGACACGGATATGGAATTCTTCGTCCCTGGCGGCCCGAGCGGCCCCGGCGGTCCCGGTGGCCCCGGTGGCCCCGGCGGCGGTCCCCCCGGTCGATAACGCCGATCGGACATCGAAGTCGCCGACCGCTCCAGCGATACCGGGGTCTCATTCGGATCCGACGAACCCCCGGTCGCCCCTTTTTTTATCCGAACCTCAACGAATGAACTGGACTTTTCCCCGAACGTCGATTATCATTCTTACATCCAGAATGCGGACTCCGGTTCATCGCCGTCGAGTCTGCAATTCGAGATGCTCCCGGTTTCCCCTGTATTGCCCGTACCCGCCAGCGAGTGATGGATCTTCGATCGCCGAATGAAGCGGTCGCTCCTCCCGTTGTGCATCGCGTGCGATCTCCCCTCGGTGGATTCCTTTTGCAGCGTTTGCGACTCGATGTCGTTTCCTTTTTGAAGTGGACACCCTCCTGACCTCGCCCGGCAATCTACGGCTGCTGTTTTTCGTTGGACTCGTTTCGATTCGTTACGATTGTCGTCGGACAATCCGGACAATTTCCAGACTTTTCTCCTGCTTCGGATACTCGTTCGCGTCCCGACCCATGCAATTCCGGGCCGGGAATCGGACGTACGATCGGAAAGGCTTATGACTACTACGGACATCCAACTGACCACTTCGGGCGTTCTGGAACTCTCCCCTCGCGGGTTCGGCTTTTTGCGCAACGCGAAAAAGCACTATCAGCCGCAGGCCGCCGACGCTTACGTCGGACAACCCCTGATTCGTAAGTTCAACCTTCGCGAAGGGTTGCATATCGTCGGGACGATCGAAACCGGTCGCAACGCCCAACCCGCTCCCCGCGAACAGCGAGAAACCCGGGGCTACCGCGATAACCGAGACAGCCGCGACAATCGGGATAACAGAGACGCCGGCCCGACCGGTCCCCGACTGGCGACCATCGAGTCGATCGAAGGTGTCCCGGCGGCTTCCTGGCGAACCCGTATCTGGGAAGAACTGACCCCGATCGATCCGCACGAACACATCCGCCTGGAAACCGACACCCAACCGCTGACCACCCGCGTGATGGACCTGTTTACCCCGATCGGCAAGGGCCAGCGCGGGCTGATCGTCGCCCCACCGCGCACGGGCAAAACCGTGCTGATTCAGCACATCGCTGCTGCGGTCGCCCGCAACCACCCCGAACTCTATCTGATGGTCCTCCTCGTCGACGAACGCCCCGAGGAAGTCACGGATATGCGCCGCACGATCCAGGGCGAAGTGATCGCCTCCTCGGCGGACAACGATGCCGTCAACCACGTCCGCATCGCCGAGTTGGTGATGGAGCGAGCCAAGAGACTCGCCGAGAGCGGGCAGCAGGTGTTCGTACTCCTCGACAGCCTGACTCGATTGGCGCGGGCGTACAACAAGACGAGCCGCGACTCGGGCCGCACGCTGTCGGGCGGGGTCGATTCGCGGGCTCTGGAAGTGCCCAAGCGTTTGTTCGGTCAGGCCCGCGTCTTCGAGGAAGGCGGTTCGCTGACCATCCTCGGCACCTGCCTGGTCGAAACCGGATCTCGCATGGACGATGTCATTTTCGAGGAGTTCAAAGGCACCGGGAACATGGAACTCGTGCTCGACCGCAAGCTCGCGGAACGCCGCATCTATCCCGCGATCGACCTCGCCGCCTCGGGCACTCGCAAGGAAGAGCGCATCCTCGACGCGGAGACTCTGCACCGGGTCAACCTCATGCGTCGGCATCTGATGGAGATGCACCCGGTTCAGGCGATGGAATCGCTTCTGGCCCAGATGGGCAAAGCGGCGAGCAATCAGGTTTTGCTCGACCGCATGCGGGTCAAGTGATCGATCCGGGCGAGGGGTCGATTTCGACCCCCGGACGATTCCCGAAATCGCCCTAACCCTGTTCGAGCAATACCACCGGCAGCCGATGCCCCGTTTCGTACCGATGCGTTCCTTCCGGGATCACCATCAGCCCACCCGCGCCACTCATCGCCCGCAGATCCGCCGACCCGAGCCACGACACCGGCCCCGCCGACATCCCTCCGTTTTCGTAATTGACCCGCACCGGGAGCCACAACGGGCGATCGCTCGTCACCTCCAGAGGGGCCGTCAACGGCATGTCGATCACCGGCGATTCGTAACGCGCCATCCCGGCCATTTTGCGGATCGCCGGACGGACGAATAGCTCGAAGCCGTTGTAAGAGGCCCCCGGATTGCCCGGCAGGCCGAATACCAGCACCGAACCGATCGTGCCGAAATACAACGGCTTCCCCGGCTTCATTCGCACCTTGTGGAAGCGAGGCACGACACCGAGTTTGCCGAGCACGTCGGGGACCAGGTCGTAATTCCCCGCCGACACTCCGCCCGAAAGTAACAGAATGTCGGTGTTCACCAATCCCTCGCGGATCATCGAGGTGAGCATCGCTTCGGTGTCTCGCGCGATTCCCAGGTAGCGGGGCAGGGCTCCCGCGCGGACCGACTGGGCCATCAGCATCGTCCCGTTCGAGTTGCGGATCTGACCCGGTCCCGGCTTCATCATCGGCTCGACGAGTTCGTTGCCCGTCGATAGAATCGTCACCCGCACGCGGGCATATACGGAAACGGTCGTCCGTCCGAGGCCTGCGAGGATGCCGAACTCCTGCGGCCCGAGTACGCAACCCGCGTCCAGCACGGTATCGCCGGTCGCCATCTCCCGCCCGCGTCGCAGGACGTTCAGACCCGCAGACAGCGGTTGCGGGAGGATAGCGATCGCAGTCCCGTCGATCCGGGTCTTTTCGTGCATCACGACGGCATCGCAACCGCTGGGGATCGGCGCACCGGTCATCACGCGGATCGTCTGTCCGGGGCCGACGATGACGGTCGAGATGTCGCGCGAGTCGCCGGCGGCGATCTCGTCGATCAGGGCCAGCGTTACGGGCAGCGTCGCGCCGTCGGCAGTGCGGATGGCGAACCCGTCCATCATCGCTTTGTCGAATGGCGGTGAGTCCATCGGGGCGACGACGGGTTGCGCGACCACCTGGCCCAGCGAAGACGAGGTCAGCGGAGCGATCTCCCGACGCGGGGCAGGTGCGAGTTCCAGGACCATTCGCAGAGCGTCGTTGACTTCGAGCATGATGCTGCCTCGCGGAGGAAACTGTTTTGCATCAGTTTACGGATCGGCGGAGTCGTTCGTACGGGTAAAAGGCTCGACCGCGAGCAGGCATCTTCGGAGGGTCGCAGGCACGGATCGGAAATCGCGCCGGGGCCTGCCTGCATCCTGAACAGCCCATGCACGCGATCGCAGCACGCGATTCATTCGCGATCTCAGAAGTTGGGCTCCGCGCTCAATTTTGAGACCCGATTCGTAGGGTTTGCGAGCAAAACGAGTCTGTCTGAAGCGAATGGCATGGAGAATGCAATCTTTCGCTTCAGAACAACGCCCTTTTGCATCGTAATTGTGCAACTCATTGATGGATGACTCACTCTCCCGCGTTTTGAAGCAGGCTCAGATCTTCGCGTACCTGCGGGTGTGCGAATCGGTCTCGGTCGTCGAACCGCATGCCATCCTGGAAGGGGCTTTCCCTTGACATCGAGTATTCCTGCCGCTCCCGCGACCGCATCTGCGGAATCCGTGTGTCCGTACTGCGGG
>Ga0105047_10012874_pt1 | contig 13427 bp, 16 predicted proteins | sample MAT04_FD_78384 | JGI IMG/M metagenome (GOLD analysis project Ga0105047, IMG submission 78384) | Freshwater microbial communities from Lake Fryxell liftoff mats and glacier meltwater in Antarctica - MAT-04 (megahit assembly) | ecosystem: Environmental > Aquatic > Freshwater > Ice > Liftoff...
CGATTCATCCGGCCCGAGCGTGCGGTATACGTCGATCAGGATTTGCACCAATGCATCGTAACTGGGCCCTGCCAACGCGCGCAGCGCCCGCAGCGCAACGTCCAGGTGCGTCGACGCCGCCGTCGCCGAGCAATCCATGGCTACGCCCGTCCAACGGATATTCAGTCCCTGCGCGACGTTGAGAATAAATGCCTCGCGTTGCTGCGGAAGTAGTGTGCGTATCGCCTGTATGAGCGCGATGTAGTCGGCACGATCCCGCATGGACGTACGCGTCAACAGTACGTCATCGCGCAGGTCGGGAAGGCGCGCGTCGCGCCGGCACAATAGGACAGTGTGATGCAGAAAATACGCCTCAGCCTGCGATGGATCTGTCCATTGCTGAAGTTGGCGCATCCCGCGCGTCATCACAATTCGGACGACGGCTGCCCCTCGTTTCTGATTGCCGCAGAGTGCCGAAGCAATCCGAGTGATGGCCGAGTATATGCGAGACAAAAGCGCTGCGATTTCACTGGAATCATGCGTCTGCAGAAGCGTGGGGACGACGCGGTCAGGCATGGTGAATGGATTGCGAGCGTTCTATGAATCGACCTTGCCCAACACGCATCAGGCCGTCGGTTGCGCGGTGGCCGGCGCGACGGGTGGTGAAACGGCCGCACTGGCGGGCTGGGGCAGACGGGTCTTTCGCTTCGACAACAGCCGATCATCCGGCAACAGGCGATACTTCAGCAGGACCAGGATGGCCTCGATCCCGTGCCACGCCCGGATTTTTTTCCCCTCAGCCATCGAACGTGGCGCGTAGCGGATCGGAACTTCGTGAATGGAATAACCCAGCCGCCGAGCCTTGGCTGTTACTTCCGGACAGAAATCAAATCCCCGGCATTGTAGATTCATTTTGCGAAGGACATCCGTGGGGAATAATTTATAACAGGTGGCTTCGTCCGTCAGATGCATTCCAAATAAAAAGTTAGCTGCCAGTGTCACCACTTTTCCGCCGAGCCAGAACCGAAAATACTGAAAATGATTCTGACGCATGGCTGGGTGTCGCAGATTGCGTGACCCGAATACAACGCGCGCCTTACGATCCCGGATAGGGGCCAGGAGCGTTTCGTAATCCTCAGGAAAATACTCCAAGTCGGCATCCTGAATAAGCGTGTACGGCTGCGTGGCGTGAGCGAGCCCAGCCTGGATGGCTGCGCCCTTCCCGCCATTACGAGCGCAGATCACGCCAATGATTTTGTGAGATCGCTCATACGCGTGGATGATGCTGGCCGTCCCATCCGTCGACCCGTCGTCGACCGCAATCACCTGGGGGCGAGGGGAGAGCGCCAGCACGCGGTCTAACACCTCGGCCAGGGTGCGCTCTTCATTGAAGGCTGGAATGATGACAGTCAGCATGATGGCGAAACTCTGGCTGCTCAAATAGCGGGCTTCCAATCGCGACGCGCGGCCATGATTTTACACGTAATCTGTCAATCGTGTAAGCATTAGAAATGACATGCAAACGCTTTATTCGTTAGGCGTGTCGATCAAGAGATTTGAAGGATGGTGTCGGCCAGTTGAATGCCGTTTCGTGGGCAAGGAAAGGGAGCCTTGTGTATCAAACGGGCACGACCGGTGTGGCGAGCTATTGATCGAGGATGCGCCAGGGCTCCGTCCCAAACTGCAGCAATTTAACAGGCCCGGCACTGAGGTCGAGCTTGAGCACATTCGCCTTTTTGTTGTGTCGATATGAGGCGTAATAGTTGCTGGCACCCCACCAGTATACCTGTGAATCCGTCACGAGTGCGAAGTTGCCCGGATCTATATTCGTACCCCCGCCATCGCGAATCTTTTTGCCGGAAAGGTATCGACGGGAGATGCACGCTTCGGGCGAACTTCCGAGAAACTTCAAATCCTCGAACTGTCGCAGGTCAACCCATTCCGGATTCTGATTGCCGCTATAGGAGGTCGTCCACATCCCAATTCCGTAGTGGATATAAGCAGAGTTGGAAACCACGCCGAACCGGTCGCCATTGCCTTCAGGGATCTGCACCGATGGACACATCAACAGTCGGTTGTACGGAAATACGGCGCTCCCGCTTCCATGGACTTGATACTCTGCAGTAGGGAGCGACTTGTAAGCTGGCCAGATGTATCGACCGATGCCGGCTGGAAAGGGATAAAGGTTTGCACTCGGCACGGCCCCTCGATGCTCCTGTGCAAAATACAGAAACCCCATTCCCTGCTGACGCAAATTGCTCAGGCACGAGACCGCATACGCACTTTCGCGAGCCTTAACTAGAGATGGCAGGAGCATCGAGATGAGAAGGGCGATAATCCCTATCACCACGAGAAGCTCGACTAATGTGAAACCGCTGGCATTTCGAGATCGGTGAATGGAATGTTGCATGCGCGACTCCCTGTAAAATCGCCTCTGCCGCAGGGAGTATACCAGAAGAACAGTGCCCGGAAATACAAGATTGTGCGAACGTGGATTAGCCCGGAGAGAACTAAAAGGATGCGGACGACAGAGCTGTGCGCGCGAGTCGGCTCAAAAAAATGGGTCAACAACGCACACGACCTCAGGCGACCAATTCAACCTCGAGCATCGCAGGTTGGACAGGATCGACAATATCCGACGGTTCCACGACGGCGGTAAATTCGGCGCCGATGATGTGGGACGTGGGGGAAAGTGGCTGCCAGCGCGTGGTGCGACAATGCACCCAGACGCCTGAACCGCTTGGGGTGGGGAGGCGCAGCAGAAAGTCCTCGTCGAGCCAGAGGCGCTCGCTGTGCACGATGCTCACGCCGTTCCGGGAAAGTTCTCGCAACGATGCCTGTACGATCAGGGGTGACTGACCATGTCGAAATCGAACCAGCAAGGCCCCGGCCGACAATTGAAACCGTTGAGACCGCCTTCGGTCGCGATTGTCGGAGCTGCAATGTGCAACTGAGCAACCGGCAATCTCTTCGAACAGGTTGGCAGGAAGCTGCATGACGGGTCTCCGGAAAAAGGGGTCCTGTCTTCCATCGGGTCAAACAGCCTTGCAGTTTAGATCGTTAAATTCGACAGGATCCGCACGCGTCGAACCGTTGCGCCGCAGAAAATCGGACGTGCCGGGCTGGTTCAACACACTTTGACGCGACCGATCCCTTGGTTACTATCCGCCGAGCAAGAGTTGAAGGCATGACTCCGTCGGCAGCATCACCAGTACCATCCTCGGCGTCGGGCACGGGTCAGGCACCCAGGAGCGGGGGGCGAGAGACGTTTACGGCTGAAGAGTTGACGGTCGTGATGTCGCATTTCGAGATCGGGATCATCGACTCGATCGTCGAGTTTCCCCGCGGATCGCGCAAGGCGCCCAAGCTGCTAGTAGTGTCGGAGCAGGGGAAGTTTCTCCTCAAACGTCGCGCACGCGGGAAGGACGACCCGTATAAAGTGGCGTTCTGTCACGCGCTTCAGCTTTATCTGGCCAGCAAGCAATTTCCCTTGCCGCATTTGATCGGGACGAAAAAGGAAAACAACTCGATGCTGCAATGGCGGAACGGGGTGTATGAACTTTTCGAATACATCCCAGGCCAAGCCTATCCACAGACGCTTGAAGCGACGTTCGATTCAGGACGCATTCAGGCGCTCTATCACAAACTCCTGGAAAGTTTTAAAAGCGAATGGCGCCCGCCGACCGGGAGCTACCACCTTGCCCCCAGCGTCGAGCAAGGTTTGAAAGCGATTCCCGCAACCCTGACCGGCGGGGGGCAGCCGGATACAGAGATGAGCACGCTCCTCGACTTCCTCCTCGAAAGCTATCAGCACGCCGCCGAGATGGTGGAAAAGCAGGGGATCGAAGAGTGGCCGCGCCAGATTTGCCACGCCGACTGGCATCCGGGCAACATGCTTTTTCGTGACAATCGTGTCGTTGCCGTGATTGATTACGACTCGGCTCGGCTGCTCCAGCGCGTCGTCGACACAGCCAACGGTTGCCTGCAGTTCAGCATCCTTGGTGGAGATGAGAACGTCTCAAAATGGCCAGAATATCTGGACGAAAGTCGCTTCAAGCGATTCCTGCGCGGATATGATGAAGTAATGCTTCTCAGCCAAGGTGAAATCCGCACCATCCCCTGGCTGATGATCGAGGCGCTGATTGCCGAAGCCGTCTTTCCCATTGCAGCCACGGGCAACTTTGGTCGTATGGAAGGACTGGCCTTCCTTCAAATGGTGCAGAGGAAAGTAAAATGGATTCAAAGGTCCAGCGACCACCTGATCGAACTGGCGGAGGGGTGATGCAGTACTTGGTCACCACAGGCGATAAACATATTCTGTCGGCGGGGCGGGCGCTCGTTTTGATATCGCTGGTGCTTACCGCGATCCTCTCAGATTTATTACACGCCGATGCGCCGACTACAACGCAAGCGATCCCCGTTGAGCAAGTCACGGCGCTTGTGAATGCGCTGGCGGACCCCAACGCATCGCAGCGGCTGTTTGCTCGGGAGCGCCTGTTTGATCTCTCTCCCGATGACCTCCCTGCTTTGATGGAAGTCGTCAAACAATCGCAACCGCTTCTGCCTGCGCAGGCAACCGCATTGAAGGAAATCGTCCTGCATGTCTACGCCCGCAGCCTTAGCTATGCGACCGCTACGCGCGAAGGTTTTTTAGGGATTCGTTTTGAGCCGCAAAATCAGTTTGAGGAAAACGCCAGTCCCATCATCGTCGGTCGAATCCCGGGGTTTATCGCATATGCAAAGCTGCGCGACGGGGATGTAGTCAAGTCATTCATCACCCCCTCGGGACCCGTAGCTGTCGCCAATAACAAGCAAGTCGCTGACTGGATCAAGCAGGCGCGCCCCGGACAGATCCTGAAACTCGAAATCCAACGGCAGAATCAAATACTTCGCGTGAGCATGCCTGCCGATCCACGCCCGGGCAACCCTCTTGACCCACGCGTGCCGGGCGTTGTGGATAATCAATTGGAAGAGATCTGCAACTTGCGAATCACCAAAGCGCAGGACTATTGGCTCAGTCATTTTGCCCCGCTGATTATCACCGACGCCCGGTGAGCCTTATGCATATCCGTGACCGACGCTTTAAAGGAATGACCCTTCATGAAGCCGTTGTCCATTGTCGTAGGGGGCTACATCGTAGGGTATCCCCTCGGCGGGATGACGTGGCACCATCTGAACTATCTCGCCGGCCTCGTCGAGCTCGGGCACCGCGTGACATTTCTGGAAGACGGTGCTTATCTGTCGCCGTTCGACCCGGTCACGGGCCTCTCTGGCGATCCAACGTACGGCATCCGATATCTGCAAGAGTCACTGGCGTCGGCAGGGCTTGATATTCCGTTTCACTATCGCTTTGGGACGATCTCTGCAGGTCTGTCCATTCCAGAAATGGACTCGGCTGTCGCCCACGCCGACCTGTTCATCGCCGTCAGTGGAATCACCCCGATCGATTGGTATCCGATCCCGAAACGGTCAGTCGCCATCGATACCGATCCGGTCTTCACTCAGCTGCGTATGAACGATGATTCCGTATTGCTTAACTACTACAAATCGTTTTCAACCGTCGCCACCTTCGGCCGACTGATTGGCACGCCTGCCTGCCCGCTGCCAACGCATTGTCTCAACTGGATACCGACCAATCAACCCATCTCCTTAACCCACTGGCCGGACACGGTTCCCGCGTCGCGAAACTTTACGACACTCGGCAAGTGGGAACACGCTGCCGATCGGCACCTGGAGTTTAACGGCAAGAAGTATCGCAGCAGCAAGGGTGTTGAGTGGATGAAAGTGCGCGATCTGCCCCGCCGCGTGAGCTGGCCGATGGAGATGGCGATGGCCGGCATGCCCGTGCCCACGCGCGAAAGTTTCGAGCACGCTCGGTGGAAAATCGTTGATCCCGCACACGCGTCAGCAACCTGTGCGGGGTATCAACAATTCATACAAAACTCCGCCGGGGAGTTCACGGTCGCGAAGGAAATCTATGCCGGACTGCCCAGCGGCTGGTTCAGTGACCGAAGCGCCGCATTCCTTGCCAGCGGACGCCCGGTGGTGACGCAGGCAAGCGGTTTCGACCAATGGCTACCCACTGGCGCGGGCCTATTCAGTTTCACAACCTGTGACGAGGCAGTCGCTGCACTCCAGACCATTGCAGGCGATTACGCATCCCACGCCCGCGCCGCCCGCGCGATCGCGCAGGAGTATTTCGATTCATCAACTGTACTGACCGCGCTGATTGATCAAGCGATGTCCAACCCCCGTTGACGGTTTTTTCGACGCGTCGACGTGGTAATTCTCGGCAGGTGGGTGCTTGAGCCGGTACGGGGCATGCCCGATGTTACCTCGCACTCCCCCGCCTTAACGTCCCATAATGTATGTTATGTTAAGTTCGACACAGGGGTGACTTTCGATCCCGAATCCCGCCATTTCTGCTACGTTGTCGGCGATGATGCATCCACTCGTCACACCGATGGCTCGCGTTGCGGGTGGCGGGCTTTTCATCGTGGGGATACAGCTTTGGCTCATCATCGGTCGCGGATATTGGGGAACGAACGTCCAAGTCCTGATCGCGGTGCTCGCAGGTCTGTTGCTTGCCGTACCTCTGGTACGGCGGACGCTGTCGCAGTGGCTGGACGCAGTTCGCTCTCCATCGCCCGCCGTGCGCACGCGGGTGGCTGTCGCGATTGCGATGGTCGTCCCGGTCTATCTGTATGTCACAGCCATCCAGCAAGGTCGACCGTTCCTGCTGATGTTCCATGACGAGTTGCAGTTTCGCCTGCAAACGGTCATGGCTGCGCACGGGCATCTTTGGCTGCCCACGCACCCGCTGGCAGATTTTTTTGACACGTTTTATGTCCTTAATCAGCCGGTCTATGCAGCCCAATCGTTTCCCGGGTTGGCGATCCTATACGCACCGACAGTCTGGATCGGCCTGCCTTGGTGGATCGCGCCGCTGATCGTCGCCGGCATGATCGTCGGGTTGAGTTACCGCATCGTATCTGAACTGATTGATGGGCTGGCGGGGGGCTTGTGTGCCCTATTCGTTGTCTGCACGCCAGAGTTTCGACGGATCGCGCTGATGAACCTTGCGCAGGGTCCCATGCTGCTGTCTGTTCTTGCACTGGCTTATGCATACCTGCGCTGGCGCCCCGCCAAGTCCCAGGCGTGGGCGCTTTTGATCGGAGTGCTCGCAGGCTGGTCGCTATTGATCCGCCCCGCCGACGCCCTGCTCTTTATCGGACCAGTGGGTTTGGCCATGGCAGGGGGGATGCGTCACCACCGCGCGACGACATGGTGTCGCCAGGTGGCATATGTCACACTCGGTGCTGTCCCGTTCATTTTACTACAATTGTCGTGCAATTTTCACGTGACGGGGTCGATCACGAAAACGCCTTTCGCGCTGTACAACGATATGTACCAGCCGGGCCTGGAGATGGGCTTTCGAGACGCGCCGGCAGCGCGGTTTCCGGTCGAGACAGTCGAGCAGAAAAAGCAGTTTTATCTCTGTTGGATGCGACCGTTCATCGACGCACATACACCGGCTGCAGTATTCGACACATGGCGGACGACCATCGGCCCCGGTCTTTTGAATGATGTGCTTCCCTCGCCCGCCCTGCTGATCCTGTTGCCACTCGGTCTGTGGGCGATGCTTCAGTCGGCGCGCACACGGTTAATCCTACTGAGCGTTGCCGGGTTCGTGATCGTCTACGTGCTGTATCCCATCTGGGTCCCACATTACGCGTTCGTGCTGATTCCGATTTTTGCGACGATGGCTGGGGCGGGGGCGGCGATGCTTCCCAGGCTTTTCGCGACCGAGCGTGCGCGATCTCTGGCGACGGCAGTGTGCGTCGTCCCGGGGGTGTATGTGATGGCCGGACTTCCGCAGATTAATCGACTGGCTATCGACGACTTCTTCTTTCGCTATCCAGAGATCCGGCAAATCGAAAAGTCTCTGAATGCGCTCCCCAAAACCGAACGCGCGATCGTCCTGTTCCAGTACACCCCCGCGGTCGAGCCAGCCCAGGAACCGGTCTACAACATCGATGCGCCAAATCCGGACGATTGCAGGATTGTGCGTGCGCACGACTTGGGCGAAGCGAAAAATCAGCAGCTATTTGCATATTACGCCAGACGCCAGCCAGATCGGGTGGTGTACCGATGCATCCGACCCTCGTCCAAACTCGATCGACTTGGATCGGTCAACACGCTGGCCGAGCAATCAACCGGACAGAAGTGATACACCCGCAATCCCCCCGCCGAATCCGGAAGCAATCGTAACGCTACGGCGTACGGGACGATCGACGGGCCGGCGCGCGATCTTCATCTGATCACACGAGATTGACACCTCGTCCATCGGCACATTTGGAGGGATGATGCTCGTCTGGTGCGCGCGGGCGCTCAGCACGAGTGCGAGCAACCCCGCAGCGCCAAGCGAGTGACCCAGCGCACCCTTGTGAGAATAGACATTGGGAAAAGGGTCGGTTACTGCCCTGACCGATGGCGCCCATTTGAGCGCGCGTTCAAAGACGCGCAGCTCTGTTGAATCGTTTAACTCCGTGCCCGTGCCGTGTGCGTGAATCAGATCGACCGACAAATCTAATCCGAGCGATCGGCAGGCATATTCCATCGCCACCCCCAGAGCATCGCCGGCCACCAGATGCGTCGCATCGGCCGCAAGCACTACACGGTCAATGGCGAGCCCCCCGCCGGGCGAGCTTGCACGTTCGATGCAGAGGGCTGACGACGATTCGGATAGGACAAACCCGTCGCGCGTCGTGCAGAACGGCCGGCAACCGCGCCCCTTCGAAGCCAGAACGCCCAGCCTGCCGAACGTTGCTGTGAAGAGCGGATGCAACGACGATTCAGCCGACACAACCAAGGCGCGCGTCACGCGACCCTCAGCAATCAGCATAGTCGCCCGGATCAGTCCCTGAAGCCCGCTCGAACACGCCGCCGCGACTGTCAGCCGCGGACCTGTGCCCAACCGCAGATGCGCCGCGACGTCTCGGGCGACGCAATCAAGTCCGTAAGAAGATGTCGAAAATGAATGGGCGAGCCACGCATCCACCGGCCCCTTGCTGGTCCCCACGATCAAAGCGACATCGTCCGAAGCAAGGTCGCCCCGTGACCACCCCGCCGCCGATATCGCTTGCTCTGCGGATCGAATCGCGAGAGCGGAGACGCGGGCAACGCTTGGCATATCCGGAGACTGTGCCCGGGAGAGGTCGACGATGCGTCGTCCCTCGATCAGGGCACTCCATGTTTCGGATAAGTCCCGCCCGAGAGGCGTGACCGCGCCGAGTCCGGTGATGACGCACCGCACCGGCAGAACAGGAAAGTTCATGCGTTAACCAAGGCAGGTTCCGGGGCCGGACGAGGAGAGAGGTTTTTGAACGGCGGGCGAATGGTCAGACCGAGGTCGCTTAAAAGCGCTTTGTCGGCATCATAGTCGGGTGACGGCACGGCAGCGGTGAGCATCTGACCTGTCTCGCTGGAGAAGATCGAATTGGCACCAGCCAAAAAGCAGAGTGCCTGCTCGCTGGCCGAGAGCTTTGCCCGCCCTGCCGAGAGTCGCACGACTGAGCGGGGCATGATCATGCGTGCTGTGGCAATCATCCGGACGACATCATTAGGCGGGACGTCGGGAAGCGCATCGAGAGGCGTTCCGGTGACGCGCGCCAGCACGTTGATCGGCACGCTGTCCGGATGCGGATTCAGATTCGCCAGCGTTTGAAGCATGCCCAGTCGATCGTCCACCGCTTCGCCCATCCCAATGATGCCCCCGCTGCAGACGGTCACGTCAGTCGCGCGTACCTTGGCCAGCGTGCCCAGGCGATCGGCGTACGTGCGCGTGGTGATGATCGTCTCGTAAAATGTCGCTGAAGTGTCGACGTTGTGGTTATACGCATACAGTCCGGAATCTTCGAGACGCTTTGCCTGGGACTCGGTCAGCATTCCGAGCGTGCAACAGACTTCAAGGCCAATTGCGGTGACATCCTTGACCATGTCGAGCACGCGGTCGAACTGTTTCCCGTCACGGACTTCGCGCCAGGCTGCACCGAGACATACGCGTGTCACGCCAGCTGCCTTGGCCGTGCGGGCCGTCTCCAGGACCTCCTGCTTATCGATCAGTGCTTCCGGCGTGATGCCCGTCTGATAGCGCGACGACTGAGAGCAGTATTTGCAATCCTCGGGACAAGCGCCCGTTTTGATGGAGATGAGTTTGCACACCTGCACTTCACGCGGATCGTGATGTTGGCGGTGCACGCTCGCCGCCTGGAAAACCAGATCGAGCAGCGGAAGATCATGTATGCGGCGAATGTCGTCAATCGCCCAGTCGTGACGAAGCATTACCGATTGCCCTCAATGGGACCGGCTGCCCGGGCAACCATCTTTTTAGCGCTGGGATCCCACGTGAGGACGACCATGATGCCCGATCGCTTTTCCATGATGTAGAGCGCGTCGCCTCCCTGCGGGGTGCGAGCGGTCACCATCGAGAAGTCCTGATCGCTGACGGAGTCGGCAGCGCGTGCAACATTTGCAGATCGTGTGCCCGTCAACAGGTTAAGCCCCAGGAGAAGAGCCGCTGAAATCGAGAGAAGCCAGATGGCGGAGTTTTTTGTTTTCATGGAGGAAATCCAAAGTGCGAAGGATGAACGAAGCAACCGATCAGCGACCTTTCTTCGGTGCAGGCGGATTGAAATACCCGCTCAGGTCGATGCGGGGCATTGCCTCAAGCCTCCCCTGCTGCCCCTGCTGCGTGTATGCCATGCCGCCGAGCAGGGAATTGGTGGTATCCAATACGAACACCACAGAGGAAGGGCCGCCGGGGATTTCACCGGAGATCAGCAGATAATCTGCGGGCCTGCCCGGAGCAGCCATCGCCAGATTGTCGCCTGTCGCGCGAACCACCAGCGTGGTCAGCAGCACGGCATTAAGAATTGCCAAGGTCCATAGGATTCTGTGTCTCATGCGCGGTCTCCTGATAGTTGAAAGCCGACAGAGGGTGTCAGCGATCATGGTTCCGAAAGCGGCTTAATCTAAGTGTGTCCGTCGGGCGTTCTTAAACATTACCGACAGTGCGACGACGGCCAGGAACGAGAAGAGAAACCAGCTGAGGGCCGTCGACCCCGGTTCTAAAGATACGTTCAGCGGCTGGCCCGTTGATTCGCCGTATCCTTCGAGCCGGGCGTCTACAATCTCGCGCTCCGGCTCCTGGCTCCGCGCGTGCGATATCATCGGCGAGAGTGCAATCACGCAGGTCGCCAGCAGCAGGAGTGTAAAGCGTCTCATTGTGGACATCATAACCAGCTTTCAATCGGACGGGCAAGAGAACGAAAATCTTCTGCCTTGAGACAAACCGTCGCCCATTTCGCCGACCGCCTTCTCATGTGGTCACGGTATTCGTCGAGCGGGATGCCCATCAACAGGTACCATCGGTCCCGGTGTTCGAACATACCCGGCTCGGGCGTGAGAGGCGGCTCGATCCAGTAAATAAAGCTGAAGATCGCCTTGAACCCTTCGCCAAAGACCTGCTCCCACTGGAGCAAATCGCTCACGTCCTGTTCCTCAGCCCAGGTTTCAAACCCGCGCCGGCGGGAGCGATCACGCAGCGAGCGGCCTTTCACGTCCACCAGCAGGTTCTGCCCGCTCTTGCTATATACGACAAAGTCAAAGCTCTTTAGTTTGGCATCGGAAAAAATTGCTCGCTTGGCCTCGTCGACAGCCACGCACGGGATTCCTCGCTGCCTCAGAAACGCCTCAAAGGCAGCCTCATAATGGATCGAACGATCAGCCATCTCATCTCCCCACGTATCTCAATTCCTTCGAGTCACAGGGTCATCACGGGCAATTGCAGCTTTTTTCCCACACGCCGGACGCGCAAAGGCGGCGGGGGTTCAACAAGTGGACGCCCGAGCTTTTTCTCAGCGTAGTCGCGCAGTTGCTCGGCGCTGGTGAACAATACGTCAAAGTCGTATTCGCCGCCGTGATAGTCGCAATTGTCGGTCGAATATTCCCGACAGAGTGCCGGGCGCGTTTCATACACGCCGCAACGGTTGTCGGGTTGCAGGTGCTTGCACTTATTGAGAATCCCCAGATACCATCGCCGCTTCTCGATGTACACGATGATGTTCTCATGCATGAGATACCACCGAATATTATCGTACTCGCGAACGGTCGTAGGCTTGTCGATCTCCAGGCCAAAGTATCGACAGCACAACGCCACGCATTTGTCACAGAGATTGGCCGGCATCAGAGTACATCCATATTCGTAAAACTTCAGTGATCTTCGCGGGCCGGATTGTAACCCGCAGGCGAAATAAACGAGAAAAGGGCATCCATGCGCATCATAGCCGGCGAGTTTCGAGGGCGACCGATCCACCCCCCTGCCAGCGACGTGACCCGTCCGATCACCGACCGCGTGAAGCAGTCACTGTTCGATATCCTCACCCCCTATGTAGATGGCGCGCGCGTCTATGACTGCTTCTCCGGGACCGGGAGCATGGGCTTGGAATCGCTCAGCCGCGGTGCGGTCCACGCGACTTTTTTTGAGCAGGATCGCTCGGCGAGGCAACTGTTGGAAAAGAATATCCAGACTCTTGGCACCGCCGATCGCTGTACTGTTGTGGCGGGCAGTCTGTTTGATTATTTCGAACGCCCTTCCAAGCCCGAAACACGCGTCGACCTTGTATTCTTCGACCCGCCCTACCGTCTCATTCGCGAATCGCCCACACAGATCCAGCGCACGACGGCGGTGCTGGCCAACGATCACCTTCAGGCGGCTGGCCTGCTGATCTTGCGGCACGATGCTGTCGATTCCATCGCCCTTGAATCGATGCACAAGGTGGACGAGCGGACGTATGGCGGCATGACGCTGGCATTTTACGCCCGCCAACGTACGGACGATTCAAGCGTATCTATTAATGCCTGATGACCTGGCTCGACATGGCCGGGTGTAATCGTCTGTGGACGTCCAATTGCCCATCCAACGATACAAATTTTTCGCCCCCGCCGACGCTGCCAAGGTCAGCAAGCTGCAGTTTGCTGCCCGGCAGGTTGTGGAGGGTGTCATCACCGGCATGCACAAGTCGCCACACCGGGGATTCTCGGTGGAGTTTTCCGAGCATCGCGAGTACGTGCCCGGGGACGAGATTCGTCATCTGGATTGGCGGGCGTTCGCACGGAGCGATCGCTATTACATCAAGCTGTACGAGCAGGAGACCAACCTCCGCGCGATGCTCGTGCTTGATACCAGTGCGTCGATGCAGTTCGGACACAAAATCGACTACGCCTCACACCTGGCCGGCTGTCTGAGCTACCTCCTGGCGATGCAACAGGACCTTGCGGGGCTTGCGACCATCGACGATCGCGTGCGGGTGGAACTTCCGCCGGGCTCGTCACCGACTCATCTGGATCGCCTTTTCAGGGAGTTGGAATCCATCCGCGCTGGCAAA
>Ga0105047_10012875_pt1 | contig 13425 bp, 17 predicted proteins | sample MAT04_FD_78384 | JGI IMG/M metagenome (GOLD analysis project Ga0105047, IMG submission 78384) | Freshwater microbial communities from Lake Fryxell liftoff mats and glacier meltwater in Antarctica - MAT-04 (megahit assembly) | ecosystem: Environmental > Aquatic > Freshwater > Ice > Liftoff...
GAGAAGGCGCACCCGGTCTTCACGCGCGAGGGCGACGACCTGCACTGCACGGTCACGCTGCCCATGACGGCGGCGGCGCTCGGGACCTGCATCCCGCTGACCACGCTCGACGGCGACGAGGAGCTCGACATCGTGCCGGGCACCCAGCCCGACGCGGTGCTGACGCTGCGGGCCCGCGGCGTCCCGCACCTGCGCGCCACCGGGCGGGGCGACCTGCACGTCCACCTGCAGGTCCAGGTCCCGACCAAGCTCGACGGCAAGCAGGAGGAGCTGCTGCGCGACCTGGCCCGGCTGCGCGGTGAGGAGCGTCCCGGCGTCTCTGGGAAGTCGAGCGGGATCTTCGGCCGCCGGCGCCGGTGAGCGCCCCGCTGTTCCTGCACGACGACCTGGCGGCGGACCTGGCAGGTGATCTGCTGGTGCTCGACGGCCCCGAGGGTCGGCACGCCGCGACCGTGCGTCGCGTGACCGTCGGTGAGGTCGTCGACCTCGCCGACGGCCGGGGGACCCGGGTGAGCTGCACGGTCGTGGGGCTCGGTCAGGACCTCGTCCGGCTGCAGGTGGTGTCCCGGGTCCTCGAGCCCGAGCCCAGCCCCCGGCTCGTGCTGGTGCAGGCCATCGCGAAGGGCGACCGCGGCGAGCTCGCGGTCGAGCTGGCCACCGAGGTCGGCATCGACGAGGTCGTGCCCTGGTCCGCCGAGCGGTGCGTGGTGAAGTGGGAGGGCGCCCGCGGGGAGCGCGCCCTGGGCCGCTGGCGGTCCACTGCTCGCGAGGCCGGCAAGCAGTCCCGGCGGGCCCGGCACCCGGTGGTCGGACCGTGGCTCGACACCCTGGCGCTGCTCGACCGGGTCGCGGCCGCCACGACCCTCGTCCTGCATGAGCAGGCCACCGAGCCGCTCGCCAGCACCCCCCTGCCTGCCGACGGTGAGGTGCTGCTGGTCGTGGGACCCGAGGGCGGCATCACCGACAAGGAGCTGCGGCGGCTCACCGCCGCGGGCGGCCGTCCCGTCCGGCTCGGGGGCAGCGTGCTGCGCACCTCGACGGCCGGGGCGGCGGCGGCGGCGGTCGTCAGCGCGCGGACCTCGCGCTGGGCCTGAGCCGGCGGCTGCTCTCGCCCTAGGATGCGCGGCGTGCCCGCCCTGAGCGTCTCCGCCCTGGTCCGTCAGGCGGCCCGGCTCCTGGTCGCCCTGCTCGTCGCCGCCGGCCTGGCCGCCGCGGTCACCGCGACCACCGCCCAGGCCGCGCCTGCACCGGTCGTGACCACCGTCCGGACGTCCCCCGTGCCCGCGGCGACCTCCGCCCCTGACCAGGGCGTGTCGGCCGACTCCCGCGGGCCCCTGGGGCGGCTCCTGGTCGGAGCCGTGGTCCTCGCTGCCATGCTGGGCGTGGCCGGGGGCACCGGGCTGTACCTGACTCGCGACAGACGATGAGCACGCCGGAGGGCTGATGAGCGACTGCCTGTTCTGCCGGATCGTGGCGGGGGAGATCCCCTCGACGCCGGTTCACGAGACCGACCGCACGCTGGCCTTCCGCGACCTGGACCCGAAGGCCCCGACGCACGTGCTGGTCGTGCCGAAGCCCCACCACGCCGACGTGGCCGCGCTGTCCGACGCCGATCCCGCGCTGCTGGCCGACGTGATGGCCGCCGCCGTCGCGGTCGCCCGCGCCGAGGGGCTCGGCGACGGCTACCGGCTTGTGGCGAACACCGGCGCCGACGGCGGGCAGACGGTGCACCACGTCCACGTCCACGTGCTCGGCGGGCGTGGCCTGACCTGGCCCCCGGGCTGATCGGTCGCCGGATTGCCCGGCGCGAGTAGCCTTGAGCGGTCAGCCAGGACCCCTCGAGAGCAGGAGAACGGCCTCCGCCGCACCCATGCCCGACATCCCCAGCACCGCCCCCGCCGTCGAACGCGTCGTCAGCAAGATCGTCATCCCGGACGACCAGTCGATGGTCAGCCTGCTCGGCAGCCGTGACGAGGTCCTCAAGACCGTCGAGCGCGTCCTGGTCAGCGACGTCCACGTGCGCGGCAACGAGATCACCCTGACCGGTTCGGCCAAGGACAACGCCCTGGGCGTCCTGCTGTTCGAGCAGCTGCTCGAGCTGCTGGGCAAGGGCGAGGCGCTGACCGGCGACGCCGTCGAGCGCAGCCTCGGGATGCTGCGTCAGCCCGACGGGTCACGGCCGGCGGACGTGCTGACGCTCAACATCCTGTCGAACCGCGGCCGCACCATCCGGCCGAAGACGCTGAACCAGAAGCGCTACGTCGAGGCGATCGACCAGCACACCATCGTGTTCGGGATCGGCCCTGCCGGCACCGGCAAGACCTACCTCGCGATGGCCAAGGCCGTGCAGGCGCTGCAGGCCAAGCAGGTCAACCGCATCATCCTCACCCGCCCGGCGGTCGAGGCCGGTGAGCGGCTCGGCTTCCTGCCCGGCACGCTGTACGAGAAGATCGACCCCTACCTGCGCCCGCTGTACGACGCGCTGCACGACATGCTCGACCCCGACTCGATCCCGCGCCTCATGGCCGCCGGGACCATCGAGGTCGCCCCGCTGGCCTACATGCGCGGCCGCGCGCAGCCGGTCGACACCCCGGTGCTCACCCCCGAGGGCGTGGTCCCCATCGGCGAGCTGGAGGTCGGCGACCTCGTCGTCGGCGCCGACGGGCTCCCCACGCCCGTCCTCGGCGTGCACCCGCAGGGCCGCAAGCCGGTCTACCGCGTCGCGACCCAGGACGGGGCCTCGACGCTCGCCTGCGGCGAGCACCTGTGGTCGGTCACGACCCGGGAGGACCGCCGCGACGGCAAGGGGCCGCGCGTCCTGGAGACACGCGAGATGATCGGCTCGCTGGGGAGGGCGCACGCGCGCCGCTACGAGCTGCCCGTCGTGGCGCCTGTCGAGTTCGTGCCGAGCGACGTCCCGATGGACCCGTACGCGCTCGGACTGCTGCTCGGCGACGGCTGCCTGACGGGATCGACCACGCCCGGCTTCTCCACCCGGGACCCGGAGCTCGCCGACGCCCTGGAGTCGGCGCTGACCGACATCGAGCTCCGCCCGACGGCGCGGCCCGTGGACGACGCCCTGCGCCACGTCGGCGACCACCGAGGTGGCCTGCTCACGGCCAACCTGGTCACCGGGGCGCTGCGCGAGCTCGAGCTGGTGGGCACTGGCTCGACGACGACGTTCGTGCCGCAGAGCTACCTGCTGAACAGCGTCGAGGTGCGGCTGGCGGTCCTCCAGGGCCTGTTGGACACCGACGGCGGACCGGTCACCCAGGCCGGGCGCACCGGCCAGGTGCAGTACACGACCTGCTCAGACCGGCTGCGCGACGACGTGGTCTGGCTGGTCCGCTCGTTGGGCGGGGTCGCCTACCTCCGCACGCCCCTGGCCGAGGGCCGTCGGCCCGGCCGCCCGGTCCAGCACCGCAGCGACGCCCACGTGGTGGACGTCCGGCTCCCGGCCGGCCTGCAGCCGTTCCGCCTCGCCCGCAAGGCCGCGGCCTACGACGCAGCGGACGGCGGACGGCCGATGCGCTTCATCGACAGCATCGAGCCGGCGGGAGAGGCGGAGTGCGTCTGCATCTCAGTCGGCGCGCAGGACTCCCTGTACGTCACCACGGACTTCCTGGTCACCCACAACACCCTCAACGACGCGTTCATCATCCTCGACGAGGCGCAGAACACCTCGGCTGAGCAGATGAAGATGTTCCTCACGCGACTGGGCTTCGGCAGCCGCATCGTCGTCACCGGTGACGTCACGCAGGTCGACCTGCCGTCCGGGACGACCAGCGGGCTGCGGGTCGTGCGCGACATCCTCGACGGCGTCGACGACGTGCACTTCTCCACCCTCACCAGCGCCGACGTGGTCCGGCACAAGCTCGTCGGCCGGATCGTCGACGCCTACGCGCAGTACGACGCCGAGCTCGAGGCCACGCGCCGGCCGCAGCGCGCCACCGGCCGTCGCGACGACGTGCGCAGGTCCACGTGAGCATCGAGGTCGCCAACGAGAGCGGTGCGGCCGTCGACGAGCAGGCGCTGGTCCGCGTCGCCCGCCACGCCCTCGACCGGCTCGGGGTGTCCCCTCTGGCCGAGCTGTCGCTGCTGCTGGTCGACGTCGACCAGATGGAGAAGCTGCACGTCCGGTGGATGGGTGAACCCGGCCCGACCGACGTGATGGCCTTCCCGATGGACGAGCTGGACCTGCGCGGCTCGCGAGGGGTCGGGCACGGCCACGGCAGCGGGGGCGACGCGCCGGACGAGACCGGGCCCGCCGTCCTCGGCGACGTGGTGCTCTGTCCGGAGGTGGCCGAGCAGCAGGGCCACGAGGCCGGCCACGGGACCCAGGCCGAGCTGCAGCTGCTGTGCACCCACGGGGTGCTGCACCTGCTGGGCTACGACCACGGTGAGCCCGAGGAGCACGCCGAGATGTTCGGGCTGCAGGCCGAGCTGCTGAGCTCGTGGGCCGACGCGCAGCAGCGCTGAGGCGCTACCCCTCGTAGGCGTTGGTCGGTCGGGGAGCCCCGATCACGCTGCTGACGGCGAGTACGGCGACGGGATCGTCCTCACCGGCGGGCGGTCGTGCGGCGGTGACGGTCCCCACGACCTCGACCCACGTGTCGGCGGGAGGGGCGGGTCGGCTGGCGGGCCCGTCGGTGAGCACCTTGACGGGGCGACCGTCGGCCGCGCAGCAGGACAGGCGCATCCGGGTCACGAACCACTCGGCGCCCACCGGCGTGACGAAGCCGGTCATGCGCAACGTTGCGCCCTGGAGGCTCTCGGGGTCGTAGAGGACCCGTGAGTAGTAGTCCGTGAGCGTCACGTCGATGGCGCCGTTGGTCGGTGCAGGCAGGGGCGGCAACCTGAACTCGGGCGGCTCGACCGTTGTGGTCCCGCGTGCAGCGGCGTAGGCACCGAGGGTCGGGGGCGTGACCGTGGCCATGATCAGGAGCGGCAGCACCAGGAGCCAGGCCGTACGCGGCTGCCGGTGCTGCCCGTGGCCGCCAGGCTGCTCCTCGCGCTCGCCGCCGTCGCCCTCGAAGCCCTGGACACCCGCTGAGCCGCGCACCTGGCGCACGACGCCGAGGGCGCCGACGGCGACGAGCCCGAGACCGGTGAGGATCAGGAGCGGTTGCATGGCCGGCTTGACATACCGCAGGTGCAGGTCCGTGAGCCCGATCTGCAGCACCATCGCGCCGACCAGCAGCAGCAGGCTGTCCTGCGCCTCCCGGTTCACAGCAGCCACCAGGAGACCAGGGTGCTCAGGCCGACCGCCACGAGCAGTGTCGTCGGGGCGAAGCGGATCGTGAAGGTCCGGCCGAACGTCCCTGCCTGCAGCGCGATCAGCTTGAGGTCGACCATCGGGCCCACGACCATGAACGCCAGCTTGGCCGTGGGGGAGAACTCCGTCAGAGAGGCCGCGACGAACGCGTCAGCCTCGGAGCAGATGGACATCACCACAGCCAGCAGCGACAGCGCGAGCACGGCGAGGACCGGGTCGGAGGCCACCGACTCGTAGAGCCCCCGGGGCACCACCACGTTCAGGGTCGCGGCCAGCACGGCCCCGAGGACGAGGAACCCACCCGCGTGCAGGAAGTCGTGACGAGCGGTCTCGACGAACAGCGGCAGGCGAGCCCCGTGCGGCGCGACGGGCCGAGCCGTGAAGCGCAGCCAGCGCTCGTCCCCGAAGCGCACCCAGAGCCATCCGATGATGACGGCGGTGCCCAACGAGGCGACGAAGCGAGCCGCGACGTACTCCGGCTGGCCAGGGAAGGCGACGGCCGTCGCCACCAGCACGATCGGGTTGATCGCGGGTGCGGCGAGCAGGAAGGCGAAGGCTGCGGCCGGCGTCACGCCGCGCGCCAGGAGACCGCCGGCGACGGGGACCGAACCGCACTCGCAGCCGGGTAGCAGCAGCCCCGCGGCGCCGGCGACAGGCACGGCAAGCGCCCGGTTCTGCGGCAGCAGCCGCGTGAAGACGCTCGGGGGCACGAACGCGGTGATCGCCCCGCTGATCAGCACGCCCAGGAACAGGAACGGCAGCGCCTGGACGGAGATGGAGACGAAGACCGTGCCCCACGTCTGCACAGCAGGGGAACCGGCCGGTCCGGACAACAGCGGTCGGAGCAGAAACGCGGCGAGGACGACCAGGAACAGCACCTCTGTCGAGGCCAGCCCCCGACGTCGCCGGTCGACGGGGAGGGGTCCGGGTTCGTCGACTCGCAGGACGGGGACAGCGCGCCCTTGGTCGATGCTGGTCATCGGCGCAATCTGTCACGGTGAGGACGATGGCGCGGTCAGACGTCCCGTTGTCCACACCCGGTGTCACCGCGGGTCTCCGGTCGCACGAGGACTCCGCCCTCGGGGCTCCCTCGACCAGCAGCTGCTGCGTGCCGTCCCGCTGTCGCGGCAGGTGAGGGGGAGACCCTACGTCGAACTCATGTCTGGGGCGCTTTCGCCACAGCGGCACAGCAGCAGGCACCGTAGCCCGGGTGGCAGGGCCTCGAGACGAGGGACCGCACGGGGAAAGGGCAGTCGTACGGTGTCGACACCGTGTACGCCCACGGCGAGCACTGTCAGGCCGTGCTGGTCCAGGTCGATCGGCTCGGTCCACTGGGCGTCGTGGCCGCACGCCCGCACACAGGCCGTGAGCTGCTCCGTGTGAGCGAGACGAAGATGAGCCAGGACCCCGGCCGCCTCGTGCGCCAGGGGGTCGCAGGCGGCTACGCGATAGTCGGCTGGGTCGACCGGGACAGGCGCCCCGTCACCCAGCCGGACAGCACCGATGTAGACCTGAAAGCGCAGACGCCCCTCGGGGTCCCGCCCCGCCAGGCGGCGAGCAGCCCCGTGCAGGGTGACCGTGTCGCCGCCGACGGGCGACACCCGGACCGTGGCCAGAGGCCTCGCCAGCAGGTGCCCGGCGGCTTGCGAGCCGGCCTCCACGAGGACGACGGGGCAGCCTTGCGACCCGAGCTCGAGCGTGACGCTGGTCAAGACCGGGCGCGCCGACGCGTCACGGGGGTAGGTGGTCAGGGCGGCGATGCGTGCCCGGGCGACGGAGGTGCGGGCCCGCTCCGCGGGTGGGGGCAGGGACATGGCATCTCCTTGGGCTGTCCGGATGGCTTAGGTAAGGTATGCCTAAGCAACTGAACAGGCAAGGGCCGGTACTGTGGGCGCGGCTCACCCGCCTGACCAGGACGCCGGCACCGACCGAGACAGCCCACCTGTTCGCGAGGGTGACGGTTGTCATCTTGGGGTGCCGGGCGCGGGCCCGTACGCTGCCGGGCACTGTGTCCCGCCCTCCTCGCCACCGCCTCCCGTCGAGACGAGGGAGCGGTCGATGATCGGCACCGACGTCGTGCCGATCGTGGTCGCGGCCGTCTTCGTTGTCCTGGCGGGCGTGCTGGCCGGCCTGGACGCCGCGCTGTCCCGGGTCTCCCGGGTCCGGGTCGAGGAGCTGGTGGGCGAGAAGCGCCCTGGGGCACTGAGGCTGCAGAAGGTGATGGCGGACCCGCCCCGCTCGCTCAACCTGCTGCTGCTCCTGCGCGTGCTGCTGGAGCTCTCGGCCACGGGCGTCGTCGTTGCGTACACCATGGACCGCATCGATGGCGCCCTGGCCGTCGTCGTGGCCGTGGGGGTCATGACGGTCGTCAACTACGTGTTCGTCGGCGTCGCGCCGCGCACCCTCGGCCGCCAGCACGCCGAGCGGATCGCGCTGGCCGGCTCGGGCCTGGCCCTGCTGCTGACCCGCCTGTTCGGACCGCTGCCCCAGCTGCTGATCCTGCTCGGCAACGCCCTCACCCCCGGCAAGGGCTTCCGGGAGGGGCCGTTCTCCTCCGAGGCCGAGCTGCGCGACCTCGTCGACCTGGCCCAGGAACGCGGCGTCGTGGAGCGCTCCGAGCGCGACATGATCAACTCGGTCTTCGAGCTCGGCGACACGATCGTGCGCGAGGTGATGGTCCCGCGCACCGACATCGTCTCCATCGAGGGCGGCAAGACCGTCCGGCAGGCGCTCAACCTGCTGCTGCGCAGCGGCTTCAGCCGCATCCCCGTGGTGGGGGAGAACGCCGACGACGTCCTCGGCGTGGCCTACCTCAAGGACCTCGTCCGCAAGGAGCGCGCCGAAGGCGGCGCCCTGCTCAAGGTCGAGGAGGTCATGCGCCAGCCCGTGTTCGTCCCGGAGTCCAAGCCGGTCGACGACCTGCTGCGGGACATGCAGGCCGAGCTGGGCCACATCGCGATCGTCGTGGACGAGTACGGCGGAACCGCCGGCCTCGTGACGATGGAGGACGTCCTCGAGGAGATCGTCGGTGAGATCCAGGACGAGTACGACCGCGAGGCGCCGCCGGTCGAGCAGGTCGACGAGGACACCCGCCGCATCACCGCCCGCCTGTCCGTCGAGGACCTCGAGGAGCTCTACGACGTCGAGCTGCCGCACGAGGACGTCGAGACCGTCGGCGGCCTGCTCGCGATGCTGCTCGGCCGCGTGCCCATCCCCGGGGCGACCGTCGAGACCGGCGGGCTGGTGCTCGTGGCCGAGAGCGCCAAGGGCCGTCGCAACCGCATCGGCACCGTGCTGGTGCGCCGCACGACCGCAACAACCCCACCGCAGCACAGCGAACAGGAGCCCGACCGTGCCTGAGCTCGACCCCGAGGACGCCAAGATCGTGACCCTGGCCAGGGCCGCGCGCCAGCGGGCCCACGTTCCGCACACCGGCGTCGCCGAGGGAGCCGCGGTGCGCGACGCCGACGGCCGCACCTACGCCGCAGCGACCGTCGAGAACGCCGACCCGGGGCTGACCACCTCGGCGCTGCGTGGCGCCGTCGTGGCCGCGGCGTCCAGCGGTTCGCGCTCGTTCGAGGCCGCTGCGGTGGTCGGTGGCGCGCTGGTCTCCGAGGCCGACGTCGCCGTGCTGCGGGAGTTCGGCGTCGGGGTGCCGCTGCTGCTCGCCGGCGACGACGGCGCCGTCCACCACCGGGTGACGACCTGACCCGGCCCGCCGAGCGACGACTCTGGGAGGATGGTCGATCGTGACCACTGAATCCGACTCCCTGGGCCAGGGGTCCTTCCGCTCCGGCTTCGCCTGCTTCGTCGGACGCCCCAACGCCGGCAAGAGCACCCTGACCAACGCTCTCATCGGCACCAAGGTGGCGATCACCAGCAGCCGGCCGCAGACCACGCGACACGCGGTGCGCGGCATCGTGCACCGCCCCGACGCGCAGCTCGTCGTCGTGGACACCCCCGGACTGCACAAGCCGCGCACGCTGCTGGGCCAGCGGCTCAACGACATCGTGCGCGAGACCTATGCCGGCGTCGACGTCATCTGCTTCTGCGTGACGGCCGACGACAAGATCGGTCCGGGAGACCGCTTCATCGCCGCCGAGCTCGCCCAGGTCACGACCCCCGTCATCGCCGTCATCACCAAGACCGACAAGGCCAGCAAGCAGCAGGTCGGGGAGCAGCTGCTCGCGGTCTCGCAGCTCGCGGACTGGGCCGAGATCATCCCCACCAGTGCGGTCTCGGACTTCCAGGTCGGCCTGCTCGCCGACCTGCTGGTGGCCCGCCTGCCCGAGGGACCGGCGCTGTTCCCCGACGGCGAGCTCACCGACGAGCCCGAGCAGGTCATGATCGGCGAGCTGATCCGCGAGGCGGCCCTGGAGGGCGTGCGCGACGAGCTGCCGCACTCGCTGGCGGTCGTGGTCAACGAGATGGAGCTGCGCGAGGACCGACCCGAGGACCGACCGCTGCTGGACGTCTACGCCACCGTCTACGTCGAGCGCGACAGCCAGAAGGCGATCGTGCTCGGCACCGGCGGGGCCCGCCTCAAGGGCGTGGGCACGACGGCCCGCCACCAGATCGAGGCGCTGCTCGGGATGCAGGTGTTCCTCAACCTGCACGTCAGCGTCGCCAAGGACTGGCAGAAGGACCCCAAGCAGCTCAAGAAGCTCGGCTTCTGACCCGGCTCGGCGGCGGCTCGCGACCCGCCCGGCGCACTACCGTGGGGCCGTGAGCCTCTACCGCGACGAGGGTGTCGTCCTGCGGGTGCAGAAGCTCGGCGAGGCCGATCGCATCATCACTCTGCTGACCCGTCGCCACGGCCGGGTGCGCGCCGTCGCCAAGGGCGTGCGTCGTACGCGGTCGAAGTTCGGCGCCACCGTCGAGCCGTTCAGCCACGTCGACCTGCAGCTCTACGCCGGCCGCAACCTCGACATCGTCGTGCAGGCCGAGAGCCTCACGTCGTACGGGCAGGGGCTGGTCACCGACTACGGCCGCTACACGGCGGGGACGGCGGTGCTCGAGACCGCGGAGCGGCTGACCGCCGAGGAGCGCGAGCCGTCCCTGCGGCTGTTCCTGCTCGTCGTCGGCGCCCTGCGGGCGCTCACCGAGCGCGACCCGTCGCTGGTGCTCGACGCGTTCCTGCTCCGGGCGATGTCGGTCGCCGGCTACGCCCCTGCCCTGTCCGAGTGCGCCCGCTGCAGCGCCGACGGACCGCACCGGGCGTTCTCGATCCCGGCCGGCGGCACCGTCTGCCCGGCCTGCCGCCCGGCCGGTGCCGCATCGCCGTCCCCGACCGCGCTGCTGCTCATGGTCGACCTGCTGACCGGAGACTGGGGCGCCGCCGAGCAGGCCGACGCGCGGTCGCGCCGGGAAGCCAGCGGCCTGGTGTCGGCGCACCTGCAGTGGCACCTCGAGCGGGGGCTGCGCAGCCTCCCCCTGGTCGAGCGCGCATGAGGCGCCGGCCCGCTCCGGAGCGCACCGCGGTGCGCGCACCCACGCCCCACCCGTCAGGCGCGACGGCCCCCGACCTGCCGGCCGAGCTCGTGCCCCGCCACGTCGCGATCGTCATGGACGGCAACGGGCGCTGGGCGAAGGACCGCGGGCTGCCCCGGACCGCCGGGCACGAGGCGGGGGAGTCCTCGCTGTTCGACGTCGTCGAGGGCGCCCTGGAGCTCGGCGTCGGCTGGGTGTCGGCGTACGCCTTCTCGACCGAGAACTGGAAGCGCTCGCCCGACGAGGTGCGCTTCCTCATGGGCTTCAACCGCGACGTCATCCGCCGACGTCGCGACGAGATGCACGAGCTCGGTGTGCGCGTGCGCTGGGCCGGCCGCCGGCCGAAGCTGTGGCGGTCGGTCGTGCGTGAGCTCGAGGCCGCCGAGGACCTCACGCGCGACAACACGAGGTGCACGCTCACCATGTGCGTCAACTACGGTGGGCGCGCCGAGATCGCCGACGCCGCAAGGCTGCTCGCCCTCGATGTCGCCGCCGGCAAGGTCGACCCGGAGCGGGTCGACGAGAAGGTCCTCGCGCGCTACCTCGACGAGCCGGACATGCCTGACGTCGACCTGTTCCTGCGCACCTCCGGTGAGCAGCGCACGTCCAACTTCCTGCTGTGGCAGTCGGCCTACGCCGAGATGGTCTTCCTCGACACGCTGTGGCCCGACGTCGACCGGCGCCACCTGTGGCACGCCATCGAGCTCTACGCCTCGCGTGACCGCCGCTACGGCGGGGCCGTGCCGAACCCGCAGCCGGACCTCGGCGGTCCGTCGTGACGCCGCAGCAGCCGGTGACCGCCCTGACCCACGCGCTGCGGGAGCTCGTGTGGGGCATCGACAGCCAGGTCGCCGTCATCACCAACCTCTGCCAGCTCATCGACGAGCACGTCGGCGCGCTGAACGCGCTGCGGACCGAGCTCGCGGTGCGGCTCGAGCGACTGGACGTCCTACGCGCAGAGGCCGACGATGCCGACCTCGCGGGGTTCCTCGACGACCTCATCCAGGTCGAGCTCCCGGCCGCCGCAGAGCACTTCCCGGACCGGATCTACGCCTGACGACGGTGCCGCTCAGCCGCCGTAGATGCGGTCCGGGAAGTCCTCCTCGACCTGCGGGAGCTGCGGCTGGATCGAGGTGTCCAGGAAGGCGCTGAGGTTGACGTCCTCGGCTGCGGCGCGCAGGTCGTCCAAGTGCAGCAGGCGACGGGTCGCCTCGGCGCGCAGGTCGTTCAGAGCCGTGACGTGGCGGTCGATCTCGGCGGACAGCCCGGTGATGGCCGCGACCTCGGTCTCGATGCCGCCGACGAGCCCGCGCAGCGCCGAGGCGAGGCTGCCGGCGGCGGTGTCCCTGCTCGGTGCGCTCGAGGCACGCGATGCTGCGGGGGCCTTGCGGGCCGGCCGCGTGGTGCGACGGTTCCCCTTGGTCGCGGCCGGGGTGCGCCGACGGGCCGGGGTGCTCTTGGCGGGCTTGGTGGCCTCCACCTGCACGGGCTCGACCGGAGCCGTCTCGATGGTGGCGGGCGTGGTGTCCGCGGTGTCGCTCACTGTGTCCTCCGTGTCGTCGTCGGCGTTCGCCGGCGCGTGTGTCCCGGGCGATCCTGGCACGTCTGCACCTTCGCGTACCGGCGTATGCGTATCAGAACGGTCACGTGCGGCTCCGCCGTCGCGTCAGCCGCCGAACCGGCCGAGCAGCGCGACGACGAGCAGCCCGACCACCCCGAGGCGCAGCAGGCGCTGCACACCCCGCACCGCCGGCCAGGACAGGTAGGACAGCCAGGCGATGACCGCGATGAGCAGCAGCATCACCGGCACGCCGACGACCGGCGGCGCCGCGAGACCGGCGACGAGCAGCACGACGCTGAGCACCGGCAGCACTAACGTCGGGAGCGTCGAGAGCCGAAGCAGAGCAGGGGCACTCGCACGCTCGACCTTGCCGCGCAGGCCCGGGGCGGGCTGTGCGACGGGCGGCTGCCGTGCAGCCCGGGTACGACCGGCCGGGCGCGAGGTGGAACGCGAGTTCGACGAGGACCGCCGGCGGTTGCGTGACTTCGGCACGGGCTCTCCTGAGGCGTTCTGCGGCGGGGGCGGTTCGCGTCTAGCCTGTCACCCGTGCTGGTCGTGACGAGGTTCGACGTCCCCGAGGAGGAGGCCGACTCCTTCCTGCCCCGCGCCCAGGCGGCGCTCGCCGCGTTCGCTGCGTGCGCGGGCTACGTCCGGGGACGCATCGGCCGTGCTGCCGACGACCCGTCGCAGTGGGTGCTGACGACCGAGTGGGTCGGCGTCGGTGCCTACCGTCGCAGCCTCGGGTCGTACGACGTGAAGGTCGAGGCGGCACCGCTGCTCTCGCGCGGCCGCGACGAGCCGTCGGCGTTCGAGGTGCTGCACGCCGACGAGGGTGCGGCGCCCGTCGTGGTCAGCCCGAGCCGTCGCGCGCGGGACGCGGACGAGGTCGGCATCGGCTCCGCAGCGGGGCCCTCCACCAGCGACGTCTGAGCGGGCCGGGAGCAGGTGACGGAGGCGCAGTCTGCCGCACCGGTAACCTGCGAGCCCACCCGCCGACCGCCAGCCGGACCGGAGCAGCCCTGTGAAGAACGACCGCATGGACACGATCGTCAGCCTCGCCAAGAGGCGCGGCCTGGTCTTCCCGAGCAGCGAGATCTAC
>Ga0105047_10012878_pt1 | contig 13421 bp, 12 predicted proteins | sample MAT04_FD_78384 | JGI IMG/M metagenome (GOLD analysis project Ga0105047, IMG submission 78384) | Freshwater microbial communities from Lake Fryxell liftoff mats and glacier meltwater in Antarctica - MAT-04 (megahit assembly) | ecosystem: Environmental > Aquatic > Freshwater > Ice > Liftoff...
AAATAATCGACGAGGTTAACTCTGAAGAGGCAACCATATTCCGATACGTTAAAAAATTCTTTAGATTCTCCGTTTTTTTCATATTGGCGAGTTTCTTTCCTTTTGGATCTAGTGCGCCAAAAAATAGAATCAGAATCACGATCAGGATTCAGGTTAAATACAATCTTTAAGGCTTGTAAAGTTTCTTGGACTAATTCTTCACTAGGTTCATCTCCATCTTTTAATGATGAGTAATAGTGAATACAGTATCTACCTCCATAAAAATCAATAGCAAGGGGGAATTGTCGAATTTCACGATCATAGATCCTAAAACAGTTAGTTTGATTTTTTTTTGCCCATTTCTTTAAGTGACGATAGTTGTTCCTCAAGCGGTTCGCTAAAGGAGAGCTTTTGTCCTCACCGTCAGCTATAGAAGGCAAAAAAAGGGTGCCATTTTCCATTTAATTTAGATAAAATAATGATATATGGTTTTTTTAAATGTTTTACTCGACCGTCGAGTTTTAAGTTTGGAGGTGATGATAAGCTTGCAATTACATAAATTGCAAGCTTATCTTGAAGTAGAAAGCTAAACCTGTGAAAATGGGCTAGAACTAATTTAAAAAATGTTTTTACATTCGACTCTTAAATATTTTCACCTTCGACTCTTAATCGTCGAATGTTCTCAAGTTTGTAAATTAAAGGACCAACGCCATTTTCAGAAACGTCAAAAGTGACTATATAACTAAGAATGTTGCCATTTCTATGATGATTACTTGAAGAAGAATGTTCATGTTGGTGGTCTTCACAATGGGCAACATTATTAAAAGCTGTCGATTGATTTCTAGGAGTTTTTACCTCTAGCAGATAATAAACTTGCCCAATCTTTGAGCTTCTTCTTGTTACTCTTTTAAAACCGACAATGAAATCATCTTGACTCAGTTTATTTTGTGTTTTCGGAGAATCAATAAGTGCTTGAAATGGAACTAAGCTCGTATTTAAGCGAGAATCGATACCAAATGCAGATTGAATAAAAGCACAACAGGCAATAGCTACAAATGCTAATTTTTTCATGTAAACCTCTTTTTGTTAGTGTAATGCGTAGTAACTTTCATTGTTATTTTTGAAATCAATTTTTTCAAAAAATTTCTACTCATTGCAAATTTGTTTTATATATGTTTTATTGTCAACAAAAAATTACAATTTTAAAAAAATCAGAAACAATTTATATTAAGAGGGTTGAAAAAATCCGAAAATGTAAACGTTATTTTTCTAGGCTCTTAAACAACATCTATGGGAACAAATACACAGATAGCGCCAATCATTACCAAGGATAAATGAAACATATCACGTCCCCATTTAGGATCATTTTCGCTTGTAAATCCTTTAATACATAAGATAAGCCAACATAAACCGATCGTCAATAATGCAAACAAGTAGACATATCCTGTATAACCAAAAAAGGTTAAGAGAGCGGCAACGCCGATAAAAGCAATAATGTAAACCAACATATGGACCTTGGCAGTTAATGCTCCTTTTTCGATAGGTAAGACTGGAATTCCTGCTGCCGCATAATCGTCGTAATGAAACATCGCGATCGCAAAGAAATGAGGCATTTGCCATAAAATCAACATGACAAACAAAATCAAAGCCCCTAAATCAAAATGATTACTCACTGCACAATAACCTACTACGGGGGGGATTGCGCCTGCAATGCTTCCAATAGCGGTGCCATAAATGGTACGACTTTTCCAGAGACTATAAAGAACAACGTAAACAAAAAAACCGACACCAGCGACTGCTACGGTTAAAATGTTAGTATAGAAAAATAATATCAAGTTTCCGATAACCGCTAAAGCAACTGCAAACAAAATTGCGTAACGTTTTGAAATCAAACCGATGACGAGAGCACGATTTTTAGTTCTTTCCATTTTTTTATCCAGAAAACGATCAATATAATTATTGAAAACGCAGGCAGAAGCCATGATAAATGCAAGGCCTAGCATGGTTGCAAAAAACAACCCGAAGTACATGACTCCCCGTGAGGCTAATAGGAAGCCTGCCGCAACGGTGAAAAGATTCCCCATTATGATTCCGGGCTTGGTCAACAAATAGTAATTAATCATGATGAATTTCCATATTCATGTCGGACATTACGCGATCGTTTAAATCACTCATAATCCACAAGGACCCACCTACAACGATGAGGAGAATGAGGAGCATGAAAAAAAAGATCCACATTTGCCAGCGCGGTTTAGATTCTTGACCTAAATGCAGGAAGTAAATCAATTGAAATATCGCTTGAGTTAACCCCAGGCCAATAATCGCATAAATTAAGCTCCTTCCTGTCAGAGCTTTTGTAATCACAAGAAGAAAAGAGGCCGAAGTTAAAATAAGAGATGAAACAAACCCGATAATGTATGTTTTCCAACTCCCATGCCACTCTTTTTTGATCTTATTCAAGCTTAATTCAGTACTCATTTTAGATCACTCCCATCAAGTAAACAAATGTAAAGATAAATATCCAGACCAAATCTAAGAAATGCCAGAAAAGACTGAAAACAACAAGCCTTCGAAAGGTAGGAACAGTCACACCCTTTATAGAAATTTGAGCAATCATCACACACATCCAAAACAATCCGATTGTTACATGTAAGCCATGTGTCCCGACTAAAGTGAAAAAGGAAGACAAAAAGGCGCTTTTGTCCCAGCCGTGTCCTTCTCGAATGAGATCAGAGAATTCGGTTAACTCTGTCGCTATAAAGGAGGCTCCTAAGAAAAAGGTAACGATTAACCACAATATAATTTTCTTATTTTCATTTCGAACAGCTGACAAAACGGCTAAACCGCATGTCACGCTGCTTAAGAGAAGTAACATTGTTTCTGAAAAAGCTATAGGAAGGCTAAAAAGTTCGCGAGAACCGGGTCCGCCGAACGTTTCGTGATGCATAACGGCATAGGTTGCAAAAAGAGTCGCAAACAAGAGGCAATCTGTTAAAAGATATAACCAAAAGCCCAATACCGTTTTAGAAAAAGTATCTTGCTCTGGATCAGGCATGCTAGTATCGGCATATTTATCCCGGGTATGATAAACCATCATCGAATCATTCATATGAACTCACCTCTTTTTAAATGCGATGGCATGCGGGCCTCTTCTATTTCTTGTACTTGCGCCGCCGTCATCAAGTCATGTTCATCATTACCGGAAAGTTGAAAAATGACACAAATGATGATGCCAATAAATCCGATAATTGCTAGCCAGTAAATATGCCATACCATAGCAAAACCGAAAATAAGACTGAATCCGCCTATATACATTCCCACTGGTGTATTTTTTGGAATGTGAATATCTTCATAATCCATTATAGGAGGCGGAGCTTCTCCTCTTTTAATCGCCCACAAGGGATCGAGTTCATTCACTGTAGGTATAATAGCAAAATTATAAATGGGCGGCGGAGATGAAATAGACCATTCAAGTGTTCTTCCATTCCAGGGGTCACCTCCGGTATGATCCCAATTTTTTTTACGATTTTTTATGCTCCAAAATAGACCGAGTACTTGAATAGTCGCCCCGCAAAGAATGATCCCCGCTCCAATAGCCACTAAGACAAATAAAGGATGCCATCCTGTAGAGGCTTCATAATGATCCAATCGTCTTGTGGCTCCCATAAATCCAAGCATATAAAGCGGCATAAAAGCCAAGAGAAAACCGGTTAACCAGCACCAAAATGCGTACCGGTTTAATCTTTCGTCCAAGAAAAATCCTGTAAATTTCGGAAACCAATAGGTAAAGCCTGCAAATAAACTAAAAAGCAGTCCTCCGATCACCATTCCATGGAAGTGTGCAACCAAAAACAAGCTGTTGTGAACTTGAAAATCTACAGGAGGGGCTGAGAGAAGTATCCCAGTCATTCCCCCTATTGTAAAATTGAGCAAGAAAGCAAAAAACCATAACATGGGGGAAGTAAAATGCACTCTCCCTCGAAATTTAGTAAACAGCCAATTGAATATTTTAACCCCGGTCGGAATTGCAATCAACATTGTCATGATGGCAAAAAATGAGTTCACTCCAGGACCAGCTCCCATAGTAAAAAAATGGTGCACCCAGACAATGAATGAATAAAATGTGATGAGAAGGAGCGCCCAGACCATCGAAACATAACCGAATAAACGCTTCTCCGAAAATGTAGGCACAATTTCGGATAAAATTCCAAAACCAGGCAAAATCAAAATATAAACCTCAGGATGTCCCCATGCCCAAATTAAGTTGACGTACATCATCGGATTTCCACCTCCGCCCGAAGTGAAAAAATGCATATCTAAGTATCGATCTAATGTAAGCATAAAAAGTGTAGCAGTTAAAATGGGAAAGGCAAAAATCACCAAAATCATCGAACAAAGAGCACTCCAAACAAAGATAGGCATTTTCATCAAGGTCATGCCAGGGCAACGCATCTTAAGAATTGTCACCAAAAAGTTAACACCGGAGATAGTTGTTCCCAACCCTGCTATCTGTAAAATCCATATCCAATAGTCCACTCCCTCATCCGGACTATATTCAACTCCAGAAAGCGGAGGATAAGCCAACCAGCCTGCTGTTGAAAACTTACCGACAGCAAGGGAAATCATCATCAGCATTGCTGCTGCAGTAAACAACCAAAAAGCTAATGCATTTAAAAAAGGAAAGGCCACATCTCTAGCACCGATTTGCAAAGGAATGATTAGATTGAGAAGTCCAAAAATAAATCCCATTCCTACAAAAAAAATCATTGTCGTCCCATGCGCGGAAAAAACTTCTTGAAAGTGACTGGCTGAAATAAATCCATGTGATTCACCTACAGATAACGCCTGTTGAAGACGCATCATAATCGCATCCGCAAAACCTTTCATAAACATAAGCAAAACAACAATAATGTACATCACTCCGATTCTTTTAGGATCGGTAGTCGTCAACCATTCACTCCATAGCCACTTCCAGCGCTTTAAATAAAAAAGCAACCCGAAAACTGCCATACCAGTTAAGACCATCATAAGAACAGCAAAATTTTGACTGGCTTCATGCTTGAAAGCATCTAAAGTTAATCTACCGAACATATTTTACTCTTTCTTAGGGTGCATATATTTATTGAGAATCCGATCAAAGAGCATCTCATCTTTTAACCAGTAAATTTCTAAAGGATTATTTTGACTTGGTGCAGCCAGTTGATTGTAAGTCTCGAAGGAAAGATCTAAAGAAGATTTTTTTGCGGATTCTACCCATTCGCGGTAATCCTGAGATGAAGAAGCCCGTGCAATAAAATGCATTCCCGCAAACCCTTCACCACTTATATTTGCAGAAGATCCTCTAAAGTCTCCGAACTCGCTTGCCATTAAATAGAGTTGCGTTTTCATTTTAGGCATAGCATAAATTTGGCCTCCTAAATCAGGAATCCAAAACGAATTCATCGGAGCATCCGCAGTGATTTCAAAATGAATAGGAACATCTTTTGGGAATTGCATAAAATTGACGCTAGCAATGTTTTCTTCGGGATAGATAAAGAGCCACTTCCACTGCAGCGCCACAACTTGAATTGTCATCTCTTTGTTTACTGATTTGAGGGGCTTATAAGGGTCTAATTCATACGTTTTATACCAAGTAAGAACGGCTATAACCGCGACAATGACAAAGGGTACTCCCCACCAAACAAACTCAAGAAATATATTATCGATTAAATCCGGATCATAAACACCCTTGGGATTGTCAGCCCGGTACTTCCAAGAGAATATGAACGTGCAAATAAAAACCGGAATAACGATAAGTAGCATGAGCATTTGAATAATCAATAAAAGATTCCGCTGTTCTAACCCCACGATTCCTTTTGGAAACAATACAGCAATATTTTCGCGAAATTGAATAACCTCCAATGGCTGCAAGATTAAAAAAATGAAAAGGAGGATACCACTAAAAAGTAACATGTAGAATACAGGTTTTTTAACCTTTTTCATAAATTTCTCTTTTTCAATATTTGATTTTTAAAATAAAATCTAACACTAATCTCTCATTACAAGTCAAGATTATTTTTAAATTCTTTTTGACAATTATTTTTTTAAAGCAAAATTCACGATTTAATTTACTTTCATTTCAAATTTCAAAATGAATACTCGATTTAGCTTAAACCTGGAATTTGGGCAAAGCGAAACCTCTCGCGATAAGGCGAGTTATAACAAACGATCTAAAGGATTAACTTTATCGACAATAAATAAGTCTTCATAGTACGTGGGAAGGTCTGTAAAAAAATTCGGAGGAGCGCTTAAAGTTGAATCCAGAACCTCATTTGAAAATGACTTGACACTTCCGGTTAAACCTATATCTCCGGGCATAGGTTGATCAAAAAAAATCAAAAGATGCAAAGTCTCTTCCGTTAAGTTTTCAATATGGTGTGGATAAGCTTTGGGTATGAAATAGATATCCCCTTCATTCATTTCATATGTGTCTACACATCCTTTCGGAGATAGAATAGACATGCGTCCTTTACCTTTACGGACAAACCCTAATTCTGCTGTTTCCGGATGCCAATGAGGCTCTCGCATACCGGTTCCTTTCAACTCCAATGAATAGATGGCCTGGTTTTTCAAAGCGGGCCAAACACTTTGTCTCGCTAATTTAGCAGAACCTCCATCTCTTGTGATTAAAGGAGGAGTTTGATCCAAATTAAAACGATTAGGAGAAGGGTAAAAGGCAGAGCGAGGAACCAGATGATTCCCTTTTCGTAAAGTGATTAAAACTTCCTCGGTTGAACGCAAGAGAGGTTTAAAATAATCACTTGCAACACCCCAGGTATTACCTAAAACTGCATCCGTAAACATTCCAAAAGTAGAAGAAAGAGCAAAATCTTCGGGTTCTTCATGAGAAAACTGCAAGATCAAGTCACTTGCTTCTTCACTCATGTTTTCAATGCTATGTAAAGTCCCTGAAGAAATGAGAAAAGCTTCCCCTTGATTAACGATAAATTTTTTTTTCACGTTACCGGTTTCGTAAAGAGAAATTAAGACTTTTCCTGTAAGGCAATAACCTAACTCATCTGCATTTGCATGCCAATGCGGCTCTCTGATACCATTCGGATATAATATTAGACGATAAAATGACATGCCCTGAAGCACAGGAAAATTGCGTTTATTAGCTATAATTCGCTTTCCCCATTCAGTCAGGCGTGTATGGGCTTCATTTAAATGAAAGAGATGGGAAACAGTCATGATTTACATACCTCTATTTTCAACGACTACTCATTCATACCTTTTTAAATTAAATATTTGAAATAGAAAAACGTTGACTAGGGGATTTAACAGAAGAAGTACATATTCTTTCTCAACTATAGACTTCGATCAAAACCGATGTCAACAAGCCTGTGCCCAAAATAGTGATGGCTGCTGCACTGATCACCAAACAAAAAGGTAATGCATTCACTGAAGCAACAAATGCTGTCGTCCCCAATAGGGATCCTAATGCAGTTTTAGCCAAAGCATTTAATGCTAGAGTAGTAATACCGGCAGCTATTGCTATAGACAAAGTTCTTCCAAAAAATTTTGCAGAAACACAGGTAAGAGATTTAAATGAAAGTATACTCACAGAAGATTGGGTACTTTTACATCGCGGGCGATAGGAATGCCATATTTCACTATTGAAACTAAGCAGTGAATTGATTACATTTTTGACTGAGTTGGATATTGACATACTATTTCTCTCTTCTTAGTTTATCATTAATTAATTTTAAATTTTTCAAAAAGAACTATGGTAGAAAGTTTTTTTTTATAATTTTTTTAATTTTATGTTAAAAACCAATAAATAGCAAGCTAGTAATTTTAATTAAATTAAGCTTAATTAAATATTATTTTCAATGAAAATTTCTTTAGTTTACAATTTTTCAATAGCTAGACGTATCTCTGATAAAGTAGTAAGCGGCTTTTGACAAGATCCTTGATAGCAAATATATAAAGTAGTCTGATCATCAATAGACTCTTTATCTTGAATGAACGGAAGTAATTCCTCAAGTTCAACATCCTCACTTTGCCAAATAATTGCCTTGTGTGGCAGATACCTTTGAAAAATTAAATGTTTGATGTCCTCTTCGAGATCTTTTTTTGAATTTAATGCGATAACGACCGTTGGAGCTGTTTCATCATCATAACGCTCGATATTCATCACATGAAAGCAGTAACCCGGCGAATAACTCTCAAGATAAACTTTTACTGCTCTTAAAACATCTTCAGCTTGTTCTAAATATTTCATTTGATTTGTCAATAGGTATAACCTTAAAAGATTTTCAGTTTGGATTGCATTTCCTGAAGGTTCTGCACCGTCTGAAAATTGACATTTTCTAATGATAAGATGAGGATCGCTTCCATCAGTTTGAAAGAATGCCCCATCTTCTTCCTTATAGTGTTCTTCTAAAATATCTGTCATTTCTACAGCCCATAATAACCAATCAGCTCCTGCATTTGCTTCAAAAAGCGAAATTAAACCTCGAATTAAAAAAGAATATTCATCCAATCCGGCCCTAAACATGGACTGTCCATCCCTCCAACGTCGTAGCAATTGATTATCTTTCCAAAGCTCATTTTTGATAAAATGCGCCGCTTTTACAGCCGCTTGTAAATAAATTACTTGGTCAAAAGCAAGAGCTGCTTCAGTCAATGAATAGATCATTAATCCATTCCAACCGGTTAAAACTTTATCATCTTTAAAGGGATGCACACGTTTTTTTCTTACTTCCCAGAGAATTTTTTTCTGTTTCTCGATATCTAATTTAAATTTTGCTAAATCTATGTTTTCTTGAGCGGAAAATTCTTCTAGAGAAAGCGGAGTATTTAGGATGTTTCTTTCTTCAAAATTTCCTTCGGGTGTCACGTTATAAAATCGACAAAATCGCTCTGCTTGATCACCTAGAATCTGCTGGATTTCGTCATGAGTCCAGGTGTAAAATAAGCCTTCTCTGCCTTCTGAATCTGAATCTTCCGCAGAATAAAATCCACCCTTAGGATGAGTCATATCTCTAAGAACATAATTAAGTATTTCTTCGCAGATTTGACGATAAGTAGGATTTTTAGTTACTTTCCATGCTTCTAAATATGTTTGAGCTAAGATTGCATTATCGTATAACATTTTCTCAAAATGAGGAACAAGCCATCGCTCATCGACACTATAACGGGAAAATCCCCCACCCAAATGGTCATAAATTCCTCCCCTATGCATCATATTCAGAGTTTTTTCGACCAAATAAAGTGCACGCGCGTCTTTTGAAGCTGCAAACTGACCAAGCATAAAGCTATATTGATAACCGATTGGAAATTTAGGCTCTCCTTTAATTCCTCCATAAATAGGATCTGCCATTTTATAAAGCAAATCAGCCGTCAATGTAACATATTCGTATTCAGGTAGATCTTCTCCTTTAACGTGTATGCTCTCTTCAAAAACCTCTACAATTTTTTCAGCTTGCGAAATAATTTTGTCTCGTTCCTCACTTGTCCATAATTCTGAAATACGTTGAATTAAATCGATTAATCCCATCATTCCATGACCGCTATATGCCGGGAGATATGTCGTCGCAAAAAAAGGTTGTAAATCAGGAGTTAATATGACATTTAAAGGCCAACCGGCAGCCCCGGACATCATACTCTGAGCGAATTCCATATATAAACTATCCACATCAGGGAGCTCTTCTCGATCAACCTTAATGTTGACAAAGACACGGTTCATCAATTCGGCAACTTCAATATTTTCAAAAGATTCGCGCTCCATAACATGACACCAGTGGCATGTAGCATAACCGATTGACAAGAAAATAGGTTTATTTTCCTCTATAGAAGCCTGAAAAGCCTCTTCTCCCCAAGGATACCAATCAACCGGATTATGAGAATGTTGCAAAAGATAAGGAGATTTTTGTTGAATCAGGCGATTTGTATATAGAGGCTCTGTCATAAGAAAACGTCATGGTAATGGGTTACAAATTTACTGTAAGTATATAAGAATTTCTATTAAAAACAATGTCAATTAATTATAATTTCCTGCCACTTGCTTCTTCAGTTATATCAAAGCACCATGAAAGCCTCTGCAATCTAGAAATCAAAATCTGCCTTAAATTTATACACTCAACTTAGCTCAAAGTGAGAATTTCGGCTGCGCCAAAGCCTCGCGATTGAACAATCGAAAGTAAGCCCATATTTATAATTGTTCAACCGCGAGGCTTTGGCGCAGCCGAAATTCTCACTTTGAGCTAAGTTGAGTGTATATACGAGTATGGTGTCCTGAAAAGCCAAACTTGGATTGGTTATTGATTACGAATCTTGCTGTCGATAGCGAAAAAGATGCTTTAAGAATCATTAAAATCTACCGCCGACGCTGGCTGATAGAAGATTATCATAAAGCTGTAAAAACCGGCTTCCGAATCGAGGACAATCAGCTCAAACAGGCAAGTCGCATTTTTGCACTATTTGGAATGATTGCAGTGATAGCGACCAAACTTTTAGCAATTAATAAAAGTAATAATGTAGAAAAAATCATATGTAAAAAAAGAAACTCGGCACATACTTGTGAAATTAAGACTATTGAAAAGTGTTTAGAATTTATGAAAAATGAATTTCCAGATCAAAACACTTCTAGCAAGCAATTGAAAAATTTTTTAATCTCTTTAGAATCTATTCAAAATCCTACCCGCTCGTTTTTTTGAAAGTCTCGAACGATTAAAAAGACGCAGCCCAAACTATCAATTTACGTGCGATCGCGTACTAGATTTAAATTGCAAATAAAATGCGTACATTAGATGATCAATTAATAGAGAAATATCCAATCATCACCATCAATTGTCTAGCATGTCTACTTTAATTTTTTACTTTGTCGTGTCACATCTGATTTCTTTCAGCTGTTCCATTCTAGAAGCTGTTTTACTTTGCTGTACCAACGGATACATCTCGGTTTTGAAGAAGAAAAAGCCCAAAGAAGGTCAAATCTTATCCGACTTAAAACAGCGCATCGATCGTCCTTTAGCTGCCATTTTAACTTTAAACACAGCTGCACACACATTTGGAGCAGCAGGTGTTGGAGCAACTGCTACAGATTTGTACGGGGAACAATGGATCGTTTGGATCTCTATCATTTTGACACTCACTATGCTCATATTCACGGAGATGATTCCTAAGACTTTAGGAGCATTGTACTGGAAAAAACTGGCGCCTTCCTCCGCATATTTCATTAAGATTTTGATTTACATCACTTACCCTTTTGTGACTTCTTTTGAATATTTGGCGCGGCTATTATCACGTGGTCAAGAACAAGAAAAAATTACCCAAGAAGAAATTAGGCTTATTTTAGAAGAAGGGAATCAAGCCGGAGTATTGAAGCCTGCTGAACATGACATGCTGGAAAGTATTTTTCGACTAGGGAGTCGTCGTGTGGGCGTATTAATGATTCCTCGTATGGATATCGAATGGCTTGATCTTAATGAAGATGCCGATATCTTAAGAAAACAAGTCGATGCTTCTCCACATAATCGCTTTCCGGTGTGCGATGGCGAACTCGACGAAGTGATTGGGCTTGTCACCTCCAAAGACATTCTTAATGAAGTTTTAGCCAAGGGACAATTTGACGTTAAAACTTTAATCAAAGCGCCCCTCTTTGTACCGGAAAATATGCGAGTGATTCAATTACTTGAAATTTTCAAAAAAACTCCGGATCATGTAGCGATTGTGACGGACGAGTATGGTGGAGTGCAAGGGCTAGTGACTTTGCATGATGTTCTTGAATCTATCGTCGGCGATGTCCCCACTTCTTCTATTTTACCTACGAATCAAATCGTCCAACGCAAAGATGGTTCATGGATTGTAGACGGCATGCTTGCCATCGATGATTTAAAAAAGGAATTTGATCTTATGAGTCTACCTGAAGAAGATAAGAGAACGTATCGAACTTTAGGAGGATTTTGCATGTTTCAAATCGGAAGTATTCCGAAAGTAGGAGATTCATTTATTTGGAACAAAATAAAATTTAAAATAATCAAAATGGAAGGACGCCGTGTAGAACGCGTTCTAGTCAGGTATGTTTCCTGAGGACCGGGCAAAAATAAATACTACATTTTTGCCCGGCTCCAATGATCCAGCTGTAATCTCTCTCTGCTCGGGAATAGGAAAGACTATTACCTCCTCAAAACTCATCGCATCCGGAGCATTGCAGCCGGACGAAAATACGGCAGTTATTTCTGCTGGGTCCCTTAGTCGTTTGGAATTGCTTCAAGAATATATCAACGGAATTCCTCAAACAGATTATCCTTGTCAATCAAGAGTACACACCTTAAATTCCTACAGTAATGAAGACGTAAGCTGCTATGTCAAACGAGAGGATGAATTAGGTTTTGGAATTTCCGGATCAAAAATTCGCAAATATCGCACCCTGATCCCTTATTTGATTCATCATGATGTTGAAGGGGTCGTTGTCATTGGAAGCGCCTACTCTAACCATGTTTTAGGACTTTCGCAATTATTAATCGAAAATCAAATCAACACCACCTATTTTTTAAGAGGTGATCCCTTGCGTTCCAAAAACGGAAATTCTCTTCTATCCGCTCTTTTTATGCCAAAAGATAAAATTCGTTGGTTTTCAAAAACAGATTGGAAAAATGTCAATGCAATCGCGCACTCCTATGCGGCGAAGCATCCTCAAAAAATCTTTGTCTTACCTGAAGGAGGAAGCTGCTCTGCAGCTTTTCCGGGAACGCTTACCTTACCTTTAGATATTTGTAAAAATGAAACGGAACAGAATTTTATTTTCGATCATATTTTTATTGATTCGGGTACAGGATTGATGGCTAGCGCCTTAATCTTAGGTTCAAATTGGCTTAAAAAAAAGGCTACTATTCATGTTGTTTTAATGGCAGAAGATGAATCAGCCTTTAAGAATAAGCTCAACGAGTATAGAGAATTTTTCAATAGTTTTATTTCAGAAAAAATTGAGATTTTAGAGAATTTTAAACTTTATATTCCCGGCTTAAAAAAATTTGGTCAAACTAATCAAATGCTGTTTCAATTTATTGCAGATATCGCCCAAACAGAAGGATTTTTGACAGATCCTATTTATTCTGCAAAACTTTTTTTAGAGGCAAAAAAAATTATTGCAGAAAAAAGTCTTAAAGGAAAAATTTTGATTATTCATTGCGGTGGAGCGATCACATTAACCGGTTTTTCAAATCAACTGAATAGTGTTTTAGATGCTTAATATTTAATCTATACTTATCATAGCTGAATCCTGGAGTTTAAGCAGCAGGAATTACGACATGGTTTAAGGTAATTCTTTGGACTTTATCGGTTATTCTTTTTTCTAAAACATTCACCATTTTTGGAATATCTTCAAAAAAGAATTTATGAATCTCCTTTCTGAAATCATCAAATTTATCGTAACATCTATTATACGTTTTTAGCTC
>Ga0105047_10012879_pt1 | contig 13421 bp, 7 predicted proteins | sample MAT04_FD_78384 | JGI IMG/M metagenome (GOLD analysis project Ga0105047, IMG submission 78384) | Freshwater microbial communities from Lake Fryxell liftoff mats and glacier meltwater in Antarctica - MAT-04 (megahit assembly) | ecosystem: Environmental > Aquatic > Freshwater > Ice > Liftoff...
CTGAGCACGGTGAAGCCGCTGGCGAAGCGGCGTTCAATTTTGGTCGTAAAGGCGTGGTAGTTCGAGTTACCGTTGAAACGGTGGTTATAGAAGCCGCCGAGAGGGGAGGTGGTGATGCCGGTGCCGGGGATTTCGAGCGACTTAAAAAAGCGTTTGGCGTTGAGGTTGCCGGGTCCGGGCGGAGAGTAGTTGCCATCGTATTGCCGGAGCAGATGGAGGCCGCGGGAGCCGCTGTAGCCGGTTTCCAGCAGCCAGTCGGTGCCGAGTTGGCGCTGGATGTTGAGATTCCATTGATGGGCGCTGGAGAGGTTGGGATTACGTTCGTAGGTGCTGAACTGGAGGCCGGTGGCGCGAGCGAATTCGGTGGCCCCGACGGGTGGGCCGTTGCGGAGGAGAAACGCAGGGGCGGTAGGGCTGCCGGCCAGGCTAACACTGTAAGCGAAGGGCGGGTTGCCGACTAAGTGTTCGCTATCGCCGAAGAATTCCATGTAGGCGTAGTAAATGCCGTAGCCGGAGCGGATGACGGTTTTGGGGGTAGCTTGGAAGGCGAAGCCGACGCGGGGCATGAAGTTGTTTTTGTCGGTGGAGATGAGGGCGCGGTCGGCGCGGGAGGCGTTTGAAGCGTAGAGGAGGCGGGCTTGGCCGGGGTTCGAATCGAGGTCAATGGTGCCCATTTTGTTATAGCGTTCGAGCCACGGGGGGGAGAGTTCGTAGCGCAGGCCGAAGTTCAGGGTGAGGCGGTTATTGATGCGCCAGTCGTCCTGGAAAAACATGCTGAGGTTGTAGGTGCGGAGTTGGACGTTGAAGGGTGTGTCGTAGTTCCAGGCTTGGGAGAGGCCGAGGAGGAAGTCGGCGGCGCCGTCCGAAGTGTATTGGGAATTGAAGGTGTAGTTGCCGACGGCGTTCCGGGCGCTGAGGAGATTGTTTTGGGACTTGATGACGCCGGCACCGAACTTGAGGCTGTGGCGACCGCGGATCCAGGTGAGGTCTCCAGAGAGTTGACGGTTTTGGGAGTCGCGATCAACGGGGTTGAAGCCGCCGATGCCGAGGGCGCGGTAGCCGGTGATGTTGAGTTGGGAGAAGCCGCCGGGGATGTCGTCGACACCGCCGCGGATGCCGTATTTGCGGTTGAGGAGTTCGCCGTTCGTGGAGGCGGGATTATCGCGTTTAAAGAGAGTGAAATTCCAGCCGGCGCGGATGGTGGCGATGAGGGTGGGTGTGAAGACGTGGTTCCAACCAGCTCCGGTATTGTAGCCTTCGGTGAGGAAGTCGAGGTTGCCGCCGCCGTAGGCCGGGGCGGGGAGGTTGGGGGTGTCGGGGACGAGTTGATCCTGTTTGCTGAGGCGCCAGAAGAAGGTGTCGTTGGAGCGGATGGACTGGTCGATGCGGACGTCCCATTTATCGACGTTTTGCCAACGGGGGGAGAGGGCGGTGTAGTTGTTGGCGAGGGCGGCGGAGAGGGGGGCGGGGTAGAGCTTGATGAGATTGGCGGAGAGGGGGTCGAGGCGGGAGGCGGGGATTGTGTTGTTGGGGAAGGGTTGGGCGGAGGCGGGGTCGTTGATGCGGCGGGTGAGTTGGGAGAAGTCGCCGGAGCGCATGAGAGCGGTGGGGATGGTGGAGATGATGGTGGCGGTTTCGCGAATGCGCGTGCCTTCGTAATCGGTGAAGAAGAAGGTTTTATTGCGACCGTTGTAGAGCTTGGGGATGACGACGGGGCCGCCGACGGACAAGCCGTATTGATTGCGTTTGAAAGGGGGCTTGGCGGCGGTGGCGGGAGTGAAGAAGTTTTTAGCGTCGAGCTTTTCATTGCGGAGGAATTCGAAGGCGGAGCCATGGATGTCGTTGGTTCCGGACTTTAGAGTCAGGTTGATGATGGCGCCCATGGCACGCCCGAATTCGGCGGCGTAGGCGTTGGTTTGGACCTTGAACTCCTGGACGGCGTCGATGGAGGGTTGGACCATTTCGGGTCGGCGACCGGCCCCGGCGAGTTCGACGGAGTTATTATCGATGCCGTCGAGGAGGTAGCTGTTTTGGGTGACGCGCTGGCCGCCGGAGCTGAAGGAATTGTAGCGGCTGCCGGCGGCGGACTGGACGGTGCCGGCGGAGAGCAGGGCGAGATCGCCGTAGTAGCGGCCGTTGATGGGGAGTTCGACGATGCGTTTATTGTCGATGACTTGGCCCTGGCTGGCTTCGGTGGTGTTGAGTTGGGCGGCGGCGGCGGTGACTTCGACGCGTTCGCTGACGGTGCCGACTTCGAGGTTGAAATCGACTTGGGACTTTTGGTCGACGGCGAGTTCGACGCCGGAGCGGAGGGCGGATTTAAAGCCGGGGACGGAGGCGGAGACGTCGTAGGTGCCGGGGGGGAGGAGGGGCAGGAGATAGAGGCCTTCGTTGGCGGTGGCGACTTTGCGCTCGGCTCCGTTGGCGGTGTTTCGAATCTTGATTTGGGCGGCGGGGACGGGGGCACCGGAGGGGTCGAGAACGCGGCCTCCGATCTGGCCGGTTTGGGCGAGCAGAGGCACGGCGAGAAGGAGGAGAGATATAGACCGGAGCATTGCAGCCATTTTATCAGTTTGTAATTAGCGACTGTTGGCGGAGCCACTCGGCCAGGCGGTCCGGCCAGGAGTCGGCGGCGACGCCAGTTTTGCGAAAGCCGAAGCCGTGTTTGCCGGTTTGGTAGATGTGAAGGGTGGCGGGGCGCTTGGCGGCGGCCCAAGCCTGATAGAGCGGGATGGTACCGATGATGGTGAGGGGGTCGTCGTGGGCGGCGATGAGGAGGATGGGTGGGGCGTTCGGGGGGACGGTGAGATCGGGTGGGGCGGTGGCATAAATGGGGATGGAGAAGGCGGGTCGGGGGGTGCCGCGAAGGGCGAGATCGGCGGCGAGATAGCCTCCGGCCGAGAAGCCGAGAACGCCGGTTTTGGCGGGGTCGATTTTGAATTCGGCGGCGCGGGCGTGAAGGATGGAAAGGGCTTGGCGGGCGTCGGCGAGGGATAGCTTGATGACGACGGCACGGTCGGGGTTGGAGCCGGCGCTGTACTGAAGGACGAAGGCGGAGACGCCGAGAGTGTTGAGGAATTTAGCGACGTCGTGGCCTTCTTTGTCGATGGCGAGATGGCGGAAGCCACCGCCGGGAGCGATGAGGATGGCCGCGCCGGAAGGCTGGGGAGCGAGGTAGGCGGTGAGGGTCGGGTTGGTGACGTTGCGGACGCGGCGTTCGGTGTCGTGAGGGCCGATGAAGGTTTCGGCGAGGTCGGGCTTGTCGGACCAGAGAGGGATGACGAGGGCGGCGAGGAGGAGGGTAATCATTTTTGTCTGCGGTATTCCGGTTGATATTATGGAATATGTTCTCACAGGTACGTTTTTCTTTGATCTTTGTTTTGCTTTTGACCGTGCAGGGAGTATGGGCACAGTCCGAGGCCGGTGGCGCAACATTGGGTGGAACGGTGACCGATCCGTCGGGCGCGGTGATTACGGGGGCGAAGGTGAGGGTCAGCAATGAGCTGACGGGGTTGGCGCGGGAAACGGTTTCGAACGCCAGTGGGGTGTTCAGTTTGCCGCGGTTGCCGATTGGCCAGTACAGCCTCGTGGTGGAGATGGCAGGATTCAAGGCCGCCAAGCGGACGGATATTCTGTTGGGTGTAGGAGCGGTGCTTTCGCTGGAAGTGAAGCTCGAGGTGGGGGCGGCGACCGAGCAGGTGACCGTGACCGGGGACGTGCCGATTGTGGAGACGACGCGTTCGCAGTCGTCGACTTCGGTGAACGAGCGGGCGGTGAAAGATTTGCCGATCAACGGCCGGAATTTTCTGGATTTTACGGTTTTGACGCCAGGGGTGGTACGGGATCCGCGCGGCGGCGACCTGAGTTTTGGGGGACAGCGGGGGACGTCGAACGCGTTGCTGATTGACGGCAATGATGCTAATAATACGTTTTTCCAGCAGTCTTCGGGACGGACGGGCGTACGGAATCCTTATGCGTTTTCGCAGGAGGCGGTGGCGGAGTTTCAGGTGAACACGAACGGCTACGCGGCGGAGATTGGCCGGGCCGGGGGCGGGGTGATCAACGTGGTGACTAAGTCGGGGAACAACGAGTTACACGGGTCGGCGTTTTGGTTTTTGCGGCAGCGGTTTTTGAACGCGAATACTTTCATCAACAACTCGCGGGGAATTGCACGGCAGCCTTACGACTTCGACCAGTTCGGCGGGACGGTGGGTGGGCCGGTCGTGAAGAATAAGTTATTTTACTTTGTGTCCTATGACGGCCAACGGAACTTGCAGCCGGTGGCTCCGCTGCCGGCGTTGAATATCGCCGCGGGGTCTCCGCAGGCGGCGGTGGTGGCGAGTTTAGCGCAGTATTTTGTGCCTTACACGCAGGGTTCGAACAATAATACGTTTTTGGCGAAGGCCGATTGGACCATTAACGATAAGAGCAATTTGACCATTCGTTATAACATGGGCCGTTTTACCGGGAAGAATTTTGAAAACGGCGGAGCACAGCGGGCGCAGGAAGCCACCGGCAATAGCCAGAATAATACGGACAACGTGACGGGTAGTTACACGCGGGTGCTTTCGCCGACGATGCTTTATGACGCGCGCGCCACTTACTTGCAGGATAAGGCGCCGGGCGAGGCGAACTCGGCGGGTCCGGAAGTGAACATCTTCGAAGCGGGCGCGCGGGTGATCAGCTACGGGCGGAACTCGTTTTCTCCGCGATTCACGAACATCAAGCGTTTCCAGACGATTCATTCCGTATCGAAGACGGTGGGTACGCACACGATGAAGTTTGGGGCCGACCTTAACTTCGACCGGATCGCGAACTTTTTCCCGGGCAATTTTTCGGGTATTTACACCTTCAACAGCTTGGCGGATTACGCCGCGAGGCGGCCGTTTTCGCTGGTACAGGGGTTTGCGGGGCAAGGGACGGACGGGGCGACAACAAAGCCGAACGTGAGTGAATACGCCTTTTACGGGCAGGATAGCTGGCGGGCAACCGATTGATTGACTTTGAATCTGGGCCTGCGCTACGACCTGTTCCGGTACGCCGAGGGTAGTGTATTGAACCCGAACGCCGGGTTGGCGGCGGGCCGGCTATTGACGAATCGGATTCCGCGGGACAACTCCAATTTTGCGGGGCGCGGCGGATTCGCCTACCGGGTGACGAAGTCGGACCGGATGTTGATTCGGGGCGGACTCGGCGTGTTTTACGTGCGGACCCCGGCGATTGTGACCGGGACGTCGCATTCGCAGAACGGGATTCAGGTGCAGGGCTACACGCTGCTGTCGACGAACCCGGCGCAGGCCGGGCTGATTCCGGTGTTTCCGAATGTTCTGTCGGGGCCGCCGACGCTTGCGCGGACGCCGGATATCTATGTGTTCGACCCGAGTTACCGGACGCCCCGGAGCTACCAGTGGAGTTTGAATCTGGAGACTCGGCTGGCGGCCGACTACTTGTTAACGCTCGGTTACCTAGGAGTGCGCGGGCAGAACTTGACGCGGACCCGGGACATCAACTTGCAAACGCCGGAAGTGATTTCGGCTTCGATTGCGGGCGGGAGCGGCGTGAGCTTTTTGCGGAGTCCGGGACGGGTGAATCCGGCGTTTGGGCGTATTTCGTTGTTTGAAAGCGCGGCGGATTCGATTTACCACGGTGGATTTGTGCAGATTGCCAAGCGGTACGGGAAGAGCTTCCAGTTTCTTGCGAACTATACCTTCTCGAAGGTGATTGACACGAAGCCGGACGCGACGAGCGTGGTGGTGGGGGCGGATGATGCCAAGCAGGTGTTGAATACGCTGAATCCGCGGGCCGACCGGGGCTTGGGCGATGCCGATGTGCGGCATCGGACGGTGATTTCGGGCACTTGGGACATCGACTATGCGAAGGGCTTGCAGAATCCGGTTTTGCGGGCGGTGCTGCGGGGATATCAGGTGGGACTGATTACGCAGATCCAGAGTGGGCGGTGGTTTTCGGCAAGCGTGGCCGGGGACTTGAACAACGACGGTTCGACAGGGAACGAACGGCCGGGCTTTATTGGCCGGAATACGATTGAAGGGCCAGGGTTTGCCTCGGTGGACGTGCGGTTGTCGCGGGACATCAACGTGTACCGCGAGCGGATGAAGTTGAAGTTGATTTTCGAGGGCTTCAACGTGACGAACCGGGCGAACTTCAACAATTTCGATCGGACGCCATTTGCCTATAATGCGACGACCCGGGTGTTTACGGGTCGGCCGCAGTACTTGACCATGACGGGTTCGGGGGATCCGCGCATTCTGCAATTGGCGGTGAAGTTGACGTTCTAAAACGTGTCAAGAGAAAACACAAAAGCCCACCGGATTAATCGGTGGGCTTTTGCCGGTTGGGGTTGCGAGCCGGTTAGAAGCCCATGCGCAGGCCAAAACGGAAGGCGCGCTGGGATACCCCATCGCGACCGTTATTGGCCAAGCCGGTGACTTCAAAGACGCCCGAGCGGAACGTACCGTCCGGGTTGGTGCGGAGGTTCGAAATGTTGTTGCTCGGGTTGCCAAACTGCGGAGTGTTGGTGACGTTTAGCATCTCGATACGAAGCTGCGCGGTGAACCGTTCTTTGGCCTTGAATTGGCGGAAGATCCCGATATCGCCGTTGGCGAGGCGGGGTCCGCGGAGGGCCATGAAGCCGACGTCGCCGAAGCGGGCATCGGTAACGGGCTTGAAAGCGGTGAAGTCGAAGAACGGTTGTCCCTGACCGACCCTACCGATTTTGGTGACAGCACCTTGGCGGACGTAATCGGCGCGTTGGGTAGAACCGGAGAATAAGTTCAAAGACGCACCGTCGGCGGTGACGTTGAAGGGTGCACCGCTATAAGCGCTGACGAGGCCATTCAACTGCCAACCGCCGGCGATGGCCGCCATCACACCGCTCTGCAAGAAGGACTTGCCCTTGCCGAACGGGAGTTCCCAAACCGAACTGATGTTGAGGTTGTGGGTCCGGTCGAAGTCGGTGAGAGACCGATTCAGGTTGTAGAACGGAAGGGCCTGGATGGCCGGTCCGCCATCGCTGTTGGAGTTGCAACAGACTCCCATGGCTTTCGAATAAGTGTAGGCTACGTTCATCGAGTAACCCTTAGCAAAGCGCTTCTCGAGGGTGGACTGGAGCGAGTTGTAGCTGGTATGGCCGATGGGGGTGAGTAACTGGGTGGTAACGCGGCGGCCGAATTTGGCGAAGTAGGGTGCTCCGTTGATGCCGGCTCCTGGGACCTGACCCGCGTTCAGGTCGAGATTGCCGGTTTGGTTGACTTGCCGATTGGCGACATAGCCGGCCTGGTAAACGAACCCTTTGCCGATCTGGCGTTGAATGGTGAAATTCCAGCTCATGATGTAGGAGCGGGTGAAGGAGTCTCCCGCGCTGATGACGCCGTAGTTTACCGGAAGGTCGATGATGCCATTGCCGAGGCTGGGAGTTGGGATGCTCGGGATGCCGTCGTCGAGGCGGCTGAGCTGGGCGAATGCGTTGGGGGCGTTGCCGTTAAGGATGACTAGGATCGGGAAGTTCGTCCGATGCGTACGGGCGAGATTCCACGGGTCGAAGTTGATGCCGAAGCCGGTGCGGATTACGGTTTTGTCGTTCGGCCGGAAGGCGATTCCGAGTCGGGGTGAGAAGAGCAGCTTCTGCTGCCTAATCCCGCAATCCTTCGGGACGAGGCCGACGCCACAGACGAGCATCTTGTTGTTGGCGAAGTCATAGCGTTCGACGCCGCGGTCGGCGCGGGTCGGCATGGGAAAGAATTCATAGCGCATGCCGTAGTTGAGAGTCAGCTTGCGATTGACGTTCCAAGTGTCCTGAATGTAGGAGGAAAACATGCTGGTGCGGGTTCTGTATACGTCATCAACTTGCAGGAGACGACCGAAGTTGTTGGTGGCACCGAGCATGAACGCGCCCCAGGAGTTGAACTCGTTGGCCGAAGCGCCACCGTTGGTCTGAGTGGGACCGCCGGTGAAGGTGAAGCCGCCCGGTGCGCCGTGGTTGGCACCGGAGAACTCGGGTTGAAGATGGTTCATGTTCATCTTGTAGTAGTCGAAGCCGAAGCGGATGTTGTGTTTGGCGCGGGTCAGGTTTCCGTTAGCGACGTATTGGAATTGAGGGTCGCGACGGTTGTACGGCATGAAGGCATCGGGGATGCCGAAGTTGGTGAAGTTCGCTACGGAGAAGCGCGGCCAACCGCCTTCGAATGTTCGGGTGCCATTGGTTCCGGGTAGCTTGAGCAGGTCGCGACCGAAGTTTTGGTCGAGGCCGGGTTGCTCCACCTTGGTGTTCATCTGGGTGAATCCGAAGTAGGAGTCGATGATGAAGGTGGGCGTGAGGACGTAGGTGGATGCGATGGTGGTGGAGTAAGTCTGGCCGACGGCGGTACCGACGTTGCCACCGGCGCTGGAGATGCCGGGTCCGATCAGTTCGCCGAGCATGCCTTGGTTGCTCATGGTGTAGTCGAGGACCGAGAAGCGGCCGTACATGGTCCACTTGTCGGTGATGTTGTAGTTGATTTTGGTGTCGGCGGTATTGCGATCGAACAGGAAATTGCCCACGGCGAAGTAGTTCTGCTGAATGAAGGCAGAGGGCACGTTGGGATTGGGGAGTTTACCGGCTAAGGTGCGGGCGGCGGGGCTGAGACGATTGGCCGGTAAGACGTTCCCGGCGAACGGGGTACGGTTGCGGCCCTGTTCATCACCGGTGAGGGGGTCGAAGACCGGGCGGTCGGTGGCGGAGAGGTCTCCGGAGCGCATGGCCGAAGTTGGCATGGTGCCGAACTGGTTGGCGAACTCGCGGCGAGTGGTGCCTTCGTAAGCGGCGAAGTAGAAGAGCTTGTTCTTCTTGATCGGGCCGCCGACGGTGGCGCCGAACTGGTTGAAGATGTACTTGGGATTGCGCTGGCCCTGGGGGAGAAAGAACGGCTTGGCAATGACCTTATTATTCGTGTTGTAAAGGAACGCCGAACCGTGGAGGTCGTTGGTACCGGACTTGATCTGGACGCTGATGGATGCGCCGCCTGCGAGACCCTGCTCGGCCGAGAAGGAGTTGGTGACGACGTTAACCGTCTCGATGGCTTCGAGCGAGGGGACGTACGCCGAGATATGGGGGAGCCAGATGTTCGTGGAGCTCACGCCGTCGATGCGGGTGTTGACCGAGGACCGGGTGGCACCGTTGACATTAGCTTCCAGGGAGCGGGAGGGGTTCGAGGGGACCGAATGGGCGTTCCGCGGGGGCGAGAAGCCGGGTATGGTTACGAGCAGGTTCTGGTAGTTTCGACCGATGGGAACCGGGAGGTTGATCAACTGCTTCGCCGTAACTTCAGAGCGGACTTCGGCGCGATCGGTTTGGAGCGCGGCGCTGGAGGCTTCGACGTTGACGGTCTCGGTGACGGCTCCGATTTGGAGGGCGACGTCGACGCGGATGGTCTCGTTGACGTTGATTTCGGTTGTGTTCGAGATGCTCTTGAAGCCATCTTTCGAAATGCGCACGTCATAGGTGCCGTTCTGGATCGTGGCGAAGGTGTAGCCACCTTCGTTGTTCGACACGGCTTCGCGGACGAGTCCGGTTTGTTTGTTGGAGATGACGATTTTTGCGCCGGGAACAGCGGCGCCGGAAGCGTCTTTTACGGTGCCGAGCAGGGCGCCGTACAAAATCTGGGCGAGGGCGGCAGGTGAGCTTTGAAGAACAAAGTACACAAGCAGAGCCGCCATGCTGCAACGATGCAGCCGCGAGAGAATATTCATGAGAGACCCCTAACTACTAATAATCGATTCGAACCAGGGAAGCCGAGACAAACTTCGCCTATTAACCATACTGTAATCGCAGCGCAGATTGAATGCAACGCGGTGTTCGTCCTGCGTCCTTCCCGGCTGAAGTCCATGCGGTCGGTAAACTGGGATCGCGCAGACGAAAAACGAGAGCTCGGAGCCTCGCCTGCGGTAGTTGAGTTGAGCTTGCGCGGAGGAGGCTGTTCGTGGAGAAGGGACTTCGATTGGCGTTGGAGCCTTTCAGGCAAAAGGGGAAGTTTGGTCTATAGCCCGTGGGATTTGGGGTCGACGGTCCGTTGATCGACGACTGGTTGATGGTTCGAGAATTGGTGTAGGAAGGCCGTGGTGGAGTGGCCAGCGTCCGGGTGCGGTGTCCGCGGACAGGAGGGCTGATAAGGGCATCAGTGATGCTAGAGTGAATCATCATGAGCATCCGTACGACCGTGGTGTTGGATGAAGACGTTCTTGAGCGAGTTCGGGAGCGAGCGCGGGACGAAGACGTTCCGTTCCGGACCAAGCTGAACGACTTGCTGCGGGACGGGTTGGCAAAGCAGCCGGCTAAAAGCCGGGCTCCTTTCGTAATCGAAACATTTTCTATGGGCGAGTTTTCTCTGCATTTTCCGATTCGGCTTTCCGATATCGATGCGCTTGAAGACGACGGGCGATGGGGAAAGTCTGAGTGATTCTGCTGGATGTGAACATTTTGCTCTATTCCCACAATCGGGACGTTGCGGCGCACGATCGCTTCTCGGAATGGTTACAGAGCGCCTTGCATGAGGGGGGGCTTCTCGGAATTCCGTCGCATTGTTTTATGGCGTTCCTTCGGATTTGCACTGTGCCGCGAGGGTCAGCTATTTCGTTGAGCCTCGCCGAAGCGAAAGAGGTGAGCCAGGGTTGGAACGAATCCCCCATCTTGTAATCCCCGAACCGGGGAGTCAGTTCGGGCGGGTTCTCCAGGAAGTGGACAAGGACAGCCAGGCTCGTGGACGACGCTAGTCAGATGCCTATCTAGGGTATTGATATAGCTGGTGACACCAGGACACAATATCCCGACTAGGAATCCGCAATTCGCTTCTTTTCCGCCACCAAGGCGTTTAATTGGCCGATACGCATCCTCATCCTTTGAAGCTCATTTTGATTTTTTCGTTTTTCAGAAAATAGGGCAACGCCAACTGCAATACAGCCGATCAATAACCACAAACCAGCTTGAGCATCGCGCGTAGCCACGAATAGTCCAACGACGAATATTATGACTCCGCACCCGACTCCGGTACACGAGTCCGCAGAGTCACTTTTCGATAGCTTATCTTCACCGGCTCGAAGTTCCTTCAGTTCGGACGTATCGTGCAATCGCCAGTTCCGCCGCCGTCTTGTCCGTTCCGATCTGGACTCTCTTGATGGCCTCCGTGACCGCTCTGAGCGACACAGTTCCACCACGACGTTGAACGATTAGTTCAGTGCCGCAATAGCTACAAGCAAAGCGCTCCATATCGTCGTAAACATTCAGTTTGGATCCGCAATTGGCACAGCTCAGATTGATGAAATGTTCGGGCATTTCGTGTTGTTGGTGTTTTTCAACAGAATACCGCACTATAGTAGCTTTCTCGATGGTCCATGTGATGGTCTCTGGGTCGGAATGCCAAAGACACCGACTCTTAAAGATATTGCGGCTGCGGGGTTGATCAAGAACGATGTTGAACTGGTCTGCGTGGTCCGGGGAGCAAAGACCTTCCTAGATAATCTGAATGGGTTGGACCTGTCTTCGTCGGAGTACAGGCGCTTCTCGGCCACGCTGAAGAGAGATGGAAAAATCCATTTCGATGGCCAAGCGTATCCATACCCCGCTACGGCTGGAAGAGCGGTCCGACGGATTGTGGAACAGCGGTCAGACTCGATACCGGAGAAAACAGGTGGTTGGCTCTACTGGCACTTCAAGGACGAGCATAGCCGCAAATGGTGTCAGATCGAAGACCTACGAAGACAGGCCGAGTCTCAAAAACGGGATTGATAACTACCACTACGCGCCAGAAGAAGATGCCGCCGCCTCCTGAATCGAATGAATCGGAACTCGAACGGTTCAAACGCTTTGCCAAGGCGATCCTGGCGGTCCCGAAATCCGAGATCAACACCGTAAAGCAAACAGGTTTGTTGGACCTGACGCCGGAACAAGCTCTCGCTCGTCTGGAGGTAGAAAGGCAAAGCGTCGATGCCAGTCTGGAAGAGGTGCGCCAGATTCGCTTGCCACTTTTGATCGCGATTTCCGCCGATTTAAGAATCTGAAGTTGATCGAGCTTTAAGCCGGAAGGCGGTTGTCGAGGATACGCGCGGGAGAGAAGTGCTCGATCTTGAGGTCAACTTCGGGGACGAGGGCGGCTTGGGGAATGAGACCGATTAGTTCGCTCGTCGCTACGGTAACGCCGAGTTCGGCCGCGATGCGGGTGATCGCTTCAAGCACGATGTGCGGCGGGGTGATCTCGAAGTCGGTGAGGTTCATCGAAATCTGAGCCTGATTGCGTTCGGGGAGAAAGAGGCCGAGGGCCTTGACGCAAGCCAAGCCGCCATTCGCGTGCCGGATGCGGCTGGCGATCTCCTTGGCCGCTTCCAGGTTGGGTTCGTTCAGAAAAACGTTCCAGGCGATGAGGATCTTGCGCGCGCCGACGGCGGCCGCTCCGGCGGTCGGGTGGGGTTCGGCGTTACCGAAATCGGGGAGTGGGAACGGCGAGCGGCTTCCAGCACGACGGACGTCGGCGAGATTGCGACGGTGGGGGAACTGGGCGGCAGCTTCGTACAAGAACACAGGGACTTGATAGCGGTTCCAGATTTCGGCTCCAACGGACTGGGCAAGCCAGGCGCATTCGACGAGAGTAATGGTGCGGAGCGGAACGAAGGGGACGACGTCGGCGGCGCCGATGCGGGGATGGACGCCGGTATGGGTCGTGAGATCGATGCGGGCGACCGCTTCGCCGACGGCGCGGACGGCCGCTTCGCCGATGGCTTCCGGGGTGCCGACGAAGGTGATGACGCTGCGATGGTGGTCGGGGTCGGCTGTTTGGTCCAGGACGGTGACGCCGGGGACGGCGGCGATGGCGTTGGCGATCGAGTCGATAGCGGCGAGGTCTCGGCCCTCCGAGAAGTTAGCTACGCATTCGACCAAAGGGGAGGAGGGCTCAGGCAACGCGCCACTCCGGCGCGGTTTCCTGATGGATGATCTCGCCCCGTCGGAGGACCGTAGAAACTAGGTTCATTCCAAAATGATAAGGGATTTCCCGGTAGTCCGGTACGGCGAGGATCAGAATGTCGGCCGACTTGCCGACTTCGAGGGAGCCGGATTCCCGGGAGCAGCCAGCGGCGGCGGCGGCGTTAAACGTGGCGGCGTGGATGGCTTCGGCGGGGCTCATGTTCAAGTGATTGCAGGCGAGAGAAACCACCATCTGCATATTGCAGGAAGGGCTGAGGAGAGGATCATAACCGGAAGCGAGGGCGACCGCGGCTCCGGCTTCAATCATGCGGCGGGCGGGCGGCAGGCGGTTGAGCCGTAAGTGATAGGCGAGGCCGGGCAGCAGGACCGCGACGGTGGAGGAGTCGCAGAGATGGCCGATTTGATCGTCCGTTATGAAGTTGCAGTGCGAGACACTTTCGGCACGGAGGGCGAC
>Ga0105047_10012885_pt1 | contig 13417 bp, 11 predicted proteins | sample MAT04_FD_78384 | JGI IMG/M metagenome (GOLD analysis project Ga0105047, IMG submission 78384) | Freshwater microbial communities from Lake Fryxell liftoff mats and glacier meltwater in Antarctica - MAT-04 (megahit assembly) | ecosystem: Environmental > Aquatic > Freshwater > Ice > Liftoff...
ACCTTCAACCAAGCAGTATTCTCTTTTGAATTGGCTTATAAACGAAAGTAAACTCTTTTGATTTTGATTTAGGATTTCAAGATGCATATTTCTTAACACGTTTTAATTCCTGGAAACCAATAATTTATTCAGCTCTTTCACACCATCCCAAATGCCCTAATTAAAAATAAACTTTTCCAAAACCTAATTGGTGATGTTTGGAATGGCTTCTTTCTTGATGTACCAAAAAAGATGTCTATTTTTCTCTATGAATGCAGCTCTTGTCATTTTTAAAATATACGCAATTGTACTTCTTTCCTGCCAGAAATTTTGACAAAATTTCACAAATTAATTACTTTACATAATCAATCGCTTTCGCCAAAGCGGCGGAAATCCCAGCGATATTTTTTCCTTTTCCGGATGCGAAGAAAGGTTGCCCGCCGCCGTTTCCGTCAATATACTTTCCTAATTCTCGGATTACAGTTCCGGCGTTCATCCCTTTATCTGCAACTAATTCTTTAGAAATATAACAATGAATGTTTGGCAAATCATCTTCAATTGAAGCTAAAAATACAAACGAATTTGGTTTAGAAGTTCCAATGGCTTGCGCCAAATCTTTAGCCGATGCCATAGATAAATCTACCTGTTTAGATAGAAAATTAATTCCATTCACTTCATGGAATTCGCTGACCAAATTATCCCTTATTCCTTCCACTTTTTCTTTCAACAACTGCTCAATTTGTTTCTTCAATTTAGCATTGTCATCTTGTAATGAAACAACAGCTTTTAAAGAGTCTTGTGGATTTTTCAATGTTTCTTTTATCGCATCCAAATCGGTTTCTTGTTGCGTAAAATAGTCTTTCACAGCATCGCCAGTAATGGCTTCAATACGACGAATTCCAGCTGCAACTGCGCCTTCTGATATGATTTTGAAATGCCAAATTTCAGCGGTGTTTTTTACGTGAATTCCACCACATAATTCTTTGCTATCGCCAAATTCAATCATGCGAACAGAATCACCATATTTCTCTCCAAACAAAGCCATTGCTCCTTTTTCTAACGCTTCTTTAATTGGAATATTTCTGTGTTCTTGCAATTGCAATTGGGCTTCAATCTGAGCATTTACACTTGCTTCAACCTGACGTAATTCGGCATCAGAAACTTTACTAAAATGCGAAAAGTCAAAACGCAAGTAGTTCGGATTTACCAACGACCCTTTTTGCTCTACATGCGTTCCTAAAATAGTTCTCAAAGCCAAATGCATCAAGTGCGTAGCCGAGTGGTTCTTGGATGTTGACGTTCTTAAATCGGTATTGACTTTGGCCACAAATCCTGCTTCAATATTCTCTGGAAGTTGTTTTGCGAAATGCAGAATTAAGTTGTTTTCTTTCTTAGTGTCAATGATATCGATGGTTTGCTTCGCCTGTTCGCTATCGCTTGGGTCATTTGCCGAAACTAAGGTGCCTTTGTCACCAACTTGCCCTCCGCCTTCTGGATAAAAAGGCGTATTGTTTAAAACGATTTGGTACAGAATTCCATCTTTTTTAGAATCAACTTTACGAATTCGTGTAATTTTAACTTCGTTTTCGGTTTGATCGTAACCAACGAAGGTTTCTACATTTCCTGGAATCAAAACGGTCCAATCTTCGGTAGAAACTTCAGAAGCGGCACGCGAACGGTCTTTTTGCGCTTTCATTGAAGCATCAAATTCCGATTCGTTGAACCACATTCCTTTTTCCTTTAAAATCAGAGCCGTTAAATCTTTTGGAAATCCAAAAGTATCATACAATTCGAATGCTTTTACACCTGAAACTTCATTGGCTGCTGATTTAGCCACTACGTTATCCAACAATTGTAAGCCTTGATCTAACGTTCTTAAAAACGATGCTTCTTCTTCACGAATTACATTGGTAACCAATTGCTGCTGCGTTCTGATTTCTGGGAAAAAATCGCCCATTTGATTTGCTAAAACTTCAACCAGTTTATTGATAAATGGTTCTTTTGTTCCCAAAAATGTAAATCCGTAACGAATTGCTCTGCGCAGAATTCTACGAATCACATAACCAGCGCCAGTATTTGAAGGCAACTGCCCGTCAGCAATAGCAAAGGCTACGGCACGAAGGTGATCTACAATTACACGAATCGCAATATTGGTTTTGTTTTGTTCTTCGCTTATGGTTTTAACTTCGTTTGAAGTATATTTTAATCCTGTGATTTGTTCTACTTTTTGTATAAGTGGCGTAAACACATCTGTGTCGTAATTAGAAGTTTTAGCTTGTAAGGCCATGCACAAACGTTCAAATCCCATTCCGGTATCGACGTGACGTGCTGGTAATTTTTCTAAGGATCCGTCTGCTTTTCGGTTAAATTCCATGAATACATTATTCCAGATTTCTACTACTTGCGGATGATCGTTATTGACTAAGCTTTTTCCAGAAACTAGTTGTTTTTCAGCATCAGAACGAAGATCAACGTGGATTTCCGAACACGGGCCACACGGACCTTGATCGCCCATTTCCCAGAAGTTGTCTTTTTTGTTTCCAAGAATGATTCGGTCTTCGTTGATTAGTGTTTTCCAGATATCCCAAGCTTCTTGATCAAACGGAACATTTTCTTCTGGACTTCCTTCAAAAACAGAAACGTATAGATTTTCTTTTGGAATTTTATACACTTCAGTCAATAATTCCCATGCCCAATTGATGGCTTCTTTTTTGAAATAATCGCCAAAAGACCAATTCCCAAGCATTTCGAACATGGTGTGGTGGTAGGTATCAAAGCCTACATCTTCTAAATCGTTGTGTTTTCCTGAAACACGAAGGCATTTTTGAGTATCGGCTATTCGATTGCTTTTAGGGGTTGCATTTCCTAAAAAATATTCTTTGAATTGAGCCATTCCTGAATTATTGAACATTAGAGTTGGATCGTCTTTTAGCACGATTGGCGCAGAAGGCACAATTAAATGTCCTTTGGACTCGAAGAATTGTAAAAACTGTTTGCGAATGTCTTGTGATTTCATTTCAAATTGTTAGACGATTATATCTTTAAATACTTTAGATTTTGTTCAAATAGTTTACTTTTTAGCCCTGATGGTAGTGAAAATCATCTTTGTCAAAGTTTTAAACTTTGACAAAGATATTGTAACGACAGCAGGAATATGGATTACTGAAACAGTCCGAACCAATCGCTCCTTCAAATGAATTTAAAACAAGTTTAAATAAAATTGAAACATTTGCTAAATTTGTTCGTATAACCATTGTTTGTATAAAACCTGCACAAAAATAGTATAAAATAAAAAATGGCGAAGAAAGTAAAGTATTATTTCGATACCGAAAGTTTAGCTTACCGCAAAATAAAAACAAAACTATCCAAAAAACTGGGCTATATTGGTTTGTTTTTACTGGCTTCGGGTTTATTTGGTTTTTTATGTTTTGTAGCTTTACTGAATACTTCGCTTCTAGATACTCCAAAAGACCGGCTTCAGGCGCGTGAAATTGAAACGATGAAACTGCGGTATTCCATTTTGAACAGAAAAATGGATGAGATTGATGAAGTTTTGGCTGATGTTGCCGATAGAGATAATAATGTATATAGAGCGTATTTCAATACGGCACCGATTCCTATGGAACAACGAAAAGCTGGGTTTGGCGGAATTAATCGATACAAAGAATTGGAGGGTTTTAATAATTCGCAGTTGGTTGTCAATACGTCTAAACGTGTGGATATCATTTCGAAAGAATTGGCTATTCAATCAAAATCTTTGGATGAAATATTGAAGCTGGCGAAAGAAAAAAATAAATTATTAGCTTCGATTCCGGCGATACAGCCTGTTAAGAATGAAGCTTTAAAGCATATTGCTTCTGGTTTTGGATATAGAAGTGATCCGTTTACGAAAGTGAGAAAGATGCATGAAGGCATGGATTTTACGGCAAAAACTGGAACACCCATTTTTGCGACTGGTGATGGCGTTGTGGCGAGTGCGGATAATTCAAAGTCAGGTTATGGGAATCGTATTGAGATCAAACATGGTTTTGGATACATGACCTTATACGGACATTTAAGTAAATACAATTGTCGTGCGGGAGAACGAGTGAAACGTGGCGATGTTATTGGTTATGTTGGAAGCACTGGACGAAGTGAAGCGCCGCATTTGCATTATGAAGTTCATAAAGATGGAAAAGTGGTGAATCCAATTAATTTTTATTACGGAAATATATCGGCTGCAGAATATGTAGCTATTTCAAAAGTAGCGAATCAAGAAAATCAATCTCTCGACTAATGCTAAAGAAAGTATTCAGTGTTCATGATTTCGTGTTCAGTGATTCATTTTAGCGAGTAGTTTAAAAAATAGTTTAAAATGCATATAGAACTAACAGAAGGCAAAAGATATTACAGCATTGGAGAAGTTTCTAAAGCTTTTAACGTGAACACTTCACTGATTCGTTTTTGGGATAAGGAATTTGAGATTTTGAAACCAAAGAAAAATGCGAAAGGAAACCGAATGTTCACTCCGGAAGATGTGACTAATCTGAAACTTATTTATCATCTAGTAAAAGAACGTGGTTTTACACTTGAAGGTGCTAAAACGCATTTAAAGGAAGGGCAAAAGAAAACGCTAGATAAATTTGAAATCATTAGCAAATTGGAGACGATTAAATCACACTTAATGAATATTAAAAATCAATTATAACAACAAAAATTAAAAACAACTTTAAATTAAACAAACATGAACATTAGAAGATTTTTACCTTGGATTATCGGAATTGGAGCAATTTTAATCATTGCTTTTTGGGTTATGGGTGTAATGAATAAAGGCTTGCTAAAAAATCAGGCTGTAAATAAAGAATGGGGAAATGTTGAAACATCTTATCAAAGAAGAAACGACTTGATTGGGAACTTAGTTAATACGGTAAAAGGTGCAGCAGATTTTGAAAAAGGTACTTTAACAGCAGTAATTGAAGCTCGTGCAAAAGCAACTGCAGTTACAATTGACCCAACTAATGTATCTCCAGAACAATTGGCAGCGTTTAACGCGGCACAATCAGGAGTATCCTCTTCTTTATCAAGATTATTAGTATCGGTTGAACGGTATCCTGAACTAAAAGCGAACCAAAATTTCTTGAAGTTACAAGATGAATTAGCTAGTACTGAAAATCAAATTCTGACTGCAAGAACACGTTTTAACGAGGCGGTTCAAGATTACAATGGTTATGTTTTAGCAATGCCACAAAGTATTTTCTTAGGTAAGTATAAAGAAAAACCATATTTTAAATCAGTAGCTGGAGCTGAAAAACCTGTTGAAGTAAAATTCTAATTCACAGCAATGTCTAAAGTAGAAGATTTTTTAACCACCGCCGAAGAACAAGAAATAGTTGCAGCCATTGGCGTAGCTGAGAAAAATACTTCTGGCGAAATCAGAGTACATATTGAAAAAGAAACTTCCATTGCTGCGATAGATCGAGCGATGGAAGTCTTTCGCAATTTGAATATGGAAAATACCCAAGAACGAAATGGCGTTATCATCTATGTGGCTGTAAAAAGCCATCAGTTTGCTATTTACGGCGATCAAGGAATTAACGAAAAAGTAGCCAAAGATTTTTGGGATTGTACCAAAGATCTTATGGCCAATCATTTTAAAAATGGAAATTTTAAGCAAGGTTTAATTGACGGTATTCTAAACGCCGGCGAACAGCTTAAAACGCATTTTCCTTTTCAAAAGGATGATAAAGATGAACTTTCAAACGAAATATCAAAAGGATAACTTTAACCGTTATTGTGAATTTTAAATTCTAAATTTTAAATTATGAACATTCCAAACTATAAGGAAACCCTTTTTTTTGTTGTTGCCTTATTTTGTTACTTATCCACTTTTGCTCAATTCACTATTCCTAAAAAACCGAGCTTACAGACTTCTGTATATGATTATGCCAATGTATTAAGTGCTTCAGAAAAAACACAATTAGAAGAAAAGCTAATCCGTTATTCGGATTCGACTACAACTCAAATTGTGGTGATTACCATTGAGAGTCTAAAAGGTGAGGACATTGGAATTTTAACGCCAAAATGGGGACAAACTTGGGGAATTGGAGGAACATCAAAAGATGACAATGGTGTAATTGTACTATTGGCTAAAGCCGAAAGAAAAATATGGATTTCTGCAGGATATGGACTTGAAGATCGATTAACTGCAGGAATTGGAGGAGAAATTGCAAGAAACATTATCATTCCCGAATTTAAAGCAGGAAGTTATTACAAAGGATTAGATAAAGGTGCTGATGCGCTATTTGATGTATTTAAAGGAAAATATAAAGGAGAACGTAAAAATGGTAAAAAAAACGGAAGCATTCCTATTATTCCAATCGTTTTCATTTTTGTTGTTCTAATGATTATTATTATCAAAAATAGAAAAAACGGTGGAAACTCAGGAAATTCTGGCGGTGGCGGCATGGGTCTAGCTGAAATTATTTTGTTAAGTAGTCTTGGCAGAAGTGGTGGCGGATTTGGTGGCGGTGGATTTGGCGGAAGTTCAGGTGGCGGCGGATTTGGTGGCGGATTTGGCGGTGGCGGTTTTTCTGGAGGTGGTTCTGGCGGAAGCTGGTAAAACTAGTATTCAATTAGCAGTTACAGTTGGCAGTGCCAAAAATCAATAAAAAAACCTCGTTCAAATTGAACGAGGTTTTTTGCTTAATCTTCGATAAAAATTCCGCCTTCATCCTTTTTCTTTCCGGCGAACTTTTCTAATTTATAGGTTAAAGAAAACATCACATAACGTCGCAAAACCGTATTCTCGGCATCAACAATTGAAGTTGGCGATATTGTTCGCTGGGCATTTTGATTTTGATTTAACATATCATAAACTTTCACTTTAGCTAACAACTGATTTTTGAAAAAATTATAGCCAATACTAGTATTCCACAGATAGAAATTTTTATCAAAACCATCCGCAATGTTGGAATTATAGGTGTAGCCAAAATCATTTCCTATCACAAAATTCTTTGGAACATAGGTTGTAACTTCTAGTTTTGCTCTGTGTGTAAATACATTCGCATTGTCAATAACATAGTTTTTAAATTCTGTAGTATTATTTGTATACTGATAAGAAGGCGCAATCGTAATCTTATCGTCAATACTCCAACTTAAATTAAATCTAGGATTAATTTGTAACGTTCTTGATTCAAACAAAACATCATTAGTTAACCCTTGGTTCAAGTTATAATTAAAATTTATTCCTGCGCCAAAACGAAACGTTCTTTTTTCTTTTTTAAACGACTTATTCCAGCTACCACCTAAATACGAATTAAAATTTTTTTCAACATTTTCAAAAGTAGTAACGGCTTTAAAGTTTGCATCATAAACTGTAGACGAAACTATGGCATCTTTACTTGCATTAAATCCCGAATAAATATAATAACCAGATCTTGAAGCGTAATCATAGTTATTAAAATTAAAGTACAGATTGTGCGCCTGCGTTGGCTTTAAGTTTTCGTTTCCAATAATAGTATTTAATGGATTTGATAAATTTTCGAAAGGCAAAACTTGTGCGGCATCTGGAAGATTTACTTTGTAATCATAATTGGCATAAATTGATTTTGATTTTCCAATTTGATGACTAATATATCCTTTCACTCTTGGATAAACGTAGTTCCGATTTCTGTTGGTTTGAAGTGCTAAATAATCCGATTGTGCATTAAAATTTATAAATTCTGGTCCAAAATTGATTCTTCCGTTGGTTTTACTGCGATCTAAAATTATTCCCGTTGATGGAAAATACGATACGGAATTAGCCGTAATTCGATTGGATTGGAGTGCATTAAAATCACTATATTCATTATCTAAAGCATCAAAATCGAATGTATTGGTGGTGTTTTTAGTGTTATTAAAATTTACCTCAGAGGTTACGCTTAAACGAAGCGAATCAGTTAATGGTTCTCCGTATCTAATTTCGAGCTTTACTTGACTATTATTTGAGTTGTTGTATTTGTTCTGCTTTCGAATATCGTCAGGCGTTGCATCCGAAAAAAGGGTTGCTGAATTCGTTTCTGTAAAATTGTCGCTGGCATCAATCTCCGTATTAAAATTGATTGACATGCCTCTTTTTTTCTTTTTAAATTTCTTATTAAAACTAATTTCTGCTGTAAAATTTGAGTTCTCATTATCTGAAAAATCATCGTTAGTGCTACTGTTTAGCTCATTTAACGCTTCATCGGTTGTGACTTGTGATGCTAAATATTTACTTTTTGAGAATCTCTTTGAAAATTTTGGGTTAAAGTAAATCGTAGCCGTAGAGTCAATAGCCACTTCAAAATCTAAATTTACATTGTGGTTGTTAACATAATCAGTAGAACTTGCATTTGAATTGGTAAACGTTTTTCCTGATGGCAATAAATTTGTACGTTCAGTTCTATTTATATTTTCAGTTTCTGCATTTGAAAAAAAGTAGCTTCCGTTAGTGTCGACCTTTTTAAACAATTTATCTTGATAATTAATTCCAATTAAATTTGACTGTGTAATTCCAGAATTTCTACCTCCAAAGGACATATTATTAATACCAAACATGCCATCATCATTGTAATAAACAGAGGAGTTTCTTCCGCCACCCATATTATCAAAAATCTCGTCCATAGAAAATCCAACAGAATTAATATTATTGGAGGAACTCAAAATGCTGATTTTTCTTTCGCCTTTAAAATAATTGAGCAGCAAACTCGATTCATATCGTTTATCCGAACCATAGCCTGCAACAGCTTTTCCAAAAAATCCTTTGTTTTTTTCTTCTTGAATAGTAAGATTTATTGTTTTTTCTTGTGAACTCGAACTATCGCCAGCAATTTCTTCCGACTTTGTTTTAGTATCAACTACTTGCACTTTATCAATTATTTCTGCTGGAAGATTTTGAGTAGCAATTTTGCCATCTTTTCCAAAAAATGGTTTTCCATTGACCAAAATGTTATTTACTTCTTTTCCGTTAACCGTTATTTTGCCTTCCTCGTCAATTTCAACTCCAGGTAATTGCTTTAATAAAGTTTCAACGTTTGCATCAGGCCGCACTTTAAACGACGACGCATTAAACTCTAAAGTATCTTTTTTGATTCGGATGGGCGGTGCTTCACTTTTAATTACCACTTCATCTAATTTGTTTGAAGTCTCCTTTATTTCTATCGTACCAAAATCCTTGTCGTCATCAACCGATGGCAATTTTGTTTTAGATTCTTGAAAACCTAAGTAAGAAATTTTAAGAAAAACAGGTTGTGTAATTTTTCGAATCTTGAAATCGAAATTACCGAGTTTATTGGTAATAGTGTAATCTATAACGGCAGAATCCTTAACGGATGAAAGATAAACGGTTGCAGATTCGATGGGTAATTTGGTAGTTTCTTCAACTACTTTTCCTTTAAGAGAAATTGTTTTTTGGGAGTACGAAAAGCTGCTTATTAAGATAAAACAAAGCAGTACAAGAGATTTTGGCATAAAAAAAAATTAGCTGTTAGTATTTAAATAAAATAATAACGGCTAATTTCTAATTTTATTATCCAACAATAAAATTCTTACGGAAGTTTAACATTTAAATTATTTTTCTCTGATATAAATGTCGATTGGGACTCCTGAGAAATCCCAGTTTTCGCGGATTTTATTTTCCAAGAAACGCTTATACGCTTCCTGTACATATTGTGGCAAATTGGCAAAAAACACGAACTGTGGCGTTGGAGTTGGCAACTGCATGCAATATTTAATTTTTACATATTTTCCTTTTAATGCCGGTGGCGGATGCGATTCAATTAACTTCAACATAAAGTCGTTAAATTTTGACGTTTGAATACGTTGTTTTCTGCTTTCAAAAACCTGCACTGTAGTTTCCAATGCTTTTAACAAACGTTGTTTGGTCAATGCGGATACGAACAAGATTGGCACATCGGTAAACGGTTTTAATTCCTCCCGAATTTTGGCTTCGTAATCCCGAGTTGACATGGTATCTTTTTCAATCAGATCCCATTTGTTCACTAAAATCACAACCCCTTTTCTATTCTTTTCAGCAAGCCAAAAGATACTTTGATCTTGACCTTCAAATCCACGAGTAGCATCTATTAAAAGAATAATCACGTCTGAATGCTCAATGGCGCGCACCGAACGCATCACCGAATAAAATTCTAAATCTTCTTTTACTTTTGCTTTTCTGCGGATTCCAGCTGTATCAACCAAGTTAAATTCGAATCCGAAACGGTTGTATTTAGTGTCAATTGAATCGCGTGTTGTTCCTGCAATATCGGTAACTACAAATCGATCTTCTCCAATTAAAGCATTTATGAAAGAAGATTTTCCAGCATTAGGACGACCCACTACACAAAATCTTGGTAAAGCAGCTTCTTCTTCTGATACTTCTGGTAATTCTGGCAAAACTTCCACCAGTTTATCCAATAGTTCACCAGTTCCGCTTCCGCTGATGCTGGCAATCGTAAAATATTCGCCTAAACCTAAGTTGTAAAACTCAATCGCGTCTTTTTCACGCATGGCATTATCTACTTTGTTTACGGCTAATAAAATAGGTTTCGTAACTTTTCTAAGTAATTTGGCGACCTCAGCATCCATTGGCGTAATGCCTTCTTCAACATCTACTACAAAAATAATAGCATCTGCTTCATCAATAGCTAACTCTACCTGTCGACGGATCTCGCTTTCAAAAATATCATCTGAACCTTTGATGTAACCACCTGTATCAATTACAGAAAACTCCTTTCCATTCCACTCACTTTTTCCGTAATTTCTGTCGCGGGTAACGCCACTAACCGAATCAACAATAGCTTCTCTTCTCTTGATTAAACGATTAAAAAAAGTAGATTTCCCTACATTTGGTCTTCCTACTATGGCTACAATATTGTTCATGCTATTTTTAAATAAGGGTGCAAAGGTAGTATTAATGAGTGCAATATCAATTTTTTTATTACTTTAGTCTGATAGATGCAATTATATCGTAATGTAAATTATTTGCATTTGTCACACAAAGTTTGTCAAAGTGCTTTAAAAAAAAGGTCTTCGACAAGCCCACACTGACATTTTTTGGTCGAAGTGCACTAAAATAAGCTAGAAATCTATTTTTAATTAAACTAATCACAATTACACCTAACTAGTTAATTTATTCTGTAATTACAAACCTATTTCTGCTATGAAAACGCATAACGACATACAATTACGTCCTCGATTTTATAAAGATGTCGATGAAAATATTGAAACAGTACGACAGAAGTTTGTTGAACATATCAAAACTGCGTCACCTGAATATCTAATCAAAATAAGAAACAATCATATTCAGTTTACGATTCGGGGTGAAAAACAGAAGTATTGGTCTCCGTATTTAACCATCGAATTGGAAGAACAAGAGGGAAATGAAAAAAATTCGACACACATTAGAGGATTGTTTGGTCCAGATCAAACCTTGTGGACCTTCTTCATATTTTTACACTTTATTATAGCCGGAATATTTTTAGTCTTTATACTATTTGCCTATTCACATTGGGTACTTCATCAACCAATAAAAACCGATTTGATAATTGTATCACTAATGGTAATCTGTTGGGGATTATTGTATTTTATAGGACGACAAACCAGAGCCAATGGTTTTGGACAAATGGATGAATTACACGAAGAGTTTAATAAAATTATAGGCTAATTATTTTTGGTTGTAACCAAATCTACGCAACTGAAAAGCATTACTTCTCCAGTCTTTATTAACTTTTACATACAATTCGATATGGATCTGTTTTCCGAAGAATTTCTCTAAATCTTCACGCGCCATTATTCCAACTTTCTTTAAAGCACCACCTTTGTGTCCGATAATAATTCCTTTTTGGGTATCCCGTTCGACCATTATTACCGAACGGATTCGGATGATTTTCTCGTCTTCAATGAACTCTTCAGTTTCGATTTCTACTGCGTACGGAATTTCTTTATCGTAATTCAAAAGGATTTTTTCACGAATGGTTTCATTCACAAAGAACCGTTCTGGTTTATCTGTCAAAGCGTCTTTTGGATAATAAGCTGGAGAAACTGGAAGCAATTCAAGGATTCTAGCAAAAACTTCTTTCACATTAAAATTCTCTAATGCCGAAATCGGATAAATTTCTGCATTCGGCACCTTCTCTTTCCACAACGCGATTTGTTCCTCTAATTGTTCTTGATTGGATTTGTCAATTTTGTTCAACAATAGCAAAACCGGAATCTTAGCGTGTATGATTTTATTGAAAAAATCTTCGTCTTTTAATTCCTTTTCTCCAATCTCTACCATATAAATCAAGACATCAGCATCTTCAAAAGCAGATTTAACAAAATCCATCATCGATTTCTGCATTTCATAAGCAGGTTTAATAATTCCGGGCGTGTCTGAAAGGATTACCTGAAAATCATCACCATTTACAATTCCGAGAATCCTATGACGTGTAGTTTGTGCTTTAGAGGTAATGATTGACAATCGTTCTCCAACGAAAGCATTCATTAAAGTTGACTTCCCTACGTTGGGATTTCCAATGATATTGACGAATCCAGCTTTATGTTCCATGATAATTATAATAAAAAAACCGAAAACTCATGTAGTGTTTTCGGTTTTTAGTTTAATTTGTAGCGGGAACAGGACTCGAACCTGTAACCTTCGGGTTATAAGTTGAATTTTCAGCTTAAAACCATCAGTTTTACCGAATAAAACCGCTGTAAAAAAATGTAAAATATTCGAAAGCGTATGCAATTAGGTTAATAATAAAAACCTTTTCTGGTGCAAAGATAGTATCTTTTTTCTACCTGAAATATTTTATTTTATACCTAAAACTGTTCTTAAAATATAATCTCTGGCTTCTTTGTCAGATATTAATTTTGGTTTTACAACTTTTACATTCAGTCCTTAGGCGTCTTTTTAGTTTTGTTTCTAATAAAGTATATGAGCGTTCCATTTCCATTTCTGGAAGATGGATTGCAATATTATATACTTGTTCTGCTTTCATACTGTTTATAAATGACAAAATCTGCACAAATGAATTTTCTAATTTGTACTCAATAAAGTTTAGTGAGATTTGATGGTATATATATTTTGATTAAATTATGTTTGATATTATTTGCAAATAGTCAATTAATGTATTTTCTTGAATTTTAAAATGATTTTACCTAACTTTTAGTATTGTAAAAGCAAATTTGAAAATCACTAATTTATGTCAGTTAGAGTTGGTTTATTTTAAGATGCTTAACTTTGAATTTGTTTGAAGAGATTTGCACTACGAAATTGTATAAAATTGTATTTATCGGGAAAGGATTATCCCGCTTTATCCCGCTTTATCCCGGATTATCGCACTTTAGATCACATTTTCCCAGACGGCGCGGATATGTCAACGATTCGATAGCCCACGGATAGCGCGGATTTGCAATCCGTGCCCACAAAGAGCGTAAACAAATTAAAACTTCAGCA
>Ga0105047_10012886_pt1 | contig 13416 bp, 12 predicted proteins | sample MAT04_FD_78384 | JGI IMG/M metagenome (GOLD analysis project Ga0105047, IMG submission 78384) | Freshwater microbial communities from Lake Fryxell liftoff mats and glacier meltwater in Antarctica - MAT-04 (megahit assembly) | ecosystem: Environmental > Aquatic > Freshwater > Ice > Liftoff...
CTCGACCGGGACGCTCACGGTTGCGCCGGGCGCGATCGTGCCGACGTCGGGCTGGGCAACCAGCTTGCCCCGCGCGTCGCCGCCCGCGGTCGCGTGGGGCGCCCCGGCCTCCCGCGCGAACAGGCCCAGCTTCATCCCGTCGCGCGATCGCTTGCCGAAGTTCTTCACGTCGGCGACGAATCGTACGCTCATCCCCTTGCGGAGCACGCCGGATTCGAGCTGGAACCGGGTCACGGCGACGTTCTCGGCGCTGTCGGCGCCGGTGGGAATCACGAAGAGTCGGCCCTCGCCGCCGAGGCCTCGCAGGGTCTCGCGAGCGGCGGGCGACACCTTGGCAAAGGTGGCCTGCTGGGCGTCGGTGATCACGTAGCACTCGCGGACGGCGGCCTTCAGCTCGCCGCGGGCGAAGATGCGCTTCATGTCTTCCAGGCAGGCGTCGAGGTTCAGCCGCTCGGGCAGGACCTCCGCCTCCTTCAGCGTCTTCTCGAACAGCGTGCGCTCGAACGGCACGCCGGGGAGCAGCACGTGCGGGCGGCTGCCCAGGAGCACGAGCGTGACCGGGTCGCCGGGCTGGAACGTCGCCAGGATCTCCTCGGCCCGCGCCTTGGCGCGGTCGAAGCGGCGGCCGGCGAATTCCTTTTGCGCCATCGAGTAGGAGGCGTCGATCGCGACGACGGCCCCGACGTTTTGCCGGCCCATCCAGCTCGACCCGCCGGCCGGCACCGTGGGCCGGACCAGGGCGGCGGCGATCATGAGGATCGCGGCGCACCGCAGGATGAGCAGGAGGATGTCCTCAATGCGGATCTGCCGGGAGCGGATGGTCATCGCCCGCTTGAGCAGCTCCATCGCCGCCCAGTCCACCTGCCGGTGCCGGTAGCGGTTGAGCAGGTGGATGATGATCGGCACGGCGACGCCCGCCGCCGCCAGCCCGCCCCAGAGCCAAGGATTGTTCAGAAACTGCATGGGTGCGCCACTTCCGCTTCGGTCGCTCCGGTCGTCATGTTCACGGCTTCTTCGTCGCGATCACCAACACGTCGGCCAGCACCGCGCCGCCCGGATACGTCGCCGGCTCGCCCGCTGACACGACTTCGATCACCAGTTCACCGCCCGCGGCGCCGAGGTCGGCCGACACGGGCCGCGCGTTCGCGCCCGGGGCCACCGACTCCTCAAGGACCGCCTTTCCCTCGATGCTCATTTTGACCTTCGCCGCGCCGCGCGCCCCGGCCACGGGCATCAGCGTCGCCGCGAGCGTTCCGCCGCCCGCCACGGGCACGCGCACGCTCGCCCCCAGTTGGATCGTTATCACGCGCACGCCGGCCCCGCCCGACGTCACCTCGGCGCCGCCCGTGCTCGTGCCGGTCCCGACGATGGCCTTCGCCGTCGCCGCGCCGGCGGGGAGGTCGCGCACGTGCGTCACGTCGGCCGGGAAGCGGGTGATGGCCGTCACCGCCGCGCCCGGCACGCTGATCGTGCCCCAGATGGCGTGGCGCAACTCCACGCGGTCGTTGCCGATCGCCACCTTCCCCCGCAGCACGCTGCCGTCCACCAGCCGCAATTCGTCGTCGGTCGGGTCGGACACCGGCTTGGGCACGTGCTTGAACACGTACCGGGCGGCCGTGTCGCGGCCGAGCGTCAGCAGGCCCAGGGGGCTGTCGAGCGCCATGCGCTGGGCGTCGATCCAGATGATGTTGCCCGGAATCGGCTCGCCGCCCTCGCGGTAGAGCGTCCCGCCGGCCTGGTCGCCCCGGTCTTCGAGGTTGGCGGCGAAGTCGATTGCCCGCAGGGTGTCGATATCGATGTCGCGCGCCCCCGCGATGGGCGAGACGACCTGGGCCTTCTTGCCCTGCACCCGCCGCAGTTGCACCGGCCACACCTGCCCGTCGGCCAGCCGCAGCGCCTGGGGCGCGCTGAGCGTGGCCCGCGTCGCCGCCCGCGAGACGAGCAGGACGTCGGCGAGCGGGAGGGTCTTGCCGGCGACGGACACGGCGCCGTCCAGGAATGTCACGTCGCCCTGCACCCGCTCCGCGAGTGTCTGCACGACATCGCCGCGCGCGGCGCCGGCGGCCAGCACCAGCAGCGCCGCCATCGGAAATCTCAAATTGGAAATCTGAAATCTCAAATCACCACGCATCCAGCATCCCCCCTGAACTCTAAACTCTAAACTCTAAACTCTGAGCCTATCGCGCCAGCACCCGCATCCGCCCGATCAGGTACTCCGACAGCACCTGCTCGACCGGCCGGGACGTGTCCACCAGGATGTAGTCGGTCTGCGTCCGCTCGCACGCCTTCTGGAGCTGCTGGACGAACTTCTTCAGCTCCTCAAGGTAGGCGGCCCGGATCCGCTTGGGCTGGGTGACGATCTCGCCGTCCTCCTCGAGGCCGCGGAACTTGTAGGTGCCGTCGAAGGGGAACTCGATCTCGTGGTGGTCCAGGGTGTGGAAGACGATCACGTTGTGCCCGCGGAAGCGCAGGTGGTTGATGCCGGCGATGAACTGGTCAACGTGGTCGAACAGGTCGCTGAACAGGATGACCACCCCGCGCCGGGGGATGCGCCGCGCGAACTCGTGGAGGATCGAGCCGACGTTCGTCCGCGGCACGCCCTCGGTTCGGGCCAGCTCTTCGGCGATCGTGCGGATGATGCCCGTCGTCCCCTTGGGGGGGATGTAGGATCGCAGCGCCCCGTCGAACACGGCGAGGCCGGCCGAGTCGTGCTGCCCGATGATCAGGTGGGCCAGGCTGGCGGCCATCACCTTGGCGTACTCGAGCTTCGACGTCTTGCCCGACGCGTAGTGCATCGAGCGGCTGGCGTCGAGCAGGAGGTTGGCGCTGAAGTTGGTCTCGGCCTCGAAGAGCTTGACGTAGTAGCGGCCCGTGCGCGCGTAGACGCGCCAGTCCACGTGCTTGAGCTCGTCGCCCTGCACGTACTGGCGGTGCTGGGCGAACTCCGTGCTGAACCCCTTGAGGGGGCTCTTGTGGTGCCCGACGCGCATCCCCTCCACCACCTGCCGGGCCACGAGCTCGAGCGACTTGGTCTTCTGGAGGACGACCGGGTCAAGATACCTTAGCGGCGACTTTGTTTCGGTGGTTGCCATCGTAGAGCTTCTCGTCGGCGGGCGTGGTGTCCAGCAGCTTCTTCACGATCGCGTCGCTCGTCAGCCCCTCGCTCTGGGCGGCGAAGTTGGGCACGATGCGGTGGCGCAGGACGGCCGGCGCGATCGCCTGGATGTCCTCGATCGCGACGTGGTACCGCCCCCGCAGCATCGCCCGGGCCTTGCCGGCCATGATCAGGTTCAGGCTGGCGCGCGGCCCGGCGCCGTAGCTGAGGTAGTCCTTGACAAACGGCGCCGCGAGCTCGTCGGCGGGGCGGGTGCTGCGCACGAGCCGGGCGACGTAGTGGAAGATGTGGTCGGCGACGGGCAGGCGGCGCACGAGGCCCTGCAGGGCGAGGATCTCGTCGCGGCCCAGGACGGCGCCCTTGGCGGGCTCGGCGGCCCCGGTCACGCGCTTCATGACGTCGATCTCCTCGTCGTACGACGGGTAGTCAACGTTGATCATGAACAGGAAGCGGTCGAGCTGCGCCTCGGGCAGGGGGTACGTGCCCTCCTGCTCGATCGGGTTCTGCGTGGCGAGCACGAAGAACGGCTCTTCCAGCACGTAGTCCTCGCCGCCGGAGCTGATCTTTTTCTCCTGCATCGCCTCGAGCAGGGCGGCCTGCGTCTTGGGCGGCGTGCGGTTGATCTCGTCGGCGAGCAGGATGTTCGCGAACACCGGGCCCTTGAGGAACTTGAACTTCCGCTCCCCCGTCTCCGGGTCGTCCGACAGGATCTCGGTGCCCGTGATGTCCGAGGGCATCAGATCGGGCGTGAACTGGATCCGCTTGAACGTCAGCGAGAGGGTCTTGGCCAGCGTGCTGACCAGCAACGTCTTGGCCAGCCCCGGTACGCCGACGAGCAGGGCGTGCCCCCGGCTGAAAATTGAGATCATCATCTCGTCGATGACGGCCTCCTGCCCGACGATCACCTTGCGGACCTCGGTCAGGATCGTCTGGTACGCCTTCCCCAGGCGTTCGACGGCCTTCTCGTCGTCCGGCGCGGCGGCGCCAGTAGCGGGTACAACACCCGCGGCCGCGGTAGTCGCTGCCATGTGCGATTCTCCTGCTGCTGTGATTCCGGTTCGTAATCGTGCGTGTCGGCGCGTCCGGTGGGTTCGTCACGCCCGCAAACAAAGCGTGCCCACGCCCCGTCAAGGACCGCCGCCGCGACACCCGCGCCTTTCGCGCGTACACCGCGGCGACCGTCTTTAGGACATCTACCGCGCCCGCCCCACCCCGTTTACGTTCCCCCCCCGCACCACCAGGATGAAACGCCGCATTACCCCTACCGGCGCGCGGGCAAGCCCGAAAGTTTCGCAGGGTCGCCCCATTTGAGCCCTCGCCCCGCAGGGGGGTACACTCGCCGCCCATGCGCCCCGCCACCACCGTCGGCTGCCTTTTCGGCCTCCTCGTTGGTGGCTGCTGTGGCCGCGCCGCCGTCGGTCCCGAGGGCACCGTGGAGGAACTTGCGGCCCCGCGCAATTTGATCGCCGTCTTTGGCGACACCCAGCGCACGCTGCTGGTCGAGCGGCTGTTCTTCTGGCGCGAGCAGAACGACGTCGAGCGCGAGCGGGTGATCGCGGCGGTGGCGGCCGACCGCCCCGATCTTCTCGTCCACCTGGGCGACGCGGTGGACGACGGATCGTCCGCCGGTTCATGGGCCGGTTACGACCAGCTCATGCGGCCAGTGACCGACGCTGGCATCCCGGTCCTGCTCGCCTTGGGGAACCACGATTACTGGGGTTGCCCCACCCGAGCCGTCGAGCATGCCGCCGCCCGATTCGCCCCGCTCAAGGGCGGCGCCCACTGGTACGCCCGCCGCTACGGCCGGCTCCTGCTCGTCTGGCTCGACACCAACGACGGCGCGATCCGCCCCGAGGATTGGGCGCGCCAGGCGCGCTGGTTCGCCGCCACGCTCGCCGCGGCCGACGCCGACCCGGCCGTCCGCGGCGTCCTCGTGTTCGCCCACCACCCGCCCTTCACCAACAGCCGGGTGACGTCCGACGAGCGCCACGTGCAGGCGGCGTTCCTTGGCCCGTTCAACGCGGCCCGCAAGTCGCTCGCCTTCTTCGCCGGCCACGCCCACGCCTACGAGCGGTTCGAGAAGGGTGGAAAGTCCTTCATCGTCTCCGGCGGCGCGGGTGGCCCGCGCGTGAAACTGTTGACGGGGGATGCCGCCCACCACGCCGACCGATGTACGCTCCCGTCGCCGCGCCCGTTTCACTACCTCCTGCTCGACGTCGGCGAGCGCGCGATCACCGTCCGCGCCCGCGGGTTCGACAAGGGCGCGGCAGGAGTGGAAACCATTGACCAGTTTGAGCTGGCTTGGCCGGGATAGGACCGATCGGACGAATGGGACGGATCGGACGTATAAATCAACGGCCACGCCCCCCTCGCTCGAAAATCAAAACTCAAAAATCGTAGCGTTCGTCAATCCGTCTTGCTCTTGCCGTGGATTTCCGTCGGGTAGAAGTCTTCGCGGTCGATGCCGAACGCCTTGTTCGGGTCGGCGGCTTCGCCCGCCTTGGCCTCCTGGGCGGCCGATCCGCTCTCGAGCTTGCGGATCGCGGGCGCGGGGGCGGCGGCGGCCACCGGATGGGCCTCGCGCGGCTTGGCGTCCTTCATCAGGCGGGCTTCCATCTCCGCCTCCAGGGCGGCGAGCCGTGCCATGTCCTCTTCGGTCGCGGTCTTCTTCTTCACCTCGACGGGCTTGGCCGACCCCTTGAAGCGGCTGAGGTCGTACTCCGGGTCCGGCTCGCGGCCGAGGCCGGCCCCGACGAGGAGGGTCATCACGAGGGGCCAGACCAGCCCCACGGCGGCGAACGCCCCGCCGCCCCACAGGGCGTACACGCCGTTGCGGGTTTCCCACCACGCGAACTTGTAGGCCAGCGGCTCGGGCTCGACCGCCGACTTTGCCCCCTTGGCGGCCTTCTTCTTTTCCTCCAGGGTCTTGCGGTCCTTGGCCAGCGTCTCATCGAGGTAGGTCAGGATCGTGCGCTTGGGGTCGTCCTTGACGCCTCGGAAGACCAGCGGGACGTCGGCGACGAACTTGGCGGGGATCATCGCCACTTCGTTGGAGGGGCTTTTGGGGAGCACGAAGTCGTGTTCGGAGCCCGGCTTGTTCCGGAACGCCCGCATGTAGCGGTCGTAGTCCTTGGGGACGTAGCAGGTGAGGAGGTAGCCCCCCTCCTTGCGCGGGTGGACGACGACGTCGGTCATCACCCGCTTCACCCCGTTGGGCGCGTGCCGCAGGGGGAGCATCACGCGGATCTGCAGGTCGGTCAGCGTCTCGGTCCCCTGGATGTTCCAGTCCTGCGCCTGGGCGAGCATCGCCCACCGCGCCGTGCCCAGCAGCCCGCCGGCCACCAGCCCGAGGATCGTCCATTGCCACCACCGGATTGATTCAACTCGCATAACGCCCGTGCCTTCGCGCCGCGTATGCCGCGGCGCCCTGCTGAAACGCTCCTCCGCACCGTGATATTGCCCGCCCCGGGGCCATCCGTGGCCCCGCCGCGGACACGCGGCGGATCGTACGACACCCGTAATACCGCTCCGGGCGAAAGTGGTTGCATTTCGGCGGGAAAACGCTAGGCGCACAAAGACGCCCGCCCGGCCGGGGCCGGGCGGGAACGCGTGTGCAGTGCCGCGCTTAAGGCGCGCAGCGGGGGGGGTGTGAGTGCGGCGCGATCAGCCGCCGGAGGCGGCAACGTTCACCCAGGCGCCGGGCGAGCCGTACTCGTCGGTGAGAACCTGCCGGTTGCGGTCAACGACGACCCGGCCGCGGGGGTTGACGGACAGGTAGTAGTGGTCGAGGTTCTTCCCCGGGCCGCGCATCGAGCGCCCGAAGATGTCGTAGACGGTCTTGGTTTGCTCGCAGAGCAGCGTGCCGTCAGGCTGGATGCGGACCATGTCCGCCGGGGCGTTCCCGCAGCGGGCCGACAGGGCGGAGAGGTAGTTGCCCCGCCGCACGAGGATGATCCCCTGCGGGCGGAGCGTGTCGTAAATGCCCTCGCGGCCGTACTCGCCGACGGGACCGGCGTCCACGTACGGGTCGAGCGTCAGGGGCGTCACCGGCGGGGTGTCCGACGTGCGCTGGCACCCGACGGACGACACGGCGGCGACGATCGTAAGGAGGACGCAGAGGGCGGCGCGCTGGACGCTGTGCATTCGGTGGCTCCCGGTTGTGGGAATGTATTATACCGACCGGCCGGTCCGACCCAACCCCGCGCCCCGCGGGCGACAGCGGCGGGGCGCCGGCCGGCCCGCTCACCGCGGCCGCAGCGCGAGGATCAACTCGACCTCGCCGCGGGGGCGGTTGAGGGCCTGGGCGATGTCCGCCGCGGACCGCCCGGCGTCCGCCAGGGCGTAGACTTCCGCGTGGCGGGGGTCGGGCGTCCCCGCGCGTGATCCCGTGGGAATCCCCAGCGATTTGGGCGCATCCGCGCCCTTTCCGCCGCCGCCGCCGTTGGGCCCGCCCGCGCCCGAAAGGCTCCGCAGCTCGGCGATCCGCCGGTCGGCCTCTTCGATGAGGACCTCGAGTTTCTTCGCGCGGGTGTCGAGCTGCCCGGTCACCTGCCGGGCCATCTCGGATAATTCCACGAGGAGGTTCGACATGTCCCGCTCGACGGCCCGTTGCTGCGCCAGGCCCACACCCGGTATCGGCTTGTCGAGCGGGTCCTTCTTTTTCGCCCGCATGGGGCGGATGACGGTGAGGTAAATGAGCGTCGCCGCCGCCAGCGCGTACATCGGCCAATGCTGGACGAGGTCCTTGTCGAGGGCGAGCGTCAGGAATGGGTGTTCGCTCGGCTCCATGGGATTGCCGCAGATATACCGGATCGTGCGGCGAATGTCGTCCGGATGGTCGGGGAAGACCTTCCAGCCGGGGCCGCCCCAGATCGGGTGTTCGAGGTCCCCAAACGAACGCGGGCGGCCGCACCGTCGTGCGACCGCCCGCGATTCCATCTGGTGTGACAGGCCCGCCCACGCTTCGCGACTTGGCGTCGCGGCAGGCGTCTCCCGTTGCACTACGCTCAGTTGCGGCCGACCTCGCTGGTCATGTCTTCGACGACCAGCTTGCCGCCGACCATGGCCGCCCGCATGAAGCGGCTGTCGCGAATGCGATAGGTTTGCACGAACTGCAAGGCTTCGCCTCGCGTCGTCTCCGGGGCCACCCAGTTGACTCGGTACATGGTGGCCGACACGCGCCTGACCTTGATCCGGTCGCCGGGCCGCTTTTCAACGGCCCGGGCGATCTCGGCCGAGAGGTCGGCCTCCGTCGCCACCTTCTTCGCCACGCCCGCGTCCAACAGCTCCGTTTCCATGTCCCCATTATAGGGCGCAACCTCGCTCCGGTCGCCTGATGCGCGCACCCTAATCCGGGCAATCCTCGCCCCCCGCGAAAAACCTTGCCCCGCCACCCCCGCGCAGCCCGCCATCGCCATCGCAAGTACCATCTCCCGCTGCACTCAGGACTCAGGACTCAGCACTCAGGACTTCCGCGATGCACTTCCTCACCCACCGCTGCCGCACCGCCGAGCTGATGGACGAAGACGCGGCGGACGAGCGGTCCCTCCGGGCCAGCCTTCGGTTCATCGCCCGGGTCAACGCGCTCTTTGGATACACCCGCGCCACCCTTGCCCACCTCGACCGGTTCAGCCGCTCGTGGCGGTCGGGCGAGACCGTTTGGATGCTGGACCTTGCCACGGGCTCGGCCGACATCCCACGGGCCATTTTGCGCTGGGCCGACCGGCGGGGGCACGACGTGCGCATCGTCGCGGTGGACCGCCACCCCCTGACGATCCGCGTCGCGGCCGAGGGGCCACCCGACCCGCGCTTGCAGCTCCTCCAGGCGGACGTGTTTGCCCTCCCCTTTCCCCCGGCGTCGTTCGATTACGTGCTGACGAACATGTTCCTCCACCACCTGGATGACGACGAAATCGTCCGCGTCCTCCGCACGATGGATCGCCTCGCCAGCCGGGGCCTGATCGCCGCCGACATCCTCCGCCACCGCCGTGCCTACCTCTGGATCAAACTCTTCACCACCTTTTCCGCGCGCATGGTGCGCCACGACGCCACCGCCAGCGTTGCCCAAGCCCTCACCCGGGACGAGGTGCTCGCCCTGCGCGCCCGCGCGAGCATCGATTACGCCGCCTACCACCGCCACTTCGCCCACCGCTTCACCCTCGCGGGGGAGAAGAGGGGAGGGGAGGGAGGATAGAGGATAGAGGATGGAGGATGGGGCTACTTCAGGTTTTTTACGAGCACCCGGCGGGTCACCTCGGGCGCTTCCTTGGGGCCGTAGAGGAAGTAGGCCCCGATCGCATCGTTGGCCAGGTGGTCTTTGACCAGGTTCACGTAGTGGACGACGGCCTCGGCATCCCCGGGCTTCGGGACGATGACGAGGAAGCCCTGCACGCGGCTCTTGTCCACCTTCTCCCACGCCCGGGCGCTGCGGTTCCACTCCCAGCGGGTGTCACGGGCCCACTGGGCGGTGGAGATGCCGAGGCGCTGGACCTGGCCGCCGGTCCCTTCCTTCGTCCACTTCTCCTTGACGATCGCCCGCAGGGCGTCGAGGTCGGCCCCGCGGTACTGTTCTTCGGGCGGGCGGTTGGCGCCCAGGATCGCCTCGTTCAAGCCGGCCGCCGCCGTGCGCACCTTGGCGCGCATCTCCTCGATTTGCTTCGCCGCTTTCGCCGCCGCCGGGCCGTCCGGAGCGATGGCGGCCAGCACCTCGTACCGCGTCTGCGCTTCGTCAAGTGCCTGCTTGATCCCACCCTGCTCGCCGAAGAACGGGTGCTTCTTCTCGGCCACCGCCTCGTCCGCCATCCGCAGCGCATCGGCCAGGTTCTTGTCGATCTCGCCCGGGGCGGCGGCCGCGTAGGCGTCGGCGGCCTTGGAGAACGCGCCGTAGACCTGGTCGAAGTAGGCGACGACCTCGCGCATGCGCTTGGCCTCGGGCGTCGGCTGCTGCATGAGGTCGGCGTACTTCGCCGCCAGGCGCTTGCGCTCCTCGGCGACGGGCGCGATCAGCTTGGCGGTGGCCACCGCGCGCTGGGGGTGGGAGCGAAAGACCTGCGGGTCGGCGAACAGGCGGTTGATCTCGTCCAGCCGATCGAAATCGACCTTGTACTCGGGCGCGGCGCCGGCCTTCAGCACCCCTTGCAGGCCCGCCTCGACGTCGGCAAGGCGCTTCTCGATGCCGGCGAGCGCCGCCTTCGCCGCGGCCTGGCGCTGCACGAGCGGGGCGACCTCCGCGTGAGCGGCCGGCAAGGCGGCCAGGCGCGTGTCCACGTTCCGCACGTACTGGGCGGCCCGGTCCTTGGTCGCGACGGCGTTGCGCACGGCGTTGATGGGGACGGCCGGGTCCCCGACCTTCCAGTTTGCGCTCGTGGCGTTGATCCCCGCGATGAAACCTTCGACCTGGTCGAGGTAGTAAGCGGCGTCCTTGGCCGCCTGCGCTTGCCGATAATCCAGGCGCCGCTCCGCCGCCCCCGCGGGGGCCGCATAAAAGAGCACCGCGCACGCCACCGCCACCGCGATCATCAGCCGACTCCACATGTCAATGCTCCTTCCGGTTCCGACCGAACCCGCGCCCGACGCGCGTCGACAAGACGTGAATGGCACAATCCTAGCGCCCCCGCCTCGACCCCGTCAATGCCCGGCGGCGGCGGGCGGCGGACCGCGATTGCCGGGCGCATCCCCCTCGCCGGTCAGCCGGGGAGTGGCCGCCGGTGGAGTTTCCCGCGCAGGCTCAGCTCGATGACCGCCTGCGCCGTCGTCCGGCGGGCCATCGCGACGACGCTGGGCCAGTGCGTGATCAGGTTGATCGCGAAACGGTGCCACGGGGTCTGCGTCCACCCCGGGAGAGGTAGACGAACGTGCTGCCGCACTCGCGCAGGGCGGCCAGCTCGACGTCGTTGCGGAGGATTCGGCCGTCGCCCCCGACGATAACGGGCCGCTCGGGCCACTTGCCGATCTGCCGCAGCCAATCCACGTCCGGCGTGCCCTTGTGAAAGTAGTCGAGCAGCGCCCGGACCTCGTTGTCGGGGTCGAACGCGCCGAGGAGCCGGTTGGCGCGGTACGGGAAGTTTTCGTCGGTGAAGAAGATCACGCCGCGCGGCGTTTGAGGCCGTCCTCGAACGCCACCGCGTGCAGGACGTCCGCGGCGGAGATGCCAAACAGGTCCGCGACGAGGGCGGCGTTCCCGGCGTTCGCGCGGAACTGGTTCGCGACGACGAACGTCGCCACGCCCGAGCGCTCGACGACGGGCCTTCCGTGGCCGACGCGGGGGTCGATCCGCACGCCGTCGGCGATCCCCCACGTCTCGGCCAGCCGCGACGCGGCGCCGTAGGTGATCCGGCCCAGGTTCATCTGTCCGAAGAAGTATTGCTTCGAGATCACGTCCACGAGGTCTCTGTCCCCAGTCCGCAGGATGACCCGCCGTCCGTCCGTGCGGAGGTCGGCGTGGGCGAACGGGTGAGGCGTGCCCAACTCGGCTGCGAGGATCTCGCGGGCGCCCCGCAGGACGGGGAGGGCGACCCCTTCCTGGCGGAAGAAGCGGGCGACGTAAACCTCGATCAGGTTTAGGAAGCTGATGGCGTGGTCGGCGCCGACCGCCGGGATGTCCGAGCGAAAGAGCGGTCCCGGCCCGCGCCCGTCCGCCCGCGCCCGGAACCACGCGCGCACCGTCGCCGACGGCAAGCCGGCGTAGCGCGCGGCTTCGGCGAGCGGGTAGATCCCCTGACCGACGATGAGCGGCGTTTCCACCACGCCCATACGATACCCCGTTGGCCGGCGCCCATCAACGCAAACATCGCGCCGTCGCGCGGTTGCCGCCACGCGTGCGGCGGCGAAGATTGGTGCGGAAGCACGCGCTGGCCCGCGTGCCGTGCCGGGCCGAAGCGACACCGGGAAGAGCGCAATCGGGGCCGCCGAACCCCCCGGCTTCGCGGGCGCCCCACGCGCCGGCACGATGGGGGCGACTGCGGGGGCATCCACCGATCGGCGGGGCACCGTCATCAGACGCAACGGCGGGCACCCATCGCGATCGCTGAAGGCAGAACCTGTCACCTCGTCCGCCATCCCCGAGCTACGGCCGAGGGGGGCGCCGTTACGCCGCCGGTTTTGTCATGAGAACCTCGTCCAGGACTGGCGTCAGCTTGGCGAGGCGCAGGATTGGATGCGCCTGCCGCCCGGGTCCGACACCCTGGCATTGCTGGACGTCCACCGGGCCGGCGCTCAGCGGAGCGATCCGAAGACCGGCGACCCCGCGGACTACCCGCAGGGGCGCGGGCCACAGGGGGATGATCCGCATCAACAACTACGTGCGCCTGGTGCGCGACGCCGCGGGCGCGGGGGAACTGCTGACGTTTACGACCAAGGCACGAAGGCGCTTTTCCGGCGATCTCCTTGGCCCGACGCGAGAACGGCTACTTCCCCGCCTCCAGCAGTTCGTCCCAACTGCCGGCCGTGAGGACGCGATCAAGCAGGGCGTCGAGCCGCGCGGCGTCCGTGATATCCTGGAGCCTCGAAAGCGTCGCGGGGTCGGGCGGGCCCAACCGCCGCGTGCCCAGGCGCAGCAAGGCCGCCCGCTCGCCCTCGGTGCGACCTTCGGCGCGGCCTTCGGTGCGGCCTTTCTCAAGACCGCGTTCCATGCCCTCTTCGAGGATGATCTGGTAGGTGACGGACTCCTTCATCTGCCGCACTCCTCTCAAGACTTTATCGACCATCTCGCGCGGATACCGCAGGCCCATCAGGATTACCGACGCCGTCATCAACTCGCGGGCCAACGCCGGCTGAGCCTCCGTCGTCAGCCGCTGCTCGACCTGGCGGAGGACGTCGGACACCTGGCCCGGCTCGACGGCGCTGATCGCGGCCAGCGGCAGCGTGCCCAGCCCGCCGGCGATCACGGCGGCCGGGTCCTGCTCCCACACCCGCACGACCTGGTAGCGGAAGTCGAGCGACGTGTCGGCGTTGGCCGCCTCGCGCACGCCGCCGGTCACGCCGGCCTGGGCCTGCGGGCGGAGCAGCACGACGACGCTGCACACGCGCACCCGGTGGCGCGACCGCAGCAGGACATTATATACCAGCGTGCGCGCGTCGAGGTCGGGATCGGCGCTGGCCTGAAGCTCGAAGTGGGCGATGTAGGGCTCGGGGCCATCGACGCGCAGGACCTTGTCGGCCGCGAAGGTGAAGGCGGAGAGGTCGGCATCGACGACCTGCACGTCGGCGGGGCGGGCGACAGGCAGGTGGGCCAGCGCGAGCCAGTCGGCCGGGTAGGCCTCGATCAGGTGTTTTGTCGTCGCGTCGAACCGTTTGGCCATCGC
>Ga0105047_10012887_pt1 | contig 13415 bp, 6 predicted proteins | sample MAT04_FD_78384 | JGI IMG/M metagenome (GOLD analysis project Ga0105047, IMG submission 78384) | Freshwater microbial communities from Lake Fryxell liftoff mats and glacier meltwater in Antarctica - MAT-04 (megahit assembly) | ecosystem: Environmental > Aquatic > Freshwater > Ice > Liftoff...
GCGACCATCCGGTGTTGCTGAACCGCGCGCCGACGCTCCATCGCCTGGGCATTCAAGCCTTTGAACCAGTGCTGGTGGAAGGCAAGGCCATCAAGGTTCACCCGCTCGTTTGTACGGCCTTCAACGCCGACTTCGACGGCGACCAGATGGCGATCCACATTCCGCTGTCGCCCGAAGCCCAGATCGAAGCCTCTACCTTGATGCTGGCCTCGAACAACATCCTTTCGCCGGCGCACGGCGCGCCGATCACCATTCCGACGCAGGATATGGTGTTGGGCCTCTATTACTTGACGAAGTCGCGCCCCGGTACCAAGGGCGAAGGCCGCACTTTCGCTTCGATGGAAGACGTGCTGATTGCGCTCGAAATGGGCGAAGTCGAAACGCTCACCCCCATTAAGCTGCGCTACACGGGCCGCGTGCTCGATCTCGTGAAGGCTTATGACTCGCAGAACCTGCTGCATGCCGAGCCCATCGAGTACGTGAAGCAGTATATGGACACCACCGTCGGCCGCGTCATTTTGAATGACGTGCTGCCGGAGGAGATGCCCTTTATCAACGGCCTGCTCAAGAAAAAGGGTATGGCGCAGATGGTGCAGTATTGCTATCTGAAGCATGGGCTGCAGATCACGGTGGCGATGCTGGATCGCGTGAAGGAGCTTGGCTTCACTTACGCGACGCGCGCCGGCATCTCGATCGGCATCGATGACATGGTGGTGCCGGCTTCCAAAAAGAAGCTCGTGGGCGACGCCGAAAAGCAAGTCATCGAAGTGCAGAGCCAGTACCAGGAAGGCGCGATCACCCAGGGTGAGCGCTACAACAAGATCATCGAAATTTGGTCGAAGGTGACCGAGAAGGTCTCTGAGGAGATGTTCAAGGTGATGGAAGAGGACGACCGTACGGGCCGCAACCTCAACCCGATTTACATCATGGCGGACTCGGGCGCTCGCGGTTCGAAGCAGCAGATCCGTCAGCTCTCCGGTATGCGCGGCTTGATGGCCAAGCCCTCGGGCGAAATCATCGAAACGCCGATCACGGCGAACTTCCGCGAAGGTCTGAACGTGCTTCAGTACTTCATCTCGACCCACGGCGCCCGTAAGGGCTTGGCCGATACGGCGCTCAAGACGGCCGACTCGGGCTACCTCACCCGTCGCTTGTGCGACGTGGCGCAGGACGTCATCATCTCCGAACTCGACTGCGGTACCGGCGACGGTATCCACGTCGAACCGATTATCGAATCGGGCGAAATCATCGAGCCTTTGCGCGACCGCATCGTGGGCCGCGTGGCGCTTGAAGATCAGCGCGACTTCGAAGGCAAGGTGATCGTCGCCGCTAACGAAGAGATCGACGAAGATAAGGCCGGCGCCATCCAGGCCGCGGGTATCGAGCGCGTGAAGATTCGCTCGGTGCTCACCTGCGAATCCCGCCGCGGCGTGTGCCAGCTTTGCTACGGCCGCAATCTCGCTTCCGGCCGCATGGTGGAGCGCGGCGAAGCCGTGGGGATCATCTCGGCGCAGTCGATCGGCGAACCCGGCACGCAGCTCACTATGCGTACCTTCCACGTCGGTGGTACGGCGACTGGTTCGGCTGAACAGTCGAAGCAGGACGCCAAGACCAACGGCGCCGTGAAATACCTGGGCGTCACCACGGTGCGCAATGCCAAGGGCGAAATCATTTCGATGACTCGTTCCGGCATCGTTGCGGTGCTGGACGACAAGGGCCGCGAAAAGGAACGTTACCCCGTGGTTTACGGCGCGCGTATCCTGGTCGACGACGGCGCTCCGGTGAAAGAAAATCAGGACCTGCTTGAGTGGGATCCTTACACGTTCTCGATTCTGTCTGAAATCTCGGGCGTGGTTCACTTCAAGGACATGGTCGACGGCATCACGATGAAGGAGCAGGTGGACGAAGTCACCGGTCTTTCGCAATCGGTGGTGGTCGATTCCCCCGATGAGAAGAAGATCCCGATCATGATCATCCGGCCCGTGGGCGGTGGTAAGGCCGATGAGAAGCGTTATCTCATGCCGACCCATGCTCACTTGATGGTTCGTCACGAAGAGACCATCCACGCCGGCGACGTGCTCGCCAAGATCCCCCGTGCGACCACGAAGACCAAGGACATCACCGGCGGCCTGCCGCGCGTGGTGGAACTGTTCGAAGCGCGCAAACCGCGTGATCCGGCCGTAATCGCCGAAGTCAGCGGCATCATTAAGTACGGCGAAGTCTCGAAGGGCTTACGTAAGATCTCCATCACCGCCGATGACGGCACCGTGAAGGAATATTCGATTCCGCGCGGCGTCCACATCAATGCGCAGGACAACGAGCGCGTGGAAGTGGGCGACCCGTTGCAGGACGGCCCCATGAATCCGCATGACATTCTTGCCGTACTCGGCGAGAAGGAACTGCAGAAGTACATGGTGAACGAAGTCCAGGAAGTCTACCGGCTCCAGGGCGTAAACATCAATGACAAGCACCTCGAAGTGATCGTCCGCCAGATGATGCGCTGGGTGAAGGTCGACAAGATTGGCGATACCGAATTCCTCCCCGAGGAAGTGGTTGATCGCTTTAAGTTTAAGGAAGAGAATACCCGCGTGATCGAAGCCGGCGCTCAACCGGCTGAGGGTCGAGCCGTGCTGCTCGGCATCACCAAGGCCTCTCTCTCCACCGACTCGTTTATCTCCGCCGCTTCCTTCCAGGAAACGACGCGGGTACTCACCGAAGCCGCCATCAATGGCAAGGTGGATTACCTCCGCGGCCTCAAGGAGAACGTCATCATGGGCCGTCTGATTCCGGCCGGTACGGGGCTCGCCTACTACCGCCGAGTGAAGATCGCCGGTGAGGATATCGTGGAAGAGGAGCCCATCCAGGAATCCGATCCGCTCATGGAAGGCATCCCCGGCTACGACGAGGAAGCTCGCACTCTCTACGCGGGCGGCCTCAGCGAAGATACCAGCGCCCCGGGCGTTACCGAGGATCTCGCCGAAGTCGAGTAGTTGTCACCGAACCAATCCTGAAACGAAAACGCGGGCCAGTCGGCCCGCGTTTTCGTTTGGGTAGGGATCGTGACGATTCTGTAGGAATGACGAGTCGAATCGAAAAGCGACAAGGAGCTTTGATCCACCGAAGATCTCGTGCTTTTTGGAAGCTCTATAATCGGCTCCCGGAGCCGATTCGTAAGACCGCCGATAAGAATTGTCAGTTATTGAAGATGAGGGCAACCTGAATCTGAGGATGGTGCTTGGTGCGGGCCAAACAGTCGGCCGAAGCGGTCGCCCGCTTGAATGGCGGTGGGATTCTGGGGGTTGGGAGCATTCGGGTTTCCGAGCCCGCCTCTTTATTGCGGCGAAGTATCGTTGCGCTCTCTAGTAAGATCAAACCAATGAGAACTGTCCACCACTGGATTAGCGGCAAGCTGGTCCCCTCCACCTCCGGCCGCACGGCCAATGTCTGGGACCCGGCTACTGGCGACGTGCAAGCCCAAGTCGGCCTCGCCAATGCTGCCGAAGTCGATGCCGTCGTCCAAGCGGCCCAGAGCGCCTTCCCTGATTGGCGCGCTACCGCCCTGTCGCGCCGCGCCGAGGTGATGTTCAAGCTTCGCGAACTCGTGGATGCCAACCGGCGCAAGATCGCCGAACTCGTCTCTTCCGAACATGGCAAGACCGTTCCCGACGCGATGGGGGAAGTCGCGCGGGGACTTGAGAATATCGAATTCGCTTGCGGCGTGCCCAACCTTTTGAAAGGCGGCTTCTCGGAACAAGTCAGCCGCGGGCTCGACGTATATCAGATCCGCCAGCCGCTGGGCGTTGTGGCCGGCATCACGCCCTTCAACTTCCCGGCCATGGTGCCGATGTGGATGTTCGCCAACGCCCTCGCCTGCGGCAATACCTTCATCCTGAAGCCGTCCGAGAAGGACCCCTCGGTGAGCCTCTTCCTGGCTGACTTGCTCAAACAAGCCGGCTTGCCCGATGGCGTCTTCAATGTCCTGCACGGTGACAAAGCCGCGGTGGATGGCTTGCTCGCCCATCCGGGCGTCAAGGCGATCAGCTTTGTCGGTTCTACGCCGGTGGCCCGCGCCATCTACGAAACCGGTACCCGCAACGGCAAGCGCGTCCAGGCCTTGGGCGGCGCGAAGAATCACATGCTGGTGCTGCCGGATGCCGACATCGGTATGGCTGCCGACGCGGCCGTGTCGGGTGCCTATGGCTCGGCCGGCGAGCGCTGTATGGCGATCTCCGTCGTGGTGGCCGTGGGCAACGCGGCGGACCCGCTGATTGCCGCCATCGAAGAACGGATGGCCAAGATCAAGGTGGGGCCGGCGAGCGAGCCAACCAGCGAAATGGGCCCGCTGATTACCCGCGAGCATCGCGACAAGGTGGTCTCCTACGTCGCCAATGCGACGGCCGAAGGGGCCACCGTCGCCGTCGACGGCCGGCAGGATCCGGCCAGCGAACGCCCCGGCTTCTTCACCGGCGCCTCGCTGCTCGACCACGTGACGCCCGCCATGAACTGCTACCGCGACGAGATCTTCGGCCCCGTGCTGGGCGTCGTCCGCGTGAAGACCTACGACGAAGGCCTGCGGGTCATCAATCAGAACCCCTTTGCCAATGGCGTGGCAATCTTTACCCGCGACGGCGGTGCGGCCCGTCAATTCCAGTTCGATGTCGAGGTCGGCATGGTGGGCATCAACGTGCCGATTCCGGTGCCCGTTGCCTACTACAGCTTCGGCGGCTGGAAGGCCTCGCTCTTTGGCGATTTGCACATGTACGGCCCCGAAGGCGTGCAGTTCTACACGCGCGCCAAGGTGGTCACCAGCCGCTGGCCAGACCCCGGCACTAGCCAAGTCGACCTCGGCTTCCCCCAGGTGCGCTGACCGCCTCTAACGCTCTCAGCGGTAGAACGGCTGCCAGGTCAGCCATTTCGGACCATAGCGGATCGGTGGCTTCCCCACCTCCAGCGCACCCAAATCCGGCGCTTTCCCTGCAAAGTCCTCATTGACGTTCGGCAGCACCACACCAGCATCCACCGCTTTGCTCCCGGCCTTCAGTTGAAAGTTTAGATCCATTGCGTGATAGACGAAATGCCGCTTCTTTGCATCCGGTCCTTTCAGGTTCTCAAAAATGTCGAAATCCACTTCGATACTGTGCGCCTCCTGCCCGGTTCCGGCCTGGTAATCGGCCAAAGTAGCGAAGGTCTTCCAGTCCTCCCGCTTGGGTTCATAAACTCGTTCCCCTTTCGGCGGCATAAAGAACCAATACTGATCATTCACCCCCCGATTCGGACGGTAACCGTTGTAATCGGTGGTGTTGTGGTTTGACGCGTTAGCCAGCCGAAGGATCCCTCGTCCTGGTTCATCTCTGCCCAGGAATAAGTTGTTCCGGAAGTGCATATTCGACGACGCATCCCCCACCAGATTCTCGCCGATGATCGTGTTGTGATAAACGAATAAACCCGCCGGTTTTCCGGAAAACTTGAAAGCGACGCCACTTGGGGTATGGTATAGAATGTTCCGAATAAAGTAAACTGGCCCGCCAAATACCGGCTGCGAGCTGTACCCGCCGTGGGCTGAATTGACTCCGCGGTTGTTATAAACCCGAATATTGTGTACCCCGCCATCGGTTTCAATAAAGTCATCCCCAAACAAATGCAGATCATTATTATAAATATCGATGGACGAGGCGCGCCGGTCCGGGTCTATTTCGGGCGTCCCGTAAGTCGAAATAGAAATTGCATCGTGATAATAGGCGATCGCGTTTCGCGCAATGACGTGCCCCGGTCCGTAAACCTTAATGGCATAGTAACTCTTCATGGTGTGGGAGCCATAATCCCCTGGCGCCTTGTAGGCCGGAGCTCCGGGCGACCGTCCGGGCCCACCCCACCCCACCATGTGAAATCGGTCATCCCGCCCGAGAAAGATGTTATCCGCGATATAAAAATCGCTGGACCCCGCGTACTCCGTCCAGATTCCGAAGCCGACATTTTCAAAACGGCAGTTCTTTACCGTTAACCCTACCGCTCCCAACACTTCCTTCGACCCCGCAAAGATCGCCGTGTCTACATTCCGAAAAGTGATTCCGTCAAAGATGTGATGACGCGAAGCCATCACGTCAAACATCCGGCTGCCGCCGTCGCCATCGAAGATGGGGTCCCCATCCCCCGCCGCCTTGATCGTAATCGGTTTCTCGGGCGTTCCTTTCAAGGTCAAAGACATCACCCCGTCAAACGGAGCCATCAGGGCATCGACATAGCTCATCCGGTCTGACTTGTACAAACCGACATGTACCAGGATGGTGTCTCCTGGCTGCGCCTTTCGTTCCCATACGACTGACCAGTCACCCAGCCCCGCGCCATAATACGCCTGCAGAAGCCCCGTGAAACTCGGCTCCTGCCGGGGCCCCTCGTAGTCCGGCGGATAGACATGGAGCACCCGCCCAGCGGCATAAGGTTGCGGTTCCGTCCGCGTCTTCACCTTCACATTCTGGGTCGCCGCTCCGCTTACCCCATCCGGGTCCGTCATCACCAACCGGCACTCGTATTCCGTGCCTTCCCGAAGGTTCAAAATCGACCCCGCAAATCCCTCCGGCACCGTGTAGTCGAGGTTCTCGCGGCGGCGGTACACACTCTCCCCGCCAATCCGGACCAGGGGCATGCCCTTCTTCCACGATGGCTCTCCCACCGCCCGATACTCCACACTCACGGTGGCGTTCCGATTCGTGTCTCCCTGTATCGCCCACTCAAAACCCAGGTTTTGCAGGGTTGGGTGCTCCACGTGAAACCGGCCGGTTTGGGTGGCGTTTTGTGCCTGCAATCCATAGCCAATCAAGAATAGAAGTGCATATCTCATTTCGGTATCGATTATATACAAAGCGGAAGCCCGAGAAAACGTCGCCTCGGTCCGCATTAGCGAATCCACCGAAAATTAGCCCCCCTGATTCTTTCCATATTCGCAAGTCACACACAATAAATCACTTATCCCACAATCGGGCATCCGCTCGCATCCCGGGGTTTCCTTCCAACCCATTGAAGATAATCAACTTAGTCGCAATTCTGTTTTCTTCCTCACCCAGCCCAACGTTCAAGTCCGGCTAGCTGGGGCGACTATAATCCAGGTATGCACCGCTGCCTTGCCCTTCTCGTGCTTACATTCAGTACCTTTGCCGCCCAACCGCACTGGGTCGCCACCTGGGCGCCCAGCCCGTCGCCGCAATTGGCCGATGCCGAGCAAATGCGCGTGGCCAAGCTGATCTTCGAGCGCCAGACCCTTCGCCAAATCGCCCATGTTTCGCTCGGCGGCCGACAATTGCGCCTGCGCCTCTCGAACGCCTATGGCAAACAGCGGGTCCCCATTGGCTCTGTCCATGTGGCATTGCGGGCGCAAGGCCCGGGCATGGTTACTGGCATCGTCCCCAACTCTGACCGCGTCGTCAACTTCAGCGGGCGCCCCACCGTCACTATCCCCGCCGACGCCATCGTCCTCAGCGATCCCATCGCGCTCACCGTGCCCGACGGCGCGGACCTCGTCATCAGCCTGTTCTTGCCCCAGCCCGTCCTCGGCGCCGGCATCCACTATGCCGCCCAGCAAACCAATTACGTCGCCCCCGGCGACCAAACCGCGGCGCTGGAACTCACCGATTCCAGCAAGCTCGCAAGCTGGGTCTACCTCGCCGGCGTCGATGTTTTGGCGCCCCCTGCCGCCTTCACCATCGTCACCTTTGGCGACTCGATCACCGATGGCGCCCGCTCCACCCCCGACACCAACCGCCGCTGGCCCGATATCCTCGCCGCGCGACTTAAGGGTCGCCCGATCGCCGTCGCGAACGCCGGTATCGGCGGCAATCGGATTCTGCACGACGCTTATCCCAACAGCATCCGGTTCGGCCTCAATGCCCTCGCCCGCTTCGAGCGCGACGCGCTGGCCCAGCCCGGCGTTCGTTACGTGATTCTGCTCGAAGGCATCAACGACCTGGGCCACGCCGGCACCTCTGCCCCGCCGTCGGAAACCGTCACCGCCCAGGACCTGATCGCCGGCATGACTCAGCTGATCGAACGCGCGCACCAGCGCGGCGTGAAAGTGATCGGCGCCACGATTCTGCCCTTCGAAGGCACTGTCTTTGCCGGTTACTACACGCCCGAAAAAGAAGCCAAGCGCCAAGCCATCAACACCTGGATCCGCACCGGCAAAGCCTTCGACGGCGTCATCGACTTCGACCAAACGACTCGCGATCCGCAAAGCCCCGGCCGCGTCCTGGCCGCCTATGACGGTGGCGACCACCTCCACCCCAGCGACGCCGGCTACCAGGCCATGGGCGCGTCGATTGACTTGAAGCTCTTTAAGTAAGCACTAAACCAGCACTTCCTCAAACTCGATTCCCTTGGCCATCATCGCCTGCGCATCCTGCTCGGAGTAATACTCGGGGTCAATGCGGGCCAAGTAATATAGCGGCAGGTCACCAAAACTGGCCGTCACGGGCATCGGCTGGTAAACCATTACCGCTAAGCCCACTACCTCCGCGCCGCGCTCTTCTACAATCCGCTTCAGGTTGGTGAGGTTGTGTCCGCTGCGCAGAATATCGTCCACCAATAGAATCTTCTCGCCCTTCTGCGGCTCCACATACTGGCGGAAGCGCTGTGGCTCACCTTCAATCACTTCCTCCGCCCAATAGACCATATTGGCGCGCAAGGCCTCCACAATGCCGTAAGCCACCGCCAAGCCGCCCGTCGCCGGCGACACCACCGATAACTGCGGAATCATTGCCCGGAGTTCGGTATTTGCCCGCAACTTACGGCTCAAAGCGACGCTCATCGTCTTCATATGCTGGTAGTAGCGCATGGCGTGCGCGATTTGCAGATATTGGTTGGCGTAAGTGCCGTTGCGGTATCTATAATATCCGTGGCGCAGCGAACCGGTTTTCTCCAGTATGCTGATCATTTCCTCTTGCGTAGGAAGCAGGTTCATCAGTTAGTGCGCTCCTTTACCGAGTAATACCTGGGGGATGGTCCGCAGCATGATCATCCAATCGAGCCCTAAGGACCACGAGTCGATGTACTCCATGTCCATGCGCATCCAGGTATCGAAATCCAAGGCGTCGCGGCCTTTCAGTGCCCATAGGCACGTCAGGCCGGGCCGCATGCGCAATCGGCGTCGCTGCCAACGCTCGTACTTTTCTACTTCGTTGGGAACGGCCGGCCGCGGCCCCACAATCGACATATCGCCGCGGACCACGTTCCACAACTGCGGCAACTCATCGAGCGAAAACTTCCGCAGCCAACGGCCCAGCGGCGTCATCCGCGGATCGTTGTGGATCTTGAAAGCCGTCTGCTTCTTGTTCAGATGGGCCAAGGCGGCCTTCTGCGCTTCGGCATCGTTCACCATCGAACGGAACTTATACACTGTGAAGCGGCGTCCGCTCAAGCCCAACCGCTCCTGCCGGAACACCGCCGGACCTTTCGAAGAGATCCGGATGAAGAACGCGATCGCCAGCAACAGCGGCGACAGCAGCAACAACGCGAGCCCCGCCACCGCCACATCGATGATGCGCTTCAGAAAGAGCTTCACTTCGTCATGCGGCGCGGCGGCGAACGTCAGCAAGGGCACTTCGCTCACCGCATCCAGATTCAGCCGGTCCAGATATACCTGGCTGTTGACGTGCGGGAAGAAGTCCACGGCCACGCGCGTCCGCACGCCCTCTTCATCGCACATTAGAAAGACATCTTCGAGGCCCGCCAGCCGCTCGCTTTCCACCGCGAAGATCACCTCGTCGATCACTTGGGAGGCCAGCAACTGCGGGAGCGCGGTGAGGTTCCACACCGGGTACTCTCGCGAGAGCTCCAACGTTTCCCGGGCTGGCGCCGCGTCCAGGAAGCCTCGCAGGTGGATCGCATAAGGGGCGGAGCGCTCAATGGCGCGCCCAATGCTCATCGCCCGTTCGCTTAAGCCCACGATCACCACGTAATGCGGCGTCGAAAACTCGCGCCGGATCGCGCCTACCAAGTGGCGCGCATTGATCCGGAAGAAGCACAGCAGGATAAAGCTGAAGAGCAGAAACAGTCCGACAAAGGGCCGGCTCAAGTCGAAGCGCAGAATGAATTCCACCAACACAAACGCCACGCCGCCCAGGGCACATTGTTTGAACGTGTCGCGCAACACGACCCGTGGATGGGCCGCGTCCAGCCGGTCGTAGATCTCATACCAGAACGCAATCGCCACCCAGGCCACGGCCGAGGCGCCCAGCATCAACGCAATGGTGGGCGGAGGGATTTCGAAATCGTTGCGAAATTGCTTGGAAAGCAAGGGCAATAGCAATCGCATCTGGTAAGCGGACTGGAACGCCAGCGCCACCAGAACGATGTCGGATAAGGCAAATAGGGCTCGCGCCTTGCGATGGTGCCGTTGAAACACTCTCTAGTTAGTTTACGGCCTGCGGGGTGACGGTTTCGCCCAGCTTCTGGCCCAGGTAGGTAAAATACTGGTTCATCGTCGCGGCCGGGTCCATGAAGATCATAAAGAACCGGTACATGGCCGGCTTCACGAAGCCATCCTCGGAGATCTGCAAACGGGAGCCTTTCGCCGTGGCGGACAACCGATAAGTCAACGTACCGCCGAAAGGCAGGTCCGGGTCGGCGATATCCACCACCAGTTTGCTCACCGGCTCGAGCGAACGCTCCTCCATGGTTACCACCATGCCGTCCGGACATCGTCTCTTTCCAGCGCGGCTTGCCATTGGGCGAAACGGCCGATTCCACCTTGGTCACATCCAAGCGCCAAGCCGGTTGATTTAGCCGGTCCAGCATCAGCGCCCGTACTGGCGCGGGCGGTTTACTCAATTCCACAAAGCGGGTGAGCGAGTGATGGTGCGGCCGCGGCGAGCCCACGCCCAATAGGACACACTAACGCCGCCAGCCCCTAGACGAATATGCAACAGCCATTCCCCATTTCCCATTCACCACCTCAAACGCGTCATTCTATAAGAGATGGATCCTGAACGGAAGCGACTTGAAGAAACCACCCAGCGCACCAAGCATTGGCGCCGTTGGGGACCCTACCTATCGGAACGCCAATGGGGCACCGTGCGCGAGGACTACTCCGCCCACGGCTCCGCCTGGGACTACCTGCCCCATGACGAAGCCCGCTCGCGCGCCTATCGCTGGGGCGAGGATGGCATCCTCGGAATCAGCGACAACCACCAGCGCCTCTGTTTCGCTCTGGCCTTTTGGAACGGTCGCGATCCGATTCTGAAGGAGCGCCTCTTCGGCCTTACCGGCCCGGAAGGCAGCCACGGCGAGGACGTGAAGGAGCTCTATTACTTCCTCGATTCCACGCCCACGCATTCCTACATGCGCGCCTTGTATAAGTACCCGCAAGGCGAGTTTCCTTATGCCCGCTTGGTCGCCGAAGGCCGGCGCCCTCGCAGCGCGCCCGAGTTCGAATTACTCGACACCGGCATCTTCGATGAAGACCGCTACTTCGATGTCTTCGTCGAATACGCCAAAGCCGACGTGGACGATATCCTCATCCGCGTGAAAATCATCAACCGCGGCCCGGACCCGGCGAAGCTCCACTTACTGCCCAGTCTCTGGTTTCGCAACACCTGGAGTTGGGATCCAAAGGCCTTGCGTCCCCCTGCCCAACGGCCCGTCGTGATGCGCTCCGGTGCCGACTCCATCGACGCCTTGGACGACACCATGGGCCGCTACCGGCTTTGGCTCGAAAGCGGGCCGGATCAGCTCTTTACCGAAAACGAAACTAATACCGAACGCTTCGGCGGCCCACCCACCGTCAGCCGCAAGTACAAGGACGCCTTCCATCGTTGCGTCATCGGCGGCGACAAACTCGCCGTCAATGTCGGGGACCTGGGCACCAAGGCCGCTGGCTGGTACCAAGCCGACTTGGCACCCGGCGAAGAGCGCGTCTTCCGGATGCGCCTCTATCGCCCCCCCTGCGACATGGCCATCTCGTTCGACGAGGTCTTTGCCGCCCGCCAGCACGAAGCTGACCAGTTCTACACCTCTCTGCACAGCGATAGCCTCAGCCCCGAAGGCCAGCAGGTACAGCGCCAAGCCTTCGCCGGCTTACTGTGGTCGAAGCAGTTCTACCACTATGCCGTCGAGACTTGGCTCAAAGGTGACCCCGGCCAACCTACGCCGCCCGCCAGCCGCCTCAGCGGTCGCAATAGCGACTGGAAGCACGTCTATAATTCCGACATTCTCTCGATGCCCGACACCTGGGAGTATCCTTGGTTCGCCGCCTGGGACTCGGCCTTCCACATGATCCCCTTCGCCACCATCGATCCCGATTTCGCCAAAAGCCAGTTACAACTGTTCCTCCGCGAATGGTACTTACACCCCAACGGACAAATGCCCGCTTACGAATGGGCGCTCGGCGACGTCAACCCTCCCGTGCACGCCTGGGCCTGCTGGCGCGTCTATAAGATCGACCTCAAGGTCAATGGCAAGCCCGATACCGCCTTTCTCGAACGGGTCTTCCATAAGCTACTCATGAATTTCACTTGGTGGGTCAATCGTAAAGATTCCGCCGGAAATAATATCTTCGAAGGCGGCTTCCTTGGGCTCGATAACATCGGAGTTTTCGACCGTTCCAAGCCCCTGCCCACCGGCGGCTATCTCGAACAATCCGACGGCACCAGTTGGATGGCCATGTATTGCCTCAACATGCTCCGGATTGCCTTGGAGTTAGCTACCTTTAATCCGGTCTATGAAGATATTGCGAGTAAGTTCTTCGAACATTTCCTCTATATCGCCCACGCCATGAATCGGGGCGGCGACGACGGTCTTTGGGACGAGGATGATGGCTTCTACTACGATCGGCTCCGCGTTGGCGACCGCAGCATGGCCGTCAAAATTCGCTCGATGGTGGGCCTGATTCCCCTTTACGCAGTCGAGAGCATTGAGGCTGAAACTTTAGACCGTCTGCCGGGCTTCCGCCGCCGGATGGAATGGTTCATCGAAAACCGGCCGGATCTCGCCGGCAACCTCGCCTCTTTAACCCGCGCCGGCGTCGGCGAGCGTCGCCTGCTGTCCCTCGTCGGACGCGAACGCCTGCGCCGCTTACTTCAGCGCATGCTGGACGAAAACGAATTTCTTTCGCCCTACGGCATCCGCTCGCTCTCCAAGCATCATGAGCGAAATCCTTTCGAGTTACCCGTCAACGGCGACGTTCATCGCGTCCATTACGAACCGGCCGAATCCCAGAGTGGGATGTTCGGCGGCAACTCCAATTGGCGCGGACCCATCTGGTTCCCGGTAAATTACTTGCTCATCGAATCCCTGCAAAAATTCCATCGCTACCACGGCGACGCCATCTTGGTTGAGTTTCCCTCTGGCAGCGGTAAGCAAATGAATCTGGGCGAAGTTGCCGCCGAGTTATCGCAACGTCTCGCGCGCCTTTTCCTGCCCGATAGCCA
>Ga0105047_10012890_pt1 | contig 13413 bp, 8 predicted proteins | sample MAT04_FD_78384 | JGI IMG/M metagenome (GOLD analysis project Ga0105047, IMG submission 78384) | Freshwater microbial communities from Lake Fryxell liftoff mats and glacier meltwater in Antarctica - MAT-04 (megahit assembly) | ecosystem: Environmental > Aquatic > Freshwater > Ice > Liftoff...
CGCGGAGCGCCGCCTTGAACCAGTAGGGAAGGTTCTCACGGCGGGGGTTGGGTGAAGTTGGTCCGGTGGAGTGCGGGGCCGTGCCATGGACATGGCCGCCACGGCGTCTACCGGATCTGCCGAATGTCGGACGTTTGCGATCCGGCGCGCGTCGCGCCATGGTGGCGCCTCATCCAGCCTGCAGATCAAGGATGTCCCGGAGAGCACCCACGCGGTGATGCGCCGACGGGCCGCAGCGGCGCACCAGTCGCTGCAGGAGTACTTGCGCTCCCGTCTGATCGCCGAGGCCAGCCAGCCGACGCTAGAGGAGGTCCTAGACCGGGCGGGCGGGCGCTGTGGCGGGTCGGTCCCGCTCGCCGACGCAGTCAAGGCTGTGCAGGGGGATCGTGCTCGTCGTTGACGCCAGCGTCCTTGCGGTCGCATTGGCCGACGACAGCCCGGACGGTGACGCTGCTCGAACCCGACTTCGCGGTGAGACATTGGCCGCGCCGGAGCTGGTCGACCTTGAGGTCGCCTCGGTTCTGCGTCGTCAAGTGACGTGGTGTTGGACCAGCCGCGGGACCGCAAGTCCACGTTGAGCTCGGCGCCGGTGCCCAAGGGCGCCCGCCGTCTGGGTGGGCTGGAGGACATGATCATCAGCCTGTACGCCGGCGGGATGACGGTCCGGGACATCGAGCACCAACTGGCCGCCAGATCGGCACCGAGCTGTCCCGCGAGACGATCTCCAAGGTCACCGACGCCGTCGCCGAGGAGGTCCTGGCCTGGCAGACCCGCCCGCTGGAGGCGTTCTACCCGGTGCTCTACCTCGACGCGCTGGTGGTCAAGATCCGCGACGGCGCGCACGTGACCAACCGGGCTGCGCACATCGCCGTCGGGGTCGACATGGACGGCGTCAAGCACGTCCTGGGCATCTGGGTGCAAGCCAGCGAGGGCGCGAAGTTCTGGGCGTCGGTGTGCGCCGAGCTGGCCAACCGGGGCGTCAAGGACGTGCTGATCGTGTGCTGCGACGGGCTGACCGGCTTCCCCGAGGCGATCGAGGCGACCTGGTCTAGGGCGATGGTCCAAACCTGCGTGGTGCACCTGATCCGGGCCTCGATGCGGTTCGTGTCCTACAGCGACCGCAAGGCCGTCGCGGCCCTGCTCCGCCTTGTTCTGGGGTCGGCGTGGGGTCGAGTCCCACGAGGTCTCTGCGAGAAGCGGTGGTTCGCCATGCGTGCGATCTTCACCAATGATCGACTCCCCTGTGGCTCCTTGGGCTGTCGGCGTGCGCGGTCACGGTTGGCGGATGGGTTCGAGTTCTGTTGGGGTGAGCAGGCCGGTGAGCAAGGCGGCCTTCAGGTAGGCATTGGTCTGCGTGGTGATGTTTCGGAGGGCGGTGGCGGCAGCCGGGTCCGGTGGCGCGCCGTCGGCGCTCGGCCGTGCGCTGGTGAGGAAGGCACCCCACCACGACACGACCGCCTCCAACGCCGACGGTGGGTACGTCCCGTTCTGGTCCAGTGGTGGGTTGATCGCCTTGCCGACCGCCTCGCTGAGCGCGCCGGCGTCGAGCGGCGTGCCCGGTGGCACCTGCCTGAGCACCAGTGCCACCAGTTGGGTGTTGGCCTCGAAGTTGTTCGGCTCGCGGATCACGGCGTCGTCGACGGCCACTGGGCGCGACGAGATCGGTGGTGGCACTCGCTCGACGTAGGTGACCCGGTGCCGGACACGCCAGACCGGATTCGCGAGCTTCGCCTGTCGGAGGGCCCGGGCGGTCGGCGCGTTCGACTGGGCGAGCCAGTTCGGGTCGACGATCGTCTTGAATACCGAGGAGTTGTTCATCGTGGGCGGCTCGTAGATCGTCATGAATCGGTAGCCGCGCACCTTCCCGGGGGCGGCGCCTGCCGAGTATGAGCCGTTGCCGCCGTAGTGCCAGGCGCCGTTCGGGTCGAATGACGACAGGAATGCCTCGCCGGCGACCGAGACGTCCATGGACATCGTCTGCGACTCCTCCTCGTCCTTCTTGAGGGTGAGGTCGATGCGATGCGACACCATGAGGTCGAGCGCCCACGTGAAGTTCCCGCCGAACACCGCGAGTTGGCCGCCGATGTGGAAACCGCCGGCACCCCCCTGGGTCCGGGTGCCGGTGAAGGACCGGGTCGAATCGGCCTTGGTGGCGTGGGTCTCGGAGTACAGCCCGCCGTCAGCGGTCCACACATACCGATTCACCAGCCCCTGGGTGGGGAGCGCCACGGCGACCGGCCCTGCGGGTTCGCCCTCGAACGTGGCCGGCAGCGAGGACTGGATGTCGTCGATCTCTTTTTCCCAGCCGTGGGCCCGCGACTCGACGTCGCGCTGTTCCCAGACGGAGCGGGCTTGCTCGCGGCTTCGCTCGATGCGTTCGGCGGCGGCGTAGGCGTCGACGGGCTTGAAGTAGCTACCGCGCTGCACGTCGGTGTCGCGGTAGGCGCCGGCATCGGCGTGGCGTAGTCCGATCTTGCCGTCGAGGGAACCGGCCAGCGTGTAGGAGCCGTCCATCGGGAACAGCAGGATGTTGCGGTCGGGCGGAATGGCCGGATTCGGCACGGTGATGATCCCGACTGCGCTGCTGGTCTGGTCGAGGACCATCGCGTACTGGTCAGCCGTCAGCGACTCGACCAGGGCATAGCCGAGGTTGTCGGGGACGAACCGGCGGCCGACCTGATGGTTGAAGTAGTCCTTGGGGTTGTCCTCGTGGGGCTCCCAGCCGCCGCTGAACCCCATCGAGCTGCGTTGGGTGGCGGTCCACCCTCCGGCGAGCGCCTCCGACGACGATCCGCCCCACTCGCCCTGGACGTTCGTCCGGCCCTGGATGGCGAGTTCGAACTTCGTCGTCTCGACTGCTGTGGCGAAGCCGATGCCCGTGATCAGCCACGTGTTGAGCTTGGCGCCGGCGCCGCCGATCGCGGCGTCGAAGTTGACGCCGGTGACATGAGCCGACGACGACGAGTAGGAGAGCGTGGTTGCGGCCTCCTGCACGAGCGTGACCACTGACGTGTCGAGGTACGTCATGTAGCTGGGATTGCCTGGGCTGAGGTAGTAGGGCCGCGTCAGGTTCTCGCTCGGGACGGGTGGGGCGCCCTCGATGTAGCCGATCAGCGTGGGGTCGGTCTGGATCTGGCCGATGTAGACGAGGCCGAGCGTGCCGATCTGGATGCCGCCGTCGGGTGCCGCCAACGCGTCGAGGACGTAGTCGCGCAGGAGGGCGGCGTGCTGCGCGTCGGTGCCGAAGCGCCGGACCACCGCGTAGCTGCCCACGGCGATCAGCCCGATGGTCGAGGAACTGTAGGAGGTCACCTCGCCGCCGTAGACGTTGCGGACCACCGGGCTTTCGTTGCCGATAGGCACGTTGGCGTCCTGGAGTTGCGCGGCCGTTGGTGGCGGCGAGATGTCGTTGCCGCCACCGGTGAGGTCATCCGAGCCGTCGGTGAAGCCCCAGCACGCGAGCAGGTCGGGGTCGTTGCCCGAGCGGAGATTGAAGCGCTGCGAGCGGATCTCTTCCGCGGTGCGGGCGACGTCGTACAAGGCGATCCTGCTGATTTCGCCATCGAAGCCGAGGCTGGCGTTGGCGCCAGCCCACCCAGCCGGGAGGCCGATGCTGAACTGGCCGGGAGTGATCGCGGCGGCAGCGGTCGCCGGTGTCGCAACACCGACGAATGCACCGTTGGCCACGACGGTCATCGACCCGGTCTCCTGCAACGTCGCCCACGGACGGGAGCTGTTGAGCTTGAGGGTGTTGCCGCCGACATCGTCGAGACACACACGCCCGGCGCCCTCGGTGAAGGTCCATCTGGCGACGAGGCCGCGATCGACCCCGTACCGAGGTGAATGCCGCTGAGTTTCGGGGAACAACTGGGCCGCGGTCGGGGTGCCGGCCCAGACCCGAATCCGTCCGATCGTGCCGCGGAACAACGCCGTGTCGATCTCCGCCTGGGATGACTCGCCGTCCAGCGGCGGGTAGCTGCACCCGACCGTGACCGCGGCAGATCCCGACTGAAGCTGCGCGACCTGTCCGGTGAGGGCCGTCTGCTTCGTGACCGGTGTCCCGTTGTCCTTGAAGAAGTTGACCGTGACCATCGCATCGACGCCCTGGTCCTTGTTCGCGTCGCTGGTCTCCACTGTGACGGCGACGTGGTGGGCGGCGCCGTTACGCAGGCCCCAACCATCGCTGGACACCTCGACCGGGGTTGGGCTGCCGTCATGGGCTGAGATCGCGATCAGGGACACAGCGAGCTCGCCCGTTGCGGTGATGAACACGCGGAACCCACGCTCGTTGGCCAGTTCCTTCGGTGCCCACTGCGCGATGAGGGTGCCGACCTGGTCGCTGTCGCTCCCGGCCGGAGCTTTCACCCACGCATCCACCCCGAACTGGTTGGGCGAGGTCAACGCGTTGGGGTCGGCGCAAACCGCCCAATCGCCCATGCCCGCGGCCATCCGCGCAGGCGGGTTGAGATCGAGTGCTCCACCGACCTCGAACGTGACTGCGACGTGGTTCCACTCGTTGGTGGCCAATCGGGCGTCGAATTCCTGGGGCGCCAGACCTCCGATCGACGCGATGAGCGACAGGAAGAACGAATCGCGAGGAGTGGCGTAAAGCTGGCGCGGTGACTCGTTGAGCGGAGCGTCCCAGGCGGTGCCGGTGACGTCGGCGTTGTTGGCGGCGAACGGCGGTTGGCCGGGGGCGAGGCCGCCGAGCGTCCAGTCGCCGATCAGCCCGGGCTCGTCGCCGGACAGTGCAGTCCTCCAGGTGCGGCGGATGTCAGCGCTTGAGCGGGCGACGCGCCAGCAGCGGACTTGTGCGAGACGACCGAAGAAGGTCGAGTCGAGCTGGTAGCGACGCCCGATGGTGACGAGCGGCCCTGATTGCGATCCGATGGCGACGGCGGGCTTCGTGAGTTGAGGCGTCCCGTCAACGTAGACGGTGAGTGTGAAGCTTCCGTCGCCGTCGCCGTCGCCGTCGCCGTCGCCGTCGCCGTCGCCGTCGGCCTGGACGACGGCGGCGACGTGGCTCCACACCGGCACGGAGTTCGCGTCGAGTGCCGGCAGCGTGACGCCCGTGTCGTGATAGGTGGTCGTCGCGGTGCGGTCGCAGGTCTGGATTACCAGCTTGCGGTCGCTCGTGAGGAGCACCGACAGCAGCGGAGCTCCCAACCCTGGGTTTCCGATCTGGATGAGACCGCCGTACCGTGCGGCGCCATTCGGCAAGGGCCCTAGGGCAGCGGTTGCGTCAGGTTGGACCCACATCTCGACGGTGAGGGCGTCACCCGGGAGCACGGGCACCTCGGAGCAACTGTGGGTCTGGAGGAAGGTGCTGGCGCCGACGCCGGCGGGCGGCGTGGCGACTTGGAACTCTAGGACCTCTTGGCCCTCGGTGTCCACGGCATACTCGCGAGCCGGTTCGACTGATGAGAGGGTCGCGGAGGAGTCGTCATAGCTCAGAAGGCGTTGACGGTCGGCTCGCGCCGGCTTGAGCCAACTCTCGACCGTCCAGCTGCGCTGCGGCGCCAGGTTCTGGGCGTTGGGAATTGGTGAGTTGTGGGCGGTCAACGGAACGGACAGCGTCTGGGTCCCGTCGAGCGCACACGCCCGAGGCGTCGGCTGGCGGATCCACCCGATGTCCTCGACGTCACCGAGGCTCGGTGTCGCCGACGCCGACTGGACGAGCGCAACCAAGTCGTCCTGGGGTGCCGGTGACGTGGCGTACACCCCGATCGCCTGGTCGAGGTCGTACGTGCCATTCCCGGTGATGGTGTGGGACTGCGTGCACGCGGCGACCGTGCCCGAGGCCATGGAGATGCTGGCCGGGTCGGTGGCGTCGACGAGGGCATCGAAGAGCACACTCGTGGCGGCGAGCCCCATCGGGCCGACCTTGGAGGCGGTGAGGATGTTGCCGGCCGTGCCGGACCTCGACACGGCCAGACCGCTTGCCGCGAAGCGTGAATCGGCGGCGAGGGCCGACGCGAACTTGTCGACGTCGCGGGGCAGCGACTTGAAGACCACCGGATCTGCACCGCCGGACAGCGTCAGTTGCAGCTTCGTCGAGTCGGTCGGGTCGCTCGCGACCGTGAGCGTGTACGCGGGCTTCGTCGCGTCGGTCTGGAACAGCAGGAGTGGGGCGTCGACCCCGATTGCGTCGGTCGGGAGCCCGTAGAGAGCGGAGTCGGAAGGGACGGTGGGGTAGGCGTAGGTTCCGGGGTCGGCGACTCCGTCGAAGATGCTCTGGGCCGCGCCGAGGGCGGCAGGAAGTTGCGTCCAGGTGACCGTCGCCGATCCCGCCGTCGCAGTGAACGTCAACTCTACTTGACCGGTCGACACCACTGCCGACGCCAGCGGCAGGTCGGCGCGAGTGCTGATGAAGGTCAGCGTCGGTGGCGCGCCGGTGGTTGGGGCAGGGGTGAGCGGCACACGCACGATCGGATGGGTGCCACCGAAGTCGAAGAACGGGACGTCGCCGTTGAGCACGCGGGGATCCGCGCTGTCGTCGCTGGCGCCACCACCGAGCACGGTCATGAACGACCCCAGATCACGCGGAATCGCCGTCCACGTCTCGGCGGGTAGCCCGGTCGCCTGCGGATAGGTGATGGTTAGGTCGCAAAGGCCCGCGTCGGCACCGTCGGACACGACCGCGGTCATGCCGGTCATGAGCGATCCAGCGAGACGGGCACGCAACGACACGACGCCGGTCTCGCTCGCGCCGCGAACCCGCCACAGGAGCGTGATCGCGGCCCGACCGACACGCGCGTCGCATTGGGCCACCATGGCCTGGGGGAGTCCCGGATCGAGGTTGGTGAACTTGACCTCGCTTCCCGATGGTCGCGGCCCGCCGTAGTAGAGATGGACCAGCCCGTCGTCGATCGGTCCGAACATGGGCGCGCCATGGGGCTGGACCTGCCCGAGCACCATTGCCATCACCGCGAGGCCGTCGATCATCTTCAGCGTCAACGCGACCTTTGACGGGTCGGGATACGTAGTGGCCGTGGTGTCGGGATGGAACGTCCCGGCCGTGATGTCGCCGTCGACGAGCGGTAGCGCCTGTTGCGCTGTGGGCAGGTCGGCGACGCGACCCTGGTGGTCGATGGCCAGATCGATGATCGCCATCGCGGCCGGGAGCCCAGTTGCGCTGACCGGCATTGCGCACATCAGTCGTGCAGCGCGAGGGAGGTCGGTTGAATTCTGCCCGTCGGGGGTGGCCACCGTTTCCTGCTCGCCGTAGAAGCACAACGCGGGTGCGAGTCCGGCGAGGGGGGCGAGCGGCGCGCTCGAGGAGGAGAGGGTCGGTGTGTAGGCGGTGTAGGTGGTCACGGTGCTGGCGAAGGTGCGGCCCGAGTCGTTGGCCATCGAGAGGGCGGTCAGCTGGAATCCGCCGGTCACGCCGGCGAGGACGTAGACCACCGGGGTCTCTGTGTCACTGGTCGGCACGATTGCCACGTCGAACAACCCGTCGCGCATCGCACCGAGCCTGGTGAACTCGATGGTGGGCGTGAGGAACGGCGTGCCGGCGGCGTCGCGATAGCCCGGTCCGTCGGTCTCGTTGAGGGGAATGTCGCGGTGACCGCTGCGCCGGAACCTGACCTCCCAGGCGACCTGAAGGTCGTAGGTCGCGACCTGTTCGTCACCTTCCTGCTCGGTCGACTCAACCAGCACGAGGGTGTCGACGTACAGGGTGCCGGCGGTGCTGGGCCGGAACAGCAGGATGGAAGTGCCGTCGCTGATCACGCGGAACGCCGCATCGGCGGGCGACGTCGTGGTCGTCGAGAGTTCGGGGACGGTGAGCAACTCCATGCCGGCGATCCGGCGCTCGTTCGCCGGGCCGTCTTCGCTCGCCTGGACGTTGTGGGCCGGGCGAGTCGCCGCCTGGGGGAGCGGCGTCCGGAACCAGCCCGTCCACGACGCGTACGCGGCTCCGTCCGTCGTCTCCGATGGGTCGAGCACGCGGAAGTACACCGTGTCGGTCACGGCATTCGCCGGGCGGGCGAACACAACCTGCTTTCCCTGATGCGTGACCGTGACCGGAGCGGCCAGCGGCACCCCCCATGCGCCATCGTTGGGTCCCGTGGTTGCGTTTGGCATCTGAGCCCCCGAATGCTAGCCGCGAGCCTTATGCGTTGCCGAGCGTCACGGTGGGGTACAGGTAGTCGGTCGCCTTCGCGTAGTGATGCCGTGCCTCGCAGGTGGCGGTGTACAGGCTGGCGTTCGGGCCGTCGAGGGATGGGGTGGCGGAGTACGTGACGCTCGTGTTGATGTAGTAGCTGATCGTGATCGTGGTGGTGCCCTCGATCGTCCACTTCACCGACCCGCCGCAACCCACCGTCGAATCTTTCAGCGCCTTGTTCTTAAAGATGCCGTCGTCACCCTGCGCGCTCGGCGTGGACCCCGGGGCGATCTTGCCCATCTGCGACTGGAGGATCCCGTGGTCCGTGGTGGGGGTGCCCCCAGTGAGCGTGTAGTTGGTGTTGTTCGTCATGAATCCGACCGCCCAGTTGTACGTGGCGCACGAGTAGGGCTCTGGTTCCGGGTCGCCGGTGTCGGAGAGCCGGATGACCGCCGGATCGGACGTCATGAGGGAATCGACGATCTTGGCCAAGCGTCGACCCCGGAGACCCTCGACGAGATGAATGGGCTCGAGCTTCAGCACACCGGTGTGCGGGTCGAAGTCGAACTTGGCCGTGAAGCACGACGTCTCGGCGAGGCCGGAGTCACCGCTGTCGACCCCGCCTCCGGGCTCGTCTTCGAGGAAGTGCTTCAGGCGCCCGATCGCCTGGGGTGTCACGTTGGTGAACGTCAGTTCCGGGAAGGTGGGCTTTTCCATTCGAGACTCCCAGTCGTGTAGACGGGGGAGCCCCTACCTTCTCACCCCCATATAGGAATATAGGACCGCAGGCCTACCGTGACAAGAGGGGACGGGTGTCGAGGCGGACTCCTAGATACCTGCCGCTATCACGCCATCGAGACGTACTCCTTTGCCGCGGACAGGTCACTCAATCTGCGCCAGCCAGTCCCCGACTGCCGGCACGTGCTGAACCAGGGGGTGAAGGTAGAAGACGCTCTCGTGATGAATGTCGCCGATGAGCACCACGTGATCCAGATCGCCACGTGAGGCTCTCGCCAGTGCGGCACCCAGTTCCACGAACATGCCTCGCCCATCGTGCTGCGAGGCGACCACGAGAACAGCATCAGCCGCCATCACCGCGTCAAGTTCCTCGAGCGCCATCCGGCTGGACCGCTCGCGCTGACTGGCGTAAGCCTCGGCGAACGACACATCTGCACTCCAGTCCAAGGCCAGTTCGTGGCCCGCGGAGAGCACCGCGTTCTGAACCTGTTGAACGGTAAGGGTGTCGGACACTGGGCCCGAGACGTAGATCCTCATCACCCCACCATGTCAGGCACCAGAGTCAGCTCTGGCCAGACTTCCTCTTCTGCCGCGGGTAGTGGACTTGGCGACCATGCCGATGAGGAGGCTGGCCCGGAGCCGCGCGTGAGATGTTTGCACCGTGAACCCGCGTGGGGATAGAGGGGCAGCGCTTCGCGTCTATCGCCCGGAGGTTCCGGAGGGTTACGAGTGGGCGCAGCCCGTCAACAGTTCCGACTTCGAGGCGTTTCGTGGAGTGCCCGGGGACGACGAGCCTGACTGGTCTACCCCGGAGATGACCCTGCTGGTCACGGATGAGCGGGGGAAGGCTCAGAGGTTTGCTCATCTGCCGTGGCTAGGGAGCCACGTGCTGGTCCTCCGCGATGAGGCGATCGAGGCGATCGGTCCACTGGTGGCGCCGCACGGGCAGGTACTGCCTCTTCGAGCCAGCGGTGCCCGCCTCGCGGTGTTCCGGCCCCCTCTACTCGCCGGAGCCCTGGATGAGCAGGCTTCTGAGGTCGTCCGCTTCAGCAGCGGGCACATCATGGACCTGCGCGTTCCGGTCTTCCGGCCGTCGGTTGTGGCCTCCGCGAGCGCGTTCGTACTCGCCGAGATGCCGCGAGGCAGCATGTACCTCTCGGGGGAACTCGTCGACGCCATCTTGGCCACCGGGTACTCGTCGGGTACGGACTTCCGGCTCGTCTTCGAAGCCTCTGACCCTGTCGACTGAGTCTCGTAGACCCGTTAGGAGCGAGCGCTCATCAGCGGGAGGCGTTTACCGGATCTGCCGCGGCCAGTGAGGCTCGCCTCATGAAAGCGGAACAGGAACTTGCCGCGTCGGGCTCATCTCTTGACGAAGAAGCCGCCGTCGTAGAACCACGTTCCTTCGAGCTCCTCGCTGGGAGAGGTCTCCAGCGACTCGTCTAGGTGGACCGTCATCAACCGCGCGACGGCCTCCCTGGCGGTGACGCCCGGTCCCCAGAGGTCGCGGGCGAGTTCGTCGCCGTCCGCGAGCATGTTGGACAGGGCATTCTCTGGCAGCACGAGCGTGAGGTGTTGACCGCGGTACTGGACACGCAGGTTCCTGGAGCCATCCGCCGCCGGCTGGACCAGGGTGCCGTCCATGCGCAACTTCGCGGCGAAGAGGCTCACCAGTTCGTCGAGGTCGTTCGTCATGGCGACACCCTTGCATTACGGTCCACGCCACTCGGACTTTTCCTCAATTGCCGCCGATCGTGCCGATGTGAGTGCGCATGGAGGTTCTCGCGAGGATCATGTTTCAGGCGCGGAGCGCAAGCTTGTCTCGACCGACCGGCCCTAAGCCGCTTCTAGGCAGACCCGGACGGTGGACAGTTGCGTCGGTGTGGGGTCGAGTGGAGGGGGCCGAATAGCCGGTGCGTGTTGCCGTTGCGTGGAAAGATCCCGTAGCGACGAGTAAGTCATCCGGGGGTCTGGAGCGTTAGCAGAGCATGAGGCACCAGGAGGAGTTCACTTCGTTCTACGAAGCCTCGAAAGACGTGTGCCTCCGTTCTGTCGTGGCTGCGGGGACTGACCGCGCTGTTGCTGAGGAAGCCGTGGCGGAGGCATTCGCCCGCGCGTGGGCATCGTGGTCCCGGGTGAGGAACCATCCTGCGCCTCGAGCTTGGGTCGTCCGAACCGCTCTCAACTACCGAGTGTCTCGGTGGCGCAGGACACGGCGCGAGGTTGAGTTGACAACGAATTCTGAGGCCCAGCACAGAGCCCTTGACCCGGAGCCAGGCGGCCGAGACGACCTGATGCGGGCCTTACAGCAACTGCCGCAGCGGCAGCGAGAGGTCGTTGTCCTTCGCCTGTTCCTGGATCTGGACACCCAGCAGACTGCCGACACGTTGGGCATCGCCTTTGGGACGGTGACTGCTCACCTCCACCGCGCAATGACCACGTTGCGCGCCCATCCGATCAACATTGGGAAGTCCTCGCCATGAACGAGACTCAACTGCGTGAGGAGCTAGTCGACGCGTACAGCGGTGTTCAGCTCACAGATCGCGTGGATCACATCATGCGTCGGGGCCGGGCCATCCAACGCACCCGCCGGGCCCCCCTGTGGGGGTTGGTCGTTGCGGTCAGCGCCGCCGCTTTGCTCATCGCCTCTCCGCTAGGTAGTCCTCCGTCCGCATTCGCGACCTGGAGTGAGACCCCGACGCCGCTCTCATCCCGAGACACGGCCGTAATCGCTAGCCGGTGCGCGATGAGCATCCCGGACATGCCGCCGATGACCTTGGTTGACGCCAGAGGTGACGTGGCCTTCTCGATGTTCGTCGGGGAAGGCAAAGTCGGCGCCTGCACGGTGATAAGGCACAACGGATCTTGGGCTAAAGCAACGGCCGGCAGCGGGTTAGCAGACATCACCAGGCGACAACCCGTGCTTAACGGCACGATGGCACTGCAGTTGGAGGGCAACTCTGACCTGAACAACGTAGGTGACCGAGCCCAAGCGGCCAGTGTTTGGGGGTGGGTTGCACCAGCCGTGGCGTCGGTGGTGGTTCGCGCCGACGGGCACACCCTCCAAGCCACAGTCCGCGACGGCGCCTTCGCGGCATGGTGGCCGCATGGTTCGGGCGCCTCGCACGGCGGAGTTGTCGCTGCCTATGACGTGGCAGGACGCAAGCTTGCCCAGGTCACGTTTGCAGGCGGAGGCGGGTAGCCAACGCATGCCTACGGTCTTGCGAGCAGCACTGGAGCCCGAGATTGTCGATCATAGAATTTTGAGGCGCCGGCGACTGGCAAAGGCCCGGACCGCACTGCCGCGGTTTCCTCATCTGCCGCGACCCGCGCGCGGCAGGCCCGGGGCTAGGAAGTGCCGCGCACAGGCCGGTACTCGGGCATTACGTCGGAGAGGCCGTGGTTGGGCATCGGCGTCAGGACTCGACCCCATGGTGGGGTGGTGTACATGCCGCAGAAGCTGCTGCACGCGTAGATGGCCAGGGTGCGCCCGTCTGGGGACCAGTCGGGAGAGAGCGAGTACTTGCCCACGACGACGTAGCCGCGGGTGGCCGTGGCCGACATGACGGCGACGTGCCACTGGGTGCGGTTGTTGTCGGCGCTGTACGCGATCCAGCGCCCATCCGGTGACCAGGCGGCGTCGTACTCGGAGACGGCCGTGGTGTGGGTGAGCTGGTGCCGCGCGGTGCCGTCGGGCCGCATGGTGAACAGGTCGAAGGTGGTTCCGGCGCCGCGGGAGCTGAACGCGATCTTGCGCCCGTCCGGTGACCAGTCCGGGTCGAAGTCGAACGAGCCCTCGGGTGAGACGGCGTGCAGCCCAGTGCCGTCGGCGTTGACCACCCAGATGCGGTAGTTGCGGGTGAACGCGACGCGAGTGGCGTCCGGGGACCAGGTGGGGGTGTCGATGTCGTCGTGCAGGTTGGTGAGCGGGTGCTGGTCGGTGCCGTCGGCGTTCATCACCCAGATGTCTGCGGGTCCGACGTTGAACGGGTAGTCCGACCAGCGTGCCCACGCGATCTTGGTGCCGTCGGGGGACCACGTCGGTTCAAGGTCGGCGACCGAGTTGGACGTGAGCTGGCGCTGGTGGCCGCCGGCTCCGTCCATGGTCCAGATGTCGTGGTTCTGTGGGTCGCCGCCGAGCCGTGCGAACACGATGGTGTCGCGGGCGGTGCTGGCCGCGGGCGCCAGCTGGGGCGTGGCCGCGGCGGCGGCGGCGCCGGCGGTGCTCAGGGTGTCACCCGGGCCGAACATGTCGGCGTCGGGAAGCCGCGGGGCCGGCGCCGCCGATGCCTGCGAGGCTGCAAGCATCCCGAACAGGGCCGCCGTGGCTGCTATCGCGCCCACGCGTGTTGTCTTCATGGTGTGCTCCTCCGTCCGGCAGCGGCCCCTGTCCGCATGCCCCGGGGGGGCGCTGCTTCTCCTGCGACCGCCAGCGCGGCCACAGTCCATGGTTTCGCCACCCACACGGAGGATGTCCCGAGTTCCGTGGAACTTCGGTGGCGGTCCGGTGAGCATCAGGCTGCGCTCACGTCTTGAGTGTTGCAGTCGGCACCGACAGTGTCGGCGGC
>Ga0105047_10012891_pt1 | contig 13413 bp, 7 predicted proteins | sample MAT04_FD_78384 | JGI IMG/M metagenome (GOLD analysis project Ga0105047, IMG submission 78384) | Freshwater microbial communities from Lake Fryxell liftoff mats and glacier meltwater in Antarctica - MAT-04 (megahit assembly) | ecosystem: Environmental > Aquatic > Freshwater > Ice > Liftoff...
AACAGTCCGAGTGTGAGTCGCTGCATGAATGAGGTATCAGCCCTTTCGCTCCAATTGCATGAATCTGTCCAGTCCCGCCCATTCTTGCACCGGTCCGCCGCCCGGCCACCGCCGCTCTCGCCCCCGCGTCAAACCATCCACGCCCCCCGCTTGCATCCTCCCCCCTTTTCACCGACAATCCACCGACCAATGCCACCCACCCCCACGCCCCCTTCCTCTGCTTCAACTGCTGCGCAGCCCGCCACACCCGCGGCCGCTGCGGGTTCTGCGGCATTCTCAGCGAGCGCCGACTTCTCCGCGCATGTCACCGCCGAAGCCCGCCGCCTATGCCGCGACTCACAACGCCGCGAGCACTGGAAGCGCTGGGGCCCCTATCTCTCCGAGCGCCAGTGGGGAACTGTTCGGGAAGATTACTCGGCCGATGGTTCCTGCTGGTCGAGCTTTTCGCATGATCATGCCCGCAGCCGTGCCTATCGCTGGGGCGAAGACGGGCTCATGGGCATTTCCGACAGCCAGTGCCGCCTCTGCTTCGCCGTGGCGCTCTGGAACGGGAACGACCCGATCCTGAAAGAACGCCTCTTTGGCCTCACCGGCCCTGAGGGGAACTGCGCCGAGGACGTCAAGGAGCACTATTTCTATCTCGACAGCACGCCCACGCACTCATACATGAAGGGGCTCTACAAGTACCCCCAAGCCGCGTTCCCCTATTCCAAACTCGTCGAAGAAGCCCGCCGCCGCTCGCGGACTGACGGCGAGTTTGAACTCACCGACACCGGCACGCTTGACGATGGCCGCTACTTTGACGTCTTCGTCGAATACGCCAAGGCCTCGGCCGGCGACATTCTTATCAAGATCACCGTCCACAATCGAGGTGATGCACCCGCGCCCGTGCACGTGCTGCCCACGCTGTGGTTTCGCAACTCATGGTCATGGGGCAAAACGCTCGAAAATCCCGCCGAGAAGCCGTGGATGAAGCGCGAGTCGCCCACCTCGCTCACGCTTGAGCACGCCACGCTGGGCAAAATGGCCTTCGTGGCCGACACAGCCGGAACCGCCGGTGCTCCCACCCTGCTCTACACCGAAAACGACACCAACTGCGAGCGGCTGTATGGCACCGCGAGCGCATCTCCCTACGTCAAAGACGCGTTCCATCGCTACGTGGTGAACCGCGAAACTACCGCCGTCAACCCGGCTGGCACCGGCACCAAAGCCGCGGCACACTACGCCCTCACTATCCCCGCCAAATCCAGCGTCACCATCCGCTGCCGGCTCACCATGCAGGCCGAGCGCACCAGCACCGCGTTTGGCCCGATGTTCGATGCCGCCTTCGCCACCCGTCTCGCTGAGGCCGACGAGTTCTACGCCGCCAACATGCCCAAGAGCATGCCCGAAGACAACCGCAACGTCGCCCGTCAGGCCTACGCCGGTCTCCTCTGGTCCAAGCAGTTCTTCTACTACGCCGTGGACGAATGGCTCCGCGGCGACCCCGCCCAGCCCAAGCCGCCGGCCCAGCGAAACGCCGGCCGCAACAGCGAGTGGCGCCATCTGTTCAACAAAGACATCATCTCGATGCCCGACAAGTGGGAGTACCCGTGGTACGCCGCGTGGGACCTGGCCTTCCACATGATCGCCTTCGCGCAGATCGATCAGGCCTTCGCCAAAAAGCAACTCCTGTTGCTCCTGCGTGAGTGGTACATGCACCCCAACGGGCAGATCCCCGCCTACGAGTTTGCCTTCGGCGATGTCAACCCGCCGGTGCATGCATGGGCCTGCTGGCGCGTCTACAAAATCAGCGCGCCCCCCGGCCACCGCGATATCGAGTTCCTTGAGCGCGCGTTCCAAAAGCTCCTCGTGAACTTCACCTGGTGGGTCAATCGCAAAGACCCCGAAGGCAAGAACGTCTTCGGCGGCGGCTTCCTCGGCCTTGACAACATCGGCGTGTTCGACCGCTCACGCCCGCTCCCCACCGGCGGCACACTGGCCCAGGCCGACGGCACGGCGTGGATGGCCTTCTACTGCGGCACCATGCTCAGCATGGCCCTTGAACTCGCCAAAACCTCGCCCGCCTACGAAGACATCGCCAGCAAGTTCTTCGAACACTTCATTCTCATCACCGATGCCATCAACACCCTCGGCGGCAACGGCCTGTGGGACGATCGCGATGGCTTCTACTACGACCAGCTCCTGCTCCACGGCCAGCCCATCCCCCTCCGCGTCCGCTCGCTCGTCGGCATCATCCCCATCATGGCCATCGAGGCCATTCCCCAATCCACCATCGATGCGCTCCCCGAGTTCAAGAAGCGCATGGAGTGGTTCCTCACCAACCGCCCCGACCTCAACGACTACACGTCCTACATGGTCCGCGATGATCGCAAGGACGATCCTCACCGCCTGCTCGCCATCCCCACCACCGACCGCCTCCGGCGCGTGCTCGGCTATCTGCTCAACGAGTCAGAGATGCTCAGCGATTACGGCATCCGCTCCGTCTCGCGCTTCCATCGCGAGAACCCCTACGTCTTCCGCGACGGCCAGGACGAGTATCGCGTTGATTACGTTCCCGGTGAGTCCAACACCCATCTCTTCGGCGGCAACTCCAACTGGCGCGGCCCGATCTGGTTCCCCCTCAACTACCTGCTCATCGAGTCGCTCGAGCGCTACTACCGCTTCTACGGCAAGACCTTCACCATCGAATGCCCCGTCGGCTCGGGCAAGATGCTCACGCTCACTGAAGTGGCCGACGTCATCCGCGATCGGCTCAACAACTTGTTCCTCAAGAACAAAGACGGCCACCGTCCCTGCCACTCCGGCGACCGCCTCTTCCAGACCGACCCGAACTTCAAAGACCTGCTCCTGTTCCACGAATATTTCCACGGCGACACGGGCCGCGGCCTTGGCGCCAACCACCAGACCGGCTGGACAGCCCTCGCCGGCCCGCTCATGGCCGATCACTGGTGGAAGGTTGACAAAGACAACGACAAGAAAGCGGCGGGAGTGACGCCGCGTCAGTAAGACTTGGTTTCGGTCAACATGGACCACACATGATCACACCAACCACCTGGGTAAATGCTCGCGGCACGCTCTTCGCGCCCGTCGCAATGCTTGTGCTTGCAGTGGCCGTTGCGCCCGAGTCTGGATGCCGCCGCGCCCGCAGCGGGACAGATTCGTCGACCACCAGCGGATCCAGTTCCGACCGCGTCACCCAGATCAACAAAGACGATGAGGCCATGAATGCCGCCATCGCCAAGGCGCGCGAAACGGTTGATACCTTCATCGTTCGGCTCAAGAGTCCGCAAAGCGGCGATACGATATTCTCCGTGAAAGTTCCGATCGCCGATAGCGCCAACACGGAGCATTTCTGGCTCACGGACGTGCGCTTCGACGGGGCCAAGTTCAATGGCACGATCAACAACGATCCGGTGAAAGTCACACACGTGAAGCTCGGCCAGAACTGGTCTGTCAATCGCGACGAGATCAGCGACTGGATGATCGTGAGCAATGCCAAGCTCATCGGTGGCGAGTCGATCCGGGCGCTGCGCAGCAAGATGTCGCCCGAGGAACGCGCCGCATTCGATGCACAGGCCCCGTTCAAGATCGAATAATCGGTCACCCCCACCACCCCCACTCCCGTCCCGACGACGCCCTCGCGCTCACCAAGCCGCCAGGCCCGGCCCCATCCAAACCTTCACACCTCCCCGGCGGCATACTTCGCCGAACCGATCGGCACGCCCCGGCGTACCACGCGGGCACGTTTCAGTCTCGATCGGCCGCGATCGCGGTTTCGTTCGCCCGAGAACTCCACGCGACTGTCCCTTTCTCCGTCTCGCAGCCTTCACGCTCGATAGGTCCTCTTCATGCTCTCCTCCGCCTTCGTCAAAGCGCGCCTGGCGCGGCCAGTGCTGTCCCCGCGCGCCCGGAGCATCCTCGCAGCGCTCGCCCTCGCCGGCTTGGCGATCTACTACACGTTCCTCTTCGTGGGATACGCCTTCCCGCGCCTGGCCGAAAGCCCCTCCAAACTCATCTTCGCCATCGGCGCGCTCGGCTTCACCGCCCGCGTCCTGATCTTTCACGCCGCCTTCACCACCGTCCTTCTGGCAGCGCTGGCCCTCGCGACACGCCGCAAACTCATCGCGCTGTTCACCATGCCGCTCATCATCCTCGGCCTCGGCCCCGTGGTGCTTGCGGCCGCGGGAATAAACCTCGCTTCGCGCTCCGAGTTCGCCCAAGGCTTGCGCCCCGCCGTTCCCGCCCAAACTCCTCAGCCGTCCTCCGCCATCACGCTCCTCTCCGCCAACCTCAACTTCGAGAATCGCCGCTTCGATCTCATCCTCGCTGAAGTTCGCGCCACCCATGCCGACATCATCTGCTTGCAAGAGTTCACCGCCCCCCACGAGGCCGCGCTCGATGCGGCCCTGCTCACCACGCACCCCTTTCGCTTCACCATCGTCCGCCCCTCCCACCGCGGCCAAGCCATCTACTCGCGCTGGCCCCTGATCGACCCCTGCGAAGTGCCGCTCAACGCCCCAAGTTGGAACGCTCCGGCACTGGTGGCCCAAGTCCAGCCCGCGCCCGACGCTCCGCCCCTCACCATCATCAACGTTCACTTGCCCTCCCCCGTCCCCTTCGGCCAAATCGCCGAGAGTTTCTCTACCGCCGATGCCCTCGCCGATCTCATCGGCAACACGCCCGGCCCCCTCGTGCTCGCTGGCGATCACAACCAGCCGCCAACCACGGCCCAGTACGCCACCATCCGCGCCGCCGGCGTCCGCGAAACCTGCGAGCAATGCACCCCGCAAAACCGCGGCTGGGCCGGCCGCGCCATCACCCGGCCCGACCCGCAGACCATCTCGCGCATCCTCCCCGGCATCCGCATCGACCACATCTGGACCGGAGGCACCGCCGCCATTACCGCCGGCGCCGTGGGCCCGAGCATCGGTTCAGACCATCTGCCCGTGAGTGCGCGCGTCGTCTGGCTGAGCGCCGCGCAGCACGCCCCGCCAAAGTGACAGTCCACACCCGCCCCACCGACTCTGACTTGGCCCAGCCGCACGAACCCGGCTCAGTGATTACACTGATCGCATGCCCACCCCCACTTTTCGCCCCCGCGAGGGGCCCAACCCGCCTCCCTCGCACGGCCCGCAGATCATGAACGCCATCGCGCTCATGGAGGCCGACAAGTTTGATCAGGCCATCAGCGTGCTGCGGCGCGTCCTCGCCACCGATGCTGCCAACGGGCATGCCCACCGCGTGCTCTCCAACGTGCTGCTCCTGAAACTTGATCGCCGCCCCGCGCTCTATCACGCCCAGCTCGCCCTTAAGCACGCACCGGCGGGTGATGCCGAGTTTCTTTACGTGCTCGGCCGGCAGATGCGGCAGGTGACCGAAGGCGAAGAGGTCGCCAGCGTCTTTGAGCGCGCTGTCACGATCGACAAAGCCCACGTGGGCGCGTGGATCGGCCTCAGCGAGGCGCTGCTCTTTTGCCAGATGTTCCACGCCGCCGTCGCTGCCGCCGAGCGCGGCCTGGCGCACCATCCCTACTCGGCCGAACTGCTCATGAACAAGGCGCTCGGCCTTGAGAACATGGGCCGCGCTGATGAAGCGCTCGCGCTCCTCACGCAGGCCGCGCACGGCCCGCACGCCGGCCATCTCTCGATCAACGGCGCCGTCGCCGCCATGACCAACTACGCCTATCACGTCACCCCGCGCCAGAACTTCGAGGCCCACCGCCTCTTCGGGCAGCTTCTGGCGAGGGCTACACCGCCCTACGGCGTTGCCCCAACACTCGCCGGCCGAGCCGAGGTACACCCCGGCGGCCGCCCCCCGCGCCTTCGCGTGGGATTTGAATCCCCCGACCTGCGGGACCACGCCGTCGCCCGCTTCTTCGAACCGCTCCTGGGCAATCTCGACAAATCGCGCTTCCATACCATCTGCTACAGCACCACGCTCGACCCCGACGAGGTCACCAAGCGGCTCCGCCCGCTCGCCTCGCGGTTCGTTGAATGCCCCATGATCACCGACCACGCCCTTCTCGACACCATCCGCGCCGACAAGCTTGATATCTACGTCGATCTCTGCGGTCTCATGGCTGGCCAGCGACTGGCGGTGCTCTATCTCAAGCCCGCCCCGATCACCGTCTCGTGGCTTGGCTACCCCGGCACGCTCGGCGTGCCCAAGGTGGACTATCGAATCGTTGACGAACGCACTGACCCGTTTCCTACGGGCCCGTTACCTTCGAGCCCGTTACCTCCGGGCCTGTTACCCCGTAGCCCGTTCCGCGCCACCGATCCCTACAACGCGCAGGAACTCGCCACCGAGAAACTCGTCCGGCTCCCAGAGTGCTTCATCTGCTTCCGACCGCCCGATGCCGACCCTGGCGTCGCTCACCCCGCCGGCCACGCCCGCGCCCACTCCGGCCCGGTCTTCGGCTGCTTCAACATGGCCAAAAAAATCGGCGACCCGCTCCTGGCCCTTTGGGCCCGGCTGCTCAACGCCGTCCCCGACTCGCGCCTCATCATTAAGAACTACGCGCTCCGCTCCGCCAGCGTGCGCGACACGTTCACCACCCGGCTCGAAGCCCTCGGCATCGCAACCCGCACCACGATCGAGCCCCCCAACCAGTACTCACGCGACCATCTCGCCCGCTATCTCGATATCGATATCGCCCTCGACACCTTCCCCTATTGCGGCACCACCACCACCTGCGAGGCGCTCTTCATGGGCGTCCCGGTGGTTTCGCTCGTCGGCCGGTCCCACCAGGCCCGCGTGGGGTTCTCGCTGCTCTGCACCATCGGCCACCCGGATTGGTGTGCCGATAGCGAGGACGAGTACATCGAGATCGCCAAGCGCCTCGCGGCCGACCTGCCGGCGCTCGCCACCGGTCGGCCCGCCCTGCGGCAGGCTTTGCTCAACTCACCCCTCTGCGACGGCCCCGGTTTCGCTCGCCGATTTGAGCACGCTCTTGACTCGATATGGGCCGAAAAGACAGCCAAGCCCGCGTGACCGGACCCCGTGGCGCTGGATGCACCCACCGAAGCACACAAAACCGCACGATCGCATTTGGATATCCGCCCATCGGCCCGATACTTTGAGGCCCGGATGCACGCCGCTGCCCCCGCTGGTCCTTCCTCCCTCCGCCCTCCCCGACCCCCCGCCCATGGCCACCCCGCTCGAACAAGCCCTGCGGTTCATCCACGCTGGCCAGCCCGCCCGGGCCGAGCCGCTCCTGCGCCGCATCCTCCAGCGATCCCCGCGCGATGCTGTCGCACTCCGCACGCTCGCTTCCATCATGCAGCAGTCGGGCCGCATGGATCAGGCCATCTTCAACTACCAGCAGGCCGCCGCGGCGGCCCCGAACGATGTTTCCATCCTGAGTGACCTCGCTAGCACGCTGCTCGACCACCAGCAGATCGACGAGGGCGTCACGATCGCCCAGCGCGCCGTTGCGATGGCCCCCAGCGACGCCGGCGCGCACATGTTGCTCGGCAAAGGCCTCGAACTCGCCGACCAGTTCCTCGCCGCCCGCGCTGCCTATGAGCAGGCCATCGCCATGAAGCCCACCTTCGCCATGGCGCATTGCCATCTGGCCGACCTGCTCATCAAAATGGGCGAACCCGAACTCGCCTTCGAGCGCGCCCGGCAAACCTCCGCTCACTCGCACAACTTCCTGCACCAGGCCACCACGGCCGCGTTCTCGAACTATGTCGCCGGCCTTACGCCCCAGGCCGTCAAGCAAGAGCATCTTGAGACCGTCCGCCGCATGGACCTGGTCGCCAAACCATCCCTCCCGCCGCTCTCTTCGCTCAACATCGATAAAAATCCCGATCGCCCGCTCCGCATCGCGTTCCTGTCCCCCGACTTCGTCCAGCACTCGGTCACCTACTACTCCGAGCCCATCATCTCGAATCTCGACCGCGCACAGTTCGAACTGACCGCCGTCTTTCCCTCGCAAATCAGCGACGCCACCACCACCCGCCTCCGTAAGCTCTTCTCGCGCTTCCACGTGCTCCCCGAGCCCAACGAGGCGCAGGTCATCAATTTGCTTCGCACCGACCGCATCGATATCGCCATCGATATCGGTGGCTACACCAACTCGTCGGCGCTGTGGACGCTCCGCCAGCGCATCTGCCCCGTGCAGGTGAGCTACATCGGCTACCCCAACACCACCGCCATCACCAATATCGACTACCGCATCGTCGATTCCACCACCGACCCGGTGGGTCAGGCCGAGACCCTCTGCACCGAGCGGCTCGTCCGCATCGATCCGTGCTTCCTCTGCTACGGCGCGCCCGCCGATGCCCCGCCCGTGACCCCCGCGCCCTGCACACTCATCGCCAACACGCCCGTCACCTTCGGCTCCTTCAACTTCGTCGGCAAAATGAGCCGCGACACCAAAGACCTCTGGGCCCGCGTCCTCCTCGCCGTGCCCGGATCGACACTGCTGCTCAAAGAAGGCTTCTTCACCTCGGCCGATGTTCGCGCCCACGTTCGCGCCGCCTTCGCCTCCCGAGGCGTTGACCCTGAGCGCATCATCATGATCGCCAAAACCCCCTCCCGCAACGAACACCTGGCCCTCTACGGCCGTGTTGACATCGCCCTGGACCCCATGCCCTACAACGGCACCACCACCACCTGCGAAGCGCTCCTCATGGGCGTGCCCGTGCTTGCCGTTGAAGGTCCATCGCACGTCTCGCGCGTGAGCGCCTCGCTGCTCCGCGCCGTCGGCGCTGAAGCCGCCTCACTCGTTGCCCGTTCGCCCGATGAACTCGTGAACCTCGCCGTCGAGCTCGCGGCCGACCGCGCCCGCCTCGCCCACCTGCGGCAAACCCTCCGCCCCACCATGCTCGCCTCCCCGCTGTGCGATGCGCCCACCCACGCCGTCAAGTTCGGCCATGCCCTGCGCACCATGTGGCAAACCTACTGCGCCGCCTCATGACCGAGTCCCCGCTCCAGCTCGCGCTCGCGCTTATGAACGCCGGCCGGTTCTCGCAGGCCGAGCCCATCCTCCGCCGCGCGCTCGCCCGCGCTCCCAAAGACACCGCCCTCCTCCGCACCCTCGCCGCGCTCCTCAGCCACACCGCTCGCGCCCCGCAAGCCGTCTACGTTCTCCGCCAGTGCGTGGCCCTCACACCCGCCGACGGCCACGTTCTCGCCGAACTCGCCCAAGCCCTGGCCGAAGGTGGCAGCACCAAAGACCTTTCCGAAGCCCTCACGCTCGCCGACCGCGCCGTCGCGCTCGCTCCCACCTCCGCCCGCGCCCACCTCGCCCTCGCTGCCTCACTCGAAGCTGCCGGCGCATACCTCCGCGCCGAATCCGCCTACCGCGCCGCCGTCACCCTCGACCCCTCCCACGAAATGGCCGGCGCCAAACTCGTGCAGCTCCTCCACCGCACCGGTCGGCCCGAACTCGCCCTCGAAGCCGCCGCGCACCTCGCCCGCCACAGCGCCCACTTCCACCACGCCACCAGCCTCGCCAACATTTCAAGCTACGCCTCCAGCATCACCCCCGCCGCGCGGTTCTCACTCCACACAGCCGCCGCGTCCGCCGTCGCCCGCGTTCCCGCTCCGCCTCTTTCGCCGCTCTCGGCCCTCGCACCATCGATCGACCGCAACCCCGACCGATCGCTCCGCGTCGCCTTCCTCTCGCCCGACTTCGTTGACCACTCCGTGACGTTCTTCCTCGAACCTCTGCTCACCGCCCTCAACCGCACCCAGATCGAGCCCATCGCCCTCTTCTCCTCTACCGGCGGCGATGCCGTCACGACCCGCCTCCGCACCCGCTTCGCCGCCTGGCATGATGTCCCCGAGCCCAGCGAAGCCGCCGTCGCCACACTTCTCCGCCGCGAGCGGATCGATATCGCCATTGATCTCGCCGGCCACACCGCCGGCTCACTCCTGCTCACCCTCCGCCAGCGCCTGTGCCCCGTGCAGATTTCCTGCCTCGGCTATCCACACTCAACCGGGCTCCCCTCGATCGATGCACGCCTCGTCGATTCATCCACCGACCCCACCGGCGCTGCATCACTCGCTACCGAGCGCCTCATCCGCCTCGACCCGTGCTTCCTCTGCTACCAGCCACCGCTCGACCACTCACCTCCCGTCGCCGCCCTGCCCGTCGCTGCAGGCACGCCATTCACCTTCGGCTCTTTCAACATGCTCGGCAAACTCAGTGAAGCGACCAAAGACCTTTGGGCCAGGGTCCTCCTCGGCGCACCCGGCAGTCGGCTCATCCTCAAAGACAGTGTCCTCGCCGTTGCCGATGCTCGCGAACTCGTGCTCTCCGCTTTCGCATCCCGCGGCGTCGAACCCGCTCGCCTCACCCTCCTCGCCCGCACGCCCTCGCGGGCCGATCACCTCGCGCTCTACAACCAGGTCGATCTCGCCCTCGACCCCACGCCCTATTGCGGCACCACCACCACCTGCGAAGCGCTCCTCATGGGCGTCCCCGTGCTCACCCTCACCGGTGATTGCCACGCCGCCCGCGTTGGCGTCTCACTCCTTCGCGCCGTCGGTCTCGATTCCTTCATCGCCGCCACTCCAGGCGACTACATCCGCCGCGCTGCCGAACTCGCCGCATCGCCGGGCCCACTCGCCGCGCTGCGCCCGCTTCTGCGCAATCAACTCCTCGCTTCCCCGCTCTGCGATGCCCCGGCACACGCACGCCGCTTCGAAGCTGCTCTCCGTGCCCTCTGGCAGGAGTGGTGCAGCTCCTACGCGTAATCGCCGCCCACGCCAACGTTTACGCGCACGCCCAAACCCACCGGCCCCCACTCACACCTTGCGACGCAGCCGCGCCAGCACCTTTTTCGCCATGGCATCGGCCAAGGCCACTTCCGCCACCGCCACATCATCGGCCCCGCTCGCCGAGGCCGCAAACGCGCTGCTCAAATAGCCTGTCCGCGCCACGATGTACGCATGCGGCGCCAGCCGCCGAATCGCCTCGCATGCCCGAAGCGTCGCCTCATCATCCGGAATCGTCAGGAACACCGTGTCGGCATCGTGAATGCCCGCCGACTCCAGCACCTCTGGATGCCCAATGTCGCCGTACACCACCTTCCGCCCCAGCTTGCGCTGTGTCTCCACCGTTTTGGAGTTGAGCTCCACCACCGTGAACGGCACGTTGTGCACTTCCAAATGGTCCGCCACCGCCCGCCCGATGATGCCAAACCCGGCGATGATCGCCGCCCGCGGCGGCCCCCCCGCCGGCCCATGCTTCGATTCGGCTTTCGCCGACGCTTCTCCGGGTTCATCCGTCGCCACGGGATCGACCGTCCGCGCCTCACGCAGGGCCGACCGCGCCAGCCACCGCGCTGGCGGAATCTTTGAGAACCACGGCCCCAGTCGCTCGCCGAGATCATAAATCGTCGGCGTCACCACCAGCGAGAGCACCACCAGCGCTGTCGGCAGCGCCAGCGTTTCGGCCGTAAACAAGTTGAACGGCGCGGCCCGCGCCACGCTGAAGATCACAATGCTGAACTCGCCCGCTTGCGCCAGCGCAAAGCCCATCCGCGCCGCCACCGGCATCGTCGCCCCCACCGCCCACACCGTTCCCTGCACCGCCAGGATTTTGATCAGCACCAGCAGCGGCAGGGCTAGTAACAGAACCCACCACCCTTGGGCCACGGCCTGAAGATCAATTTGCAGCCCCACCGTCGTAAAGAACACCGCCAGAAACAAATCTCGCATGGGCGACAACTGCCCCGCCAACTGATATCGAAACGGCGTCGCCGCCAGAAGGAACCCCGCCAGGAACGCCCCCAGTTCGGGGCTGAAGCCCAGCCACCCCGTCGCCACCGCCGCCGCCAGCGCCACCGCCGCCGCCAGCACCAGCGTCGATTCACCCGAAATCTCTCGGGCCGCCTCCTTCATCAGCAGCGGCAACACGTACACGCCCAGCGCGATGATCGCCGCAATCCCGCCGATCTTGATCGACATGCTCTTGAGCACAACCAGAGCCGTCATCGCCTCCTGCGACGCATCCACCGACGCCGACCCGTTCCACTTGGCAAGGATCGGCATGAGGGCCAGAATCACCAGCGCAATCATGTCCTGCACGATCAGGATGCCCACCGACAGCCGCCCGTGCATTCGGTGCATCTCGCGTTTCTGCGTGAGAAGCCGCAGCACCACCGCCGTGCTCGACATGCTCACCGCCATCGCCACCACCATCGCCGGCGCCGGCTTCATGCCAAAGGCCATGGCCGCGGGCCACGCCAGGCCGATCACCGCCGTTGTCGAAATCACCCCCGCCGCAATCATGCTCCCCAGCCCGCGCTTGAGCGCCGCCAGGTCCAGGTGCAGCCCGATCGTGAACATCAGCAAAATCACCGCCAGCGAGTTGATCTCCGTCACGTTCTCGTCGCTCTGCACAATCCCAAACGCCGACTTGCCGATCAGCGCGCCCGTGATCAAGTACCCCGGAATCGTCGCCAGTTTCAGCCGCCGAAGCGGGAGCGCCACCAACGCCGCCGCCGCCAGCACCACCAGCACATCGAGAATGACCTTGCGATCACCCCCGCCGGAGGCAAGAGTGAGTAGGAGATGTTCTGCCAGCGACGCGATAGCCATGGGGGCCGATGATAGGTTTTTCATCGCTCGCCGCACGCCCGCTTAGAAAATAAGCCGCGATTCACTCCCCGTTCACCACCGTCACGTCCCGCCGGGCAAATATGTCCATAGAAGAGCCGCGGGTCGTTGCCCCGGTCAACAAGCTGGCCAATCAGCGCCGGCCATCCCCAAGGACAACCCATGAAGCTCAAGAATCTCCGCGACGTGCTCATCCATCAAGTCAAAGACATCTACTTCGCCGAGAAGCAGTTGGTCAAAGCCCTCCCCAAAATGGAGCGCGCTGCCAGTAACCCCGATCTGAAGGAAGCCTTCGCCAACCACGCCGAAGAAACCCAGAACCACGTGAACCGCCTTGAAGAAGTCTTCTCGCTCCTGGGCATTCCACCCAAGGGCGAAAAATGCCCCGCCATCCTCGGCCTCATTGAGGAAGCCAGCGAGATCATCACCGAAGACCACGAGCCCGAGGCTGGCGATGCCGCCATCATCGCCTCCGCCCAGCGCGTCGAGCACTATGAGATCGCGGCTTATGGCTGCGCCCGCGCTTTCGCCAAACGCCTCGGCCTCAGCGAAATCGTCACCCTGCTCACCGCCACTATCGAAGAAGAAGGCGCCGCCGATCAGGGCCTCACCGCTTTGGCCGAGGGCGGCATCAATGACTCGGCCGTCACCGGTGAAGGTAATGACGAATCCGACGATTCCACTGACCGCGATGCCAGCCAAGACGACGACCGTGCCCGCTCTTCGAAGTCCAGCTCCGCATCCGCCAACTCGATGCGCGAAACCAAGCCCAGCACCCGAAACAGCAACGGCCGCGCACCTGCCAAGGCCGACAAGCAAACCTCAGCCCGCACT
>Ga0105047_10012892_pt1 | contig 13412 bp, 12 predicted proteins | sample MAT04_FD_78384 | JGI IMG/M metagenome (GOLD analysis project Ga0105047, IMG submission 78384) | Freshwater microbial communities from Lake Fryxell liftoff mats and glacier meltwater in Antarctica - MAT-04 (megahit assembly) | ecosystem: Environmental > Aquatic > Freshwater > Ice > Liftoff...
CTACGACAGTATTCTGCAAACCCGCGAGCGCGTGCAGCCGCTCGCCGGCGTTGCCCCGTTGATCAACTCCATTCGCTTTGGCGCTGACAGCCGCTATTTGAGCTATATCGGGCGAAGCGCGGGTCAAGATGTGGCTTGGCGCTATGACCGCTTCGCCGCACTGCCGAATTTGGAATTGGTGCGCACCAGCGACAACCCATACCTGCGGACATTCTTAAGCGGGCTGCCCTTGGCTTCCGCAACCCAAGCGGTGATCGAGACCAACCAACCCTTAAACGACGCCGATCGCAATGGCGCGACCGATCTTTTGCTGGTCACGCTGCAGGCCGGCAGCGTGTCGTTTCCTGCGCTTACCGTTAAGCGTGCCCGAATCAGCCGGTGAGGTGAATCTTCCGGTGCAGCGCTTGGGCGGGTCAGAGGGTTTGATCAGCGTCAGCAGCAGTGCCATTGCTGGCAGCGCCGGCAGCAGCGATTTCGGATTGATCGTGGCTACCGTGTCTTGGGCGAACGCGGTGTCGGGAAGCCAAAACCTGCGCATTGCGCTCAACAACGACCGCTTGCGTGAGGGCGACGAGACCTTTACCGTGCAATTGACTTAAAGCCGACGGCGGCGCAACGTTGGGTTCGCCGAGCAGCATCGTCATCACCATCGTGGACGACGAAGCGGTGGATTTGCTGTTTGCCGATGGCTTTGAGTGAGCTGGGTTGACTAAAGAAACGCAGCGCCTAAGCCCACAGCGCCACTTGATTGCGGCCCGCGCGTTTGGCGCGGTACAGCGCTTGGTCACCGTTGATCAGCAGCTGGCGCAGCGCGTAGCCCGATTGCGCGCTTGAGACCAGTCCGAAGCTGGCGCTGATGCGGATGGTGATATCCATGTAGCGGGTTTCGGTTGCGCCAATCGCGCCGCGCAAGCGCTCCGCTAAGGCGCTGGCTTTTTTTGCGCTGGTGGGAATCAGCAGTGCAAACTCCTCGCCACCCAAGCGCCCAAGAATCCCGCCGGGCATGTTGGTTTCACTGGACAACAAAGCGCGCGCGGCACTGATCGTGGCGGCCAAGACCGCATCTCCTGCAGTGTGGCCGTGCACGTCGTTGATCTGTTTGAACTGATCTAAATCGATCATCAGCAGGCACACCTCGAGCCCCTGTTTGCGCGCGTTTTCGAGCATGGATTCGGCGAGTTCGAGAAAACGCCGGCGCGCATAGACGCTGGTGAGCGCATCTTGTTCGGCAAGCGCGCGAAAATGCTGGCGCGAGCGATAGATGCGAGCAGCGAAAAACGCAACCAAGGCGAGGAACGTTAGCAGCAGCGCAATCGATAGGCGCGCATTGGCGACCGCTTTGTCGCTTAAGGATTGTTCTAGGTTGAGCAGCTGGTTTTTCTGGCTGAGGCTTTCAATCTGCAGGCGGTCGGCGTAGGCCTGCTGCTTGACCATCTCATAGCCCAACTGGCGGGCGCTGATTTGATCGAGATGCGCTTTGTCGGCTTTGGCGAACTTTTCGTGATAGGCGAGCGCTTCATTGAGGTTGCCGCGGCGTTTGGCCAATTGGTAGAGAAGCTGGGTGGCCTCGACCACGGGTCCCGAGAATTCGTTTTTGACCGCTTTCTCTATCGCCGACCGCGCGAATTGCTCGGTCATTGCGTCGTTGCCTTTTTCGCTCCAGGCTTTTGCAAGCAGGAAATCGAATTCCGAGCGCAGCCTGGCGTAGCCGGTTTTTTGCACCGCCTCGTAGTTTTCGCCGAGCATTGTGATCGCGGCATCGGGCTGGCGGAGGTCCAAATACATCCGCGCCGGATAGGTGCGGATCAGGTTGCCAAACACCGAATCGTTCAGGCGCGTGCAAGCGTCGAGCGCGCGCTTTATCTCCGCGCTCTCCGGATTGATGCGCTTGAGCCAAAACAGCGCTTCGACCTTGATCTGTTCTGCAGGACATTCCGCGGAGCCAAGCACGGTGCCTCCGCCCAGCAGCTTCTCGGCGTATTGCAGGCCAGATTCATATTGGCCCACTGAGTTGTGCATCAGCGCTGCGGTCAGCAATCCCTGGTTTTTGGCGGCTTCATCGATAACGCTTGGAAGCACCTCCAGCATCTTGTTTAAGTTCTCAAATGCGCCCTGATAGTCGCGCCCAACCGTCATCACATTGACGATAGTGGCCAGCGCCCGAAACTTGAGATTAGGGTCGCTTGAGTCAAGCAAAACCTGATTGAGCAGTTTGAGCGCAGGCGCCTGCTCGCCGTCGTAGCCGATCTCCCAGCCGCGCAGATAGTTGTAGAGATTGCGCTCAGCGGGCTTGAGGTCTTGGCGCTCGGCGAGCGCTTTTAGGAGCACTTTGAAGGCGGGATAGTCCGATCGCTTGATCGAATCCGCGCGCGCCACAAGCGAAGCCGTGGTCTCGGGCTGCGCGTAGACATGCGCCCACGGAATGGCGATCAAAAGCAACAGCGCCTGCAAGCGCAGGCGCTTTTTTAAACGCGTGGGCGCAGGTGCCGTCAAGCGGCGCGTCGAATATCGCTGGGCTTGGGTTCCTTGACGGGCGCATCGTCTTCGTCACCCTCTTTTTCTTCGTCCTTTTCTTTGGCCGGAAACAGGCCACAAACCATGTTTGAGCGGCCGCCAAGCAGATTGGCGAGCGTTTGAGAATCACCGGCGCGAATGGCGCTGCTGATTTGTGGATCGAGTTCAGCGAGTGCGACGTCGATCTCGACGGGTTGACCGCCACCGAGCAGGTCAAGCAGGGCGATAACATCTGACATGAGTACAACTCCCTTTTTTGGTTAGGCTTTGAACTGGCGCCACCCGACACGCTCGATGTGGGCGACTATTTCGCCTTCTCGATCGCTGCGGTGGCCGCAGAATCCTACACGCTCCGTCGGCCGATGGGCGCTCGGATTGCGCGGATCGAAGGCAACCACTGCGCGCAAGGCTTCAGTGCGGAGGAGCCCGGTGTCCATCGATTAAGCCAGCGTGCGCGCCAATTCAAGCGCTGCGCGCAGGCTGCCGGGGTCGGCTAGGCCGCGGCCGCTCAGATCAAGCGCGGTACCGTGGTCCACCGAGGTGCGCAGATACGGCAAACCCAGCGTCACGTTCACGGCGCGGCCAAAGCCTGCGTATTTGAGCACCGGCAGGCCTTGGTCGTGGTACATCGCGAGCACCGCATGCGCGCCGGCCAAATGCCGCGGCGTAAATGCGGTATCGGCCGGCAGCGGGCCAGCGCACGAGATCCCAAGTCGCACGGCGTCGGCAATCGCGGGCGCAATTTCGTGGGCTTCTTCGTGGCCCAAATGGCCAGATTCGCCCGCGTGCGGATTGAGCCCGAGGACCAAAATATGCGGGGCATCCAAGCGAAACCGGCTTTTCAGGCCGGCGTTGAGAACTTCAAGCGTGGACAGCACGCCCGCGCGGCTGATCGCATCCGGGACGGCGCGCAAGGGCAAATGCGTGGTTTGCAGCGCGACCCGCAGCTTGTCTGCAACCAGCAGCATCACCACGCGCTCTGAGCCGGCATGCGCTTGGAAGAATTCGGTATGGCCGGTGAACGCAAAACCGGCGTCGCAGAGCACGCTTTTTTGAACGGGCGCGGTAACAACGGCCGCAAACTCGCCCGCCATTGCGCCGTCGGCGGCGCGCTTTAGCATGGCGATAATGGCGGCCGCGTTGGCGGGATTAAGCTGTCCCGGGCGCACGTTCTCGGGGCACGGGATGTCGATCATCGGGCCGTCAAAGCGCGCCAAGCCGAGGGCTTGAGCGCGCTGATCAAGGGTGCGTCGGCAGCCAATCAAGGTGACGCCGTCGAGCTCATTCGACAGCGCCAAAGCCAGATCCGGACCGATCCCGGCAGGCTCACCTAAGGTTAATGCGCGCTGCAATTAACCGCCCGCGAGGCGGGTTTCCACAAAGGCTTCGGAGCGAATCTGGCGCGAGAAATTGTCGAGTTCTTCGTCGGCTTTGCGCTGGCGAATGTTTTCGCGCGCCTGCTGGCGGATGTATTCCTTGGTCTTGTCTACCGTGCGCACGCCGAGCCGCTGGGTGATGTGCCAGCCGGTGGCGGTCTGGAAGGGCTCGGAAATCTCGTTGTCCTTGAGCGCAATCAAAGCCATGGCCAGCTCAGGTCCGTACTGGGTTGGAGGGAACCAGCCAAGATCGCCGCCGCCTTGTTTGGTCACGTCATCTTGGCTGTTTTCCTTGGCCAGTTTGGCAAAGTCGGCACCGGCCAAGATCTTGCTGCGGAGGTCGCGAATTTGCGCCAGCGCTTCATCGGAGGTCATCAGTTCGGACGGCTTGATCAGGATGTGGCGGGCGTTGTATTGCTCAATCAACTGCTGCGTGTTGTCGCGGCGATCGTGCACCTTGATGATGTGAAAACCGGCTGCTGAGCGAATTGGCTGGGTGATTTCCCCGGCCTTCATGGCCAGAATTTGATCGGCGAAAAAAGTCGGCAGCTGGTCGATCGGGCGCCAGCCCAAATCGCCACCGTCCAATGCCTGTGGGCCGTCAGAGTATCGAATCGATGCGGCTGAGAATTCCATCCCGTCGGCGATCAATTTGGAAATGCCTGCGGCTTTCCCGCGCGCGGTTTCGATCTGTTCTGCTGAGGCGCCTTCCGGCACCGCAACCAGCAAATGGCCAAGGTGAACTTCTCCTGTGTTCAAGGAGTTGCTGGCGAGCAGCACATCCACTTCGGTTTCGGATACCTCAACCCGCGATTGCACCACGCGCTGACGCAGGCGCTGGATGATCAGTTCGTCGCGGACTTGGTCGCGAAAGGTCGAAAAGCTCACGCCGTCGCGCTGCAGCGAATCGCGCAGCTGCGCTGGGGTCATTTTGTTTTGCTGGGCAACCGCGCCGACTGCTTGATCGACTTCTTCGTCGCTCGCTTTGGTGTTGCTGGCGGCGGCGCGTTCAAGCAGCAGGCGATTCATGATCAGGCGCTCCAGGACCTGTCGCGAGAGCACGTTTTCAGGCGGAAGCTGGTCGCTGCGTCCAACATATTGCTTGCGCACATTCGCAACCGCGGTGTCGAGTTCGCTTTGCAAGATGACGTCGTCTTCAACCAAGGCGACCACGCCGTCTAGCGGCTGGGTGCTAACGCCTTGGGCTTGGGCGAATGAGATCGCGGCAAGGAGCGCGAACAGCGCGGCATACAGGGGTGATTTTTGCATGGGGTACTCGTTGGCGCAGGTCGGGTATTCCGACGATAGGGAGAAGTTTAACGGCGGTAACCGGAGATCGCACGCTCAAGCAGATCCTCGGATTTTCGTCCAAGTGCGCCCAAGCCCTTCAACTCCAGTTCAAAATAAATGGCGCTGCGCTCTTGGCCTGCCTGATTTTGCAGATAGCGGCGGCCGAGAAGGCGCGCCGCCCAGCAGCAGCTTTCGTACTCAAATCCAGCCAGCGCTTCCAAATTCGAGCGGTCCTTGAGCGAATAGTTCCAGCGCCCAATCAGCTTCCAGCGCTCGTTGAGCGGCCAGTAGAACGAGCTGTCGATTTGTTCGACCAGATTGCGTCGGAAGCGGTAGGAAACGTTAAGCAGGCCCTTGTCGGCAAAGCGCCGCGACAGCCGAACTGCGCCAAGATCAGTGCGCGAGAGGTTGGGATCCCACTGCAAGCCGGCGCTGGCGGTCCACTCCGGGGTTAAACCCACGTTTACTTCGGCGATGTACGCCGAACGCGACAGCGTGGTTGGGCTCAAGCCGGGCAGCTGCACCAGCTGGTCACGAAAATAAAAGATCTGGCCCACGCTCGCGCTTAAGCGTTCGACACCCGTTTGGTCCTCGGAAATGCGCGAGGTCAGCGCCAAACTCAGCTGGTTGGCGTCTTGCTGGCGGTCCGCGCCCGAGAAGCGATTGCCGCGAAAAAGTTGGCCAAAGCTGTAGGTCAGTTCGCCGGTATCAAAGACCGGGATATCGTCTTGCTGGCGAAACGGCGCGTACAGGTAATACGCCTTCGGTTCGAGGGTCTGCTGCGCGGCTTGGCCAAACCACTGGGTGCTGCGATCGAAGAGCAAACCGGCTTCCAGGCTCGCAATCGGCAAGGCCCGGTCGGGACGGGTTTCGGCGCCGCGGTCAAGGTCGTAGCTGGTATAGCGGTAGCTCAGTGTGGGCGTGAGATAGCCGGCCGGGCGAACCATCGGCCAGCTGACGTAGGGCTGCACGTCCACGCGTGAGCCGGTCACGCCGACCGCACGCTCAAAGCTAACCACTTCCGAGCGCAAGCCAAACACCGGCCCCAGCGGGTTTTGCGATTCGGCCGAATAAGCCACGCGCGGGACGCGCGAATAGGGTTCGGATTCGGGTGTGATCAGCTGATCGATCACCTGATAGGTGTCGGCTTCAGCCCGGAAATCCCACCATGTGCCGCGACCCGCGACTTGAACCGACGAGCGCAGCAGGCTGATCGCGGTGGTGTTGAGCGAGTCACCAAAGTCTTCGAAATAGCGCCGGTCCGAAACCCGGTACAAATCGGCGATGGCGTACCAGTTGCCGCCGAAGGACTGCGCGTGGCCGAGGCGATACAAGCCGCGGTCGCGCTGCAAATTGTCGTCCTTGTTGAGGTAGGAAAACTCAAGCGCGCCGCGATAGGTCGGCTGCAGATAGCGCGCTTCACCAGCGAGCATCACGCCGCGGTCGGTGATCAGACGCGGCGTTAGCGTCAGGTCATAGTTGGGCGCAATGTTGAGGTAGTAAGGAATCGATACATCCAGCCCGTTGCCGGAGGTGCCGCCGATGCTGGGCGCGAGAAATCCGGATTGGCGGCGGTCGTCAATCGGGAATCGCGCATACGGGAAGTACAGCAGCGGAACGCCCTTGAAGCGCAGCGTCATGTCGTTGGCGATCGCGTTGCCTTCGTCATGGCGCAGGGTCATCTTGCGTGCGCTCAACACCCAGTCCGGGTTGGGTATGTCGCAGGTCGAAAAGCTCACGGCTTCAAGCTTGGAGCGATTGTCGCCGAGCTTAAGTGCGCTGCTCGCGCTGCCGTTGCCGCGGCCTTGTACCAGCTGGTAGTCGACGTCCTTGAGTGTGGCTTCGTCTTTGCCCAAATCAACGTCTGCTTTGCTCGCGGTGAACAAGATGGTGGCGTCTTGGTACTTAAGCGGCCCCATCGCCGAGACTTGCTTGGCGGCAGTTAGATAGTCCAGCTGCGGCGCCTCGATCCGGCGCTGGCCTTGGGTCACGATGACGTTGCCCTTGAGTCGATAGCTGTCCTGTTTGCTGACATCAAAGGAGTCCGCAGAAAAATCGGCCGGCGCATCGCCTTCGCTCGCCGCGATACTGCCTGGCGGATAGAGAAACGCCATGCGCACCGGCTGGCACAGGCGCCATGCATTTTCGGCCGAACAAATGGCGACCGATTGGGTGCAGGCATCTTGCGCCCAAAGCGCAGCCGCCGGGCAAAATGTGAGCGCAATCGCGAGGCCCAGCGGGCAAGGCTTCAATGGGGGCACGGAACTTAAGACTTGGCGTTGTTCGAGCGCCGTACCATGGCACAGGACCCAGACGCGAGGCAATCGCCGTCGCGGCGACTTGCCGCGTCGGCACAGCTTAAGTTCACGCCAGCTTACCGTGACACTGCTTGTACTTCTTCCCGGATCCGCACGGACAGGGGTCGTTGCGGCCTACTTTGGCGCCTTCACGGATGAAGGTTTGCTGCGCTTCTGCGGCGTCTGAGCCCGCGAAGCTGTACGCGGATGCGTCTGCGTCGGCGTCTGATTGTGGGGACGGCATTTCAGCATGCTGGAACTCCATCGGCGGGGTCGCGCGGCGGCGCTCCTCGACTTGCTCGACCTCTTCCTGGCTTTGAATGCGCACGCGCATCAAAACTTGCGTGACTTCGCGCTTGACGTCGTCAAGCAGTTCCGAAAACAGCTGGAAAGCCTCGCGCTTGAACTCCTGCATGGGCTGCTTTTGCGCATAGCCGCGCAGATGGATGCCCTGGCGCAGGTAGTCCATGCGGGCGAGATGGTCTTTCCATTTGCTGTCCAAAACCATCAGCATCACTTGCTTTTCAAAGCGCCGCATCACCTCAGCCGAGGCCAGCTCAACCTTGCCCGAATAGTTGCGTTCGGCCTCCTCTTGAACGCGCTGAAGGATGCCTTCAGAAGTCAGGCTGTCATCGCCTTCGACCCATTCGCGAACCGGCGCGGCGATGTCCAAATCAGCCGACAGCGCGGTCTGCAAACCCGGCAAATCCCACTGTTCATCGATCGATTCCTGCGGCACATATTTGCGCACGGTTGCTGAAACCACATCGCCACGGACGTCTTCAACCATCTCGCGGACGTCCTCGGCTTCCATCAGGTGACTGCGCTGCTCGTAGATCACTTTCCGTTGATCGTTGGCCACATCGTCGTATTCAAGCAGCTGCTTGCGGATATCAAAGTTGTGCGCCTCGATTTTTCGCTGCGCTCGCTCGATCGCGCGCATCGCCATTTTTTCTTGAATGACGTCATCGTCTTTCATCCCAAGGCGCTGCATCATCGCCATCACCCAATCAGAGGCGAAGATCCGCATGAGATTGTCTTCAAGCGAGAGATAAAAGCGGCTCGATCCCGCATCGCCTTGGCGACCCGAGCGGCCGCGCAGCTGGTTGTCGATGCGGCGAGATTCGTGGCGTTCGGTGCCAATGATGTGCAGGCCGCCAGACGCAAGCACGGCATCGTGGCGCTCACTCCAGGCTTTGCGCAGGGTTTCGCGTTCGTCGTCGCTGGTTTCCGCAGGCAGGGCTTTCAGCTCCGCATCCAGATTGCCACCGAGCACGATGTCGGTGCCGCGGCCCGCCATGTTGGTGGCGATTGTGACCGCGCCTGGGCGCCCCGCCTGGGCGACGATGTGCGCTTCGCGTTCATGCTGCTTGGCGTTGAGCACTTCGTGCGGCAGGCCCTCTGTTTTAAGCAAGCCGTGCAAGAGTTCAGAGGTTTCAATTGAGGTGGTGCCGACCAACACCGGCTGCTGGCGGGCATAGCAGTCTTTGATATCGCGGATGATCGCGTTGTATTTCGCGGCCTGGCGCAGGTACACCTCATCGACGTTGTCCTTGCGAACCATTTCGCGATGGGTCGGTACGACCACCACTTCGAGTCCATAAATCGTCTGAAATTCGTACGCTTCGGTGTCGGCTGTGCCGGTCATCCCAGAGAGTTTGGTGTAAAGCCGGAACAAATTCTGGAAGGTGATTGACGCCATCGTTTGGTTGTCGCGCTGGATCGGCACGCCTTCTTTCGCTTCAACCGCCTGATGCAGACCATCGGACCAGCGGCGCCCGGCTAGGGTGCGCCCGGTGAACTCGTCAACGATGATGACTTCGCCATCCTTGACGATGTATTCGACGTCGCGCCGGTACAGCGCATGTGCACGCAAGCCTGCGTTGAGGTGATGCACGACGCTTAAGTTACTCGGATCGTAGAGCGACTCGTTTTCTTTAAGGAGGCCGTCGGCAATCAGCAGTTGCTCGGCGTGTTCCATGCCGTCTTCGGTGAGCATCACCTGCTTTGATTTTTCATCGACTGAGTAGTCGCCCGGCCCATTTTCTTCGACCTGACGGAGCAGGCGCGGCAAGATTGCGTTGATCTTGACGTACAGCTGTGGGCTATCTTCGGTGGGGCCGGAGATGATCAGCGGGGTCCGCGCCTCGTCGATCAGGATCGAATCGACTTCGTCGACAATCGCAAAGTTGGGCTTGCGCTGCATGCGTTCTTCGGATGAAAAAGCCATGTTGTCGCGCAGATAGTCAAAGCCGAATTCGTTGTTGGTGCCGTAGGTGATGTCGGCGGCGTAAGCGGCCTTTTTGACCGCAGGCGGCAAGCCGGGAACCACCACGCCGACGGTCAGGCCGAGTGCGTTGTAAACCGGGCTCATCCACGCCGCGTCGCGGCGGGCAAGATAGTCGTTGACCGTCACCACATGCACGCCCTTGTTGGCGATGGCATTGAGGTACGCCGCGAGCGTGGCGACCAAGGTCTTGCCTTCGCCGGTGCGCATCTCGGCAATTTTGCCCTGATGCAAAACCATGCCGCCGATCATCTGCACATCGTAGTGACGCAGCCCCATTGAGCGGCGTGCGGCTTCGCGTGCGGCTGCAAACGCTTCCGGCAGCAGCTGATCCAGCGTTTCGCCCTTTTGGTGGCGTTCGCGAAAGACATCGGTTTTGGCTTTGAGCTCGGCGTCGCTCAGCGCTTTCATTTGCGCTTCAAGGACGTTGATTTTTTCGACGGCCTTGCGCATTTGCTTGACCAAGCGGTCGTTGCGCGAGCCAAAGAATCTGGTGAAAAACTGATTGAGCATGGGGCCGACCGACTAAAGGAAATTGGGAATACGCGCCCGGCGCAACGAGTGCGCGGCGGCAAACTTTTGATTGTAGGGGATGCGGCCCTAAGCGCGCCAATTCAAGAGCGTTCGTTGCTCGGACGCTGCGCGCGCACGTAGTCCAGCGGATTGATGGTGCGCCCTTCAAACGAGACTTCGAGGTGCACGTGGGAACCGGTCGAACGCCCGGTCGAGCCCATTTTCGCGATGACGGAGCCCGCTTTGACGAGATCGCCTACCTTCGCTAAGTTTTCTGAGTTATGCCCATAGCGCGTCACATAGCCGTTGCTGTGGTCGAGTTCGACGGTGTTGCCGTAACCCGGACGCCAGCCTGAGTAGCTCACCATCCCGTCAGCGACTGCCAATATGTCGGTGCCGACGGGCCCGTTGAAGTCAATGCCTGGATGGAACGCCTTGGCGCCAGTGAATGGATCGGCGCGCATGCCGTAGGCAGACGAAATCCAGCCTTTGCGCACGGGCCGCCCGGCCGGAACCAGGCTCAAATCCATATCGCGCTTGCTGAGTAAGGTCTCCAGCAGAGAAAGCTGCGCGCGCTGCGAGTCAAGCCGAATTCCGAGGGCATCAATGTGCGCTTCTAAGCTGATCTGCGCTGGCGCGGCCACAGAGCTTGGCGCCTCCGGGCCACCCATGGCAGGCGCCTCGGTGAAGTCGAACTCGCCATCGTCGAGGCGGCTGATTTGGGTCAGGCGTTCGCCCAATGCATTTAAGCGCGAACTCTCGGCTTCGATCTGACCGAGTCGCAGCGCGAGCGCATCAATGTGCTGATCGCTGCGCTGCTTGACGGTATCCACAGCATGCTGCTGGGTGCGGATTTCGCCGCGCAGCGAACGCATTTCGTTGCTCAGTTTGCTTTCAGCCGAAAACATCGCGGCCCCGAGGGTTGCGCCGCCCGTTAGCAGCAGCAAACTGAACGCTGAAACAGCGGCGATCAGCAACAGCTTGACGCGTTTCTCACTTAAGTCGATGCTGCTTGAGGCATGGCCTCTCAATCCAACAACAATCAGTTTCATCAGAGGAAAACTCCCTCTGGCAAGCCGCAGACGGCTTACGCAAAAAGTTTCGTTTCGGTTCCCCAAGTGTCCGATGAAACCGGGCATTTGGGACGGATGATCAATCAAGCCCGCAGCAAAACTCGGTGGTCCGAGGCGTTCGTTGCGTTATTGCCAGCGCAATTTCGCCCCTTTGTGGTGGGCGCTGAATGCACTCAGGACCAACTGGTTGTGGTGGTGAGCTCGCAAAGTGCCGCTGCACGTTTGAAAAGTTACCGTCCACAACTGCTTGCATTGGCAGGGAAACTCTCTCAGCCAGCACCGAATGCGCTGGTTGTGCGCATCTCGGTTAAGTTGACTGTTGACCTTCGTGGTCTTGCCCTTCCGGCGTTGCGCATGCCGCAAGGCGATGCGCTGATTGCCCTTCAAGACTATGCCGGCGCGCTTGCCGACTCCCCCCTGAAAGACGTGTTACTGCGGCTGTTCGCCGCACAAAAATAGATCCGACTCAGTTTTCCAGCAATCGCCGAGCCCAAGATCACGCGCGTACGGGCGCTCCGTAAAAAATCGGCGCACGCTCGCGCTGATCTTCAAAAGTGACTTCTTCCCATGCACTTTGATCCGCCAGCAGCGCGCGAACGAGCTGGTTGTTCAAGGCATGGCCTGATTTATAACCGTAAAACTTGCCAATCAGGCTGTGCCCGAGCAAGTACAGATCGCCAAGCGCATCCAGCATCTTGTGCTTGACGAATTCGTTTTCGTAGCGCAATCCATCTTCGTTGAGCACGCGATAGTCGTCCAATACCACGGCGTTGTCCATGCTGCCACCGAGCGCAAGATTGCGGTCGCGCAGGGCTTCAATGTCGCGCATGAAGCCAAAAGTACGCGCGCGTGAAATTTCCCGCACAAAGCTTTGGCTGGAGAGGTTGATCTCCGACTCACAAACGCTCTTGTCGTGAAAAAGGGGGTGATCGAAGTCGATCGCAAAGGCGATCTTGAAGCCGTTGTAGGGCTCAAGGCGGGCGATCTTGTCGCCATCTCGGACTTCGATGGGTTTGAGCACGCGAATGAATTTCTTGGGCGCTGCTTGTTCTTCGATTCCGGCCGACTGAATCAGAAAAACGAATGGGCCGCTCGATCCATCCATGATCGGCACTTCGGGTGCGCTCAGATCAACGTAGGCGTTGTCGATTCCCAGGCCTGCAAATGCCGCCAGGATGTGCTCGACGGTGGATACGCGGACGTCGCCTTCAATCAGGGTGGACGACATCGCAGTCGCACCAACGCGATCGGCGGTCGCCGGAATATCAACGGGCATCGCGAGATCAACGCGACGAAAAACGATGCCTGTGTTGACCGCAGCGGGACGCACAGCCATGTGCACCTTGGCGCCGGAATGGATACCGACGCCGGTTGCACGAATCACATTTTTGAGGGTGCGCTGGTTCATCTTGGCTTGCGCAAATACGCCACCGTATGGGACAAAACGATCGAGATGGTAGCACAGCGGGCGCGCTCGTCAACCCGAAGTGTGGCGTAGACCACACCGGTGTGTTGTTTTTGCGCAACAGAGTGTGTCAGATTTTTTGCGCAGTCGCGCCATTTAGGACGCTGACGGTTAATCGACACAGGCATACCAGTTTCGCTTCCTCATTTTCAATTCGAATTTCCCAAACCTGCGTAGACCGCCCGAGGTGAACGGGTTTTGCGACGCCATACACATAGCCGGACCGCACGGCGCGCACATGGTTCGCGTTGATCTCAATCCCCACTGTAGTCGCGGTGTCGGCATCGACGCAAAGATAGGCCGCGTGGGAGCCCAACGTTTCGGCCAGCGCAACAGAGGCGCCGCCGTGGAGCAGGCCCATCGGCTGGTGGGTGCGCTGATCCACAGGCATGCGCCCGCGCAGAAAATCCTCGCCCTGTTCGAGCAATTCAATGCCGAGGCTTTCCATCAGCGTGTCCGGCATCGGCCGATCAAAAGCCTGCACGGGCAGACGACGTTTGAAAATGCTCATGTGCTTTGCCCTTTAGATCTTTGGTTGCATTCAAGCGTAACAACAGCGATCTTTGCCTGCATGCAACACACCATTACGCTTGACGC
>Ga0105047_10012893_pt1 | contig 13412 bp, 8 predicted proteins | sample MAT04_FD_78384 | JGI IMG/M metagenome (GOLD analysis project Ga0105047, IMG submission 78384) | Freshwater microbial communities from Lake Fryxell liftoff mats and glacier meltwater in Antarctica - MAT-04 (megahit assembly) | ecosystem: Environmental > Aquatic > Freshwater > Ice > Liftoff...
AACGAACAGCTTGCTGCCGGTTTCAAGACGCTCTCATTTGAAAATCGCTATATCACCAAAGACGGCGCTTACCGTTGGCTCTCTTGGAATTCTACGCCCGATGTCACCAGTGGCTTGATTTATTTCGTCGTGCGCGACGTTACAGATCAAAAGCAAACCGAAGAAGAACGCAACCGCCTATACTCCTCCTCTATTGATTTGCTCGGTTCCGCCGGATTTGATGGCTACTTCAAAGACCTTAACCCTGCTTGGTCACAAACGCTGGGCTGGTCAATTGAAGAACTGATGACAAAACCTTATATCGAGTTCGTCCACCCAGACGACATTGAGCCAACTAATCGGGAGGCTAACGAACAGCTTGCTGCCGGTTTCAAGACGCTCTCATTTGAAAATCGCTATCTCGCCAAAGACGGTGCTTACCGCTGGCTCTCTTGGAATTCTACGCCCGATGTCACCAGCGGCTTGATTTATTTCGTCGTGCGCGACGTTACAGATCAAAAGCAAACAGAAGAAGAACGCAAGCAACAAGAGGAAATCATTCGGCGACGTGCCAATGATATGGAAACAGTGGCGCGGGTGGGTGCAGCAACTACCTCCATTATCGATGTTGATGAACTGCTACAAAATGCGTCTGACTTAACGAAAGAACGCTTTAACCTCTATCATGCCCATATTTATCTGTTGGATGAAGCTGGTGAGAATTTGGTGCTGGCAGCAGGCGCAGGTGAAATTGGCAAACACATGGTGTCCGAAGGACGTACTATTCCCTTCGACCATCCCCACAGTTTGGTCGCTAGCGCTGCCAGAACACATCAAGCCATCATAGTGAATGATGTTGAACAAACTCCAGACTTCTTGCCCAATCCGCTGCTCCTTGGCACCCGATCAGAAATGGCACTGCCTATGATTGTGGGCAACGAACTGATCGGGGTACTAGATGTGCAATCTGACCAAGTTGATCGTTTCGATGACGAGGATGTGCGCGTGAAAACCACACTCGCCAGCCAAATCGCTATCGCGGTACGAAACGCACAAGCCTTCCAGCAAATTCAGCAAGCGCAACGCCAATATACCGATCTGCAATTCGCTCTCGACGAATCGGCCATCGTCGCCATAACCGATCAGACCGGCAAAATAACCTATGCCAATGATAAATTCACGCAGATTACCGGTTACGCCAAACCGGAATTGTTGGGTCAGGATCACCGCATCATTAACTCTGGGCATCACGATAAAGCATTCATTCGTGATCTTTGGATTACAATAGCAAATGGCAATGTCTGGCATGGTGAACTACACAACAGAGCGAAAGATGGCAGTTTTTACTGGGTCGATACTACGATCGTCCCGTTGTTGAATGACCAAGGCAAGCCTCACCAATATGTCGCGGTTCGGTATGACATTACCGAGCGCAAGCAACAAGAGGCAATCATTCGGCGACGTGCCAATGATATGGAAGTTATGGCACAGGTCAGCGCCCAAGCCGCCAGTTCGCTCGATGTTAATGAACTGCTGCAAAATGCGTCTGACTTAACGAAAGAACGCTTTAACCTCTATCATGCCCATATTTATCTGTTGGATAAAGCTGGCGAGAATTTGGTGCTGGCAGCAGGCGCAGGTGAAATCGGCAGACACATGGTGTCTGAAAGACGTACTATTCCCTTCGACCATCCCCACAGTTTGGTTGCTAGCGCTGCCAGAACACATCAAGCCATCATAGTGAATGATGTTGCAAAAGCTCCAGACTTCTTGCCCAATCCGCTGCTGCTTCGTACGCGCTCGGAAATGGCGCTGCCTATGATTGTGGGCAACGAACTGATCGGGGTACTAGATGTGCAATCTGACCGAGTTGATCGTTTCGATGACGAGGATGTAAGCGTGAAAACCACACTCGCCAGCCAAATCGCCATTGCTGTCCAAAACGCACGTTCCTTCCAACAAACCCAAGTCGCCTTGCAACAAACAGAACGCCGTGCGCTTGAAATGGAAACAGTGGCGCGGGTGGGTGCAGCAACTACCTCCATTATCGATGTTGATGAACTGCTGCAATCAGTGGTCGATGTAACTAAAGACAGCTTTAACCTCTATCATGCCCATATCTATCTGCTTGATGAGGAAAGTTATGACATGGTGTTAGCTGCAGGTGCAGGCGAACCAGGCCGTATTATGAAGGAGAATCACCACAAAATCCCATTGGCACGGCAAAATTCGCTCGTCGTTCTAGCCGCGACCACTTTGGAAAGCCAAATCGTTAACGACGTATCCATCAATCCTGATTTCCTAGCAAACCCACTGCTGCCGGATACAAAATCAGAAATGGCGATCCCAATGATCGTCGGCACACGGTTAATCGGGGTGTTGGATGTACAAGGAAACACCATTAATCGCTTCGACGAAGAAGATGTTCGTGTAAAAACCGCGTTGGCAAATCAGATTGCAGTCGCGGTTGAAAATGCACGTTCCTTCCAAGACGCGGCATTACGGGCTGAAACTGAACGCGAAATCGCCGAGCAATTACGCGAGGTTGATCGCTTGAAGTCGCAGTTCTTAGCCAATATGAGCCATGAACTACGTACACCATTGAATTCGATCATTGGCTATTCGGAAGTGCTGCTGGATGGTGTGGACGGCGATTTAACCGACGACGCGCAGGAAGATGTGAGCGCCATCCATAACAGCGGCAAGCATTTGCTCTCGCTCATCAATGAAATCCTTGATTTGGCGAAGATCGAAGCTGGCGAAATGCGGCTGGATTACAAACCGCAGGATATTACCGAGATCGTCCGCGACATCATGCGTACCGGGCAGATGCTCATCAAAGACAAGCCCGTCTCGTTGGAGCTTGAGGTCAAAGGCGATATCCCCAATGTCCGGGCTGATCTCATTCGCTTACGCCAGATTATCTTAAACCTCGTCAGTAACGCGACCAAATTCACGGAACGCGGCACAGTAAAAATCACTGTCGAGGCGCTGGACGACTCGATCGTGCGCGTCGCCGTTACAGACAGCGGTATCGGCATCCGAGCAGATAAAGTTCATCTTGTCTTCGAGCGCTTTAGCCAAGTCGATGGGTCTTCTACCCGACGCGCTGGCGGTACCGGCTTGGGCTTGACAATCACTAAACAGCTAGTCGAAATGCACGGCGGCGAAATTGATGTAGAAAGCGTCTATGGCGAGGGGTCTACCTTCTGGTTCACCCTTCCAGTCTTCGTACCTGTCCAAGCGTAAGTCCATTTTCATAACCTACAAATTAGGGTGACTTGTTAGTCGCCCTAATTTGTAGGTATTATTTCTAACCAATTTCAAACCAAGCCGAGCGTAAAAATGATTTCATACTTTAACAGTGTGGTGTGTCTGGAATGCGGAAATGAAATGCCCGCCGACATGAATACGGCAACCTGTACACGCTGCAATTCTGGTTGGCTGGATGCCCGTTATGATTATGCGGTAGTCGCTAAAAAATGGCCGAAAAATGTCACCTTGCGGGATCGTTCTTTGTGGCGCTACGGCGAATTACTCCCGATTTCCGTCCCCAACCCGGAAATCTCGATGGGCGAGGGCTATACGCCGTTGATTCGCTTGTATCAATATGAGCGCTTGTATCAGCATGAACACATTTACGTCAAAGATGAACGCCACATGCCGACTAATTCCTTTAAGGATCGGCAGGCTACGATGTCTGTGACCGCCATGAAACAATCCGGCGTAACGGAATGTGTGCTGGCCTCCACCGGGAATGCTGCCGTCGCGTATGCGGCTTATTGCGCCCGTGCTGGAATCAAGCTCTGGCTGTTTATGAGCAGCCTCGTCCCTTCGGAAAAAATGCGCGAGGTGGCGCTTTACGGTGCGGAAGTCGTCAAAGTCTCCGGCACGTATGATGAAACCAAAAAGGTCGCCGCAGAATTTGCCCATCGCAAAGGTATTGTGATGGACAAAGGCGCACGGACGATTCCGGCCAAAGAAAGCATGAAAACACTCGGTTACGAAATCGCCGAACAGCTTGGCCTTAAGCTGCATCCAGAAATACCCGGCAAATGGGCCAGCCCAGATTGGTATCTGCAGGCGGTTAGCGGGGGCATTGGCCCGCTGGGTGTGTGGAAAGGCTTTAGCGAGTTGTTACAAATGGGCTTGGTGGATAAAATGCCCAAGCTCGGCCTCATTCAAGCCGCAGGCTGTGCGCCAATGGTCAAGGCATTAGCTGAAGGTAAAGCTACAGCCGAAGCCGTTATCCCTAAAACGCTCATTCACGTCCTTGCTACGGGCGATCCAGGTTATGCTTACGTATTGCTGCGGGAAGCCGTTCTAAGCAATGGTGGCACGATGATTGGGGTTGAAGACGGCGAAACCTTCCACGCCATGCGCTTGATTGCTTCCCGCGCTGGACTTTCGGTGGAACCTGCCACCGCTGTCGCCTTTGCGGGTCTGGATAAAATGCTGACCGAAGGCATTATCGCGCCGCATGAAACAGTGGTCGTCAACTGCTCCGGACATACACTGCCAGCAGAAAGCCACGTTTTAGGCGATCAATATGACAAATATATCCTGAGCCTAGATACCAATGGCGCTCCAACCTCAGACACCTCCCAGATTACCCAAGAAGAGGGGCTTGGCGCGGCGCTGCAAAATCTTGACGAACAAGTGACCACCATTGTCGTAGTCGATGATAACGCCAATGATCGCCGCTTAATTCGGCGTTTGCTGCAAAGCTACAAAAGTTATCGTGTTTATGAAGCCCGCGATGGTGTAGAAGCCCTCAGCGTGATTCAAGATCGTAAACCTGATCTGGTGGTTTGTGACCTCACGATGCCCGAAATGGACGGCTTCACCCTGCTGGAACAACTCAAAAACAACCCGGCTACAGCCCATATCCCGGTAGTGGTCGTCTCTGCCAAAGCACTGACCCTACAAGATCGTAAAGTGCTGGAAACTTATTCCGAATCGGTCTGGACAAAAGGCGGTTTTGAAACCCGCCAACTGGTCGATCATGTGGTCAACACACTCGGACATCGCCCCGTACAAGTTATTCAGCCGAAAAAAATCTCGGCATCAGAAACGGCAACAGGCGAAATGGCAGTAGTCAATCAGAAAAATAGTCCTGCCGATACCCATGACGGACACGTCATCGTGATGATCGAAGACAATGCTGTAGATGCCCGTTTAGCGCGTAAGATGCTCAGTGCGGAAGGTGCTTTCCATATTATCGAGGCTGCGACAGGGCGGGATGGGCTAAAAGCCATTTACAATTATCATCCCGACTTGGTGATCTTGGATTTGATGCTGCCTGATATGGACGGATTTTCCATCGTCGAAACATTGCAAGATGATGTAAAGCTGCGCGACATTCCCGTCATCATTATTTCCGCCCGTGAACTCACTTCTAATGAGCGTACCAAGATGCAGCAGAATATTCGCCTGATACTTGAGAAAACTTCACTTGACCGTAAGGAACTTCTGAATATAATTAAGGGAGAGTTAAGTTAAAATTTATATCGCTAAAAACGCAACTATTCTGATAGGAATATCATCATGACTAGGACAATACTCTACATCGAAGACAACCCACAAAATATGCGTTTAGTACGCAAAATGTTGCAAGTGGGTGGTTATAACATGATTGAGGCCACTGATGGAAACACCGGTGTCCTTTTGGCAGATCGGGAACATCCTGATTTGATCTTGATGGATATTAATTTACCCGATATTGATGGTATGGAAGCCACTCGTCTATTGAAAGCCTCAAGCGAACTGCGGCACATTCCCGTCGTCGCATTAACGGCGAATGCCATGCACGGTGATAAGGAACGCTTTAGCGAGGCAGGTTGCGATGGGTATTTGGCGAAACCTGTCACCAAAAACGAACTTTTGAATATGATAGCCTATTATCTTGAACATGCACCTGTTTAATCTACTCGTCGTTCAATTGCACTATTGCTATAATAGAATAAAATATCAGGAGTTGTAAGCGTATGAGCCTGATTGTAGTCATCGAAGACAATGCCCAAAATGCACGGATGGCAGCAAAACTACTGGGGAACGCAGGCCACAAGGTTATGATCGCGGAAGATGGCGAAAATGGCCTTACTACTGTTTTTGAAAACAACCCGGATTTGGTCTTAATTGATCTGGGTCTGCCCGATATTGATGGTCAAACTGTGATCGCGCTGATTCGGCAGCAGCCCGCTTTACAGACTGTCCCGATTATTGCCTTTACCGCATGGCCGGAAGATACCGCGCACAGTATGGCGAAGGCCTATGGCTGCGATGGGGTCATTACTAAACCAATCAACACACGCGCCTTTGCCGGGCAGGTCGGTAGTTACTTGGAAAAAATTCCTAAATAAGATTATTTCTACGGGCAAGGGCACAAAAACCCCTTGTTACGATTTTTACCGGGAGCTTGCTTTGGTTGCAAAAACACTCTCATCGTCAAAAACAAGCCAACAAGGCGAAGTTCGCATTGCCGTTCCTGCCAGTCAATATGACTTTGAACGATTGGCAGCGGTCTATAACCAAGCACGGGTGGATTACATCGTCCCAATGCCGATGAACGCCAAACGCATGGCGGAATACATCCACAATTACGATATTGATCTTGATGCGTCCGTCATTTCGATCAATCAAGCCGGGGAAGAAACAGGTGTTGGAATGCTTGGCCTGCGTGATGATGGCACCCAACGACGGGCATGGATAACGCGGCTCGGTGTTTTGCCAGAGCGACGCGGGACGAAGGTAGGACAGTTCTTGATGGAAATGCTGCTGGAACATGCGAGTGGGCGGCGTTCACATCTGATTCAGCTTGAAGTCATCCTCGGCAATGCGCCAGCGTACCAACTCTTTCATAAACTCGGTTTTGTCGACACCCGCGAACTCCTTATCGTCCGCCGCCCACCAAGCGCCCACGAAGCCAATGCCAACTCCGATGCCGCGAATGTCTCGCAAATTTCCGACGACGAGATTCCCTTCTACCTCAAACTACGTGAACCCGGCGCGTCATGGCTGGAAGAAACACCCTCGCTCTTAAATGCAGGGAGTATGCGCGGCCTACGCATGGAAACACCCGATAGCCAACGTGGTTGGATTTTATTCCAACGGACACCCTTCCAACTCACGCATTTTGTCATCAGCCCCGACATTTCTTCAGAACTGGCGGAAGCGCTGATTTATCACGTCCATAAAGAGTATCCGATGCAGGACACCAAAATTGAAAATTTACCGATTGATTCCGTCAATTGGCCTGCTTTCCAGAAAATGGGTTATATGGAGGTCTTCCGCCGGGTAGAAATGTTCCTCACGTTGGAATAATCCCCCATCGAACTGTGGTAGCGAGGCTGTCCCCAAAAATATATAATAGGTGGTGCATCATTTTGGTTAAAATTCACAATCGGATAACACCATGCCCGATAGTCAGTGGTTTGAACGCGAGGCCAAAGTCTCACTCAATCGCATCTTGCCCCATCTTCTGCCCATCTTAACCGCTGCCGATGATGACCGCACCCATGCCGCGGCTTTTCTCGCACGCTTAGAAACACACTTCCCGACCATTTTTACCTTACTGTATGAACTTTATGGGGATCGCTACGATTTTTTCTATTTTCTGGAGCGGATTCTGCTCACAGCCGCCCGCATGTCTGCCGAGCGTCCCCCCGAACTGCGGAACTTAGACCAGCAGCGGGAGGATGATCCACACTGGTACAAAAGCCAAAAAATGATGGGCGGCGTGTGCTATGTTGATCTCTTCGCAGGGAACTTAGACGGCATCCGGCAGAAAATCCCGTATTTTAAAGAACTCGGCCTGACTTACCTTCATCTGATGCCGCTGTTTCGCGCACCGGAACCCAACAGTGATGGGGGCTACGCTGTGAGTGATTATCGCCGCATCAATCCCGCGCTTGGGACGATGGGGCATCTCAACGGGTTAGCCACAGAACTCCGCCACAATGGAATCAGCCTCGCGGTAGATTTTGTCTTTAACCATACCTCCGATGAGCATGAATGGGCGCTTAAGGCGTTGGCGGGTGACGAAGAATATCAAGACTACTACTTCATGTTTCCAGATCGAAAGCTACCCGACCAATACGAGCATAATTTGCGCGAAATCTTCCCTGAACAAGCCCCCGGCAGTTTCACCTACCGCGCCGATATAGATAAATGGGTATGGACGACGTTCAACAGTTTTCAGTGGGATTTAAACTATCGTAATCCTGCTGCCTTTGACGCGATGTTGGGCGAACTGTTATTTTTGGCGAATCGCGGTGTGGAAGTGCTGCGCTTGGATGCAGTGGCCTTCATCTGGAAGCAGTTAGGAACACCGTGCGAAAGTCTGCCTGAAGTGCATACGATTATCCGTGCGTTTAATGCGTTGGCTAAAGTTGCCACCCCCGCGCTCATCTTTAAGTCCGAGGCGATTATCCATCCTGATTTGGTCGCCACTTATATCGATGTAGATGAATGCCCAATTTCTTATAACCCGACCTTCATGGCGCTCATTTGGGAAGCGCTCGCCACCCGCGAGGTCAAACTGCTGCGCCATTCGATGAGCAAACGTTTTGGGATACCTGAAGGCTGCACCTGGGTGAATTATGTGCGCGTACATGATGATATCGGTTGGTCATTTGCCGATGAGGACGCACTTGAAATCGGCATCAACGGGTTTGCTCATCGTCAATTTCTAAATCAGTTCTACAGCGGCAAGTTCCCCGGCAGTTTTGCCTGTGGCGTACCCTTTAACTTTAATCCGGTCACGCTCGACATGCGGATTTCGGGTACAGCCGCATCGCTGGCGGGGTTAGAGCAAGCGCTCAACCTGAATAATGATATATTCGTCGAACATGCCATCCGCCGCGTCGTGATGATCCACAGCCTGATACTCGCGGCAGGCGGAATCCCACTGCTTTATTTAGGGGATGAAATCGCCACGCTCAACGATTACAGCTATGAAAACGACTCCGCCAAAGCCAATGACAGCCGTTGGGTGCATCGTCCACGCTTCAATTGGAATCGGGCGGAACTACGCGAAGATGGCGCGACCATCGAAGGCCGCATTTTTGGGACGCTGCAAAAATTGGTCAACCTCCGCAAAGTCACACCTGCTTTAGCCGATGGCGATACATCCAGTACAACCGTCTTTTTCGACACACAGAATCCGCACGTACTAGGATTCATCCGTAACCAACAGATCATGATTTTGGCGAATTTCTCCGATTTCGCGCAAGAAATCCGGCGCGATGTACTCGCCGCCTACTGGCATATCCCAGCGGCGGTGGTCGATCTTATCACGAGTAATCCACAAGCCATGACCGACACGCTTAGACTTGAACCCTATCGATTTATCTGGTTAGAAGCTGCTGGCACAACACTTGCAGATTAATTCGGCAGTCCCCACAGCCTTATACTACTATCACCGCCGGCGGACGCTAACATGGTTCCGTCGGTGGTGAATTCCAGATCAAATACCCATCCGGCATGGCCTTCTAAAACGGTTAGCTGCTGCCCGCTTTGAACATCATAAAGGCGGATCGTGTTATCGCGTCCGCCCGTAGCGAGGAGCTGACCATCAGGACTGAAACTTACACTGAAAACATCCCGCCCATGTTCGGTCAACGTCTGCAAAATTGTTCCAGTGGCTACCTCCCAAATATGGGCAGTATTATCTGTGCTGCCAGAGGCCAAGCGTGTACCATCCGGGCTGAATGCAATCATCCGTACTTCTTCGCTGTGACCACGTAAAAGGCTATGCTGGCTGCCTGTTGCGACATCCCAAAGGATAATCAAACCATCCGAGCCAGCAGATGCAAGAAGTAATCCATCTGGGCTAAAAGCCACGCTCAACACCCGCGCTGTATGTCCGTTAAGGACGCGCTGCTGCTGGCCTGTCGCAACATTCCAAAGTCGCACGCTTTGATCCTCGCTGGCAGAGGCAACAAGCTGTCCGTCGGGGCTAAAGGCGACATCGCGCACTAAACTTGTGTGTCCTTGCAAAATGCTGATTTGATTTCCGGTGGTCACGTCCCACAAAATCACAAGGCCATCGCCGCCTGCCGAAGCTAAAGTGGTGTTATCAGGGCTAAAATCAAGGCCATAGACAACATCGCTGTGAGCTAATAATCGCCGCTGACTGCCATCACTCAAGTTCCATAAATAAATTGCCGCATCGCCACGCCCACCCGCTAACCAAGCGCGATTCGGACTAAAAGCGACGCTCCGATAGGGTTCGGTATCTGCGCTGCTCTGAAATGTATTGAGTTGTCCCATAGCGTTAGCGTTCTGCGGATTGAGCAGGGATGTACCAACTGTTATAGGATTGATCTGAGCAATAGCGGTGATACCAGGTATGGGCGTGACCAGCGGTGTAAGTTGAATAGATTCGGCTGTAATTTCAACTACCTGCGTAGGGGCAGCGCCAACCGCATCATTCGAGTCGTTGTTACCATCGAGCAGCGATTTTACGGCAAACATCAAGATGATAATCACGACTGCCAACAAGACGACCCCAATGCCTGCGCCAACAATAAATGAGTCGTAATTATTGCGCTTAGGCGCATTTTGGTTTCTTGGCTGTGGTATCGCAACCGCTTGCGCTGGAGGGTGATACTGATCCTCCTCTGCCTGAACGGGCGCAACTTGAGAAACAACTGTTTTCGCAGGCTGCGTGAGTTGCATTTCAGGGACAACCGCTGAATGTACTGTATCGGCGCTGACGGGTTTAGGCGTTGATGGTTTTTCTACAGGAATCGCAGGAAGCTGTGAAGGTAATTTAAACGCAAAAAACTTTGTTGACATTCCTTCAACACCTTGTACAGCCGAGTTAAAGGCTCTGGAAAATTCGCCTACGCTGGTATAGCGCTCTTCAGGCAGTTTTGCCAACGTTTTATCCAAAACATGCGCCACTGCTTCTGGAAGATCAGCGCGAAAATTTTGCGCGGAAGGCGGTGATTCATCAAGGTGGCTGTACATCAGGGCATGATAGGTTTGTCCATCAAACGGCATCCGTCCTGTGACCATTAAATAAATCACCACGCCCAACATGTATTGATCTGTCGCCGACGTAAGCTGCTCATCGCGCCATTGTTCAGGCGGCATATATTCAGGCGTACCGAGGGTCATGCCTTCCTGCGTCAGAGAAATGTTACTCTGCAATAAACGGGCAATCCCAAAATCGACAAGGTAAGCAGCACCCTGTCCATCAAACATGATGTTGCTGGTTTTAATATCGCGGTGAATAACGTGGCGCTCATGAGCATAATCCAATGCGCCAGCGATTTGTTTTAACAACTCTGATGTTTCACCCAATGCAGGCAGCGTGTTCTCATGATGCAGGCGAAAATCAAGACGCTGCGCTAATGATCCACCCGATAGCAAGCGCATGACAATATAATTCAGGCCTTCGTGCGTACCGTAATCATAAATAGGCACAATATGGGGATGTTCGAGGGAAGCGGCGGTACGTGCCTCTAGCATAAAACGCTGAAAATGATTGGGTACTTGTCCCAATTGTTCTGAGAGGATTTTAATGGCGACATGACGATCTAGGCTGGACTGATAAGCATGATAAACTGCGCCCATCCCACCTGCGCCTAGCAGTTCGCGCAATTCGTACTGCCCAATGGTTTTTCCTGAAAGCTGTTGAACGTCCACTTTTTTCCTCTTTGCTAAGATTGATTGCCATCTTAAAAGGTGATCTTGGAGGCAAAAGTGGGCGAAAAGAGTAAAGTGATCGGGTTGACGGGCTGAAAATACAGCACGTATCGTCGAATGGTGAAGTCTGCCTCTCAATACGAACGGTATTATACAGAAACATAATAATAGAAAGATTAATCGCTCGTGCAATTATGACATTTATATCTCTTCTTTAAATCTTGGCGATCCTTGCACTTTGTAAACCTACATCGCTTATAATGCGTCTGGATAACTGCTGTCAATAAATCGGTTTATTTCACAAAAAGGAAATGATGGCTCATGCGTAAAAAAGTCGTCCTCATCACAGGCGCGAATGGCGAAGTCGGTCACGGATTGATTCGGCAGATGAACGCGATGGAGGATGCGCCGCAGATTCTCGTCCTTGATGTGCGGGGGTTGGATGAGCCGATTCAAGGACTGGTCGATACGGCGATTGTGGGCGATATTCTGGATACGTCGCTGCTCGATATGCTCATGAGCGAATACGAGATCGACACGGTGTATCATCTCGCCGCGCTGCTTTCTACCCATTCCGAGTTCCGCCCGGAATCAGCGCATCGTGTGAACGTGCAGGGGACGATCAATCTGTTGCAACTGGCGATTGAGCAGGCTCGTTGGCGTAATCAGGCCGTCAAATTTATTTTCCCCAGTTCGGTTGCCGCTTACGGAATGCCGGATTTAGCGACAAAGGCCACCGTCCCGCCCGTGAAAGAAGACGAATTCACCAACCCGACTACGATGTACGGCTGCAATAAACTTTACTGCGAACATCTAGGCCGCTACTACACCTCGCATTATCGCCAGCTTGCCGTCACCCGTGATGAATACGGTGTGGATTTTCGCTGTGTGCGCTTCCCCGGCCTCATCAGCGCAACGACACTCCCTGCCGGAGGGACGAGCGATTATGCACCGGAAATGCTCCATGCCGCCGCCAAAGGTGAACCGTATGCTAGCTTTGTCCGTCCCGATACCGCGATGCCGTTTATGGCGATGCCGGATGCCATCCGCGCTTTATTGAATCTCGCCGATGCGCCGAGAGAAAATCTAACACGCGCCGTCTACAACGTCAGCAGCTTCAGCCTGTCAGCGGAGCAAATCGCTGATCGTGTAAAAACCGCATTCTCCGGCGCACAGATCACATATGAACCTTCCGCTGGACGGCAGGGCATTGTCGATAGCTGGCCTGCCGATATGGACGATTCCACCGCCCGCCGTGATTGGGGCTGGCAGCCGGAATACAGCGTGGAGGCTGCCTTCAATGACTATCTGATTCCGACGATTCGAGCGATCTACTAGAATTTTTATTCTCATTTATGGTACAATTACTTTGTCTATAATAAGCAACGTCTCTTTAAGGAGTTGCTATTTCTATTTGGGAGATTAAATTACCATTGATAGACCAAATCTTAGCTAAACTTGATGATGAAGCAAAAGAAGTACTTTATAATGACGTTGAGTTTATCAAAAAGGATAAAATCCCCAATACTATTTATCTTGAAGCATATAAATGGATAGAAATTCCTAAAATATGCGTGGTCTTTATTGATATGGTGAATTCTTCCCAGATTGATTATCGTCTTCATCGTCCTACAAGTGCTAAAATTTACGAAACATTTACCAAAAAGCGCCGTAAAGCCCCTACCTTTAGGTATGGGGATATAAGGCGCTCTTGCATTATATAGCGCTATGCTATACAATACATACATGGATAACAACTACTCACTACTCCGTGTCTG
>Ga0105047_10012894_pt1 | contig 13411 bp, 14 predicted proteins | sample MAT04_FD_78384 | JGI IMG/M metagenome (GOLD analysis project Ga0105047, IMG submission 78384) | Freshwater microbial communities from Lake Fryxell liftoff mats and glacier meltwater in Antarctica - MAT-04 (megahit assembly) | ecosystem: Environmental > Aquatic > Freshwater > Ice > Liftoff...
ATGCGGTGTTTAATATCGCCTATGCACTTGGCATGATTGGGGCGGATTTCGTCACCGCCCCTTTGGTGGAACATTTTTCCATCAAAACCGGGTTCACGGTGGTGGGTCTGATCCTTCTGGCCTCGGTGCCGGTGCTCTGGTGGAGCTACCGGGCGCGTCCAGTGCCACTGATCGCCGCCACTCCATAAGCGGTCACCGGGTTTTACGCAGGAAACGCCACAGGAAAAAGATCCCGGTCAACACCATCCAAGGCAGGTAACCCAACCACATGCCCGCCGCTCCCATGCCCATGGTGAAGGCAAGAAAATACACCGTCGGAATACTAAGCACCCAGTAACAAATCGCGTTGGCAATCATCGGCACACGGTTGTCAATGAGTCCACGCAAAGACCCAAGGCTAACGGATTGAATGGCGTCGGACACCTGATAAAAACCAGCGATCACGACCAAAAATCCCGCCATCGCGGCGACTTCAGGATCTGTCGTGAACAGGCTGGCGAGCCAGTGACCTGCCGCGATATAGAAAATCGCGCAGCCCGCCATTAGGCCTGTGCCTAAAAGGATCGCGGCGATTCCGGAATGGCGCGCAGCGGTTTTATTTCCACTCCCCATGTCTTGAGCGACCCTTACACTCGCTGCCGTGGCGAGCGCAATGGGGAACATCCACGCGAGCGACGCGATACTTAAAGCAACCTGATTTGCCGCCATCGCCGTCGTGCCTACCCAACCCATCATGAGCGTACCCACGGCAAACGAACCGCCTTCCAAAACATCCTGCGCGGCAATGGGAAGTCCGTCGTGCCAGAGCCGTTTGAATAAAGCAAAATCGACCCTTCGCTTAAAGATCCCAAACGCCTGCATGATCCGCGCCCGCGCCACCCAAACCAACAAGGCAATACCCTGCACCCAGCGTGCAATAAGCGTGGCCCACGCAGCCCCCAGCAGTCCTAGCTCGGGAAATCCGAAGAGCCCGAAAATGAGGAGGAAATTAAGTAGCGTATTAATAATAAGCGCCCCGGCCATGAACCACACCACCGGCCACGGTTGATTGAGCGATTCTGCGATTTGACCAAGCACCAGGCTGAGCAGCGCAGCCGGCATCGACCACGCGAGGATGGTGAGATACGGGCGGGTGGCGACCACCACTTCAGGCGGTTGCCCGAGCCGATCCAACACCGGAACCACGGCGCTGAGCCCAATTGCAATCAAAACACCGACGCAGGCGGCCAGCAGCATCCCGGCCCGGGCGGTATCACCAGCGGATTCAAAGTGTTTGGCACCAAATGCCTGGGCCACACGAGGCGAGACCGCTCCGATGGCACCGTAGGCGATATACATGGCAAACATGATGAAATTGCCTGCAAGCGCCGTCGAAGCAAGAGCCACGGAACCCAGGCGACCCACCATGATCGTATCAGTGATCTGCAAAAGCACCTGACCCGCCTGCCCGATGAGCATGGGCGCGGCGAGAAAAGCCAGCGGACGAATAGAAGCCCGTATTCCTGGGGCAGAATGCATCATCGGGGCAGCCATCAGCCGTGAGCATCACTTGGAAATGGAGGCACATGCAAGGGGGCAGATAGGCCGCGGAGTATGTGCGCTGTTTTACTCCGCAAATCTTGCTTTTTCACAAGACCGACGCCATTACGTTCGATAACTTGGCGATTCGCTGCTTCGGCACGCTTGTTGCTACATGGATTGGCGGAAAAAGGATATACACAGGAACATATGCCAAAAATCAGACTTTCTGGAACCGTGCTCGGCACTGATGATCCCAACCGGGCCTCACGCGCTCGTTTGCTTTACCTGCTTTTTGCCGGTGGCTGGGACATTTATAATTCGAACGGCGACCAGCGCATTACGCTTTCGAATATTGAAAAAAAGATCATCGAATCCGACGCGTTTGTTTTTACGCCCGGTGCCACTTTGGAAGATATGTTTAAGGCGATCTCGATTTTTGTGGGTTACCAGACGCTCGACCGCAATCTCGCGGGGAAACCGACCATCATTCTAAACGAAGACAATTCATGGAACCATTTCTTCGCCGTGCTCGCGCACCTGCGGAAAATGGGGACGGTCATGCAAAGATATGACGACTTTTTGCTGACGGTCGACACGCCCGAGGCGGTGTTGGAAACACTGGAACTGACGAAATCACGAACTTTGCCGGATGCCGGGCGTCATAAGATCGGGGAGAGCAAAGCGGAAGTTCGCGAGGCCCCGATCCCGGATGATTATATCGGGAGTGCTTGTGTGTTTTGTTCGGCGTCCCTGGAGCATCCACAGTATTTAGCCGATGGCGAAGCGCTGGGGCGGATGTTGGCGGAGAACAAAATTGGTTGTGTTTCAGGAGCAGGCCGTTCCGGCATCATGGGCGCGGTGGTCAAAGGTTCGGTCGAAGCCGGAGGCTGGGCGGCAGGTTCAAATGTGCCGCATATCATTGAACTCGAAGGACTGCCGGAAGGACTTTCCTGTTTTTGGTTGCGGCCAGATATTTACACCCGGATGGAAGTGATGATCGAAAATTCCGAAGCATTCATCATATTTCCCGGTGGTGCAGGGACCGTGCAGGAATTGCTGGCCTTGATGATTTTCAAACATCAACGTAACCCGCTGATGGCTGGAAAACCGGTGGTGGTCTTCAATCGAGTGAATGAACGCGGAGAAAATTTCTGGGATCCGATTATCAATTTGCTGAGTGAAATGTGTGTGGCGGGCGACTTCGTGGTGGCGCGTGAACTGGAAGATATCCTCCCCGCCATCCAGCCGGCCATGCAACGTCTGCATGAAAAAAATGAAGCAGTGGCCGAAGCCGCCGTTCAAGAGGCGGAGGAGATTTCGTAATCGCGGGCGAAGGAAAGACAGGGCGTGGTCTGGTGGACAAATATCCGCTATTATTTAGTTCGGCTGGATCCGCCTCAAGCTGGTGGATGCGACCGCAAAAAAACGCGCACCCTTTTCAGGATGCGCGCCGGTATTTTCAAGTCACTGCGTTCTGCGGTCGAGCTCCTGCTTTCAGCAGCAACCGACTTCGCAGGCGCAGGGGCAGCATGCCGCTCCGCAATCGGTGCAGACGCATTTAGCTGCTGCGCCGGCTTCGAATATGCCGAGGGCTGAGACCGCGAGGATGAGGAATAATTTTTTCATGAGATTTGCATGTTGGAAGTTTCCTAAAAGAGTAATGCCGTTCGCGAAATGCGACGGCCCGTCGCGAAAACGCGCTCAGGTTCGCGGCGGACGCAACTCGGGGTCGAGGGTGCGTGAAGGCGCTGAATCGCCAGAAACAAACCACGGTTTTTTAGTGGCCAACCGGGGCGTCAAACCGTGATGCACCGGCAGCAATGCCACCAAATACTGGCCGGAAACAGTCCCACAAACCAAGCTGCACGGGCAGCATTGGGAGTTTTCCTTGGCGGGTTCTCCTGCACAACACAACGACTCACAAGAATCCTCCAACGCGGGCAGCGCCAAGGCAAATGGCTGAAAGGCCAAGGCGATGGTGGCAATTAGTAGCGTGAGGTAGCGCATGAATTTGAGTTCAGCCGCGCCCCGAAGCGGCGTCGGCTTGATTGAATTGTTATACCCTTTCCGACGTCCAGATGACCTGAAACTCCAGCTCCTGCTGTTCTCCGCTGCGCTCGTGTTCGATATTAAACGCCGCGCTCGCGGGAATGCGCAACTTTTCTCCGGCAACCTGTATGGAAAAAGCGTGCTGTTTCTCAATCGCGTCTGCCAGACGGCGGAGTTTGTCAACGAACTGAGCTCGACTATAGGTTTTAGTTAGATCGCGATCTGCCATACCGATTCCTTAATGTGTTTGGGTTGCGCCTCAGAGGCTGAGCTAAAGAGATTTACCACGCATTTTACCAAGTGCAATGGTTTGCCCGGCATGTTTGGGCCGAATGAATGCGCCGCCAGGGTGAATTGCCCTCTCGTCCAGACGTTTCTTTATTTTCCATTTGCCGGGGGTGGTTGACAACATTCGGGGTCTGTGGGTTACTGCTCCTCACTCTGATGAAGGTATTTGTTGCGGCAATGGCGGCTCTGCTTATAAGCGCGCCGACGTGGTGTATAGCGCAGGAGCGTCTGTTGGTGGATTCCAAACCACCAACAGTGGCGCTGGATGATTCGTTTACTTTTCGCAAAATCCAGCAGCTCTTTGTTTCGCCGGAGCCTTTTTCACCCAAAACCGACCGGGCCGTCGTTTTTGAGCGTAATCGCATTTTACATGGAGCAGTCAGCGAAGCGGAACGGCGTCAACGCTACGGGCATTACTATCGTTTCTTCTGGAGAGCGAATCGAGAGGCGGATCTCACGCTGCGATTTGAGTATCGTCAGGCCAATCTCGGCGCCTTTGTGCAGGCCAGGGAATTCTTTTTTCCAGCGGCAAAAGGCTCCATCAAGAGCGAGTTTGAAATCATCGGGGATGATTTTGAAAATGACGGACGGGTCTCTGCCTGGAGGGTGCTCCTGATCGAAAACGGCGTGGTTCGTGCGGTCGAGCAGAGTTTCCTATGGAAATAATATCTGTTGCATCGGTTGAATGTCCGGTGCGTCAATCACGCCTTACTTATTCATGAGTGCGCAAGCTCCCACATCCATCCTCGTCGGTACCCAGAACAAAATCGTCTGGATGCGCGTCGTAGGCAAAGGGACCTTCCTTTGCAGCGGAAGCCTCAAAGAATTCACTCGCGAGATGATCAATCGCGGGCATCGCGAGTTTGTTCTCGATTTGGCAGAGTGTCCGGTGATGGACTCCACATTTATGGGAACATTAGCGGGTGTGGCGCTGCGTTTGCGCGAACTGGGTCAAGGTCGGCTGTATGTCACCAATATCAACGAACGCAATACCGACCTTTTGCAGGGTCTGGGCTTGGACCATCTTTTTTCCCTGAACCTCACGGGCTTATCCAACCCGGACCCGGAGCCCGAAGCAGCTTTGCAAGCCCCCGCATCGGATGAAGCAGGGGCAGGCACTGCCCGCATGATGCTCGAAGCCCATGAAGCATTGATTGCAGCAGATCCGTCCAACCTCACAAAATTCAAAGACGTGCTGGAGTATCTCAAACAGGACTTACAACAGTCCGCGCCGGAATAGTCGGCGAATTATTGTTTACCGGGTTATGTGGCCAGCCATTCTCACCGGACTCTTCGTCGTATTGTTAGTCACTTTTTTGATTTACGTCCGCAAACAGGAACAATTGGTGCAGTTGCTCCGCCAGCAACGCGAAGATATTCAGATCGAAGAAACGAGAGTCTTCGATTTTCTCCACGGCCTGGGAGCGGCATTTTCCGGGGAGGTGCGTGTGGGCGACCTTTATCGACTCATTGTGGAAGGCGCGATCCGGATTCTCGATGGCCATGGCGGCTGCCTCTATTTTCATGATAAAACCCGGAATTTGCTGATCCCGGGCTTTATCTCGAAGGGTTGTCCTCCGCTGGTCAATATCCCTCCGCATATTTTGGAACAATCCGAGACAACGCCCGTGGCGCTGGAAAGTTTCATCCGCCTGCATGCGGTTCGTCCGGGGGACGGCCTGGTTGGCAAAGTCTGGCAACAAAATGAAGGGCTCTGCATCACAGATGCGATCAGCGAGCCGTTCTTCGACGCTCGCGGGGATCAACGTTTGATCACGGAATCGGCTTTATTTGCCCCGCTCACCTACGCCGGCCATCGCCTTGGCGTGCTGGCTGTCGCCAATGGTCCGATGGGGAGCCGATTTACCGGCAGTGATTTTGTGGTGTTTAAGTCCATCGCCGAACAAAGTGCCTTCGCGCTATATAATGCGGTTATTTACGGTGAGGTCGCGGACAAAAAACGGATGGATCACGACCTGCAAATCGCGCGGGATATTCAGCGGATTTTGCTGCCATCGGGTTCGCCCGAAATCGTGGGTTTTGAAGTGAGCGGGATCAATATTCCGGCGCGTCAAGTGAGCGGGGATTATTTTGATTATCTCCGTATTGATGAGCATCGTTTCGGCATTGCCATCGCTGACGTGTCGGGAAAAGGGGTGCCGGCTTCACTGATCATGGCCATGTGTCGCAGCGTGCTGCGTAGTCAGGCTCCCGGGAGTGAATCGCCTGCCGCCGTCTTAAAACGGGTAAATCGACAGCTTTATCCGGACATAAAAGAAGATATGTTCATCAGCATGGCTTTCCTCATTATTGATGAGCGCGATGGCAGCGTCACCATGGCTCGCGCCGGACATGATGCGCCGCTGATTTATCGCAAAGCCACAAGCAGCACGATTAAAATCAGCCCGCCGGGCATGGCGCTCGGCATTGACAGCGGAGACGTCTTTGATAGGGTGTTGCGCGACTTTCCTGTGGAGCTGGAGAAGGATGACACCCTCATTCTTTACACGGACGGCATCACCGAAGCGCTCGACAGCCAAGGCATGGAGTTTGGGCCCGAACGCCTGAATCAGGCCATCTGTTCCAGCGCTCCGGACGGGGCACCCGCGATCATTCGACGGTTGACCGACGACGTTCGCAGCTTTACGGGAGTGCAGCCGCAAAATGATGACATCACCCTGATTGCCATCCACAAATTATGACTTCCACAGAAAATCACGAACCATCCACCGCACCAGACGAACCGGTGGAACCCACATCAATCGCTTCAGAAGAGGCGCAAGACGTTACACCCATGCTTGAGCAGGAGGTCTTAAAGTATAAAGATCTCGCGCTCCGTGCTCAGGCGGATTTCGATAATTTCCGCAAACGTTCCGCGCGGGAAAAAGAAGAAACCCTCAAATACGCGAATGCCCGCCTGGTCGAGGCGCTGCTGCCCGTCGTCGATAATTTTGATCTCGGCCTGATGACCGCCCGCCAAACACCCGAAGCTGGTATTGTGACGGCGGGATTTGAAATGGTGAAACGTCAGTTGGACGATTTTCTGAAGGATCAGGGCGTGGAGGCCATCGAAGCCACCGGCAGTCCTTTCGATCCGAATTTGCATGAAGCACTCGGCAATGAAGCCAGCGCCACCGTCGCAGACGGCATCGTCCTGCGGCAATTGCGTCGCGGGTATCGCTTGCGAGAACGCTTGATTCGTCCGGCAAATGTCATTGTCTCCAGCGGCCCGGCCACTGCCTGATTTGGGTCACGCACCACTCATCCGACATGCCTACTACGCACGACTATTACGAGTTGCTTGGAGTTACCCGCGAAGCAACGCCGGAGGAAATAAAGAAAGCCTACCGCAAACTCGCCGTTAAATATCATCCCGACAAAAACCCGGGTGATGCGAGCGCGGAAGATCAATTTAAAGAGATTGGCGAAGCTTACGAAGTGTTGAGCGACGAGGAGAAACGCGCAGCCTACGATCGTTATGGGCACGCCGCGTTTACCCAAGGCGGCGCGGGTGCGCGCGGCGGTGGATTTCACGATCCGTTCGATGTGTTCCGCGATGTCTTCGGACGCGAAGGCGGGATTTTCGAGCAGTTTTTTGGCGGCGGCGGCGGCGGTGCCGCGCGCACGGACAGCCAGGGTCGCATGCGCGGTTCCGATCTGCGTTACGATTTGCAAATTAGTTTGGAAGAGGCCGCGTTCGGGGTGGAAAAAGAAATCACCCTTCGCAAGCTCGAGACCTGCGAAAGTTGCTCGGGTCGCGGTGCTGAAGAAGGATCCTCGGTGGTCAGTTGCCCGACCTGCAATGGACGCGGCCAGGTTATTACGGCGAGCGGATTTTTCCAGGTTTCGCAAACGTGTCCACGGTGCCGCGGGGCGGGGCGGGTGGTTGAAAAACCCTGTCGCACTTGCGACGGCGATGGACGCGCCGAGAAGAACAGCAAGATTCGCCTCAAGATTCCCGGCGGCGTTGAGACGGGTTCGCGATTGCGCTCGACGGGAAATGGGGAAGCCGGACTGCGCGGGGGGCCCAACGGCGATCTTTATGTGGTGATCCATATTCAGGAACACGCGATTTTTCAAAGGGAAGGCGATGATCTTTACTGTGAGGTGCCGATTTCGTTCACGACCGCTGCGCTAGGTGGCGAGGTTCATGTGCCAACGCTGGAAGGCAAGGCGAGTTTGAAAATTCCGGCGGGCACGCAGAACGGCAAAGTATTTCGTCTGCGCGGCAAAGGCATCACGAGCTACGAGACGAAACAACCGGGAGATCTTCTGGCCCGGGTGCTGGTCGAGGTGCCCACCAAGCTCAACGGCGAACAGCGCAAGAAGCTCGAGGAATTTGCGGAGTTATGCGGCGAAGAAAACAGTCCGATCCACAAAAGCTTCTTCGAACGCGCGAAAGATTTCTTTCGCTAATCCACACAAAATTCCGCGAGCGACGTCACTCGGACAAAGAATTTCCCCTGAGCGCTTTCCATTTGGAACGGAATCTGCTTATCTCCGCGATCGCCGCTAGACACATGTAAAACGCAGAAAAAACGCCATCTGAACACCGGGTGCGGCTTCGGTTGTTCAGAAATTACCAAAAATTACACCCTGATCCTATGGAGAAATACAAACTGGAATACATCTGGCTCGACGGTTATGAGCCGGTTGCCAATATACGCGCCAAGACCCTCATCAAAGAATTCGCTTCATTCCCCACACTGGAAGAGCTTCCTGCATGGGGCTTTGATGGGAGTTCAACCAAGCAGGCAGAAGGCAAAAGCTCGGATTGCGTGCTGAAACCAGTCGCGCATTACCTCGATACCACCCGGAAAAACGGTGTGATCGTCATGTGCGAAGTCATGCTTCCTGATGGCACCGCGCATCCCACGAATGCACGCGCGACTATTTTGGACGATCCAGGTGCCTGGTTCGGATTTGAACAGGAGTATTTTCTCATCCGCGGGGGCAAACCCCTTGGTTTCCCTGAAGGCGGCGGTTATCCCGAGCCACAGGGCCGTTACTACACCGGTGTCGGCTACAACGCGGTCGGTGATATTGCGCGCGAAATCGTCGAAGAACACCTCGATCTCTGTCTGGACGCCGGCATCACCCACGAAGGCATCAACGCCGAAGTTGCCAAAGGCCAGTGGGAATTCCAGATCTTCGGTAAAGGCTCGAAAAAAGCCGCTGACGATGTCTGGGTGGCTCGTTACATCCTGAACCGCTTGTGCGAACAATACGGTGTGGACGTCGAATACCATTGCAAACCTTTGCGTGGCGATTGGAACGGTTCGGGCATGCACTCGAACTTCTCCACCACTTATCTGCGTGAAACCGGTGGCAAAGAATACTTCGAAACCCTCATGGCGGCCTTCGACAAGTATCGCGACGAACATATCGCGGTTTATGGTCCGGACAACCACCTGCGTTTGACCGGTCTCCACGAGACCCAGTCGATCGACAAGTTTAACTACGGTGTGGCCAATCGTGGCGCTTCCATCCGTGTCCCGCATTCCTTCGTGAACAGCGGCTACAAAGGCTACCTCGAAGATCGTCGACCAAACTCGCAGGGTGATCCCTACAAAATCGCCAGCCGCATTTTGCAGACGGTTGCAACGGTTCCCACTCCTTAATCAGGAGGAAAAATCCGATTCAGTTTCCATGCCGCCGTCCTGTTCATCCGGGACGGCGGTTTTTTTGTCCACAAGGGCGGGTCAGGACTTGAAGCGATTCACGGCCACTTGGAGGGTCTCCAGGCAAACCGGTTGGGATCTTGCCGCCACATAAAGATCGGGGCGAATCCAATACCAACCTGCCCCGCGCATACCGAAGCGTTGATGAGCGCTTCCATCTGGATCCAAAAGAATTTCGCCTTCTTCCCAGTCTTGCGGAACGGAGGCTCCATGCCAAATCGTCAGAATAAGCGGCCCTTCCCCTGCCGCTTCCCTCGCCAGTTGAATCGTATCGACCGCAGCGTCAAGATCGGGGCCGCTGAAAATCATCAGCGTGTGTCCGGCGTGCATCCACTTCTCCCAAAGATCGATGGGTTGGCCATCTGCCGTGCGCACCACGACGCTGCGTGGACGTGAACCCGGCGCAAAACCTCCGTCTGAATAGCTCCAGGCATCCGCAAGAATCAGCGCATTCTCGGCGTAATGCACGCCCAGCTCCGATAATTCAAATGCCATGTGCCTTCGAAAGACTGCGGATTGCATGACGGTCGTGACCGCGATGTCTTTGATGATTCGTGCCAGCAAACCGTGGGCGAGCCCAAAATGCAGTTTGTCCGATGCGCCCTTTAGCACCCCCTCCGCCACGGGACGCCGTTCGAGCTCGTAGCTGTCGAGATGACTTTCCACATTTGTGGCACCACTTTTTAGCGCAGCCGCAATTTTCCATGAGAGATTGCACGCATCCTGAATCCCTGTGTTCATGCCCTGTCCACCAGCCGGACTATGAATATGCGCCGCGTCACCAACCAAAAACACTCGCCCGACTCGAAAATTGGCCGCGAGCCTTTCGTGAATCCGGAAGGTGGAAAGCCAAAGCGGATTTTTCAGTTTCCAACCCGGAGGCCCGTGCCGTTCCACCATGGCCTGAATTTCCTCGAGTCGCGGCTCTGAAAGATCGTCCGCATTTTCCCGCTGACAAATGATGCGCCAAGTGCCGGTTCGGACCGGGAACGAAGCGACAGAACCGTCCCCGCTCCATGAGGCCATGAATTCGGGCTCCTCATCGTGGCCTTCGATCTCGCCGTCAAACAGCAGAAATGTCTGCGCCTCGGTGCTGCCGGGGAAATCCACGTTAAGCAAGTGGCGGCACGCGCTCCGCGCCCCATCGCAACCCGCCATATAGGAAAATTCTGCAATTTCCTCTGCGCCATCGGGATGGGTGAGTGTGGCTGCAACGTGATCCGCCGCTTCCTTAAGATCGATCAATTGCACGCCGCGCTCGACGGAGCGTCCTTTTGCGGTGAGATGTTCCAAAAGCAGCGCTTCGGTATCGTTCTGAGGCAAAATGCGCGGCTGTGGAAAGAGCGAATCCACCCCTTCAGCGCAATCAAAACTCGCCAACACATTGCCGCGATCAGCAAATTTAAACGCCTTCACTTGAAGACCGCGTCCGAGGATATCCGGGGTGATCCCGATGGGTGACAAGGATTCCAAAGTGCCGGTCCAAATCGCAAGCGCCTTGCTTTGAGTAGAGGCAGCTACGCTTTTGTCCACGATACGAAAATCGATCCCATGCCGAATACATTCCAAGGCCATTGTGAGACCGGTCGGACCAGCGCCGACAATGAGAAGTGGTAGTTGCGCCATATTCCATGAGTGTGTGGGACGCTCCACGAAAAATCAAGAACGGTAGGAAATCGTTTATTGTATTCATAGGTAGGGAGGAGGGAACGCAAACTGCCGCCCCATTTCGTTACAGGGAAAAACACCCTGTAACATGGCTTGACATAAAAGGCGGCCTGTTACAGGGTGGGCGTATGGCTGTCTCATCGACTACTTACCCTAGGAAATGGAGATCGGGAAAAACGACGGTGATCCGCATTCCAGAGGAGTTCGCCGATGATCTGTTGCGGATTGCCCGCGAAATCGATAGCAGCTCATCCTATCGCATCCGGGAGGAAAAGAACTCGCTCGTGCTCGAAATGATGCCGACGCGTCGTGTGTCCTACAGCGCTAAACGTCCGGTCAACGTTGCCAGTGTGCCACAGAGAAGTCCGTTCCGCTATCCGGGAGGCAAAACTTGGCTTATTCCCTATATTCGGGATTGGATGAGGGCAAGAAAATTGAAGCCGTCGCGTTTTGTAGAGCCGTTTGGAGGTGGCGCGATCGTAAGCTTGACCGTTGGTTTTGAAAATTTAGCGAAGCATGTGATTTTCAGCGAAATTGATCCGGGGGTTGCTGCTGTCTGGAAAGTTGTTTTGAACGGCCATGCGGAGTGGTTGGCGCAACAAATTATTGAGTTTCAACTTTCCGAAGAAAAAGCCCGTGAATCGCTGGCTTCAAATCCGAGGGATGTCCGGCAACTCGCGTTTCAGACGATTCTGCGCAACCGGGTCCAACGAGGCGGTATCATGGCCCCTGGTGCCGGGTTGGTCAAAACAGGGGAAAACGGCAGGGGCATTCATTCCAGATGGTATCCCGAGACTTTGGCCCGACGTATTCGCGAGATCAACCAAAGCAAAGATTGCTTCTCCTTTCAGCAAGTGGACGCCTTCAAGCTAATTCAGGAGCATCAAGCTGATCAAGATACCTGCTTCTACATCGACCCGCCCTACACGGTCGCCGCCCGGCGACTCTATGTGGCTTGGGAAGTCGATCACGGGAAGTTGTTTTCGGAGATGGCAAAGTGCAAGGGCGATTTTCTGATGAGCTATGACAACACCGTCGAAGTGATGAAAATGGCCGAGAAGCACGGATTCGAAACCAAGCCAGTCGCGATGAAGAATACCCATCATGCAAAAATGAATGAGCTTCTCATTGGACGTGATCTGAGTTGGGTCCAGCTCTAGTCCACGCCCAGGAGCGGACTATTTGGGTTCATGCTGCGAAGCTTATTCAGCAACTGTGTCTCAAATTTTTCTTTGGGCAGGGGCGTTCCGCCTGTGAGTGCTTTCACCGAAGATTCCAACTTGGTATAGGCAGTTTCTTTTGGCACCAACCTCCACCCGCTTTCAGTCGGCTCATATCCCACCACAAACCAAACAATCTCTGCATTTGAAAGGTGCCGCTCACGATCAAGACCGACCAAGGATCCGAAAAATGGCTCATCGACAATCACCGCGACTTTTTTGCCCCAAGTCCGTATGGTCGGGGTCTTGGTTTGCAACTGGGGCAGCAAGCGTTTCGGGCCGGAGCTTCGCCAATCTGGCCGTCGATGTTGGGCCGGAAAGGCAAACCCTGAAGAAGTCCCCTTGGAGAGCATTTTGAACTCGTGGCTCATTGCTTTGCCGGAAAAATAAACGGCTTGAAGTTCGAGCGCACACCAATCCAGCGGCTGCTTGGTCGGATGCAAGAGGACATTGTCAATCCGGCCAATAACATCACCATCTTCATCCTCTTCGTCTGAATCATTTGTCCTGAGGCGATCCAAGAATCCGATTTCAGACAAAACCACAGGCTCAGTGGTCCCAAGAATTGTCTCACCAACCCAACGATGGATGATAGCGTCTTCAAAAAACCGGCTCGGGCACACACATATGGGAGAGCCGATTCCTACGACCGGTCCGTTTCCCTGTTGTCCATAGAGCCGGAGCGTGCAAACGCCGCCCTTTTTATTGCAAACGCCCCGCGGGTGATAGCGGCAGGTATTTCCAAGAATGGCGTCCCGCTCCACTTCGAGTTCAGCCATTTGGGTGCGAGTGGTTTGATCCAATTTAGAAATATCCCGGCCATACCACTCACCAATACTGTAGCGAGTCCGAATCTTAACATTTTTGTCTGAGGCCATTTGGTGATCACACTGAGTGGCTGTTCGTCGCATGGCGACATTTTTGATCGGGTCGGGCTTTTGCCCTGAGCCCGGTGAACTCACTGGTGTTCAGATTGAGTTCGGG
>Ga0105047_10012895_pt1 | contig 13411 bp, 14 predicted proteins | sample MAT04_FD_78384 | JGI IMG/M metagenome (GOLD analysis project Ga0105047, IMG submission 78384) | Freshwater microbial communities from Lake Fryxell liftoff mats and glacier meltwater in Antarctica - MAT-04 (megahit assembly) | ecosystem: Environmental > Aquatic > Freshwater > Ice > Liftoff...
CCGCCATCATGCTGCGGAACACCATCCCGGCCAGCAGGGTGACCAAAGCCGCCGCCAGCCGCGCAGGGTCTGTCTGCCCGCCCGTCGCGGTCGGCCACAGCACCCCCGGCGCGACCAGTCCCGGCAGAATGGCGACGGCCGTGTAACGAAGGGCCCGCACCAGCGAGGGCGGCAACTGCCGCTGACCCAGCATGCCCAGAAACGAGACCCGGATCAGATAGGTGCCCACCGACATCAGCACGACGACCGTCCAGAAAACCTGCCTGTCGATCATGCTGTGCGGCTCCGGTCCTGCAGCGTCTCGACAGCGACCCCCACCGCCATCGCCACGACCGCCGCCACCAACAGCCCGGTGCCATAAGGCATGACCGTCAACGCCAGCGTTCCGGCGACTGACACCACCGCCGCCGCGACATGCGCCGGCGTCCGCAGCATCGGCGCAGTCAGCGCCAGAAAGGTGATCGGCACCGCGAAATCCCCCGAACAACATGCCGAACGGAATGACCACCACCGCAAAGGGCAGGGAATGGCGCATGCCGCGCAGAAAGGCCCTGGTCGGATCGGTCACCGGAACCCTCACGGCTTTACGTTGTATCGGCTGTGGACTAGGCCTTTCAACAAGGGAAGTTAAGGGGGATCTGTGCGGATTTTCGGGGTGATCCTTGCGGGCGGCCAAGGTCTGCGGATGGGCGGGGCCGACAAGGCATTGCTGCGGCTGGCGGGGCAGACGCTGGTGGCGCGCGCCGCAGGCCGGCTTGAGCCGCAGGTCGAACGGCTGGCGCTTTCCGCCAACGGCGATGCCGCGCGGTTTGCGACGCTCGGTCTGCCGGTGCTGCCCGATGCCCGATCGCAGGGGCCTTTGTCGGGGGTGCTGGCCGGGCTTCGGTGGGCCGCGGCCAATGGGGCCGACGCGGTGGTGACGGTGCCGGTCGATTGCCCGTTCTTTCCCGGCGACCTGGTGCCCCGCCTGCATCTTGCCGCCGAACCCACAGGCTTGTCGCTGGCCCGCAGCGGCGGCGCGCTGCATCCCACCTGCGGGCTTTGGCCGGTGGCGCTGCACGGGTCGCTGCACGCATTCCTCGGCTCGGGTGCCAAGGCACGGGTTCGCGACTTTGCCGAGGCACATGGCGCGGCCTTTGCCGATTTCCCTGACGACGGCGCGTTTGCCAACCTGAACACGCCTCAGGACCTGACCCGCGCCGCAGCCTTGATCGCGGGGCAATGATGCAGGTTTACGGAGTCATCGGTTGGAAGAACGCCGGCAAGACCAGCCTGATGGAACGTCTGGTGGCCGAGATCACGGCCCGCGGCTTTTCGGTGTCGACCATCAAGCATGTGCATCACGATGTCGATCTTGATCAGCCGGGCCGCGACACCTGGCGACACCGTGCGGCGGGCGCTGTCGAGGTGGTGCTGGCCTCGCGCCACCGCTTTGCCCTGATGGCCGAACATCGCGGAACCGAGCCGGAGTTGGCGACGATCCTCGCACGTCTGGCCCCGGTCGATCTGGTTCTGGTCGAAGGCTACAAGCGCGACCCCCACCGCAAGATCGAGGTTTATCGCCGCGAGCCCGGCCAGCCGCTGATCCAGCCCGACGACCCCCTGGTGCGGGCTGTGGCCAGCGACTTGCCCCTGACCCTGCCGGTGCCGGTGCTGGACCTGAACGATACCGCACAGGTCGCGGATTTCATCTTGCGGGAAACGGGTCTTGGGCCCGCCCATGCGCAGGGCGGCCACCGCTTTGACCGGGTGGTCGTTGTCGACTGGTCGGCCTCCAACCGACCGACGAGTGCCAGCAGAAAGGCCGACTCGATCTGGATCGGCAGCATTGCCGAGGGGGGATCGGACGAGCATCACTTCCGCACCCGCACTGCCGCCGAGGCGCATCTGACGGCTCTGATCCATTCGGCCACGGCTGCGGGCGACCGTCTGCTGATCGGCTTTGACTTCGCCTTTGGCTATCCGGCCGGGTTCGCGCAGCGACTGACCGGCAACGCCGATGTCCGGGCGGTCTGGGCATGGCTTGCCCATGCCATCACCGACGCGCCCGACAACCGCAACAACCGGTTCGAGGTCGCCAACACCATCAACGCCGGGCTGGGTCAGGGGGGGCCGTTCTGGTCGCACCCGGTCACCCACAGCTATGCCCATCTTGGGCCGACCAAACTGGGCATCGACCATGCCACCCTCGGCTTTGCCGAGCGCCGCGAGGTCGAACTCCGGCTGCCGTCCGCGAAAACGGTCTGGATGCTGAACAATCCGGGGGCGGTGGCATCGCAAAGCCTGTTGGGGCTGCCGATGATCCATCGGCTGTCGCAATTGCCCGGCGTGGCGGTCTGGCCGTTCGACCCGCCCGTGGCGCAGGTCGTGCTGGCCGAGGTCTATCCGTCGATTCTGACAGCCGAGGTCGATGCTTTGGTGCAAAGCAACGGGCTCGACAAGGACTGCGCTCAGGTCAGGCTGCTGGCGCAGGCGCTGTTCACCCTGTCGACCAGCGGAAAACTGGGGGCGCTGCTGGATGTAGGCGGGCATCCGGCAGCATCGGAAGAAGGCTGGATACTGGGCGCCGGCCACGCGCCGATGCTGAAGGCGGCGCTCAGGTGACGGCCCGGTTCAGCCTTGGCCTGCCCGAAGATCAACGCGGCGCGGCGGCGCGGTTGTATTGGCAGGCGTTCGGCGGAAAGCTGGGTCCGGTGATGGGCCCTGACCCCCGGGCGCTGGTGTTTCTTGAACGGGTCATGCGGGCCGACCATGTGATCGTGGCGCTGGACGGTGCGGGGCGGCTTCTGGGCATGGCGGGGTTCAAGACGCCGAAAGGCAGCTTTGCCGGCGGCGGGATGGCCGATCTGCAGGCGGTCTACGGGCAGGTCGGGGCGATCTGGCGCGGTGCGCTGTTGCAGCTTCTGTCGCGCGAGATCGACAACGACAGGTTCCTGCTTGATGGCATCTGCGTGATGGAACACGCGCGCAGCCAGGGCTTGGGCGCGGCGTTGCTGCATGAAATCTGCGGTCTGGCCCGGTCGCGCGGCTATGCGTCGGTGCGGCTGGACGTTGTCGACATCAATCAGCGGGCAAGGGCGCTGTATGAGAGGGAAGGCTTTCGCGCGATCAGGACCGAAGGCCTGGGGCCGCTGCGGTTTGTGTTCGGCTTTGCCGCGACGACCACCATGGTCAAGACGCTGGATTAGTCGAACGTCCCCGTCACCCGGCCGAACAGCATGAAGGCGCGGGCGGTGCGGGTTTCGGTCAGCTCTGCCAGTTCGGCGTCGCTGGCGTTCGGCTCGAAAATCGCAAAAGTCCGGTCGAAGGTGCGCAGGAAATGGTGGGCGGCATCGCGGAACACCGCATCCTCGCGCATCCGCCCCGCTGTCAGCGCCAGCGATGACCGGTCGCGCACGCCGCCCAAGGCCGCAATGGCCCGGCCCCGCTCGCCCCCGGCGAATTTGCGCCACAACTCGGGGCGGGCACGGTCGGGGCGAAGGTCATCCATGTAGATGCCCTCGGACGACAGCAGCGTCAGCACGTCCTGCGCGGCGCGGATCAGCTTGGCCACCGTGCGGTCTTCCAGCGCCAGCCGCAGCGCGCGAAAGCCTTCACGGTCATCCGGGCTTTCGGGAAACTGCAGCGCGCGGATGAAATCTGCCACCGACAGCGGCGGGCGCAGGTCGTCGGCGGGGGTGCCAAGCGCCAGCGTGGGCTGCTCTGCCTCGGGTTGCGCGCGGGGGGCGGCAAGGGCCGCCTTCCGGTCGGCCGACGGCACGGTCAGCGCGGCATCGCGGCGAGAGGTAAAGGTGGCAAGGGCAGTTTCAGTCTGCTTTGCCGTCGCTGCGATTTCGTCGATCTTCTTTTCCATCGACGGGCGCAGGGCCGCTGCGGCCTGCGCCTGCTGGCTGGACAGGAACGAATTGCGCAGGGCGTTGACGGTTGCCTGCAGCCGCGCCGCTTCGGACCGCAGCGCGCGGACCGACCGCAGCGTGGTCACCACGCCCCAGATCAGCGCCAGCGGCAGGAACACCACCAGCAGCGTCAGGACCAGCCCGAGCGAGCCGCTGTCGTCGGGAGAGACCACCAGATAGGCCGCGACCGCCCCCACCCAGACCACGCTCAGCCCCGCCGCCACGATCTCGGTGCCGGTCACCCCCGGGCCGCCGTCATCGCGGGCATACAGCACCGGGTCCAGGGGTTTGTCAGTCGTCTCGGGCATCGGCCTTTTCCGCTGGACTACGCAATCAAACGAAGCGGACGCTCAGCACCTCGTAGCTGCGCTGCCCGCCCGGTGTCTTGACCTCGACCGAGTCACCCTTGTCCTTGCCGATCAGCGCCCGCGCCAAGGGCGAGCGGATGTTCAGCAGGCCATTCTCGATATCGGCCTCGGCCTCTCCGACTATCTGATAGGTCTTTTCCTCGCCCGAGTCTTCATCCGCCAGCGTCACCGTCGCGCCGAATTTGACCGAGCCCGAAAGTTTCGTCGGATCAATGACCTCGGCCAGCGACAGCATTGCCTCCAGTTCCTTGATGCGACCCTCGATGAAGCTCTGTTTTTCGCGGGCGGCATGATACTCGGCGTTTTCCGACAGATCGCCATGTTCGCGCGCCTCGGCAATCGCCCGGATCACCGCGGGGCGCTCGACCGATTTCAACAGCTTCAGCTCTTCATCAAGTGCGGTAAACCCACCGCGCGTCATCGGGAACTTTTCCATCAGCCATCTCACCAAATGACAAGGCCACGGCCCGGTTTGGACCATGACCTTGCGCCACAGATGCCAAGCACCTGAACCGAGGGGACTGCGGATTGCAAGAGGCGATGGCGGGTTTCTGCGACCGTCTGTCGCGTTAGGGACAGATAGTTGCCGACCCATCGCCAGCCTGCGACGTGATGTTGCGTCACAGTTGACCTTGCCGGCCCCATCGGGCACATCCCTGCCATGCCGATCTGATCCGGAGACAGCAATGACCCCCGCCACGACCCTCGCGCGCGAGCATATGGACTATGATGTGGTCATCGTCGGTGCGGGCCCTGCCGGTTTGTCGGCGGCAATCCGGCTGAAGCAGATGGATGCCAACCTGTCGGTCGTGGTGCTGGAAAAGGGATCGGAAGTCGGCGCGCATATTCTGTCGGGCGCGGTGCTGGACCCTGTTGGCCTGGACAATCTGCTGCCCGACTGGAAAGAGCGTGGCGCGCCGATCAGCGTGCCGGTGGTCAAGGACAATTTCTATATCCTGGGCCCCGCCGGCCAGATCCGCATTCCGAACTGGCCGATGCCGCCGCTGATGTCGAATCACGGCAACTACATCGTCTCGATGGCCAATGTCTGCCGTTGGATGGCGGGTCAGGCCGAAGCGTTGGGCGTCGAGATCTTTCCCGGCATGTCATGCTCGGAACTGGTGTACGGCGACCGCGATCAGGTGATCGGCGTCGTGGCGGGCGAGTTCGGCCGCCAGTCCGACGGCACCCCCGGCCCGTCCTACGAGCCGGGAATGGAGTTGCGCGGCAAATACGTGTTCCTGTCCGAAGGCGTGCGCGGGTCGCTGGCCAAGGAGGTGATGGCGAAATACAACCTGCAGGCCGGCCGCGACCCGCAGAAATTCGGTTTGGGGATGAAGGAAATCTGGCAGATCGACCCGGAAAAGCATCGCCCGGGCACGGTGACGCACACCATGGGCTGGCCTCTGGGGTCGAACGCCGGTGGCGGCAGCTTTATCTATCACCTTGATAACAATCAGGTCTATGTCGGCTTTGTGGTTCATCTGAACTATCAGAACCCACATCTGTATCCCTACATGGAATTCCAGCGGTTCAAGCATCACCCGATGGTGGCCGATCTTCTGAAGGGCGGCAAACGCGTGGCCTACGGCGCGCGGGCCATTTCCGAGGGTGGCTGGCAGTCGATCCCCAAGATGGTGGCGCCGGGGGTGGCGTTGCTGGGGTGCACGGCGGGGCTGGTCAACGTGCCGCGCATCAAGGGCAACCACAACGCGATGCTGTCGGGGATCGACGCGGCCGAAGCGGCCTTTGTCGCGATCGCGGCCGGGCGTCAGGGCGACGAGTTGACCGAATACGAAACGCTGGTGCGGGGCGGGCCGATTGCGGCGGACCTCAAACGCGTGCGCAACGTCAAACCGCTGTGGTCGAACTATGGGCTTGCCGCCTCGATGATTGGCGGGGGGTTCGACATGTGGACCACCTCGGTTCTGGGGCTGTCGGTGTTTGGCACCCTGAAACATGGCAAGACCGACGCGGCGGCCACCGGCCTTGCCAAGAACCACAAGCCCATCGACTATCCCAAACCCGACGGCGTGCTGTCGTTCGACCGGCTGACCAACCTTGCGTTCTCGGCGACCAACCATCAGGAAGGCCAGCCCTCGCACCTGGTGTTGCGCAATGCCAGCATCCCGATTGCCGTCAACCTGCCGGAACACGCGGAACCTGCCCAACGGTATTGCCCTGCCGGGGTGTTTGAGGTGGTGGCCGATCCGGGCAAGGATGCACGGTTCGTGATCAACTACCAGAACTGCGTGCACTGCAAGACCTGTGACATCAAGGACCCGTCGCAGAACATCGTCTGGAAGACGCCGCAGGGCGGCGACGGGCCGAACTATCCGAATATGTGACGCATCACGCTGATTTGCGCGGGATCTGCCCGATTGGCCCTGCCCCGCATTGCCCTTGGGGCGGCGGCACTCTAGCCTTGCGGGACCCGAACCGGAGATCGCCCATGCCCCGCATCCGCCCGCTGATCCTTGCCCTTGCGACGCTGCTTGCAGCCCCGCCCCTGCAGGCCCAGAACAGCAATGCCGGGGCCTATCTGGCGGCGCAGGTCGCCAGCGCAGAGAATGACTATCGCGCTGCCGCCGCCTGGTATGCGCGCGCCATGCTGTCTGACCCGACGAACCCCGCACTGCTGGAAGGTGCGGTGATCTCGAACATCGCCATCGGCGAGATGGAGATTGCGGCCGGCTTCGGGAAACGCCTGCTGGAGGCCAAGACCCCGACGCAAACCACCAGCATCGCCGTCGTGGCGCAAATGGCAAAGACCGGGGATTTCGCCGGTATCCTTGCCGATGACACGTCGCTGGAAAGCGTCGGTGCGCTGTTGAACGGGCTGGTGCGGGCGTGGGCCGAACTCGGGTCCGGCCGGATGTCAGAGGCGTTGCAGGCCTTTGACACCATCGCGGCGACACAGGGGCTGGAGGCGTTTGGCCTTTATCACAAGGCGTTGGCGCTGGCCTCGGTCGGCGATTTCGAAGGTGCCGACGACATTCTGTCGGGCCGCGCAGCCGGGCCGATTGCGGTGATGCGGCGCGGCGTGGTGGCGCATGTGCAGATCCTCAGCCAACTGGAACGCAATGCCGATGCGCTGGCCCTGCTTGACCGCAGTTTTCCGCCGCGTCAGGACCCGGGAGTCGATGCGCTGCGGGCCCGGCTGACCGCGGGTGACACCATTGCCTTCGACGTGACGCGCAATGCCGTCGACGGCATCGGCGAAGTGTTCTTCACGCTGGCCACCGCGCTGAACGGCGAGGCGGCCGACAGCTATACGCTGATGTATTCGCGCACGGCCGTCTCCTTGCGCCCCGACCATTCCGACGCCATCCTGCTGACGGCGGGGCTCTTGGAATTGCAGGACCAGTTCGATCTGGCAACCGCCGTCTATGCCCAGATTCCGCCGACCGACCCGGCCTATTACGTGGCCGAGATCGGCCGTGCCGATGCGACCTACGCGGCCGGCCGCAACGAAGCGTCGATCGAAATCCTGCAGGCCCTGACCCGCAGCCATTCCGATATCCTTGCCGTCCATGTGGCCTTGGGTGACGGCTTGCGGCGCGAGAAACGGTTCGTCGATGCCATCGCCTCCTACAACACGGCCATCGCGATGGTGGGCGTGCCAGAGCCGCAGCATTGGCCGATGTTCTTCAGCCGGGGCATCTGCCACGAACAGCAGAAAGACTTTGCCGCCGCCGATGCCGATTTCCGCAAATCGCTGGAATTGAACCCGGATCAGCCGCAGGTGCTTAATTACCTCGGGTATTCGATGGTCGATCGCGGGGTCAATCTGGACGAGGCGTTGGGCTTGATCGAACGCGCCGTCGCGGCGCAGCCGGATCAGGGCTATATCCTTGACAGCCTCGCCTGGGCGCTGTTCCGGCTGAACCGGGTGGAAGAGGCGTTGATCCCGATGGAGCAGGCCTCCCTGCTGGAACCGGTCGATCCCGTGGTGACCGACCATCTGGGCGATGTCTATTGGGCCAACGGCCGTGTGCTGGAGGCGCAGTTCCAGTGGCGTCGCGCGCTGTCGTTCGACCCCCTTGAAACCGATGCCACCCGCATTCGCCGCAAGCTTGACATCGGCCTGGACGCCGTTCTGGCCGAGGAAGGCGCCGCACCGCTGAAGGCCGTCAATGAAGCCGCCGCTGCTGACTGAACTTGCTCCGGCCAAGGTCAACCTGACGCTGTGCCTGACGGGACTGCGGGCCGATGGCCTTCATCTGCTGGACAGTCTGGTGGTGTTCGCCGATGTGGGCGATCTGGTGACGGTTGCGCCGGCACAGGGCTTGTCGCTGACGGTGAGCGGCCCGCGTGCCGCCGGGGTGCCGGTTGACGGCAGCAATCTGGTCCTGCGCGCGGCAGAGCATCTGCGCCGGTTGCGGAATGTCACTGCGGGGGCCGCGATCACGCTGGACAAACATCTGCCCCACGGCGGCGGCGTGGGCGGCGGCTCGTCGGATGCCGCCGCTGCCCTGCGCTTGCTGGCGCGACTGTGGACCGTGGAGCCGCTGACAGGGGACGAGGCTTTGGCCCTGGGTGCCGACCTGCCGGTGTGCCTTGCCGCCCCCGCCCCCCGGGTGATGTCGGGCATCGGCGAGGTGCTGCGGCCGGCCCCCGACCTGCCTGCGGGCTGGTTTGTTCTGGTCAACCCCGGGGTCACGGTGGCGACCCGCGCGGTCTTTGCCGCCCATGATCTGGACCACGGGTTTGACCCCGCAGGCCTGCAGGGCTGCGACGAGTCCCTTACGCCCGACACGTTCGCAGGCTGGCTGGAACATCAGCGCAACGATCTGACCAAAGTCGTCTGCACGCCCCGGTTCGCCCTGTCGGTAGGAGACATCATCGCGCAGCTTCGCGCGTCGACCGGCTGCAAGGCCGCCAACATGTCGGGATCGGGCAGCACCTGCTGGGGCTGGTTCTCCAACATTGGCGATGCCCGCGTCGCCGCCCTGCGGATCGGCACCGCAGCACCCGACTGGTGGATCGCTGTCGCCCGCGTGCTGCGCCCCGGCGATCAGTTGAGCCGCGACACCACGTAGTCGGCCAGATCATCGAGCATGTCGCGCAGCGGGACGTCGGGCAGCTCCGTCAGCGCCGCCCTGGCCTTTGTCGCCCAGCCTCGCGCCTCGGCGGCCGCCGCCTGCATCGCGCCATGCCGGTCCATCAACACCATCGCCTGTTCCAGATCGCCGTCGCGCTGATCGCCCTTTTCGATCACCCGCTGCCAGAAGGCGCGCTCTTCGCCTGACGCCGCCGTCACCGCCTTGATCACCGGCAGCGTCACCTTGCGCTCGCGGAAATCGTCGCCGGTGTTCTTGCCGATCGCAGTCGCCGATCCGCCGTAGTCGAGCAGGTCATCGGCGATCTGGAACGCCACGCCAAGCGCATCGCCATAGGTGAACAGCGCCGCGATCCGCGCCTCGGGCGCGCCCGCAACGACCCCGCCCACCTGCGTTGCCGCCGAAAACAGCGCCGCCGTCTTGCCTCGCACAACCTGCAGATAAACGGCCTCGTCGGTTGCCAGATCCTGCGCCGCCGTCAGTTGCAGCACTTCGCCCTCGGCAATGGTCGCCGACGCGTTTGCCAGGATATCAAGCACCCGCAACGACCCCACCTCGGTCATCAACTGAAAGCTGCGGGCGAACAGGTAGTCGCCGACCAGCACGGATGATTTGTTGTCCCACAGAAGGTTGGCTGTCGGCCGCCCGCGCCGCCGTGCGGATTCGTCGACGACATCATCATGCAGCAGCGTGGCGGTGTGAATGAACTCCACGGTGGCGGCCAGATGGATGTGGAACGGCCCGGCATAGCCGCACAGCCGGGCGGCCGCCAGCGTCAGCATCGGCCGCAGCCTTTTGCCTCCCGCCTCGACAAGATGCGCCGTCACTTGCGGAATTCGCGGGGCGTGGCGCGAGGCCATCCGCTCGCGGATCAGCAGGTTGACAGCCTCCATATCGGCGCCAAGCGCTGCGGCCAGCCTGTCGTGCGGTTTCTGCGTCGCCTCGTCCAAACCCGTCACCGTTCCCGCCCAAAGCCGTCTCGACATGCGGCCTTGCGGCCCCTACATGTTGGATATGAAAGAACTTCTGCGCACCACCGATCCTACCGTGATCGCCTTTGCCCAGGCCCTGCTCTCAGGCGAGGGTATACCGACGTTTGATCTGGACGTCCACATGAGCGTCCTAGACGGGTCACTGGGCATATTGCCGCGCCGTCTGATGGTGCAGGACGACGACCACCGCGCCGCCGAACGGGTGCTGCGCGATTTCGACATTCCCACCGGGCGGTGACGGGGGCCGGACTGTTCGCAGACAGCGACTTGACCGACGATGCGTTTCTGATGGGGCGGCTGCATCTGTGGCAGCCGATCCGGGGCTACCGCGCCGCGTCCGACCCGGTTTTGCTGGCGGCGGCCTGCCCCGCACGTTCCGGGCAATCGGTGCTGGACCTTGGCTGCGGAGCCGGGACGGCGGCGCTTTGCCTTGGCGTGCGGGTGTCGGGTCTGACCTTGCATGGGCTGGAACTGCAACCCGACTATGCCGACCTTGCGCGGCGCAACGCGGCCCGCAACGGCCTTGCGATGATCGTGCACGACGGTGACCTGGCGGCGATGCCGGCTGCGTTGAAGACCGGCTTTGACCATGTCATCGCCAACCCGCCCTACTATTTGCGCACAGGCTTTCCCTCGCCCGTCGCGGGCCGCGATACCGCGCTGCGGGCAGAGACGCCGCTTGCCGTCTGGGTGGATGCAGCGGCGCGCCGGCTGACGCCGGGCGGCTGGCTGACGATGATCTTTGGCACCGACGGCCTGCCAGAGGTGCTGGCCGCCCTGCCGCCGCGTCTGGGGTCGGCGGCGGTGCTGCCGCTGTGCCCGCGCGCAGGCAAGCCGGCCCTGCGCTGCCTGCTGCGGGCGCGCAAGGGCGGGCGCGGCGCCTTTCGCCTGCTGCCGCCGCTGGTGCTGCACGACGGCGCCGCCCATGCCGGCGACCGCGACAGCCATTCGCCGCACGCGCAGGCAATTCTGCGGAATGCCGCCGATCTTTCGGGCTGGTTTGGCTGAATTTGACCTATCCTGCGTCCCCGGGTTGTGAAGTTTTGATGACACGACTCGATGAATGTGTTCGACTGATCCCATCGGCAACAATCATGAGGAGGAACGACATGACCATCGCTTCGCATCTGACCGAGCTGCGCAAAAAGCACGAAAGCCTTTCGACCATGGTCGAGCGGGCACAGCGCAGCCCCGGGACGGATGACCTTCAGATCGCCGCCATGAAAAAACAGAAGCTCAAGATCAAGGAAGAGATCGCGCGCCTGTCTCAGGCCTGACGGATCCGGCGCGGGCGGCCAGCGCCGCCCCGCCGGTGATCAGAACGGTGGCCACCAGCAGCGTGGCCGAGACATCGGCCCGGCCGGTCAGCACAAGGCAGCCCGTCGACAAGACCGGCGCGGCATACGAGGCGACACCCAGCAGCTGAATATCGCCCTTCTTCATGCCGATATCCCAGACGAAAAACGCCAGCCCCACCGGCCCGAGACCAAGCGCCACAACGCTGAGCCAGCCGTGGCCCTGCGGCCACATCGTTTGCTCGAACGCCAGATGAAACGGCACTGACAGCAGGGCGGTGGCCAGGCAATAGACCACGACCGCCGCCGTCGGCACCTGCTCCAGGAACCGCGAGGCGACGGAATACCCGGCCCAGGTCAGCGCGCACAGAAACGCCAGCCACAGACCCGGCAAGGCGGCGGCCTCTGCCGCAAAGCCGCCCCGCAGCACGATCAACGCCGCCCCGGCAAAGCCCAGACCCGCCCCGATCAGGTGCAGCGGCCTTAGCCGCTCACCCGGCAGCAGGCCCGACAGCAGCACGATGAACAGCGGCCACAGATAGGCGATCAGGCTCGCCTCGGCCGCCGATCCTGCCGCCTCGGACCAACGCAGCGCGGTGAAATACAGCGCGTGATAGCCGAACAACCCTGCCGTGCCAAAGGCATAGACGCCCACCGGGACACGTCGCAGCGCATCAAACCCGCCCGTAAGGACCAGCCAGAGCAGACCCGCCCCACCGCCGATGCCAAAGCACAGCGCGTTCAGCAGAAACGGCGGCACCGGCGCGGTGCCAAGCGTCAGCAGCGCCAGCACCGACCACATCAGCACGGCGGTAAACCCGATCGCCGTCGCCCGCCCGCGAGTCATCCCCGCCCCTTGGCGTTTGCCATATAGTCGATAACCGCCTGGATCCGCGGGGCAAAATCGGGGTTCAACAGGCCGCGGTCTGCGCTGCGCTGATACACATAGTGAAACGGGTTCACGTTGATTTCATTGATAATCAGCCCATCGTGCCCGAACGCGATGTCGAAGGCCAGCAGCCCGTGCGACGGAAACAGCCGATGCGCCTCGCAGCACAGCGCCACAGCCTCTGGAACCTCGGGGATCGTCACTCCGGCCAGGGGCAGGCCTGTCGCAGGCGATGTGTCGGCCGGTTGATCGTTCATCCGGCTTGATGCCTGCGCGCGCAGCAGCGTCCCGGTCTTGGGGTCGATCTGTGCTGTCAGGTTCATGCGGCCGGGTGTGCCGCCATCCATCATCGCGCCTTTGGCCGGCATCTTGACGATGGTATACAGCCCCTCTGGCGCACCGCTGCCCCACAGCGTGACCACGCGCAGCGACCCGACCGCAGGGCCAACCAGCGCCTCAAAGTCGGAACGCTGACGGATCAGCGGCTGAAACAAGTAGCCTTGCGGGAAGTATTGCACGATTTGCGCGCCGACCTCTTGCAAAGTGGCGATGCTGCCATCGCCCAGTTGCACGCCGGTCCCGTCCGGCGTCAGCGCGATGAAACTGGCACCCCCGATCGCCAGCGATCCGTCCACCGGCTTGCCGAAACAGGGCAGGGCCCCGTCCGACGCCAGAAACCCCGCAATCGCCGCCGCACTGTCCAGCGCGGTCAGGCCCGGTGCACCCCCGCGTGTCGTGTAGAAGGCCAGCGGCCGCAGCGCCGGAAACCCGGCCGCCTGCAGGGTCAGGCCGGTCAGCAGCTTGTTGGCGAACAGCCTGTGCAGGCCGGTTTTGCGCGGCGACAGCCGCTCATTCAGCCGCGCGCCGGTCACGTTGCTGACATGCGCCTGCTTCTGGTCGGGTGTCAG
>Ga0105047_10012896_pt1 | contig 13411 bp, 11 predicted proteins | sample MAT04_FD_78384 | JGI IMG/M metagenome (GOLD analysis project Ga0105047, IMG submission 78384) | Freshwater microbial communities from Lake Fryxell liftoff mats and glacier meltwater in Antarctica - MAT-04 (megahit assembly) | ecosystem: Environmental > Aquatic > Freshwater > Ice > Liftoff...
TCCGGCGCGCCGAGGGCGTCCAGCCCCTTCAGGATCGTGCTGGTCTCGATGTTCGCCGCGACCTGCAGCGCATCCGCCAACCGCATCTTGAGGAACGCCCCGACCGTCCGGCTCGGCGTCCAGACCACCACCGGCTCGAGCGGTCCCTGGGCGCGGCGAGCCCGGTCCACGCGCTCGGCGAGGATGGCCGCGGCGTCTTCCAGCCGCGGGAACCGATCCACCTCCAACCCCATTGGGGCCGGAGGCTCGCTCGAAAAGCGGCCCGAAGCGATCGAAGTCCACGCAACGTTTACCTACATCTACCGACAACGACTCGTGACCACCAAAGTACGCACGGGCGACCTCAATGCCACCGTCGATCTGCTCCTCGCGCGGGAGGCCAAGCTCGCCAGCGGCGAGAACGGTCTCCTCTCGAAGGCCGAGCAGGCCGCGGCGCCCGGGCACATCGCGCAGGCCGCCGCGGACATCCGCGTCCCCGGTCAGTCCGTGAAGAGCGACGCCCTCAGCAAGCACCTCTCCGACCAGGCTCGCACGCTGACCGCGTCGGTGAACCAGTCGAGCGGCGTGGGCCGCGCGTACTTCTCGAAGAGCGAAGCGAAGGCCGCCGCAAAGGCCGACCCGATCCTGGGCGCGCGCATCGAGAAGGCCCACGCGATCGCCAGCGGCAGCATCGTCGACGTCGACGGCATCGCCGAGGCGCGCGTGCGAGCCTCGATGTCGGACGGCATCTATATCCAGTTCAATAGCGAGAGCGTCGCCGAGAACTATCGCGACCCGCACAACCGCCATTTCAGCTGGCTGGTGAAGACCGGCGAAAACAGCTTCGTTTCGGGGCGCAACGATCTGTGGTCGCAGCGCTTCGACATCGACCCGAAGAGCGGCGAAGTCACCATCACCGGCGAGCACTGAGTTGCTTCGCGCCCTCCTCCTCTTGGCGACGCTGGTCGCGTGCAGCAGCGAGCCGCCGCGTGATCTCCTCGCCGAGCTCGGCGCGCCCGGCCCTTACGCGGTCGGCTACCGCTCGATGCCGGTGACCTACGCCGAGCCGATCACCGGCGCGATGCGCACCACCGAGGTGCTGGCCTGGTACCCCGCCGAGAAGACCACCGGCGACCATCCGCTCTATCTGTTGCGCGTGTCCGACGTCGCCGTCACCGACGCGCCGGCGCTCGATCTCGGCGTGCTCCCGGTGGTCGTCTTCTCGCACGGCCACCAGGCCTATGCCTCGGTGATGAGCTACTTCATGGAGCACCTCGCGTCGCACGGCTTCCTGGTGCTCGCGCCGCAGCACACCGGCAACGGCTTCGCCGACGGCGACAACCGGCAGACCGATATCTACTATCTGCGCGCCCACGACGTCCGCGCCGCGCTCGATCGTATGGGCAGCGGCGGACCGGCGCTGATCATGGGTCACAGCTTCGGCGGCTACACCGCGCTCGCGCTCGCTGGCGCGACCTACGACGTCAACACGCTCGGGCCCGCTTGCACCTCTAGCACCGGGCCCGGCGGTTACTGCTCGACCCTCACGTCGGCGAAGGAGGCGCTGTTCCGCGCCGGCCTCCGCGATCCGCGCTTCACCGGAGTGTTCGCGCTCGATCCCGGCGACTTCAACCTGTTCGGCGCGAGCGGCGTCGGGGCGGTCCAGCTGCCCACGCTGCACATGGTGGCGGAGAAGAGCGACGATCCGTTCTGGCCGGCGATGCGCGCCCCCGATCGCGCGCACGTCATCCTGAAGGGCGGCGACCACAACGACTTCACCGACAGCTGCGGCGCGGGCGTCGACCTGCGCTGCAGCACGCTCGAGCCGGCGCGCGTGCGACCGATCGTGAACATCTACGGCCTGGCGTTCGCGCAGAAGGTGCTGCTGGACGACGAGAGCGTCGCGCCGATCCTCGACGGAACGCTGGTAGTCTCGCCGCTCGCCGAGTTTAAGCGACCTTAAGGCGCGCGTCTCGATCGACCGCGGCTATGAGGCTGGCATGCGAAACGCCCTCTTCCTTCTCCTCCTCTTCCTTGCGTGCGGCACCGACCCCGCGCCGGCCGGTGGCTACAACGACGCTGCGGTTCGCCTCGCGGATGCAGCGGCGGTCGTGCCACTCATGGACGGTGGCCTGCCCGCACTCTGCAACGACTACTGTCAGGAGGAAGAGTTTCACTGCGATGGCGTGAACTCATTTTTCCCGGATCGCGCGAGCTGCGAGGCGTACTGCGGAACCCTGGCGATCGGGATGCCCGGAGATCAGACCGGGGACACCTTGAATTGCAGGGCGCACTGGGTCGATCAACCCTCGGCCGCGGAGCCCGCGACCAACTGTCCCAAAGCTGCGCCGAACAGCCCGGTTTGTGACTGAGGGGGAGATGTAATAGCGTCGGCCGCCGCGCATGTCCGATCCGACGTCATTCCCCAAGTCCGACATCAAGGTGCTGCTGCTGGAGAACATTCACCCGAGCGCGCACCAGATCTTCGAGGCCGACGGGTTCGACATCGAGCTCGTGCCGCGCGCGCTGAGCGAGGACGATCTGTGCGCCAAGCTCGCGCAGGGCGTCCACCTGCTGGGTGTGCGCAGCAAGACGCGCGTCTCGAAGAAGGCGCTCGAGGCGGGGAAGCGCCTGCTGGCGGTCGGCGCGTTCTGCATCGGCACGAACCACATCGACGATCGCGCCGCCAATCACCTCGGCATCCCGCTCTTCAACGCGCCGTTCAGCAACACCCGCAGCGTGGCGGAGCTGGTGATCGGCGAGATCATCATGCTCGCGCGCCAGCTCGGCGATCGCGTGCGCGAGGTGCACGCCGGCACGTGGAAGAAGGTCGCCACCGGCGCGTTCGAGGTGCGCGGCAAGACGGTCGGCATCGTCGGCTACGGCCACATCGGATCGCAGGTCGGCGTGCTCGCCGAGGCGATCGGCATGCGCGTGGTCTTCTACGACATCCGCGCGAAGCTCCCGCTCGGCAACGCGCGCTCGCTCGACTCACTCGAGTCGGTGCTGGCGGCGAGCGACTTCGTCACGCTGCACGTCCCGGAGACGACCGAGACGCGCGGGATGATCGGCGCGGATCAGATCGCGCTGATGCGACCGGGTGCGTACCTCATGAACCTCAGCCGCGGCACGGTGGTCGATCTCGACGCGCTCGCCCACGCGATCAAGGACAAACGCCTCGGCGGCGCCGCGATCGACGTGTATCCCGAGGAGCCCGAAGGCAACTCCGACGGCTTCGCCTCACCGATGCGCGGCGTCACCAACACCATCCTCACCCCGCACATCGGCGGCTCCACCGAGGAGGCCCAGGAGGCGATCGGCCGCGAGGTCGCCTCCGTCCTGACGCGCTTCGTGAACACCGGAGCGACCACCGGCGCGGTGAGCTTCCCGCAGGTCGATCTCCCGGCGTCGCGCGACACGCACCGGGTGCTCAACACCCACAAGAACGTGCCGGGCGTGCTCAGCAACATCCACCGCATCGTCTCCGAGCACAACGCGAACGTCCTCGGGCAGGTGCTCGCGACGGATCCTGCGATCGGGTACCTCGTCATGGATCTCGACAAGGAAGTCGCGAACGACGTCCGTCACGCGATCGCGGCGCTGGATACGTCGATCAAGACGCGAATCCTCTACTAGGGCGACGTTTTTTGGGACCGCTAAGGAACCCAGGAATTCTGGACGAAAGTGGGGGCGCGCGTCGGGCACACGATCTTCTTTTTCGGATCGACTCACGCGCCCGTGCAGCTCGATCCGAAAGAAAAAAGAAGAGTAGTGCCTGCGCAACACTCGCACTTCGTGACGATCTTTTCCTGGGTTTCCTGGGTCCCTCAGCGGTCAAGAAGCCTACCTACGGATCGAGAATCTTCCCCGGATTGAGCACGCCCCCCGGATCCAGCCCAAGCTTCACCGCCCGCATCACCGCGATCTCCTCCGGGCTGCGCGAGTAGCCCAGAAACGGCTTCTTCAATATTCCGATCCCGTGCTCCGCCGAGATACTCCCTCGATACTTCGCCACCAGCGTGAACAATTCACGATCCACTTCTTTCACCCGCGCGAAGAAGGGCTCCCGCTCGAGCGCCTCCGGCTTCATCACGTTGATGTGCAGGTTCCCGTCGCCGACGTGCCCGAAGAGGCAGATCTCCCAGTCCGGATAGCGCGCCAGGAAGAGCTGCTCCAGCTCCGCGCAGAAGCCGTCGAGCGCCGCGATCGGGAGCGCGACGTCGTTCTTGTGCGGGAGACCCGTCGCGCTGAGGCTCTCGCTGATGCCTTCGCGCAGCGACCACAGCTCGCGGGCTTGGGCCGGAGAGGTGGCGACCGTGCCGTCGAGGACCAGCGAAGCTTCGAACAGGCTCGCCAGCCACGCGTCGAGATCGCCCGCCGCCTCCACCTCCGCCAGCACGTAGTAGGGCGCCGACTCCGCCAGCGGCACGCGCAGCTTTCGGTGCGAAAAGAGGCGGTCCATGCAGCGCTGCGAGAACATCTCGTACGCCATCAGCGTGAACGGCCCGCGGCGCGCTTCGGCGAAGAGGCGCAGGATGCCCGGCACGTCCGGCAGCGCGAACAACATCACCTGGGTCTGACCGGGCCGGCGCGCGAGCTTGAGCGTGGCTTCGGTGATCACGCCGAGCGTGCCCTCGCTGCCGATGAAGAGCTGGCGCAGATCGAGGCCGGTGTTGTTCTTCTCCAGCGCGCCGCCCAGCTCGAGGATCGCGCCCGACGCGAGCACCACCTCCAGGCCCAGCACCCACTGCCGCGTGAGCCCGTAGCGGATGACCTTCACGCCGCCCGCGTTGGTGGCGATGTTGCCGCCGATGGTGCTCGAGCCCTTCGAGGCGAAGTCGACCGGCCAGGTGAGATCAGCCTCCTCCGCGTGCGCGTGGACCGCCTCGGTGATCGCGCCGGCCTGCACCCGCACCGTCGCGCCGAGGCGATCGATCGGATCCATGCGGCGCATGCGCGACATCGACAGCACGACCTCGCCTTGCGCGGCCAGCGCGCCGCCCGCCAGTCCGGTGCGGCCCCCCGACGGCACCACCGCGATGCGTTCGGCCGAGCACACCGTGAGGAGGCGCGAGACCTCGGCGGTCGTGCGCGGGAACGCGATCACCGACGGGGCCGGCTCCACGACGCGCGTCCAGTCGCGGCCGTAGGTGGCCAGATCGGAGGGATCCTCGGAGAAGAAATCGGCCGGAAATCCGGGCGCGAGGAGCCTGGGATCGACGCTCATTCCGCTGTCGTTAGCGCGGGCGTGTCAGCCGGGCAACACCGTCGCGCGAGAGAAGAGGTGCTCGACCTGCACCTGGTAAAGCAGGTGGCGGCGGACGATGCCCCGCAGCTCGTGATCGCTGGCCAGCGTCGCCGCGACCTCGGCCACCGTCAGATCCATGCTCTTCGCGTAGGTGTCGACGAACGTTTCGAGCGCATCGTCGCCGAGCTTCACGTCGTCGCGCAGCGCGATGGCCCGCATCGCGGCGGCGAGGCGGTAGCGACGCTCCTGCTCGCTGCGCAGCTCGGGATCCGAGATCCAGCCGTCCATCGACTGCACCAGCTCGTCCGGCATCAGGCGCTCGGCGTTGCCCGGGGTGTCCTCGGCGGCACGCCACTGGGCGCGGATCTCCTCGTCGATCACCGCGGCCGGCACATCGACGATCGCGCGACGCGCCACCTCGGCGAGCACCTCGACCTTGCCGGCGTGCAGCGCCTCCTCGTCCTGCTCCTCGGTGAGCTCGTTGGCGAGATGCACGAAGACCTCCTCCAGCGTGTACCCGCGCTCCAGCGCGAGGATAAAGGCGTCGTTCTCCTCCGGCAGGACGATCGTCCGCGCCGCCTTCACCATCACCGCGAACACCGCCGTGATCCCGCGGTGACGCTCCACCGGATAGTCATCGGGAAAGACGATGGTCACCGACTTGCTCCCGCCGACCGGCGTGCCCGCCAGGCCGGCCACCATGCCCGGGAGATACGCGTCGTCCTCGCTCATCTCGTACCAGAGATCCTCGCGCATGCTGAACGGCAGGATCCGCCCGCGCACGTAGCCCACGCAGTCGATCAGCACCTCGTCGCCGAGCGCGACGGCCTCGACCTCGGCGCGAGGAACCTCGGTCGCGAGCTCGCGCTTCAGTGCAGCGAACCGCGCGAGCAGCGCCTTCTCCGTCACCGGCTCGGGCGCGGGCATCGTGACCTCCAGATTATCGAGCGAAGGCGCCTCGATCACCGGGACCGATCGCTCCAGCGGCGCGCCCCCCGGGGCCTGATCGATCATCTGGCGCAGCGCCGCGCGCATATCGGCCTGCAAGGCCGCGGACCCGGACATCGGCACCCTTCTACAACAGGTCGCCCGCGAATCCGATCCGCCCTTTCCAGTGTCCCCGTCGACCCTGTAGGGTGCCGCGCGTGAGCGAATCGATGGTCAAGCTGGCGTTGCCCAAGGGGCGCATGCAGGAGGGTGTCTTCGCGCTCCTGAGCGACGCCGGCCTCCCCGTGAAGGTGGGCAGCCGCGGCTATCGCCCAACCCTCCCCTTGCCCTGGATCGAGGCGAAGATCCTGAAGCCCCAGAGCATCGTCGAGATGCTCCACCTCGGCGCGCGCGATGTGGGTTTTGCGGGCGCCGACTGGGTGCGCGAGCTCGGCGCCGAGCTGGTCGAGCTGGTGGACACCGAGATGGATCCGGTGCGGGTGGTCGCGGCCGCGCCGAGCGCGCTGGTCGCCGCGTCGTGGCCGCCGAAGCGCCGCATCGTGGTGGCGAGCGAGTACGAGCAGATCACCCGTCGCTGGATCGCAAGAGAGATGCTCGACGCCACGTTTTTGCGCAGCTTCGGCGCAACCGAGGTCCTCCCCCCGGAAGACGCCGACTGCATCGTCGACAACGCCGCGACCGGATCGACGCTGAAGGCGAACGGCCTGGAGATCGTGGCCGACCTGATGACCTCGTCCACCCGCATGTACGCGCACCCCAAGGCGCTCGACGACGCCACCAAGCGCACCCGGATCGAGACGATCGTGCTGCTGGTGCGATCGGTGCTCGAGGCGCGAAAGCGCGTGATGCTCGAGGTCAACGTCTCGCGCGAGAAGCTCGAGTCGGTGGTCGCGGTGCTGCCCTGCATGCGCGAGCCCACCATCTCCACGCTGCACGGCGACGGCGGCTATGCGGTGAAAGCAGCGGTTCCCCGCGCGCTCCTGCCCACGCTCATCCCGGAGATCAAGGCGCGGGGCGGCACCGACATCGTCGTCGGCGCGCTCACGCAAATCGTACCATGACCACGCTCGTCGTCGAGACCGGCACTGCCAACCTCGCCTCGGTGATGGCGGCGCTGCACCGGGCCGGCGCCGAGCCGCGCCTCACCCGCGACGCGCGCGCGATCGCCTCCGCCGAGCGCGTGGTGCTGCCGGGCGTCGGCGCGTTCGGCGCGGCGATGGAGAGCCTGCGCGCTCACGATCTCGTCGACGTCTTGCGCGCCCGCGTGACGCAGGGCCAGCCCACGATGGCGATCTGCCTCGGCCTCCAGCTCTTCGCCGAGTCGAGCGCGGAGAGCCCCGGCGTGACCGGCCTCGGCCTCGTGAAGGCTCAGATCGCCCGCTTTTCCGGCGAAGATGGGGTCCGCGTCCCCGAGCTGGGATGGAACGCCGTCGAAGTCGAGAGCGGCGCCGGCGCGCTGTCCTCGGGCTTCGCGTACTACGCGCACTCGTACTTCCTGCCCGCCGCGCCCGAGGGCTGGCGCGCTGCGTGGAGCACGCACGGTGAGCGCTTCGTCGGGGCGATCGAGCGTGGGCGCGTCCTGGCCTGCCAGTTCCACCCCGAGCTCTCGGGCGCGTGGGGCGCATCGCTGATCGCGCGGTGGCTGAAGGGCGAGAGCGCTGATGCCACTGCGGGCGAAGCACGCAAACGCGCCGCTCCGCGCGTCATCCCCTGCCTCGACGTCAAGGACGGCCGCGTGGTGAAGGGCGTGCGATTCCAGGGCCTGCGCGACGCCGGCGATCCGGTCGCGCTCGCGCTCGCGTACGAGGCCCAGGGCGCCGACGAGCTCGTCTTGCTCGACGTCTCCGCCACGCCCGAGGGCCGCCAGGCCGCACACGTCACGGTGGCGGCCGTGCGGCGTGGGCTCTCGATCCCGCTCACCGTCGGTGGCGGCGTTCGCAGCGCAGAAGACGCGGGCCGTTTGCTCGACGCCGGGGCAGACAAGGTCGGCGTCAACACTGCGGCGGTCGATCGCCCCGCGCTGATCGACGAGATCGCCACGCGCTTCGGCCGCCAGTGCGCCGTCCTTGCGCTCGACGCGGCATCCACCGGCGCTCAGAGCTGGGAAGTGGTCACGCACTCCGGCAAGACGCGCACCGCCAAGGACGCGGTCGCGTGGGCGAAAGAAGCCGCCGAGCGCGGCGCCGGCGAGATCCTGCTGACCAGCTGGGATCGCGACGGCACCCGCGGCGGCTACGATCTGCCGCTGATCAGCGCCATCTCCCGCGCCGTATCGGTCCCGGTGATCGCGTCGGGCGGGGCCGCGCACGCCGAACATCTCGCCGACGCGCTCGACGCGGGGGCCGACGCGGTCCTCGCCGCATCCATCTTCCACGACGGAGAGACCACCGTTCGTGACGTCAAAGCATCGCTCCGAGCGCGGGGCGTGGAGGTTCGACCATGCTGATTCCAGCGATCGATCTGATGGGTGGACAGACCGTCCAGCTCCGCGGGGGCACCGAGACGATCATCGAGGCCGGTGATCCGTTGCCGATCGCCCACCGCTTCCGTCTCGCCGGCGAGATCGCAGTGATCGATCTCGACGCCGCGCTCTCGCAGGGTTCGAACGCGCACCTGATCGAGTCGCTGCTCCCGCTGGCGCGCTGCCGCGTCGGCGGCGGCATCCGCGACGTCGAGACCGCGCTGAGCTGGCTCGACAAGGGCGCCGACAAGGTCATCCTCGGAACCAAGGCGATCCCGGAGATCCTCTCGCAGCTCCCGAAGTCGCGCACCATGGCGGCGGTCGACGCGATCGACGGCGAGGTGGTGATCGACGGCTGGCGCACCAAGACCGGCGCGCCGCTCATCGAGACGGTGCGATCGCTGTCCCAGTACGTCAGCGGCATCATGGTCACGTTCGTCGAGCGCGAAGGGAAGCTGCAGGGCACCTCGCTCGAGCACGTCAAAGCGCTGGTCGAAGCGGCGTATCCCGCGCGTCTCACGATCGCCGGCGGCATCAGCACCGCCGACGAGATCGAGTACATCGACTCGATGGGCGCCGATTCGCAGGTCGGAATGGCGCTCTACAGCGGCGTGCTGCCGCTCGAGGACGCGATCCTCGCGCCGCTCAAGGGCGAGGGCCCGTGGCCGACGGTGATCGCCGATCGCCGCGGCGTCGCGCGCGATCTGGTGATGACCAACCGCGCCGAGCTCGGCCTCGCGATCGCCAACCCGTTCAACCTGCGCGCGATCGATCTCGACGCCGCACGAACGGCGCTTCGATTCACGGTCGATGCGCCGCCCGCGCCCTCGTCTTGGGGACCGCCGGCTGGGCTCGCGGCGCTCGAGCACACGCTGCTCGTCCGCAGGAACGACGCGCCGGAAGGCTCGTACACCCGGCGGCTCTACGAGGACGCGGCCCTGCTTCGCGCGAAGCTGATCGAGGAGGCCGGCGAGCTCGCGGACGCCGCCGATCGCCCCCACGTGGCAGAAGAAGCGGCCGATCTGGTGTACTTCGCGGCGGTCGCGGTCGCCCGCTCGGGCGGCAGCTGGAGCGACGTCGAGGCGATCCTCGATCAGCGCGCCAAGAAGGTTCATCGCCGCGCCGGAGACGCGAAGCCTTGAAACGGCTGGCCGAGATCCCGCGGGTACGGCGCAGCGCGATCGACGCCGCGACGCTGGTGCGCGCCGCGGAGATCGTCGATGACGTGCGCGCGCGCGGCGAGAGCGCGGTGGTGGAGCACGCGGTTCGCCTCGGCGATCTGTCCCAAGGCGAGCCCTGGATCCATGATCGCGCGATGCTCGAGAAGGCCCTCGCCTCGCGCCCGCGCGCGGAGTGGGAGCTGCTCGAGTCGGTCGCCCAGCGCATCTATGCGTTCGCGTCGGCGCAGCGTCGTGCTTTGAGCGATGTCTCGATCGCGGTGCCCGGCGGCGTCGCATCGCACGTGGTGCGGGCGGTCGAGCGGGCGGGCTGTTACGCGCCCGGAGGCCGTTTTCCGCTTCCTTCCTCGGTGCTGATGACCGCGGTGACTGCGAAGACCGCCGGCGTGAAGACGGTCTGGGTCGCCTCTCCGAAACCCACTGCGGTGACTCTGGCCGCAGCCTGCGTGTCCGGTGCGGACGCGTTGATCGCGGTCGGTGGCGCGCAGGCGATCGCCGCGCTGGCCTTTGGCGCAGGCGCGGTGCCGGCGGCCGACGTGGTGGTGGGCCCCGGCAATCGCTGGGTCACCGCGGCGAAGCAGCTGGTCGCGGGACACGTCGGCATCGACATGCTGGCGGGCCCGAGCGAGCTGGTGGTGCTGGCGGATGCGTCGGCGGATCCACGGCTGGTTGCCGCCGATCTGATCGCGCAGGCCGAGCACGACGACGACGCGGTGCCGATCCTGATCGCGCTCCACGCTTCGATCGCCGATCGCGTCGATGGGGAGCTGGAGAGGCAGCTGGCCGATCTGCCGACGCACCAGACGGCCCGCGCGTCGCTTTCGCAGAACGGGTTCACGATCGTGGCGCGCGACGTCGACCACGCGATCGAGATGGCGAACGCGCTGGCGCCCGAGCACCTCGAGGTGATGGTCTCGTCGCCGGAGAGCATCGTGCCGTCGCTCCACCACTACGGCGCGCTGTTCATCGGCAGCGGCGCCGCCGAGGTTCTGGGAGACTACGGCGCGGGCCCGAACCACGTGTTGCCCACCGGCGGCACCGCGCGTTCGACCGCCGGGCTCTCGGTGTACACGTTCCTGCGCGCGCAGACCCAGCTGCGGATCGATGATCCGGCCGCCGCACGCGTGCTCGCCGAACAAGCCGCGGAGCTCGCGCGCCTCGAAGGCCTGGAGGGCCACGCCCGCGCGGCGGACCTCCGAAAGCCGTGAGCGACTACCAGATGCGAACGCGCTTCTCTGGCGCCACGTAGAGCTTGTCGCCCGGCTGCACGCCGAACGCCTCGTACCAGGCGTCCATGTTGCACACGACGCCGTTCACGCGGAACTCGGCCGGCGAGTGCGGGTCGGTCATCACCTGGTTGCGGAGGCGCTGCTCGCGGAAGAGCGTGCGCCACACCTGGCCCCAGCCGTGGAAGAAGCGCTGCGGGCCGGTGAGGCCGCCGATCGTCGGCGCGGGCTGGCCGTTCAGCGACAGCTTGTACGCCTCGTAGGAGACCGCGAGGCCGCCGTTGTCGCCGATGTTCTCGCCGGCGGTGAAGCGGCCGTTGACCTTGAGGCCGGGCAGCGGCTCGTACGCGTCGTACTGCGCGACGACCTGATCGACGAGCGTCTTGAACGCCGCCGTGTCCTTGTCGTTCCACCACGTGCGCAGCACGCCCTTGGCGTCGGACTTGGCGCCCTGGTCGTCGAAGCCGTGGCCCATCTCGTGGCCGATCACGCCGCCGATGCCGCCGTAGTTCACCGCCGGATCGGCGTTCGCGTCGAAGAACGGAGCCTGGAGGATCGCCGCGGGGAACACGATCTCGTTCCAGACCGGGTTGTAGTAGGCGTTGACCGTCTGCGGGGACATCTCCCACTCACCCTTGTCGGTGGGCTTGCCGAGGCGCGAGAGGTTGTACGCCCAGTCGAACTGCGAGGCGCGCGCGGCGTTGCCGAACGCGTCGCCGGTCTGCACGTCGAGCGCGGAGTAGTCGCGCCACCTGTTGGGATAGCCGATCTTCACGCGGAAGCTGGCCAGCTTCTCGCGCGCCGCGACCTTGGTCTCGGCCGTCATCCACGTCAGGCCGTCGATGCGAACGCCGTACGCCTTCCGCAGGTTCTCGACCAGGTCGAGCATCTTGGCCTTTGCCTCGGGCGTGAAGTGGCGCGCCACATAGACCTGGCCGACCGCCTCACCGAGCGAGCCGTTGACCACCTCGACGCCGCGCTTCCAGCGAGCGCGCTGCTCGGGCTGGCCGTTCAAGATCTTGCTGTAGAAGTCGAACACCTCGTCGTCGAGCGCCTTCGGCAGCACGGACGCGCTCTGCCGGAGGTAGTGATAGCTGAGGTACGCCTTGAGCAGCGGCAGCGGCGTCTTCTTGAAGAGCTTGGCGAGCGGCTGGATCGTGTTGACCTCGGCGACGACGAAGTCGGTCTGCTTGTCGAGGCCGGCCGACTCGAACATGGGGGTCCAGGGCCACTCGGGCGCGAGCTTGGCGAGCTCGTCGCGGGTCTTCGCGTTGTACGTCTTGTCGCGCTCGCGGCGGTCGGCGAGCTTCCAGTGCAGCTTCGCGATCTCGGTCTCGAACGCGACGATCGCCTTGGCGTTGGCCTCGGCCTTCTTGTCGCCCGACAGCGTGAGGAGCTTCGCGATGTGCGCCTGGTACTTGCCGACCAGCGCCTTCGCCTCGGCGTCGGTCTTCAGATAGTACTCGCGCTCGCCGAGCCCGAGGCCGGCGTGGCCGATGCCGATGATGTAACGATCGGGGTTCTTCTCGTCGAGCGTGAAGCTGAAGCTCACCGGCGAGCTCACCGGCACGTCGGGGCGGCCGATCAGGCGCGCGATGTCCTCGTGCGTCTTCGCCGCGGCGATGAGATCGAGCGTGGGCTTGGCGGGCGCGAGGCCCTTCTTCTCGATCGCGTCCACGTCGAGGAACGAAGCGTAGAAGTCGCCGATCTTCTGCTCGACAGTGCCGGGCGCGCCCTTCTTGGCGGCCAGCTCCTCGATCAGCGCCTTGGCGTCCTCCTCGGACTTCGCGCGCAGCTTGTCGAACGTGCCCCAGCGGCTCTTGTCCGAGGGCATGACCTCGTTCTTCATCCACAGGCCGCCCGAGTAACGGAAGAAATCGTCGCCGGGCTTCACGGCCGCGTCGACGCCTGCGACGTCGAAGCCGAAGTCACCGATCGAGGGCTTGGGCAACGGCGCGGCAGCGGGCGGGGTCGCGGGCGCCTGGGCTTGCTCGACCGGCGGCGGGACCGTCTCCGGGGGAGGACCGGACGCGCACGAGAGGGAGAGAGTGGCGGCGAGGGAGGTCGCGAGGAGTCTCACGAACCGGTCCATAGGGCCCGCCGCAGAATAAGTCGACCGATTTGGCCGCCGATGCATCTCGCCTGGGCTGCGTTGCGCGACCTAGCAAGACAAAGAGTATTCCGTCGGATCGCGCGCCTTGCCAGACGAGCGCCTCGGCACCCAACTCGACCGACTTATTCTGCGGCAGGCCCTAGTAGCTCTGCACAGTGAAGTTGAAGGGTTGAGGCCGCCGATCCATCTCGCCTGGCTGCGTTGCGCCGCCTCGACAGACGCAGAGTATGCCGTCGGACGGCGCGCCTTGCCAGACGA
>Ga0105047_10012898_pt1 | contig 13410 bp, 10 predicted proteins | sample MAT04_FD_78384 | JGI IMG/M metagenome (GOLD analysis project Ga0105047, IMG submission 78384) | Freshwater microbial communities from Lake Fryxell liftoff mats and glacier meltwater in Antarctica - MAT-04 (megahit assembly) | ecosystem: Environmental > Aquatic > Freshwater > Ice > Liftoff...
AATGGAGTACAACAATTGTTGCAAGGACTTTAGCAAATTCAGGTTGTCCAATCTGCACTGTATTCCCTCAATCTAAAGACGAACTTATAATCCTCTTTGAACTAAAATTATTCTTTAAGGGAATTGATGTTAGAGGGCAACGAATAAGAGTAGGGAAAAAAGTTCTTGCAGTTGACATATATATTCAGATGTTAAATCTTGCAATAGAATTTGATGGTGCTTTTTGGCATAAAGAAAAGCACTCAAAAGACAAGGAGAAAAATGAATGGCTTTTACAAAAAGGAATTCATACAATTCGGATTAGGCAAAAGCCCTTAGAGAAGACCGGGGTATATGATATTATTGTTGAAAAGAAAGTAAATTACAGAACAGTTGTAGAAAAGTTGCTTTCAATTATTTTAAAGGTCTACTACAATAAATTAAGTAACGAACAAATTGAGCAAATAAAAAATTACCTAGCAAAAAACGAATTACAAAACATTTCAAAAGCACAGAAGCATATTGAGGACTTACTAAAATTGCGTGGTCACAAAAAAATGAAATTGCAAAATGAGAATTGACATCTATAAGAAACCTGCCCCGGCTGGCGCGCGTCTCCCAACGCGTAGCGGCACAAATTTGCAGCTTATACCCCGCTACCTCCCCCAGCTACCGCACGAATCCTTTCGTGTGGCTAAATGATATGATTTAAATTTACTCCCCGCTCCCGCACGAATCCTTTCGTGTGGTTAAATGATATGAATTAAATGTGCTATATGAGCCGTAAGTATACTGTATCATAAAAAACGCCCCTGAAAAGAGGCGTTTTTTTAATTTATCTGATATATTTCTTATTTAATCCTGGCAATACCATAAATCCTCACCGACTTCTCCAGGTATTGTTCCTTATCCTTTAGCTTCTGAATTTCCCTTGCCATTATTCCCGGTTGAACTACATTTCGACAAGCTCAATGCAGCGCATCCCCCCGGCTATGCAATTACCAGCGGTTTTTGGTGGTTCAACAAAACCTTTAAAAAACGACAGTATCGGTGAAAATTGCTTATTTATAATGTAAATTTGCAAAAAACAATATCATGGACTTACAAACAAGAAAACTCAAAGCAATTGAATATTTGGTGGGACTTAGGGATGAAAAGGTATTCAGAAAAATTGAATCTACAATTGTTGAAGCCCAAAACCAACAGATAGTGAAACGGAATGTGAAACCGTTTACTCAGGAGCAATTAATAGAAAGAGCAAATCGTTCGACAAAAGATTACCTGGCCGGAAAGTTCAGTACTCAGGAACAACTTGAAAAAGAAACCGAAAACTGGTAGTCGGATGAAAATTCTCTGGACAGATTTTGCATCTGAGATGCTTTCGGAAATTTATGACTACTACAAAGTGAATGCTAGTCCTTCAATTGCCCAAAAAATAAAAACAGAAATTTTCGCAACTACAAAACAATTGAAGAAACATCCGATTTCCGGGCAGTTAGAAATAAATCTCGAAAAACTAAAAGAAGGACATAGATATTTGGTTAAAGGCAATTACAAGATCATATATAAAGAAATACCCGAAGGAGTGCTTATTACAGACGTCTTTGATACAAGACAAGACCCCATTAAAATTAACGACGAAGAAAGAAAACCCGGCAAGTAATAAATCGGAATATGAGCAGTTTGCAATGCCTGTCCCGATTTCCCGGGAACCTGGCGATTATCCCGCCATCGCTCGCTCGTTTTTGTAAACGACACAAAGTATTTCTTATTTACTCCTGCTAATACCAATATTCCTCACCGGCTTCTCCAGGTATTGTTCCTTATCCTTTAGCTTCTGAATTTCCCTTGCCATTATTCCCGGTTGAACTACATTTCGCCAAGCCCCGTCCAGCAGGATTTATAATCCCGCTCTATATTAACAGCAGGATTTATAATCCGAAAAATGTAACAGAAAAAGAAAAACGTGAAGCACAAACCCGGTCATAAACCGGATTATAAATCCTGATACTATTGAAAGGCGGGATTACAAATCCCGCCGGACAGAAAGACGTCTTCAAAAGGTAATTATCAATTTTAACGTTATCAATTTAATGATTGGAAACAGCATTAACTATATCAGACTAACTGTGTTATTGAAAACGAAATTGCCTGCATGTTACTAAACTATTGTTGTTTGAGCTTTTCCTTCATCAAAAATAGTTTCGATTCAAAGGTGTTATGAAACTTATGAATATCAATTCCCAGGTTTCGCTGGCTGAGTGGTGTATGATGCGGATGCCAGCAGTTGTTATCCCAAATCCACGGATATTTTATTGTGAGGTCGTAAAATTGTTGGGTAAGCTCAATCTCCGCACGGCATAAATCACGGAAGGGCAGATTGTTGCTTTTGTTAGCCGATAAACGTGCAGCGTTGCACCAATTCAGTGCCGACAAGGCAGCCAGAACATGGGCTTGTGCAGCAACAGATTCTATTTCACCGGCTTGGGTATGCCCCTCTATGGCATTAGCAACCGATAAGCATCGGCTTGCCTCCTGCCAATACATTACGACCTGGGTAAACCAGGTTTGCAAGCGGTCGGAAATAGAAGGTTTATAAAAATTGTATGGTGAAAACCAATGATATTTATGCCACTGATCCGTATCGGCGAAAGCCTCGAAAACCAAAGGCGTAGCAATTGACATACACCAGCCCATCCCGAAACGACCCGAAAAACCCGGACTTTTTGTACTTCCCAATCCAATGGGCAGTTTCCCGAATCCTATGTCAAAAGCCTTCCACCCCTTAATGGCATAATTACGTGCTTCCGGTTTGCTATAGATCCGTTCTGCGAGTTTCTCAAGAAATTCCTCCTCTGATAAATCCGGACTTTCATTAAACAGTCCAACTGCCCTTTCAACCGAATTAGGGTGATGCCCCCCGCACTCGAAATCCATAAAACTCTTAACGCCTAATGAATCAAGGATATGAAACCGGCGGTATACTCTTCCCGGAAACGGAGGCGCTGCCAGATAAAAGTCGTCAATCCCGGTACCTAAAGGAACCATATCAATTACTCTATCCGCGCCTAAATTTTTTATCCAAAAGAGCATGTCATCGCCAGGTTTTTCCGACATAATGGAGGCATCGGCAAGTCTGTCGCCAGTAACTCCTTCTTCCTGCTGATAAATACTGTGAAGTTCCATTTTTACAACCACATAAAATGGTTGTTTTATCCGCTTAACAACCAGTTCAATCTGCTTCATATACCAATACCAGGGATATAACAGGAAATCAGCATCCGACCGAACTTTATGCATCGACACTAGGACCGTTTCGACCATATTTACAACATGTTCATCCGTTCCGGTTCCGTGTGCATGAGGGCAAATGTCAGAACAAATGGCGGCTGCATTATCGAATGTAGCAACTTTTAATCCTTTAACCTGGGGATAATCGGTCATGAATTTTTGAACCATATCGCCAAGGAATTTCAATCCTTTGCCATCTTTACATGTGCAAAGCGAAAAGGTTGTGTCTTTTTCCTTTATCGACTCTATCCCAATGGCTTCAGGGCAATTTTTCCGCAGATAAAAAAGCATTTCCTTGTTCATCTTTGGCAACCAAAAGGATGCATAAATATTCAGGTCTTCTTTTTTGCATAAGTTTCCCAAATCAGTCAGGTACTTGTGATATTGCTCAATGTGGCTGCCATAGGTGAAATCGAAAATATTAAACAGCCTCCAGTTGCCACTGAAGCCATTATCAGGATCAGGATCGAACGACCAACGTAAATAATCGTTTTCGATCCAAATGGCATTATATCCGTTTTGCTTATACCGGTGCAGATCGTCTTTTAATTCATCTGGCGATGTGTGCCTTAAGGGTTCGGCAATGGCCAGATTAAAATGTGCTTTTTTAGGTTTCTCCTGCCCTATACATGTATAACGGGCTATAACAACAAAAAGAATAAATAAGGTAAGAGAAATTCGTGTCATAAAAGAGATTCTAAAACTAATTTGAATTTGGTGTTTTACTGAATATCAGAAGCTGGATGAAGCTTTTAATATTGGCTTCCTGAACCCGTCGAGCAGGATTTGCAATCCCGCTCTATTACTATTTAAAGGATTTATAATCCGAAAAATGCAACAGAAAAAGGAAAACATGAAATACAAACCCGGTTATAAACCGGATTAAAAATCATACACCGGTTATTTCTCATTCAGCCGGTAAATGGACCAGGAAGCGCCTTTCGACTTTATGGTATATTTTTTCGTATTCTGATTTATTTCCAATGGTTCACCGGCAAGCAACACCGGTTTAACGGCATCGTAGTTAATTGTAAAATCAGCGGTACAATCCTTGGCTGCGGGATTCAGTACAACCATAATCCGTTGTTTCCCCAACGCCCTGATAAACACAAAAGGATAGGTGGATTCTTTAACAAAAACGGGTACAAATTCAGCGTATGCACTGAAAGCAGGCTCGCTGTCGTGGAGTTTTATCAATTGCCTTACGGTAAAAAGCAGCGAAGTTTTATCATTTTCGCAACCGGCAACGGTAGGTGCATTGGCCGATGTATCAATGGTCCGGTATAGTTTATCAGGGCTTGCATCCGAGAAACCTTTATTTATACGCCTGTTCCATTGCATAGGTGTGCGGTTTCCGGCCCTGTTACCGTAACTGCCTTCGGTATTCGGGATATTGTTTAACTGACGCATGCCGATTTCGTCACCGTAATATAAAAAGGGAATGCCCGGCATAGTTAGTTCAAATGCAAAAACAGACTCAATATCATGCGGATTACGCCCCATATCGTTTATTCGCGACAGGTCGTGGTTGGCAAAGGGAATTGAGATGTATCCCAGTTCTTTGGTTGAATTATATTGATCCATGTACAAACTCATCACACGTGACATGTTTCCCTGACCTTTCGCATCAAAAAACGGCTTTTTATCATCACGAATCCGGAACAAATCGTCGTAGCCATTGAACCAGTGGAAAAAGTCGGCATGAAATCCTCCTCGCAGAGCCTCTTTCGGATTCGACCATTCCGAAACCAGGAAAATATCCGGGTAATCTTTTTCGAGTTTCGTACGCAACCCATTCCAGTATTTCGAGCATTCGCCCGACTGATCATTTTTTACCAGCGAACCTGGCATATCAACCCTGAATCCGTCGCAGCCCATATCGAGCCAGAAACGCAGGATATTCTCCATTTCTTTTTTAAGCGCCAGAACATCTGGATGATTCACCGCTAATTGCCAGGGCTTTGAAGGATCAGGCTTATCAAAACCATAATTCAATGCAGGCTGATGCCAGAAAAAATTGCTCATATACCAACCATTCCGGTCGCTGTATCCCTGTATGAAGTTATACTGGTTCCGGTCGATTCCGCCCGCCCAGGTATCGTCGGTCCAGATGTACCAGTTTGAATACTTGTTTGGCTCAGCTTTTGCCGCCTCCTTGAACCATGGGTGGTCAACGGAGGTATGGCCGGGAACATAATCGATGATGACATGCATTCCTCGTTTATGAATCTCTTCAAACAGTCGTCTGGCATCGGCATTGGTTCCGTACCGGGGTGCTACTTTGTAGAAATCGCTCACATCGTAACCTGCATCGCGGAAAGGAGATTCGTAAAACGGGTTTAGCCAAATGGCGTCCACTCCCAGGCTTTTTACATAGTCAAGTTTTTCAATTATACCATGCAAATCCCCGACTCCGTCACCATTTGAATCGTAATATGTCTGCGGATAAATTTCGTAAAAAACTGCATTGTGCATCCACTCCGGACCTTTTGGTTTTACGGTCTTGCCGGTGATAACAGCATTATCGGTCGTAAACTGAGCCTGGCAAAGTTCAATTGCCGATAGAAACAGAATCAATAACAGGATATTTCTTTTCATAATTAGTTTTACTTTGTTTTGAGACATATTAAGTTTGGGAATTTCAGGGTTTTATTTAATCCGGTTTTGGGATTTAACTCTTTAGGTATCTGGTCTTTTTTCAGAACATCATTCAGCAAATTATAGTTTTCGTAGCATTGTTGTTCATTTGCAATATTGTAATCCGACGCCATGCTTAATGCACCACCTTCTTTTTCCGTGGTGTAAAATCTCAATGTCTCAATACCGGTACTTAAATATCCTTTGGGAATAATCATTGAAGCCTCCGGACCACCATATACGCCTATTGCTGTAAACGGACGGGCAAAGTATTCAAATGGTTTTTCCGCCGGGGGATCACCGGCAGGTTTTGCACCTGAAAACATCAACGACAGGAATGGAATCAGTAAAAATGTTTTCGGAAAAGATGCTTTGTATTTCATTGGTAGTTTGCTATTTTACTGATAATTATGTTTTAAAATGGTAGTTGGGTTATTTCTTAATGATTTCAATTTTGTCGAGGAAGGCATCATTTACATCGCCATTAATATTTTCATTAAACGGATCCAGTTGTAACGTAAGGATGTATTTTCCTTTTGATAAATGCATTGGTGCGGATGGAGATATTTCCCATTTGTCCCATTCACCATGGCTTCCCATTTGGGGGAAAATCATGGTTTCGGTGTATGCGCCATCCACATAGAGTGAACGCAAAGCGCACTTATCATCGGTTGTAAAATCGCCACTTCCGTTCGAAAACCGGAATTCAAAAACATAATTTCCGCTTTCGGTAATTTCGACTGGGATTGTAACAGAAGTATTCCGTTGCCTGGTTAGTTCGATAAATCCTTTACCACTTGTGCCTTTCACAGTTTTTGACGAAGCGTTCCCATAATCCTCGGCTTCAAGAACCGCTGCCACATTTTTGGCCGGAAATATAACTGCCTCACTCAGAAACGAAACCAGTGCAGTTTTTCCGGTAGCCGAAACCTGGAATTCTGCACTATGATTTCCGGCGGACTCTATCGTAAAAACTGTATTTCCGGTTTCTGAAAGCTTTATTCCGTCCTTCCAGATTGTATATTTAATAGCCTCTTTAACAGGCTTCAAGCTGATCTGGTTACTTTTCAGCATAACCTCAGGAGTGGCAGGGGCGAAGAGGTTTTCGGTTAAATTAAATGACTGATCGCTGAACTTATTATTGGAAAGTACTATTTCGACAGAATGTTTTCCCTGCAAATTGCCAGGAATGGAGTTGGAATTGCTTTTTTTGCCATCGAGCAGGAATGATTTTATCTGTGTGCCATACCCCTTGATGGTGATATCCAGCTCCGACTTACGGTACCTGAAACCTCTGATATTCTTTATCCCGCCATATACTTCGGGAACAGCAGGGTTGAAAGTGAGAGCATTGGTTTCGAACGTCATGCCGCAAAATACGCGGTAAACCATGGCCAGGTTGGCCGACAGGCTCCAAAGCTGTGCATCGGAATTGCCTTCCAATCCTTTAATCCTGCCATTGGAGGCAAGCATGTTTTCCTTGTTGGTGAGGAAAAGGGCGCCGGCGCGGTATAAAGCGGCCAGCCCATGAGTGAGCGCTTTTTCATTTTGCATTTTTGCAGCTGCCCAGTTCCAGTATCCCTGCACAAAAGGCCAGATGGCATCCGACTGGTAATAACTCGACAGCGGAGTTTGAGGAAACATAACCGGGATACCATAACCAACCACCGGCGTGTTCGCAATCACTTTTCGGCTTGTTTCGCGGTCAGCCAGGTCGAACAATACGGTTAACGCTTCGCCCAGCGCTTCCGCTCTGGGAGAAACGATATTTTGCTGATTTCCATAAATATACTGCGAGAAATAGCTTTTGTCGCTCAGCCATAAATTCCTGATTACCGATTCGCGGAGGGAAGCAGCCAGGCTGTCGTATTTCCCGACTGGCAAACCTGATTCTTTTCGCGCCAGCGAAATGATTTTAAACGCATTGTAATGCAGAACATTAGTCCCAAGGCATTGCGATTTGGCTATATCCAGCGGGTTCATCCATTCAGGATAGGTCTGCCTGCGGCGGTCGAGGAAGGACGATTCGCCCATCACCAGGCCATTTCGGCCATAAATCACCTTCGAATCGCTGTTAACGATATTTTCGGCGACTTCGAGCAGGTATTTCAGCCATTGCTTGTCGCCGGTAACTTTGTACACTTCCCAGGCTGCGGTAATCCAAACCACCCTGTCAGTCGAAACAGGCCACGATCCACCGGTGCCGGTATCCTGTATGATTTTGCCGTTCCGGACCCTGCTTTTCAGGCATGCCATCGCCTTATCCGGCAACAGGTATGCAATGGCAAGTATGTCGCTGTAACTGTTGTCGCGCGTCCAAACTCCGGGCCAGTCGCGCGCTGAATTCAAAAGTCCGTCGGGTCGCTCAAGTTGATGCAGTTCATTAACAGAAAGGTTGTACAGTGCATCAACAATGAGTTGGTCTGATTTGTAGGTTGGCAACCCGGGAACCACCGAATCTGATTTTCTGCTGGTGAACTTTTCATTTCCTGTATTAAAAACCTGCGTCAGTTCATAAATACCATCACCATCAGGATCTGTTAGATGGTATGATTCGTTTTTAAAAGCTTCGTCGGCATCCCAGATAAGCGGTTTTTTATTGCCGGTAATATAAATGTGATCCAGGTCTTTGGCAGTGATTATTTTGTCGTTCCCCAGGTTGTAAGTGCCGGAAATTTTTATCTGGCTCACAATTTCCCGCATATCGAGCCTGAAGGTTACACTGGTATTTTCCTTCAGGAAATAGTTCCTGTCGGCGCGCTCACCCAATTGGTTCAACTGCTTCCCAAATTTAATATCAATCACAGCATGTTGATTTTCAGGGTACACCAAAACGCTGTGATTGATAAAAAGGGGCAATTCGTCGTTATGCGAAAGCAAGCAAAATTTGAAGATCAGTTCCCGGTCTTCCTGATAGGCATTCGACCGGATTTCTGTAGTGCTCAGGATCTGCGCTTTAAATGAGTGATCCGTAACACTGTCGTTATAAACATTAAATGTTTCTGACTTCCAGAGGACACCTGGCATGTTTTTTTTGTTCATGCGGCAACCTGAAAACAGCAGGGTAGGAGCGATGATGGTTATGAACCCCAGCCAAAAAAAAAGGTTAAATTTCTGATTTTTCAAAATCATACTTTAATCGATGTAACTACGAACATTATTTTCAACACCATGAATTTTTTCAGATTCAAAGTACTGCAAACCCCAAATCCGTTTTTATCAGGCTAATTAAGCGAAACAGTTTCTTTCAGCCTGATATCGCGGGATGAAGCTCCAATGAGAATCTCATACTTTCCGGCATCTGCTTTCCATGATTTCGAAATTACATCCCAATACGAGAATGATTTTGAGTTGAGTTTCAGTGTAACTGTTTTTGTTTCGCCAGCCTTAAGAGACAGTTTTGCAAAGGATTTCAATTCTTTCAGAGGCCGCTTGATGGCCGGCGATTGTGGAGCTACATATAATTGAACCACTTCTTCGCCGCTGACTTTTCCTGTGTTTTTTATTTCAGCGGTTACTTCGAAACTGTTGTTCTCTTTATTCACAATCTTAAGATTTGAATATTCAAAACTGGTGTAGCTCAACCCAAACCCGAAGGGGAATGACGGATTGAGATTATTAAAATCGAGGTACCGGTAGCCAATAAACACACCTTCGTTATACTCAATTTTCAGGCTTTTATCTTTATATCCTTTAAAAGCCGGCGATTGATCCTCGGATGCTATGAATGAGAATGGTAATTTGCCTGATGGGTTTACATCTCCGAAAAGGATATCGGCAATTGCATTTCCTGTTTCCTGGCCGCTATAAAACATATCAATCAGGCCTTTTACATTCCCGATCCAGTTATCAACCTTAAAGGGCGTGCCGCCATTCAGTACCACGATGGTGTTAGGATTTGCCTTGGCAACCGCATTTATCAACTCTACCTGTTTATAGGGCAACGAAAATGATTCCATATCTGTGCCTTCACCTTCTATTTGTGAGTTGGAACCAACAAAAAGAATTGCCACTTCACTCTTTTTTGCTGCTTCGACGGCTAAAGAGATATTGTGGCCAAGAAGTTCCGGGGATTTGAAATCCCATCCCAGGCGAATTTCGGCACCGAGTATAAATTCAGAATATTCAAGTTTAATATCGTGCAATCCTTTGCCTAGCATAATTTCACCGCTGTTCCTGGTTGGCGCATGCTGAGTCCAGTTCTCGATAACAAGCTTATTGTCAATCCATAAGCGAACTCCATCGTCGCTCAGGGTGATGAACTTGTACTTGCGTGGAACATCAATATTCAATTTACCGGTCCACCGGACTGAAAAGCTGTCGCTTTCTATTGTATTTGCAGGACCGTTTTGGAAAAAGTTAAAATTTATATCTTTATCGTTTCTTACAACTTTGGGCTGTCCTTTAAGATAAGGATTTGCAAATATTTCAGTCTTTAAACCTCCGACGAAAAATATCGGATTGATTAGATTTAAACCCGTAGGCTCCATATTATCACCCATGGCAAAGTTCACTACCACCGAACTACCAGCTTTTACTTTTATGGCCTCGAGGGGCGAAACGCTGTAAAAAGGTGTTACCATTGAACTGCCGCCGCCAGCGGTTATTGCTGTTTCGGCATTGGGACCAATAACGGCTATAGATTTTATCTTGCTTTTATCAAGGGGTAAAATATTATCGTTCCTGAGTAATACAATGCTCTTTTCAGCCACTTTAAGCGCCAGTGCTTTATGCTTTTCAAAAACTGTCGTATCGGCATCTGGTTGTTTTTCGAAAAGCCCTGCCTGAAATCTTACTCGCAGCAATCGTCTTACTTTATCATCGATGGTGCTTTCACTTACCTTGCCATCTTTAATTGCCTTTAAAAGCAAGTCTTTTTTAAAGAAAACCCCGGTGGGCATTTCCAGCTCCAGGCCGGCGTTGGCAGCGTTTTCGGTTGAGTATACCGATGTCCAGTCCGAAACTACAAATCCTTTGAATCCCCAGTCTTTTTTCAGAACATCACTCAGTAAATGATAGTTTTCGGAGCAGTGTTGTCCATTTACAATGTTGTAGGCCGACATAACGCTCCATGCACCGCCTTCCTTCACGGCTGCCTCAAATGCAGCAAGATGTATCTCGCGCATGGTGCGTTCGTCAATAATCACATCATAATTATTGCGTTCCCATTCCTGATCGTTCATGGCAAAATGCTTTACCGAACTAATTACATTCCGGCTTTGTAAGCCTTTCACATAATTAACGGCCAGCCTCGAAGTCAGATAGGGGTCTTCACCATAACTTTCGAAATTCCTGCCTCCCAAAGGCATGCGGTTAATGCAAATACAAGGACCCAGCAGGTAGTTTTTGCCTTTTGCCCGTGCTTCATCTCCCAAAGCTATGGACAGTTCGTTAATTAATGCTGTATCCCATGAAGCGGCATACGAAATTGCAGAAGGAAATGAAGTTGCTTTGCCTGTCCGCACGCCCATAGGGCCATCACTTAAATGCAATGCAGGAATCCCCAGGCGGGTGTTTTCGCGGGTATCGAAGCCTGAAGAATCTCCGCTCAGCAGATCGATTTTCTCCTCAAGAGTCATCCGTTTTAATAAATCTTCAACCCTGGCTTCAACGGGTTGTGATGCATCTTTATAAATCTCTTTTGTTTTGCAGGATATGCTTAACAAGGCTGTGAGAGCAACCCCGGTAACGAAAAGTCTGAAAGCCATTTTCATTTGTTCAGGTTCGGTTTTTAAATTATTGAAGGTTTATCTTGTTGGTTTATGCTGAAAACGGGATAAATTTCCACATTCATTAAATCTCAAATTCCAAATTCCAAGCTCCAAATTCCAAGCGCAGTTTAAGAGTAGGTCTTGGTTCTTGAGATTTGGGACTTGGGTCTTGGGTCATTTTTTTAATGCGTATTATTATCCCACACTAAGTATAAATATAATTTGCTATTGCATTCGGGCTAGTTGACACGAAACCAACACCATGTAGGCAGTTTATTTTATGAAAAGCAATTCTGCTTCTGTCGGCAGAATTGGTTTAAAATAAATCAGCTGTTAAGTTATACAGAGGCGTTTTCCACTTCCGGCAATTGTTGTTGTGCACGCCTTTCGTTTAGTTCCTGGCTTATGCGGGTCATAAAATTGTTATCAAGTTTATAAAAGTACATCAGTATCGAGGCAGCAAGGGTGCAGATACCAGGTAAAATACTCATCATCAAAATGATACCTTCCATAGAAGTTGAACTTTGTACAGCGTTAGCCTTAAATCCGAAATAACTGAGCAACAAGCCAACACCGGCGCCACCCACGGTCCAGCCAAGTTTTTGGGTCATAATGGATGCCGAAAAGATTAATCCGGTAGCATTCCTGTTGTTTTTCCAGTCCGAAAAGTCAATAATATCGGCATACATGGCCCAAACCAATACCCCGGTTGATCCGCAGGTGAGGTTGATAAGGAATTGGAACACGAACATGGACACAGAGCTGGACGGATCGAGGAAAAAGAACGGGAATGTCGCCAGCGAAGCGATGGCCATAACAATGATATAGAGCCGTTTTTTCTCAATGTTTTTGGTGAAAATCCCTATCAGAATTACACCCAGCATCATGGCAATGTGGCCGGTTGCATTAAATGCAGAAACAAAGTCGGGATGGTATGTTTTGCCGAAAAAACTCAGCGCAAGCTCTTTTTGTGTCACAAAATACTTGAAGTAATAGGCCGATGCTCCCTGGCGCATGGATATGGATGCCACTACAAATACATTGATAAATAGCAATAAAATCCAGGGCGAATTGTTTTTAAGGTCCTTGAGGTCTTCTTTAACCGACGATTTCTGTGCCGGAACAGGTTGCACCCTTTCGCGGGTTGATAAAAAGGAAACAATGGTAAGAAGAATGGCGGCAACACCAAAAATTATTGCTGTATTCGTGTAACCAGCCTGCTCATTCGTACCACCCAGCGACTGAATCATGTCTTTGGCAAAAAGAGTTACAATAATTCCACCCAGGTACGCAAACACAAATTTGAAGGATGAAATTTTCAGGCGTTGTTTAATATCCGAAGTCAGTACACTCATTAATGCGTTGTAAGGCGTATTGATGAAAGTGAACATCAGCATCAGAAGCGAGTAAGTGGCAAAAGCCCAGATAATATTTCCGGTTTGGCTGAAATGCGGATTGGTAAAAGCAAGGATACCGGCCAGGCCAAATGGAACAGCGCCCCAGATCATATAAGGTCTGAACCTGCCCCAGCGTGTGCGGGTGCGGTCGGAGATTATTCCCATTACCGGGTCAATAGCCGTATCCCAGGCACGGGTAACAATGATTATCAGCCCTGCCATAGCTGCCGGAATGCCGAAAACATCGGTGTAATAGATCATTAAATAGTAATTGAACATCTGCAGGAACAGGTTTGCTGCTGTATCGCCCAATCCGTAACCGATTATTTCGCGGGTAGTAAGTCTTTCTGCCATAGTATTTTACTGTGTAAATGGTTAATTGATTAACTGGTTAT
>Ga0105047_10012899_pt1 | contig 13410 bp, 12 predicted proteins | sample MAT04_FD_78384 | JGI IMG/M metagenome (GOLD analysis project Ga0105047, IMG submission 78384) | Freshwater microbial communities from Lake Fryxell liftoff mats and glacier meltwater in Antarctica - MAT-04 (megahit assembly) | ecosystem: Environmental > Aquatic > Freshwater > Ice > Liftoff...
GGCGAACCCTCGCCATGGTTCTCGGACCGGCGGCGCACCATTGCTCGATCGTGGCGCTCCCGTGACGAACCTGTCCCATGTCGCTTCCTTCCATTCCTGAGAAAGGATCGCACCATCAAACCGCGGGAACGAACACCTAGGGCATCCAGCGCAGGCTCCCGGGAAGGCTGCGCGGGGGTTTGTGTTCGTCTTATCGCTCCTCGCCGTGCCCAAAAACGCAGACCTCCCCTGACGGAGTATTGTGCATGGCCCAAATCCGATGCCCCCGTACGGCAATGTCCTGCGCGCGGCCTGCCAAGGCCCGTCGGATGCCTCAGCGCAGCCCGATGGCAGATTGGGCCGAACGCACGAAGTTCAGCGCGGGTGCCGCGAGTGGCGCGCCCCGCCGCCATGCCAACCCTACTTGTACCGAAGGAAGATCGCCTGACACGTCCCTGATCTCGATACGGTCACCCTCCAGCGACCAGGGCCGGTAGACGAGGCTTGGCAGGATCGCGATGCCCGCCCCGGTTGCTACCAGGGAACGCACAGCCTCGACGCTGCGGGTGCGAAAGGCGATCTTCGGCTTTACCGCGAGCGCCGCCATCAGGCTGCGGGTAGAGGCTTCGATTTCGTCCACCATCAGCTGGATCAAGGGTTCGCCCGCCAGCTCGTCCAGGGCAATCGCTTCCTGCTGGGCCAGACGGTGGCCGAGCGGCAACCAGAGCCGGTAGGGGGAGACCACGAGCGATTCGACATGCAACGCCATCCGGTCCTTGACGGAAGAGGTCAGCAAGACCGCCACGTCCAACTCGCCGCCGATCAGCAGGTGCTGCAGATAGTCGCCGTTATCCTCCACCACCTGCAGGTCTACCTGTGGAAAGGCGCGGCGAAAGCGTTGCAGGATGTCTGACAGCACATAGCCCGCCACCAGCGAGGTGACCCCCAGCGACAGCCGCCCCGGAGGAGCCTCGGCATCCTGATGAAAGCTCATGCGGGCGGTGGCGACGTCGGCGAGGATTTGTCTGGCATGGCGCAGGAAAGCCGATCCCTTGTGCGTGATCAGAAGACCGCGCGCCTGCCGGTCGAACAGGATAACGCCAAGGTCATCTTCGAGGCTGCGGATCCCTTCCGTCACCGAAGATTGCGAGATCGAAAGCGCCCGCGCGGCCCCCGAGACGGAGCCCGCCTCGGCCGCGGCGATGAAAAACTGAAGCTGACGAAGGGTGAAGGCCATCGGCGCACAAGGCCACGGATCATGCCGCGCGGCAAGCCGGGGCCAGGGTCACCCTTCGAGCCTTGGCAGAAGCCGCGCGCGCTGCATCGCCTCTGAGAGCGCCGCGTGGTGACGCGCAACAATCGCTTCGCAGGCTCGAAGCCGGGAGGGGGTGAAATGCCCCGGCCCCGCCAGCAGGTTCACGGTGCCGACCACATCACCCGCGCGCCCCATCACAGGAATATTGACGCAAGACCCGAGGCCCATCGAAGTGATCAGCCCATGGTCGGGAAAAAAGGCCGCAAACTCCGCCGCTGTGTTGGCCACAAACGGCGCACGAGCGATGATGCAGGCCTCGTACCAAGCGTCGCGTGCCATCGGCTTGATGCCGCCAAGCGGGTATTCTCTGGGGTGCGAGGTATGGATGCGACGGGTGAGGGTGGCGGCCGCCTCGATGATCGACAGGGTAAAGAGGATGACGCCTTCTGCCGCACAGTCCTGCTGCAGGGTGATAAAAACCGGCTCGGTCATTTCGCGCCCACCCCAAGTGGCGGAGGCGGTCAGGTGCCAGGGTGCCGCAGGCAGAGGCACCGGGCCTGCGTCCTCCTGCCAGAAGAACAGCCGCACATGATCGGGGCGAACAGGGGCCGTGTTTTCGGCCACCACCTGCCAGACCATGTGGAACCCGTCGAGCAAAAGCCCTTCGGCGTAAAAGGCAATCTCCTCGGATTCCAGGGCCTCGGCTGGCCGATCAGGCCAGCCGCCGTCATCCCAGAACACCAACCCTTCGATGGCGGGCTGTTTCAGCGCCAGTTTCGCCAGCGGCGCAAGAAAGGCTTCGATCGGGGTGGGTGGGGGGGTGGGCATCGAAACCTCCGTCTTATCGGGCCATGGCGCGCTGGAATGCGGGACGGGCGCGCATCCGGACAAGGTAATCGACAAGCAAAGGCACGGTCGCGGGGAATTTCGTGGCGTCTGCCCAGCCCAGACAATGAGCAAGCAGGAAGTCCGGCACTGTCATCTCGTCACCCGTGAGATAAGGCCCGGCCCCTGTGTGCTTTACCAGCCCCGCCGCGTTGCGCGTAAATTCCCATCGCAGCGACACCTTGATCGCGGGCAGGCGCATCTCCTCGGGCAGAATGCAGCTGTGGCGCGAGGCGGTCCACAGAACGGCATCGAATTCATCGAGGATCCGCTGGGTCAGTCCATCCTGCCGGCCACGCTGCAGCGTGCCTGCGGGGGCGGTGAACCGTCGATGCGCATCGGCCAGATAGGTGAGTATCGCCGTCGGACCAGTTATCGCCGCCTCGTCCACCAGCAAGACCGGCACCTTGCCCGCAGGGTTGTGGCGCAGCACTTCGGCAGATCGTGGCATGGCAGGCAGATGGGTGAAGGGCAGGCCCAGTTCCTCAAGCATCCACAGGACGCGGGCGCTGCGGGTGCGCGCGGCACCGATTACAGTATAGGCGGGATGGGGCTCCTGCATGGTCATTTCCTTTTCTGCATCGTGATGCGGATCAGCGCACGTTCCATCACGGCCATGGCGGGCGCGCGTGAGGCGGATCGCAGGGAAAAGTCCGTCTCCACCAGATGCGCAAGCGCCTTTTCCAGCGCGTCGACCCCCCAACTCTCGGCCTGGCGCTGCATCTGGTCCCGCCGTGGGCCAAAGGCCCGGGCCTTCTGCAGGCCGGCCTGCATCCCGCCTGCATCGGTCGCAATCATGTGCAGAGACCGGAAGTAGCGCAGCATCACGATGCACACGCCCACCGCCTGGGTGCCTTGCCCCTCCAGCCGGCGCAGCATGGGACCGACCTCACCTCGCGCGCCGTCAGCCACGATCCGTACCAGTGCGTCGACCTCGGCCTCGATGGTGGCAGGGGCGAGGGCTGATATCTCCTCGGGCAAAAGGGGGGTGCTATCCCTCCATTTATACAAAAAAATCTTTTCCAGCATCTGGCGGAAATCGCCGGGGTCCAGCTCTCGGGCCAATGTGGTAAGGTCGGCCATCGCCCCTTGCCCAAGGTTGCTGATGCCTGCAGATTTCAGCGTGGCCGCGATCTCCTCCCGTCCTGGCGGTTCATCAATTAGACCGATGCAGACGGCGGCGGGATGCTTTTCGAACAAGGTCTTCAGGGTGGATTTGCCTGTCAGGTTGCCTGCCGCCACGATGATCTGCGCATCGCCTGCGCGCCACTCTTTCATCGCACCGGCGATCATGTCGGCGAGGCCGTCGGTCGCATCCTCGACGAAGGCCACGCGCGGGCCGGGAAAAAACCCCACCGCCTTTATGGCATCGAACAAAAGTGCCCCATCCTTGCGCAAATCCGCCGCAGAAATCCGGGTCAGGCGCATTTCAGCATCGCCATTTGGTCCCATGACGGCTGCTATCACCTGCTGACGTTTTAGCGCCACCCGCATCGGATCGGCGCCATAAATCAGCAGTCCCACGCGGGCACGGTCGGGGGCGGCGAAATAGCGGCTCGCCTCGGCACCCCGCAGAATCATGGCAGGTTGGCTGCGACGGCGATCAGCCGCGTCACGATCTGGTCGGCAAGGATGCGCATGAGCCGGAGTGCCGCATCTTCCTCGGCCGCCAGCCCCGCCACCGTGGACCCCGTCGCCGCATAGGCGGTAAAGCTGCCGACGGTCCCACCCGCCAGCCGCGTCGCGCCGCCCGTAGCGAAAAGCACCCAGTCCACCTGTCCCTTGAGGTTGAACCGGGTGGTGGAGCCGATAGCCGTTATGCCGACGCCGACCGCTTCGGTCCGGATCGAATAGGTCAGCGCGTAGCGGGCATTGGCCGGGCTGCCGAGACGCTCTTCCAGCCGCTGCACCAGATCGAAGGCATTCTTGTCGCTGGGGTCGGCCACACGCACCTGGCCCAGAAGCTTGCGCGCCGCCCCGTCCGGCCCATAGGCGGGTGCGACAACGCAAGCGGCAAGCGGCAGGAAGGCCAGCAACAGGGTTCGGCGGCTATACAACGACATTGACGATGCGCCCCGGCACGACGATCAGCTTCTTCACCGGTTGCCCGGCCAGAAACCGCACCACATCATCCTGCGACATCACCAACTTTTCAACCTCGGATGCGGGCATGTCTTTGGGCACCGAAATTTCGGCCCGCCGCCTGCCGTTGATCTGGATCGGCAGGATCACTCTGTCCTCGACCAGCAGGGCCGCGTCTGCCAAAGGCCAAGCCGCTTGCGAGGCAAGGCCCGCGCCACCCTGATAACTCCAGATCGATTCGGCGATATGCGGCGTCATCGGCTGCATCAACAGCGCGAGCGTGCGGACCGCCCGCTTCATCGCGGGGGTGGAGGCATTGGCGCGGGCGAGCGTATTGGTGAATTCATAAAGCTTCGCGATGGACTTGTTGAAGGCAAAGCCTTCGATCCCTTGCGTCACATCGCGGATGGCGCGGGCGGTGGCGCGGGCCAGCTCGTCGTCGCCCTCGCCTACATGGTCCGCGGGCATCCGCCCGATGCGGTCGCAGAGGCCCCAGACCCGGGACAGATGTTTGAACGACGCCTCCGCCCCCGCCGCGGTCCATTCCACATCCCGTTCGGGAGGGCTGTCGGACATCACGAACCACCGCGCGGTATCAGCGCCGAAGGCCGCGATGATGTTCATCGGGTCCACGACGTTCTTCTTGGATTTCGACATCTTGGCGGAGGGGATGACTTCGACCTTCGTGCCGTCTTTCAGCGTGGTGCCTGCCTCGGCGCGGATCACATCCTCGGGCAGGTGATAGACCGGGCGGCCATTGGCGTCGGTCGTCCTGTAGATCTCGTGCGTGACCATCCCTTGGGTGAACAGCGCGTTGAACGGTTCGATGGCCTTTGCGGGCAGATGGCCGGTCTTGAACATCGCCCGGGCAAAAAAGCGCGAGTAGAGCAGGTGCAGGATCGCATGCTCCACCCCGCCTATATACTGGTCGACGTTCATCCAGTATCCGGCCTCGGTCGCATCGGTAGGGGTCGTCGCGTGGGGTGCCGTAAAGCGCGCGTAGTACCAGGACGAATCGACAAAGGTGTCCATCGTATCGGTTTCGCGCCGCGCAGGCGCACCGCAGGCCGGGCAGGCTATGTTCCGCCAGGTCGGGTGGCGGTCCAGGGGGTTGCCCGGAATGTCGAAAGTCACGTCATAGGGCAGGGTGACGGGCAGGTTCGCCTTCCGCTCGGGCACAACGCCGCAATCCGCGCAATGCACGACCGGAATCGGGCAGCCCCAATAGCGTTGCCGCGAGGCGCCCCAGTCGCGCAGGCGGTACTTGGTTACGCCGCGCCCGTAGCCGTTGGTTTCGGCATGGGCGATCGCTGCGGCCACGGCATCCTCGCCGGTTTGTATCTCAGCACCTGAGAAGCGGCGAATGTAACGGACACGCTCAGACTTCATCGGCACGAATGCTTCATCGTTCTCAGTCCAACCAAGATCAGGAGATTGGTATCCGTCTTGCTGAAACACCTCGTTTACAATCGAAAGTTCGACAGAATTCGGACGCTGTTCGGGCAAAGTTGCCGGAACGAAGACTGGAACAACCGCAAGGTTATATTTGTTGGCGAAATCCAAGTCCCGCTGGTCATGTGCCGGGCAGCCAAAGATCGCGCCTGTCCCATAGTCCATCAGCACAAAGTTCGCGATCCAGACCGGCAGCTCCCATGACGGGTCCAGCGGGTGCTTTACCCGGATGCCGGTGTCGTAGCCGATCTTCTCCGCTGTCTCGATTTCCGCGGACGAGGTGCCGCCGCGCCGGCATTCGGCGACAAAGGCCGCAACCTTCGGGTCGGCCTCCAGCACTCTGGCCAGCGGATGGTCGGCCGAGATGGCCGCAAAGGACGCCCCCATCAGCGTATCGGGCCGGGTCGTATAAACTTCCAGCTTTTCAAACCCTTCCGGTGCGCCGACAGTGTCGAAGGCAAATTGCAGCCCCCGTGACTTGCCGATCCAGTTGGCCTGCATCAGGCGCACCTTTTCCGGCCAGTCCGTCAGGTGATCCAGTGCCGCGAGCAGTTCCTCGGAATAGTCCGAGATCTTGAAGAACCATTGCGTCAGTTCCCGCCGTTCTACCAGCGCGCCCGACCGCCAGCCGCGCCCGTCGATCACCTGCTCATTGGCCAGAACCGTCATGTCAACCGGATCCCAGTTCACCACCGCGGCCTTGCGGTAGACCAGACCCTTTTCCATCATGTCGATGAACATAGACTGTTGCTGGCCGTAGTACTCGGGGTCGCAGGTCGCGAGCTCGCGGCTCCAGTCGATGGAAAGGCCCAGAGGCTTCATCTGCGCCTTCATGTCGGCGATGTTGCCGTAGGTCCAGTCCTTGGGGTGGCCGCCCCGCTCCATCGCGGCGTTTTCTGCGGGCATGCCAAAGGCATCCCATCCCATCGGGTGGAGCACCGAATAGCCTGCCGCGGCCTTCTGCCGGGCCACCACATCGCCCATGGTGTAATTGCGCACATGCCCCATGTGGATGCGCCCCGAAGGGTAGGGAAACATCTCCAGCACGTAATACTTGGGCTTCGCGGGGTCAGCCTTTGCCGCAAAGACAGATGCCTCATCCCAGGCCTTCTGCCACGCAGGTTCGATCACAGATGGTTCATAGCGCGACATTTGCGGCCCCTTGCATCACATCGCGCGGAATTAACCCGAGGACGCGCCCAAGGTCCAGCCCAAGCGCCTGTTGCAGGCGCCCGCGGTACCGTCCGCCAGCGGCGCGGCGGTCAGAGCTTGCTGTCGCGGATTCGAATTTGACGCGCACGGGACAGGATCGCATTCTCGATCGCACGCGAGGTTTCGGCCGACACCGGGCCACCCCCACTCGATTGCAACGAAACCTTCAGCGACCGTGCATCGAGCGCCGGGTCTTGCACAAAGATTGTTGCGCGGTAAGACCTGCCGCCACCGGGCGGTGTGCCGTAACCGGTGACGATCACGCCGGTGAAGGGGTCAACCGATTCGATTGGCAGAAAATTCAGGACTTCCAGCGAGGCCTGCCAGATATACCGGTTCACTTCGACCGTGATGTTCGGATCGTCGGAATTCCTGAAAAGGTCGCTGAGTTTCGTGCCTCTGCCCGGAGCGTCGTCGCGCAGTTCGAAGGATCTCTCGGCTCTCGGGGTCGAAGCATCGCGCGCTTTCCCACCGAACAAACCAAAGACGCCACCGCCACCACAAGCGGCCAGCCCGAAGGCCAGCACGGCAACCAGCCCGCAAAGGCGCGCGCTACGTGCAAGGCTGTGCAAGGTCATCCAGATCCCCCGGTCCACTCGGCCTTTGTGTAACCGAGCGGTCGGGGCGTGCCAAGGGCTTTCCGAGTGACCGCTTTTGCCGCTGCAAATGGCTTCTGCCTTTCTTTCGTCCGAGTCCTGCCGCCTTGCAAAAAGGGCCGTCACGCAACTGTGGCAAAGCTGCACCATCAAACGCGTCTTTCCCGGCGTCGTCCGCGTTCAGATTGCAATCAAACCCGTCCGGGTGGAAATAGAGGCATACCCAATTTGGATTCTCCCGAGTTGGGCCGCACCTTTCAGAGACAATGAGGGAAGCTATGAAAAAGATTCTACTGTCCACCACCCTGCTCGTTGCGACGGCCGGCGTGGCCGCTGCCGAAGTGACGCTGTCCGGTTCGGGCCGCTTCGGCCTGAACTACGACGAAAGCCGCACTGGCCAAGAGACCCAGCTGTCCTATCGCTTCCGTACCGAGTTCAACGGTTCGAAAGAGACGGACTCGGGCGTGACCTTCGGTGGTCGTGTGCGTCTGCAGAACACCCAAAGCGGCGGGCAATCGACGCTGAGTGCTGCTTACGTCTATGCGAAATACGAGGGCCTGGAGGTTCAGGTCGGTAACGCCAACGGCGCGCTCGACTCGGTTGCGCTGATCTATAACTCGGAAATCGGCTTCACGGGCTTCAGCGCCGGCGACCCGATCGGCGTCAACGCGTCGTTCTCGTCCGGCCCGTACACCGGTACCCCGAACCGCGTCGGCATCTTCGTCACCTACGGGATTGCTGATCTCAACGTCTTCGCATCCTACCACACGCTCGACCAGACCGTCACTAACGCGGACGAAATCTTCTCGGTTGCGGCAGACTACAAATTTGGCGCTATCACTGTTTCGGGCGGCTACGAAAGCTACAGCGCGACCCTCGCCGCGAATGATACCGATACGTTTGCTATCGCTGCGCAATACGGTTTCAGTGATGTCGGGAACGTCGGCCTGCTGTACTTCGATGTAAGCGGAGCGACGGGCGCTGACGCTAACAAAGTGACTTTGTACGGCAACTACACCTTTGACGCCGTGACTGTTCGCGCCTTCGTCTCGAGCGGCGACAACCTGGGCACCGAAGACGTTGCCTACGGTATCGGCGCCGACTACGATCTGGGCGGCGCGACGCTGGCCGGTGGCGTCCAAGTCGACTTCGACGACAACACCTACGCCGAACTGGGTGTGAAGTTCTCGTTCTGATCTGACGATAAGACACTTATGAGGAAAGAGCGGGCATCTTGCCCGCTCTTTTCGTTTTTCGTGGCAGGAGGCGGCGGATGAGCCTGGACGGCATTATGGTGCGCATGCGCGCGGCAGAGACGGCGGCGGGCAGGGCGGCAGAGTCAGTGCAACTGATCGCGGTATCCAAGGTGCAACCTCTGGATCGGGTGGAGGCGGTGCTGGCTGCAGGCCACCGCCTGTTCGGCGAAAATTACGTGCAGGAGGCAGCCGGAAAATGGCCCGATCTGCGCGCCCGATTCGGCCCGGTTGCCGTACACATGGTCGGTCCACTGCAAACCAACAAGGCGAAGCAGGCGCTGGAGCTGTTTGACGCGATCCACTCGGTGGACCGCCCCTCGCTGGCAGAGAAGATTGCGCGGCTGGTGCAGGATCGGGGCGACTGTCCGCAACTGTTCGTGCAGGTGAACACGGGGCAGGAGCCGCAGAAGGCCGGCGTCCTGCCCGCCGATTTAGATGGGTTCCTGGCGAGGGCCACGACGATGGAGCTGTCCCTTTCCGGTCTGATGTGCATTCCCCCCGAAGGCGCGGACCCCGCCCCGCATTTCGCAATGCTGGCGGAAATGGCTGCACGGAATGGCCTTTCGGGACTGTCGATGGGCATGAGCAGCGATTTCGAAACCGCCATCGCCCATGGCGCGACGCATATCCGTGTGGGCTCTGCGATCTTTGGCGCGCGCTCCTACTCCTGAAGAGACCTGCAGACGGGCGGCCAACCTGCGTCCAACGCGCGACCGCCCTCATCCGAAAGGTGTCTGCCATCTGCCCGTGGATCGTAGGGTTTGACTTGCCTGACAGGGGGCCACCTCAGGCAAGCCAAACCCGAGCATAAGGGGCCAACGGGATCGTGTCCTGAAACATCTCGACCGGGTGGTCTGACAAGAGGTCATGCATCCGCGCCACCCCGTATTTCAGGGCGATCCACCCGGGCAGGGACTGCCAGCGTTCGGTGAAGTTGAACAGGCACAGCACCGGCCCCGTTGGAGCCTCGCGAACAAAACCGAAAAGCTCCGGCGCACCCAGATCGACAACTCGCACCGGCACGGCGCCGTGCAGCGCAGCCACCTCGCGCCTCCGCGCCAGGATATGCCGTACCTCCCAGAACACCCGGGCAGAGGCCAAGGTGCCCAGATGCCGCGTTTCCGCCGCGGCCCAATCCATTCGCGGGCGGTGGATCCAGCGGCTGTCCTGGGCGTGCGTGGGCTCTTCCAGATAGCGGTCATCGTTCAGAAGGGCCAGTTCATCCCCCATGTAGATCAGGGGGATACCGCCGTAAGAGGCGATCAGTGCGTGCCCCAGGAGGATCCGCTGCACTGCGGATTCGGCCAGCACAGTATCGCCCGCTGCGCGCTGCAGGCCCGCAAGCGAGGCAAAGCTGCCGGAAACACGCTTGTCGCCCGTTACCTCGTTCACCTGAAACAGCGCGCCCTGCGAAAAACTGCCGGGAAAGGTGCCTTCGTAGAAATCCGCCAAGAAGGTCCGGTGTGCATGCCCGTTCAGGCCGACCGCGCCTGCATCTTCATCTGTGACCGCCCAGCCGATATCGTCATGGCAGCGGATGTAGGTGGCATAGGTTGCATTCGCCAGCCGGTCCGGGAAATGCGTCGCCAGCACATGCGTCATCAGCCGCGTGTCGCGGGACGCGAGCGCGCCCCAGATCTGCACCATCAGGCTGTTGTGATAGGCGAGGTTCCCCTCTTTCCCGTCATGCGCGCCGCGACCGAGGTAGGGCAGCATCTCGGCCGGCCCGACGATTGCTTCCTCCAGATGGATCACCGCGGCGCTGGCGATGCGCGAACAGGCCCGCAGCCCCTGCAACAGCATATGGACCTCAGGTTCCGACTGGCATCGCGTGCCCATCTGCTTCCACATGAAAGCCACAGCGTCCAGCCGCAGCACATCCACCCCGCGGTTGGCAAGAAAAAGCATAATCTCGGTGATTTCCAGAAAGACCGCTGGGTTGGCCCAATTCAGATCCCACTGATGTTCGTTGAAGGTGGTCCAGACCCATTTATCAAAGGCAGGGTAATGGGTGAAGTTGCCCGGGGCGTTGTCCGGAAACACCTCGACCAGCGTTTCCTCATAGCGCTTTGGAAGGGCGGACGTGTCGAACATCAGGTAGTAGTCCTGATAACGTGCATCGCCCTTGGCGGCCCTTTTCGCCCAGGCATGCTCCTTCGCAGTGTGGTTCAGCACAAGGTCGATGCAGACAGAGATGCCGCGGGCACGCAGGGCGGACGTCACCGCCTCGAAATCCGCCATCGAGCCGTAGGCGGGGTTGATGGCGCGGTAATCCATCACCGAATAGCCGCCATCGCTGTCGCCGGGTCGGGGTTTCAGACAGGGCATCAGGTGGATGTAGGTTATGCCAAGATCCTCCAGATAATCGAGTTTATCGAGGATGCCGCGCAGGGTGCCGGCGAAACGGTCGATGTAGAAGACATATCCGGCCATGCCCGGCCGCTGGAACCAGTCCGGTTCCAGATCGCGCTTCAGGTCCAGCCGTTTGAGGTCGGCCGGGCGCGCGTCCCAGCCTTTTCGCAGCACGGCAAGCAGTTGCCCGTGAAAGGCGTCGTAATCCGGCCGGTGGCCGTATAGCGCCTCCAGCATCGGCCATAGATCGGAGGCTGAGCGCGCAAGGCGCATCTCGAACAAATCGTCCACAGCGCCGGATGGTGCTTTGGCCATGACTTCCTCCCCCATTTGCCCGCAGAGTAGAAAGCTCAAACCGTTTTGGGAAGGGGTTACGCCCGTATGATCAACCGCGTCTGGTGGGTGATCCTGCCCGCGATCCACATGAGGTCTGCCTTTGCAAAGGCCGCACAGCCTGCCGTTCGGGCCAACGGGCGGCGCCATGTGTGCAAAAAGATCGCCGAGCCGCGCCCGGGCACGGCTTCGGGCCAGTTCCAGTCGCTGATCAGGATCAGGTCATACATCGGATCACCGCGCGTCAGCCGCTCGTGGCCAAAACCATGCGGCGTGCGGACCATCAGGTTGTACTCCTCATCGCGTGCATCATCCGACCACAGGTCGGGTGGCCCGAAGGGCAGCGCCCAGTCGGGCAGGGCGGTGGCGGCAATCCGGTCAGGCCGGTAGAGCATCCCGACAATCCGGTGGGTGCCTGCGGGCGTGGCACCATCTCCTTCACGCTTGGCGGCGGCCGCCACGATGCCCGCGCGCCCCACCGTGCAAGGAATGCGGCGCCCAAAGGCCCGTGCGCCCCAGCGACCCACGACGATGTCCGCGGCCTTCATGGCAGATGCCCGGATTTCAGCGCCTTGGTCGCAAGATAGCCTTCGTTCTGCGGCGTCTGCCCCACATGGAGAGGCACCCGTTCCATCACGTCAAGCCCGCAGCCCGTCATCATCGCGATCTTGCGGGGGTTGTTTGTCAAGAGCCGCACGGATGAAAACCCGAGCCTGCGCAGGATGTCTGCGCCGATCCGGAAATCGCGCTCGTCATCCTCGAACCCCAGCCGGTGGTTCGCCTCGACCGTGTCAAACCCCTGATCCTGCAATGCATAGGCCCGCAACTTGTTGGCAAGGCCGATCCCCCGTCCCTCCTGATTGAGATAGAGCAGCACCCCCGCGCCCTCCGCCCCCATCTGCGCCAGTGCCGCGTGCAGCTGCGGGCCGCAATCGCATTTTAGGCTGCCGAGCACGTCGCCGGTGAAGCAAGCCGAATGGAGCCGTGCAAGGACGGCAAGGCTGCGATCCGGACGGCCAATCTCGATCGCAAAATGTTCTTCAGCGCCATCTTCGGGGCGAAAGACATGCACCCGCCCTGCCGCACTGGCGACCATCGGCAGGCGGGCCGAGACGACCTCGGTCATTGGCGAAAGGCGGCCAAGCTCTGGCCCGATCTCACTGAGTGCAAGCAGCGTCAGCGATTGCGACGCTGCCAGCACCAGCGCATCAGGCACCCGCACCAGCACGGCGGCCGGCAACAGATGCGCGGTCTTCGCCAGCGCGATGGCCGCTCGGTGCAGGTCGGCCCCGCCCTCGCGCAGCGACTGCAACGGCCCCTTCATCGGGTGGCGCAAATCATCCTTCGGGTCGGCGAGAGCGCGCAGCCAGGCGAGGTCGGCCGCCGCAGGCACGGCGATGCGCGCAAGATCGCCGTCATAGACGCGCGCCTTCAAGGTCTCGGCCCGTCGTCCGGTAAGCGCAAGCACCGGCGAGCCCATGGCACGCAAGGCGGCCAGCCGCTGCGCATCCAGCGCCTCTACCGCCACAGCCAGCGCAGCCTCGCCTCCGCCCATCAGCACCACCGGCACACCCATGCGCAAATCGCCCCGCGCGCGGGCGAGGCGTTCGACGATGCTGGGCGCAAGGCTTGCGGTCATCCGGTTACTCCTGCCCCTTCTTCTAGCCGCCCAGCAGGGAAATGGGAACGCTCGCAAAATGCAATGGCCCGGCCAACTGTTGAAACATACCGCCCTCCCGGCGCACGTCCGCGTGAGCTTTCCGTCACATGCCTTGCCGGTTTCGTGAGAGACCCGCATCTCTTGCAAGACAATAAGGGAGGCTCTTATGGCCGGAATTCGCAAAATTCTTCTTGTGGACGACGACGACGATCTGCGCGAGGCGCTGAGCGAGCAGTTGGTGATGACCGAAGACTTCGATGTATTCGAAGCAGGCACCGGCGCCGAGGGGATCGAGAAGATCAAGGCAATGCTTTACGACCTTGTCATCCTCGACGTGGGTCTGCCCGA
>Ga0105047_10012902_pt1 | contig 13407 bp, 12 predicted proteins | sample MAT04_FD_78384 | JGI IMG/M metagenome (GOLD analysis project Ga0105047, IMG submission 78384) | Freshwater microbial communities from Lake Fryxell liftoff mats and glacier meltwater in Antarctica - MAT-04 (megahit assembly) | ecosystem: Environmental > Aquatic > Freshwater > Ice > Liftoff...
CAGGCGGTTGAGTATTGCCGGGGTGGATAAATATTACTCTCTCCCGCGTGCGGGAGAGAGTGGCCGACAGGCCGAGAGAGGGTGATTTTGAAGAGCAGAGGCCCAATTTGACGAGACTTGAAAGATACGCCATTGGCGTATAGACTCCAAAATGGTATTTATTGAAACGTCCGTGTTCACTCGCATGGTCACGAGCTTGTTGACCGACGAGGAATATCGTGAATTTCAAAATGTACTGTTGGACAACCCGGCTGCTGGCGATTTGATCAAGGGTGGTGGCGGGATTCGCAAAATACGATTCGCGATCAAAGGGCGCGGCAAGAGCGGTGGAGTGCGGACAATTTACTTCTGGGCAAAAGCGAAGGATCAAATTTACATGCTGGTCATTTATCCGAAGTCCAATAAAGATACGCTGACCGATAGCGAAACCGCCATCCTGCATGACTACGTTAAGGAACTGTGAAATGGAAAAACGACTGTTTGATGACCTGCTCCAAAGCTTGAAGGAAGCGAAGGCGATTTCTCAAGGCACGGCCAAGGCATCTCGCGAGTTCAAGGTCGAAGCCACAGACGTGAAGGCGGTCCGTGAGCGCGTCGGATTGACGCAAGAAGAGTTCGCAAAACTCATCCGTGTAAGCATCAAGACGCTGCAAAACTGGGAACAACATCGCCGCGAGCCCACCGGGCCCGCGGCGGCTCTACTGAAGATCGTTTCGACGGAACCAAAACTTGCGCTCAAGTCGCTGCACGGCTAATCGCGGCGGTGTCTTTGCAAATGACGCCGACCCCTTTGACGTTAGCTTTGACGTTCGGTGTTGGCGGCTGGTGGTTTGCGCGTGGTGCCGGTCAGTCGTTCGGCATTCGTCCAGGCGGCGATATTGACGGCGGCGCATCAGCATGTGCTGCGCGCCGGAGAGGCGTTGCACTTGGCTGTTGCGATTGAGCTCGGGGCGACACAGATAGCAACGTTGGATAGTGGGTTGGCGAAGAATTCCAAACGACTCGGATTGGCGCTAGCGGCTGTCTAGGCTGCACACCATTCCCGATTAACAGGGTCGGTGTCGAACAGTGTTGAGAAGTGCTAAGGAGCTGAGCAATGGGATGCGATGAAAGTAGACCCCTTGGAACCCTCTGGATAACCGTAAAGGAACAAAATGAATGACCGAATCCGTCACCTGTTGAATCAGATGAGCGCGCTGGAAAATGAAATGCGAACCGCGCTGCATGAGCAGGAGACGAAGATGTTTTTCGAGATCAAGGGTAAGCGTATCGAGTTCGAGACGACGGTCCGGCAGGCGCATCGCAAGCTGAAGAACAATTTCTTTCGCTGGCTGGTGACCAACCGGCCGCAGAACCTGATTACCGGGCCGATCATCTACGGCATGATCATCCCGCTGCTGATCCTCGACTTTTTTGTCAGCTTCTACCAAGCCACCTGTTTCCCGATCTACGGCGTGACCAAGGTGCGCCGACGCGACTACATCGTGCTGGATCGCCAGCACTTGGACTACCTCAATTTCATCGAGAAATTTCACTGTACCTATTGCGCCTATGGCGCGGGGCTGACCGCCTACATCGGCGAGATCGTGTCACGCACTGAGCAATACTTCTGCCCGATCAAGCACGCCCACAAGATCCTCGGCACGCACAAGCGCTACCTCGGATTTCTGGAGTACGGCGACGCGGTGGATTACGAAAAGCGTCTGGAGGAATTTCGCTTGGCGCTGGGCAAGTAGATTAAAAGGGTGTGTGCCGAGCATGCCCTTTCCGCTTGTGCGTTGAGGACTCCTCGGCACACGCCCCTTTGATTACCGATTGAGTTTTACCTTATGTGACCTAATGCGTACACCACATCGCGCCGATGACGAGAAGAGTCAAAGTAAACCCGCCTGAGGAAAAGCCCATCCGTCAACGCGCTATCGGCGAAGAGAAATTGTCCTGCGTCAGTGTGCGAATTTAGGCGCGCTATTTCCACACGTGACCACGAAGCCCGGTACAACGCGCTAACCGAGCCCCGTCAAGCTGGCATTTTCCTCCAGCCCTTCCAGCTGCGCTTCGGGATGATGGCGTTTGATGAGCGCTTCAATGCCATCGACCTTATCCGCGCTGAGGTCAACCATGATCAGCAGTTGGCCCGCTTTAATGGCGGATTCAAATCGTTCGAGCTTGCCGCTTGGCTGGCCGATGCCAATCATGCTTGATATCCACGCGCCAAAGCCGCCGCCGACGACGGTCAGGCCGATCAGGGCGCCGCCACCGAGGATGAGTCCGGCGGGCGGGAAGGTGACGGCAACCACGCCAGCGAGCAGGCCGGTCAGGCCGCCCGTGGCGACGCCGCGCTCAAGCGCAGGAATCAAATCGGAGCGTTCGAGGAGACTGGCTTCCGGCAGATTTTCCAGCGGCGTATCGGCGTTGGCGACGACGTAAAGTTGTTGCTCGCTGATGGAGGCGGCTTTGAGCTCGCTGACGATGGCTTGCGCGGAGGCGACGTTGGGGACGAGAAAGTAGATTCGGCGCATGGTAGGTCCTGAAATCGTTGAATCAGTTGGCAAACGATGCACCGGTTGATCGGCGCGGCTTGATACATCCTGAGTTATGGCTAAACCGGGCTATTTTTTCTGTGCGAGCCCGTACATTCAGTGTTGTCCGCGAATTGATGCGCCCATCAGATTGGCGCTCAGGCAAGAGTTATAGTTTGAAACTCCCCATTCGGCGGGCACTTCCAGCCGATAATGCTTGAAAGCGCCCGCCAATAGGAGAGTTTGGCACTTACAGTCACGTCAAAAAGCGGCGTGACACGCCACTTCAACGGCGCTCGACGAAACTTTTGCGCGTCGTTTTATCGCCGCCACGACGCGCTTAAGCGTCGCAGACAGAAGCTGCGCCACAGATCAAGGACGAGCTGAACGCAAACGTGACACGCTGCGTGGTAATGTGCGGCAATTCATTGTTCACTCATCACTATCATGCGCATAAACATCGTTCCTGCCAGCCTGCTTTGCAGTCTCTTCGTTTGTCTCGCCGTCGCGAGCGCGCCATTGGTTCACGCCAAAACGCTGCGCATGGCGATCGCCGACGACGCCACCACGCTAGATCCGCACTCCGCGAATATCCTCGGCAACACACGGCTGTTGGCGAGTATTTACGAAGGCTTGGTCACGCGCGACAAGGATTTCAAAGTTGTCCCCGCGCTGGCGGTCTCATGGAGTCAGGTGGACGCAAAGACATGGCGATTCAAGCTGCGGCCGAACGTGAAGTTTCACGATGGCAGCGCGTTTACGGCGGACGACGTGGTGTTTTCACTCGAGCGTGCATTGCATCCGCTGTCCAATTTCAAATCCTCCGTGCAGGGCGTGTCAGTGGCTAAGCGCGTCGATGATTTGACGGTCGACCTGGTAATGTCAGAGCCCAATCCGGTGTTGTTATTGCATCTCGTCAATTTCCGCATCATGTCGAAAGCATGGAGCGTGAAGAACGGCGCGACATCTCCGCAGAATTACAAGGACAAGGAAGATACGCTTGCCTCTCGCAGCACCAATGGCACGGGGCCCTACATGATGGTCTCGCGACAGCCGGATGTGAAAACGGTGCTGAGTGAAAACAAGGCTTGGTGGAACCGCGCTGCGCGTGATCGCGGCAATCTGACGGGCGTCGAGTGGACGCCGATCAAAGCGCCGAGCACGCGCATGGCGGCGTTTCTGTCGGGCTCGATCGATTTCGTGATCGATCCGCCGGTGCAAGATCGCGAGCGCATCAAGAACACACCCGGTATGAAACTGCAGCCCGGCAGCGAGCCGCGTGTTTACTTTCTCGCCTTTGACGCTTTTCGGGAGGAGCTGCTCTATAGCAATGTGAAGGGCAAGAATCCGTTCAAGGACGTTCGCGTTCGCCAAGCTATTTCGCTTGCCATCGACGCCGACTTAATCGTCAGCAAGGTCAATCGTGGTTACGGCCGGCCCACCGCACTCATCATCGGCAAAGAGGTGCAGGGCTACGCGGCGGATCTCGACAAGCGGCCGAAAGTCGATATCGCCAAGGCGAAGAAACTGCTCGCTGAGGCTGGCTATGCCAACGGCTTTGAAGTCACGCTCGATTGTCCGAATCAAGTGCCATTCGGCGAAATCTGCCAGGCGCTTGCGCCGATGTTGGCAAAGATCGGCGTCACGCTCACGCCGAACATCATCATCAACGCCAACTTCCCGCCGAAAGTTCAAAAATACGATACCAGCATGTACTTTTGGGGGTGGGGTGCGGTGACGGTTGATGCGCTCTATGTGTTGCAATCGATGTCTCGTAGTGTGGGTGCAGAGCGCTCGGGCGATGGCGATGCCAACTATGGCCGCTACTCCAATTTGAAGCTCGATGCGCTGATTGATCGTATCAAGGTTGAGTCTGATATGAAGTTGCGTGACGGGCTGATTCGCGATGCACTCGTCATCCAACGCGATGACGTGGCGCTGGTGCCGATCCAACAGGTGGTCACGGCGTGGGCAATGCGGAATACGATCGATGCCCCGTTCGCGCCGAATAATTTGCCGTACTTCTATCGCTTCAAGATGAAGTAACCGTTTTTTGCGGCATGCGATTTTTTTCGCCGACCACTAGCGGGCATGCCAGCCAGGCAACAGTCAGGGATAGATCACGATTGTTTTGCGGAATCGCCATCCAGCGCGCGTCGAGCCAAGACTGCTCAAAGACATCTGCCCATCGCTGTTTTCGTATTCATCAAGCATTGAGCTCGCCGGGGTTGAGTCTTCCTAATCCCGCCGACTTCGAAATATCAACCACCCCACGAGTGCGGTAACCGAAACCACCGCCGTTACAACAATGGTAAATCCAGCTTTGTTCTCGGCAAATGGAATGCCACCGACGTTCATACCAAAAAACCCCGCGATCATATTGACCGGCAGGGCCAGCACGGTAAACAGTGACAGTACAAACAGACTGCGGTTGTTCTGTTCTTGCACCAACGCGGAGATTTCCTCTTGCAGTAATTTAATGCGCTCTTGCAAGGTATCAATGTCGCCAAGCGAGACGGAGAACTCCTCCGTCGATTGGCGAAGCTCGCTAACGTCCTCATCGCTCATCCAGTCAAGTGGGGCACTCAAGAGGCGGAACAGTGCGGCAGGCTCGGGTGCCAGCAGGCGTTTCAGACGAACCAGCACGCGGCGCAGCTGCGCCAGTTCGGCGCGTTTGGTTTCGGTGCGTCCGGCTAGGAGTCGGTCTTCAATGACGTCTACCTTTTCGACGGAACTGCGGACGATGCCGGTCAGCACGTCCGATTGGTCGCGCAACAGATGCACCAGTAGCGCGGTTGACGAGGGGAAACGTTCGCCGGCTTTTACCGCCACGCGAAGTCGATCAATGGAACGAAGTGTCTTGCTGCGTCCGGTCACCAGCACGCGCTGACTTACACTCAGTACCAGTGTCGAGACTTGCGAATGGTCGAAGGAAAAATCGAACAGGACGTCGTTCAGTACCGCAACCAGCTGATCGTCGACGTACTCCACGCGTGTCGAGCGCGAACCTTCGCGCAGCGCGTCGTAGAACTGCGACGACAGTGTCAGTGAGCGTTGCAGCCAGCGCTCGGCGGCGGTATTGGCCAGATTGAAATGAAGCCAGACGAACGAACTAGATACCTGATCCGGCGTGGCACTGGATTCGGCCAGCCATGTAAGCGCGGCGTCGGCCGACAGCGGCTTGCCGTCTCTGCCGGCGTCAAACACGAACCCACACACAAGGCCGTTTTCATCGGATCCGTAGCTTTGATTGCTCGTCAGGGCGGTTGCCATATCTTTATTACCGGGTGCGTTGGATGGTTGCCGACGCGCAATGATGCCACGCCCGTGTGACGGTCGCTGTTAAAGCAGCGATGTTGCGCGACGCGTCGGCTTGCGCGAGCGCCCGAGCATTGGCAGACGCGAGTGTAGTGCTTCGTTCTGTTTGGCACTTATTCGATCCACCGCTTACGAAGGCGACGCCCGCGATAAAAGAACCATCATTCCCGCGCAGGCGGAAATCCAATTTAGTTGGGTGTCACTAAATACGGACAACTTAGATTCCCGCCTGCGCGGGAATGACGGCGTAAAGCCAAGTACCAGGAACAAGTCGCGCCAGATCAATGGCCCATAAGGTGTATCAATTGCGAAGCACCACACTAGTCGCCAGAGCAGATACGCAAAATGCGTTACCTCCCGCTTTCGAGTCCTGAACAGCGAATCGATGGAAAATGCCTATCCCGATACGCGAACGGATAGCCGTGCGGCGCTGGCCGAAGCATTTCAGGCGTGCCCGGCATCGGAACTAGCGATATAGCTCGTGGATCTCGATGCCGCGTTGGCATACAACGGCTTTGCCTCTTTGCCGCTTTCGCCACTTTTGCCTCTTTTACCACTTCTGCCTGTTTTGCCACTTTTGCCACATTCCACCCCGCATTCGCGCCAGACATCTTGGCAGTGCCGCCAACCATGCAACGCAACCGAATCTTTGCGCTGGCGACGCAACATATCGCCAAGCGATGGAAGCGCAATTGATCGTATCTGCACGCGGCGCTCGGGCGGTTGATGGAACCAGCGATTGGCGTGTTCGCGGCGGATACGACGGTGGGAGTGACGCTTGAGGCGCTGCGAACGCTGGCGAAGTCGGCGGTTATCAATTGCGCTCACATTGTTGATGCAGATGAGAAGTTGCTGGGCGTCATCACCATGTGTGAGGTGCTGTTTGCCGATATCGACAAAACGCTGGCAGAGGTCATGCTCACGGAGCTGTTCACACCAAGCCCGCAATCGCCGATGCCTGATGCCACGCGCGTTCCGCTCAACCGCCGCCAATCGGTATATCCCGTTTGTGACGACAGCGGCAGCTGGCTCGGGCTGGTACGCGCACAAACAGAATTTGCATCGGAAACCTTTGAGATCACTACACCAGCTGGCCGAATGGCGGGTGTGGACAGTGAGGCGCGCATCTTGATACCACTGATGCGCAGCTTCAAATTCGGCCATCCATGGTGGCAGCTCAATCGGTCGACGGCGTTTTTGGCCGGCGCTGTGGTGGAGAGGTTGAAGCGCAGCATCGACAAGTTCGTCATTCTCGCCGCTTTCCTGCCGGTACTTGCCGGGCGCCCCGGCAAGACCTACTGTCAGGCGATGGCGGTCACCGCTCCAGCCATCACCATCGGCGAGGTCGCGTCCGGTGATGATAAAGCGCTGCTATTTAAGGAAGGTGTGCTGGGTGCTTGACGGTGTCCCGATCGGTGTGATGGCGGCCATCGCGACCTACGGCACGGCCAGAGCACAGTACGCCGCGCACGCCGCGACGCTCACGCTGGTCACGTTGCTGGCGGTGCTGGGGGCCGGTACGGTCAGCGGCTCAGGTGCGATTGTGCCGCCCCCAATGTATCGTTACGGGGCGGTTTCTGCGGCCGCAGCGAGTATTTTTCTGACGACCTCGACTGACATTGTTAGCATAGGGCTGTTGCTCGGGCTGTCTGCGCTGATGGTGCGCTAGGCCATGCGGCATGCCGGTTGATAACGCGTTTCCTCCACACAATCCTAAGTGAAAAGCAAAGGGTGCGATATATGAATCCAGCAAAGACCAACCTGTTACTCGAGACCTTGACTGCGGCGTGCACACGGCAATTCATGTTCAACCCGCGCCGCGTGGCGGCGGGCATGCGCTATGTGGGCACCGAAGGACATGGCGCGAAACTTATCCACGTATTCCGCGATTCCCACACGCACTCGCAGATCGAACTCAAGTCGACGCTGGCGATGCTGCGGGAGCAGGTTGCCAGCGCCACCACGAAAGGCCACTGGACCGACGCGGAAAAAGCGCGTTACCGTCACACCGATACACAGATCGACGCCGAAATCGCTGAGAAACGCGCAGCCCTGGAATACACGCAACAAAGCGCACTGTATCTAGACCATCGGGAACAACTGTTGCGCCACTGCAAGGGCTGGCCAACCTATGCGCCAGGCGCACCGACCGCACGGGACGTGGCACGCGGGCTGATCGCCTCGCTAAGTGCCACACAGGATGCGCGTTTGGCCGCTTTCGCCCAGCGGATGCACACAGACGATACGGAAGAGCTGGCGCATTTGTTGTTGGCGCCTTGTCATCTGGAAATCGAAGCGCACGCAAAGTCGGCAGCAGAAGTCCTAAAGTAGCGGTACTAATTTTCGTGGAGTCAGCGGTGACCGGTTTTGCCAGAAGTAGCTTAGCTTTGATCGCGGTGTTGACAACCCTGAACTTCAGCGCGGTCACTGTCGCGCAAACGGCGACTTACGCCAGCGCTGAGCAACTATTGGGCGTTGCGCCAAAAGTCCCAGCGCCGCAGGTCGTCCAGCCTGCTCTGGTCGGCCAGGCCGCGCCACCATTGCTGATTGATCCGGCGCGCGAGATGTCCGGGGCGACACTCCTCGCGGCGCTACGAAAGGGCGGTTTCAACCTGTACATGCGCCACGCCCAAGCCAATGTCGGACACGACCAAGACCTCGCCAGCGATCCTTTTTGGTGGCAGAAATGTACGTTGCAGCGCAATATTTCAGAGATCGGACGGGAGCAGGCCCGCAAAATCGGCACGGCGATTCGTGTCTTGAGCATTCCGATTGGCGCAGTGATGGCGAGTCAATTCTGCCGCGTCCGCGACACCGGCGCGGCGATGGGGTTTGGCGCGCTGGAAGTTACCGAAGACCTCAACCACATGATCGGCCAGCGCGCCGGGTCGGATGTGAACATCCTGCGTTTCAAACGATTGGTGGCTGCGCCATCGAAAGGGCGCAACAACCTACTCATCTCGCATACGCACGCGAGCGCCCAAAGCCAAGAGCAGATCATGCAAGGCATTCAGGAAGCCGAAATTGTGGTCTATCAACCTGATGGCAGGGGCGGCGTCGAGCCGGTCGCGCGAATTCCACGGGAAGAGTGGGATAGCCTGCTCGCGATCAACGGCACCAAACAGGTGCGGGCCGTGAAGTAGCGGCGTAGCAGACTGATAGCGATGATCGCGATGCGTCGCCGATCTCCCGCAGTCTGCACCTATCAGTTTGCTGAAATTCACGATATTGGTTTGACAGGTGATTTCGGCGTGCCGCTTCAATCTTTGCGAAGAGCCTGCCCTGAGCTCGTCGCGCGAGATCGAGAGGTTTTTTTAGTGTTTGCGTGTTGATAACGTCCGCAGATCCCCCTTACTCCCCCTTTTCCAAAGGGGGAAATGGCACGCCATCAGCTCACTCGGATTTTTGACGTTGCATTTTCCCCTTTCTTGAAAGGGGAAACGGCACGCCATCAGCTCACTCGAATTTTTGACGTTGCATTTTCCCGTTTCTCGAAAGGGGAAACGGCACGCAATCAGCCCACTCGAATTTTCGACGTTGCATTTTCCCCTTTCTCAAAAGGGGAAACGGCACGCAATCAGCTCACTCAGATTTTCGACGTTGCACTTCCCTCTTTGTGAATGGGGAGAGCGGAGCGACGGGCCGAGGGGAATTTTTGGCGTTTGCGCGTCGACAACTTCCGCAAATCCTACTTGTTCCTTCCTTCGGAAAACGTAGGGCAGGCTCTTTTGCAAAGGGGGAATTGGCGCGCAATGGCTTCACATGAATTTAGTATCGCGAATTTCAACAGACTGTGACGTGTTGCTGATGGTGAGCTAGGCGGCGGCGGTGGCGGGAGCCTCGGCACGAGCGATTTGCACGATCTGTTTTGCCATATCTTCCGGAGACAGGACGAAGTCGATGCAGCCACTGGCAATGGCGCTCTCCGGCATGTCGGGCTGGATGGCCGTGGTCAGCTTCTGCGCAATCGTGATGCCGCCCACCTGCTGGATTCCGCACAGGGCTGCGGCGCCGTCGCCATCGTAACCAGAAACGATCACGGCGATCAGTTTCCCGTCCCAAAACTGGGTGATGGATTTGAGGAAGACCGTGATTACATCAGGCCAGCCACGCGGTTTCGAAATCGGTGCCAAGTGGAAAACTTCCCCATCAACGTGCAGATCCCTGTTGGCGGGGATGATGTAGACGTGGTCGGGCTCGATCAGCAGGTCTTCTGTGATGAGCTCTACCGGCATTTTCGAAAACCGCGGTAGCACCTCATGCAGTTGCGTCGGCATCGCCGTGATGTGATTCACGATGACAATCGCCACGCCCATATCGGCTGGCAGATGCGTCAACAGGCGGATGTAGGCGTCCAAGCCCCCGGCGGAACCACCGACGCAAACCAACGGAAAATTGTTCATTGAAACAGCTGTTTCTCTAGAAGATGTCTGCCGGTCGTGGGCTGCGTCATGACTTCAATCGGGTGCGCATGACCGAGCTTGGTCGGCGCCGTGCCACTGCGTTGCATGCCGCGCCACGGCATCGCACGTCGCGCTGCGTAACGATGTGACGGTGCGCGCGATCACCTGTATGGTCTGTTCATTAGCGAACAGACGACCCAGAAGTGTTAGTTCACTCTGCGTCGAGTGATGGTCCAATCTGCGCCAAAAGCGCGCATCAACTTTGCAAAGATTGCCATGGCGCGGTGGAAGCATCGGGCCAGGACCGTCATGTACAATTCCACCTGCCGCACACACCCGAGGTTGCCATGCAAATAGAATTGCGCGAGCGCGCAGAAGAACAGATTGGTAAGGGCACCGCACCCGCCACGCAAGGCTGGACCGCTGGCATACAGGCGCTCACACTGCTGCATGGTCTTGCCAGCTCGCCGGAAACCGCAAGCGACGCGCTCAAGCTCCTCCACGAATTACAAGTGCATCAGGTGGAATTGGACCTGCAGCACGAACAAGCCGAACAAGACCGCCGCCAGCTCACCGAAGACGTGACGACCTACACTGCCCTGTTTGAGCAGGCACCGTTCGCTTACCTCGTGCTCTCCGCCGAAGGGGTAATTATCGCCGCCAACCGCATCGCCTCGCACTGGCTGGCAGCCGGGTCGGGCGACGGCAACGAATGGGCAGGTCGCCGCATCGAAGAGCTGCTGGCGCCCGAATGTGGCGCGCCGGTCAGAGGCATGTTCGCTAGCCTGCGCAAGGGCGAGGGTCGGCAATCCTGCGCGGTGCAAACCATGGCCGGCGGCTCCATCGCGCACGCCGTGGCGACTGCAACGCCGGGCGACGGGCAGGTGCTGATGGCGTTCATGCCCTTGGAAGTTAAATCAGGGAACTGAAAACTTGCTTGGGCGAGTCTGCGCTTGCCTGTCTCGGACCAAAGGCTGACAGGGTGCACAATCTGCCATGAGCGCTTCGCCAACATCTCTTGCAAAGCGTCAGCCGCCAGCGACTGACGATAGCGTGGGTATCGTTGGAATCGTTGGGATTGGCGCTTCGGCGGGCGGCCTGGAGGCGTTGGAGCAGTTCTTTGCCCGGGTGCCGTTGAAGTCCGGCCTAGCCTACATCGTGGTGCAGCACTTGGACCCGACGCACAAAGCCATGTTGGCGGAGTTGCTGCAACGCGTGACGTCGCTGACTGTGCGCGAGGCCGGCGAACAGATGCGCGTTGAGGCCGACCATGTTTACGTGATTCCGCCGAACGCCGAACTAAGCTTGGCGCAGGGAATACTGCACGTAATGCCGCCCACCGAGCCGCGCGGCATGCGGCTGCCGGTGAATGTGCTGTTCTCGTCCTTAGCCCGCGATCAGGGTACATCGGCCATCGGTGTCGTGCTGTCGGGCATGGGATCGGACGGCACGCTGGGGTTGATGGCGCTACAGGCGGTCGGCGGCCTGACCGTGGTGCAGGAGCCTTCATCGGCACAGTTCGATGCGATGCCGCGCAGCGCCATCGCTGCCGGCTGTGCCGACCTCGTGGCACTACCTGCCGATATGCCCGAGCGCATCCTCGCGTGCGTGGCCAGGTATGGGCATTCGAAGTCGCCGATCGCCGCAGCCGGGCCTGACCCGATGCCTGCCAAAAAGTTGACCAATGTGTTGGCTAATGAGCTGACCGATGTGCCGTCCGATCTGCCGTCCGATCTGCCAGTCGACACACCGGCAGACACCATCGAGAGCATCTTCACCCTGCTGCGACAGCGAACCCGACACGACTTCTCGCTCTACAAACCGAGCACGCTGAACCGCCGTATTGAGCGCCGCATGGCCATCCACGGTCTGGCCGCAATCGCCGAGTACGTGCGCTTTCTGCGGCAGAACCCCCAAGAGATTGATCTGCTGTTCAAGGAACTACTGATCGGCGTGACAAGCTTCTTCCGCGATGCTGCAGTCTGGCAATACATGCTCGATACGGCGCTGCCCGCGCTGTTGGCGCGTCGGGGGTCGGAGACGAAGTTCCGCGCTTGGGTGGCCGGTTGCTCGACTGGCGAAGAGGCCTATACCTTGGCGATCGTCTTCACAGAGGTGATACAGCGCCTGCCCGAGCATCACGATTGCAGGCTACAGATCTTTGCCTCTGACCTTAGCACTGACGCCATCGCAACGGCCCGCGCCGGCCGTTACCCGGCCAGCATCGGTGCCAGCATGCAGCCGGAGGTCGTGGCGCGCTACTTCACCGCTGAAGGCGGTACGCTGGTGGTCGGCAAAACCATCCGCGACATGGTGCTGTTCGCCAAGCATGACGTGGTGCTCGACCCGCCTTTCACCCGGCTCGACATCCTGAGTTGCCGTAACCTGCTGATCTACTTCGACGCCACCCTACAGCGCCGGCTGCTGCCGTTGTTTCACTACAGCCTGCGCGCGGACGGTCTGCTGCTGCTGGGCAGCTCGGAGACGGTCGGCTCGTTCAGCAAACTGTTCGAGCCGGTGGATTCCAAGCTGCGCCTGTATTTGAGCAAGCACACCCAGTCTGCAACAGGCCCGCAGTTACTGCTGAAGTCGTTCCCGCCTCTTTTGAAACTGACCAAGGAAACGCCAATGCCTTCTTCACCAAACGCAGCGCAAGGCGGCGATTCATTGCAAGCCGCTGCTGACCAAGTGCTTTTACAGGTACATGCGCCGCCGGCCGTCGTGGTCAACGCCGCAGGCGACATCGTCTACATCAGCGGCCGCACCGGCAAGTACCTAGAGCCCGCAGCCGGCAAGGCCAACTGGAACTTTCACGCCATGATTCGCGAGAGCCTGCGCGACGCTGTGGCCAATGCCCTGAAGCAGTCCGTGAAGCAGAACGAGGTGGTACTGGTGCGCGGCCTGCAGATCGTTGCGGCGGGCGGCGATCATGGCGTGGATGTCACCGTGCAGCCGCTACACGAACCGGCGGCGTTGCAGGGCACGGTGATGATCGTCTTTCGTGATGTCGCGGCACCGCTGCGCGCTGGTCGCCGCAAGGCCGCCAGCACAGCGGAAGCCACCCATGCCGCCGAAGTGCAGCAATGCCAGGACGAGATCCAGAGTCTGCGCGAGGAAAACCGTGCCTCCAGAGAAGAACTGCAGTCGGCCAACGAGGAACTGCAGAG
>Ga0105047_10012904_pt1 | contig 13405 bp, 7 predicted proteins | sample MAT04_FD_78384 | JGI IMG/M metagenome (GOLD analysis project Ga0105047, IMG submission 78384) | Freshwater microbial communities from Lake Fryxell liftoff mats and glacier meltwater in Antarctica - MAT-04 (megahit assembly) | ecosystem: Environmental > Aquatic > Freshwater > Ice > Liftoff...
ACAATGAGTGTAATAATCTTTTTGCAAAAACAGAATACGGTTTGATGGTATATTTTGGGGAGAAGACAGTCACATCAAGGCATAATAATTTTAAACGTCAGCTTTGTAATGAACTCTTTCAGCTCAGCAAAGAGTATCATTGTAAAGCAGATAAAGGGGGTAAAAAAAATCATTACGTTTTGCATTTCTTTCATTCCTTGCGAATGGCATTTGGAATTGCAGAAAATTCTAAACTTGAACCCGAATTTACTAATTTGATACAGTACATCTTTCATACGCACCAGGAGTGGGATATAGCAAAAGATGGCACATTACGCATTTTACTTGACCTTTCTGGTTTGTTATCTGATCATTTTGGATCATCAAGTAAATTAATTGACTTTCAGAAAGTTATTGATAAAAACCTTGAAGGTGCTAAAGAACTTGAAAAAACTTATGTTTGGGGGGCAATGTATGCCATCGACCGGAATATTGCAATTGAGCAAAAAAGAAATAAATCGGTTGCCGATTTATTGAATTATAAAGCTAAATTGTATGAAAAGCTTGCAACAGATGCAGAAAGCAAAACTAATCTTGCCTGCGTGAGTTTTGCGGAAAACGCACTGCGTATTTATCAACAACTCGACCTGTCCACTGATATTAGTAGATTGGAAAAATATTATGCTGAATTAAGGGGTAAGTTTCGTTTGTCAGAGATAAGACGAGAATTACCGAAAGAATATGAAGTTTCTATGAATGAACGTATTTTACTTGCTATTGCTGATAATGATGAAAGAGGAATAATTAATCATTTTATCACGTCACCGTGGTACGATACAATTCAAAATATTGAAGATCGCTCTGTTGAGTTACGCAAACAAACAGTTTTGCTGTCAATGTTACCAACTTCAATAATGGACAAATTTGGGAATACTGTAGATGTGTTCTATACAGACGAAGAAAAAGAAAAATACAATTTTTGGAACTCCTATACATTTAATTTTCAAATTGGTACACAAACTATGCATCGGTTTTTTATCGAAGCATATAAAACACAGAAATTGAATTATGCTTCCGTATTATCTTATTTAGAAGACACTTGGTTTAATGAAGTAATTATCAGGAGTTATCATGGCCAAACTGTTGAAGTAAAACCAATTGATACCCTAAAACCAGGGCTAAAAAGAATTTTTGAAGAACTTGATAAATTCTTTGTCGACAATACTTATCAATGCGATTTTGTAACAATAACAGATAGTTTGACTCTTAAAATCGAGGGTCTTTTACGTTATTTCTGTGAAAAAATAGGCATTGCAACCTTCAAAACGAGGCAGAAAGGTTCTGATAAACTAGTAATGGAAAAATTACTTGATGATTTATTAGCTGACATTGCACACGAACCACCTTTAAATCCTGAACAAAAAACTAATTTTGATGAGGAAGTAAGAATTTTAATTAAGTATGTCTTAGCAGAAAAGGCTGGATTAAACATGAGAAATGCAGTTGCGCATAGCTTGATGGATATTTTTGAATATTCTTTTGAGCATGTTGTTATTCTTTTCTGTATCATTATCAAATTAAGTAAGTATAAATTTATTGAAACGAAAGGAGAAAACAATGAAAACATTAGTAAATGAACCACAGGTCGAATATAAAGTTTCCGGTTGGCAAACAGAATTAAAAGACATTGCATTCGAAGACTTTATTTGCGGTATCGAAAACGGTACTGTTTTGTTTTGCCCACCAAGTGGCTCGACTTATTTGATTTTTTCTGAAAGGCCAAAGAGGAAATTATCTGCTTTAAGAGGAAAATTAACTAAACAGAGCCAAAAAGAAATTGACGATCAAATTTCAAATTTACGTAGCGAATGGGACAGAAATATTTAATTGACACATGTGCAATTGTTAAATACCTGGACAATTTACTTCCTCCGGAGGCAATATCATTTATGGATTCTTTGGTAGATGATGATAGCAAAGTTTCATTTATAACACAAATTGAATTATTAGTATGGAATCCACCAATCCCTGAGGATATTAGAATAAGAGAAGAGTTCTTGAAAGGCTCTGAAATTCATTACATTAATGCTGAAATAATAAATGAAGCAATTCATATAAGAAAAACAACAAATATTAAGCTACCCGATGCAGTTATTGCTGCAACGGCAATTCAAAAGGACTTTATTCTTTTATCAACAAATGATAATGATTTTAAAAAAGTGGTTCCTATGGGGTTAAAACTTCTGAATCCAGAAACAGTATTTTAACAACCATTGACGACATCAATATTTAATATTGTCAATTATATACAAAGACGGGAAGACAGAACACCAAGCGAAAATAGGCGGCATGTTTTATTGCCGATGCAGTAAAGGTTTCAGTGTTTAATCAATTACTAAACTTTGGTGCATTTTGACAGACATTACTTTGAAATCGGAAACAAAAAACATATCCCCAAACCATTCACATGCGCAAAGAAATTGAAATTGCAATGACACCTAAACAGGCTGCCGATCCTGCGGGTTGGAAAACTGCCTTTGCACATGTACTTCGCATTCAACCAGGGCGTATTAAGTTCCTGAACCCGATTCAGAAATCAATTGATGCCCGTTCATATAAAATCAAAATCAGGCTGAAAGCTGAGTTATACATCGATGAACAACCACTCGAAACACAGAAAAATATCCGTAAAAATTATACAGATGTAAGTCATAAAACGCCGGTTATCATAGTCGGAGCTGGTCCGGCAGGATTATTTGCAGCTTTGACCCTGATCGAAAACGGAATGAAACCGATAGTGATCGAACGCGGAAAGGATGTAAAAGCCCGTAAATTCGATATTGCACAAATAAACAGGGAACATATCGTAAACCCTGATTCCAACTATTGTTTTGGCGAAGGTGGAGCCGGAACTTACAGTGATGGGAAATTATATACCCGCTCGACGAAGCGCGGTAATGTTGACGAAATCCTCTCGACATTAGTATCGCACGGTGCTTCCGAGGATATTCTTATCGACAGCCATCCTCATATAGGAACCGACAAATTGCCTGCCATTGTAGGAGCCATGCGTCAAAGCATCCTTGAAGCCGGTGGCGAAATTTATTTTAACCGTCGCATATCCGATATAATTATCCGTAACGGAAAGCTAAAAGGAGTTGAAGATAAAAGCGGCAACCGTTACGAAGCCCAAACAGTTATTCTGGCCACAGGGCATTCAGCCCGTGATATTTATGATTTATTACACAGCAAAGGACTTACTCTCGAAGCAAAAAGTTTCGCCTTAGGCGTAAGAGCCGAACATCCGCAGGAGCTTATTGACAGCATTCAATACCGGCAGTCGCCCCGCGATCCGTATTTACCAGCGGCTACTTACAGCCTGGTAAAGCAAGTGGAAGGACGCGGAGTGTTTTCATTTTGCATGTGTCCGGGAGGTATAATTGTACCGGCAGCAACTGAAGCCGGGCAGGTTGTTGTTAACGGTATGTCGAACAGCCGTCGTAATTCTCCGTTTGCCAATTCGGGGATTGTGGTGCAGATTGATCCTTCGGATATAGCGCATCTTTCTGAATTCGGACCTTTTGCCGGACTTGAATTTCAGCGCCGGATCGAAGATGCCTGCTGGAGGGCTGGCGGCATGAGTCAGGCTGCTCCTGCTCAGCGGATCAGCGATTTCACCAGTGGAATTTTATCGAAAAATTTACCTGAGTGCTCTTACTTCCCCGGAATAGTTTCTGCGCCCTTACACGAAATTCTTCCAGCCTCAGTTTCAGTAAGATTGCAGGAAGCTTTCCTTCAATTCGATAAAATGATGAAAGGTTATCACACTTCGGAAGCTGTAATTCTGGGAACCGAATCGCGTACATCGTCGCCAATAAGGATACTGCGTGATAACGACACACTCGAACATGTTAATTTGCCCGGATTATATCCTTGTGGCGAAGGAGCCGGATATTCAGGAGGAATTGTATCTTCAGCAATGGATGGTGTAAGATGTGCTGAGGCTGTTGTAAAAAAATACAAGAAATAACTCTTCAATAATTTGAATATTAGTTTACTTTTATATCCTCAATAATTACTTGTTTTATTATGGATATAATACCCACTGACGACCTTTTCCCCGGCCTACGAAAGAAAGCTTCATTCAAGCAGGATGTTTACAGCAATACACTTGAAACATTCAGGCTTTTTAAATCCATTCTTATCGAAATGGATACCGAATACAGGCAAAAATACAAGAACGACCCGTTACAGATACCTTTCGAATACCGCGATAAAGGCGAATTTGAAGCTGAACTCCGGTTTGGCGGCGATATACTCATCTTCACCATGCATACTAATATTTTTGAGTTTTCGCGCGACCACGAAGTAATGAAAACCAGCTATATACATGATAATACACTTCGATCCTATTGCGGTATTATAATGATATTCAACTTTCTGGCTGATTCATTCAAATACAGCCGGATGAATGACCTTGGATATATGATCGGCCGGATTTTTGTTAATAATGAGAATCACTATTTTATTGAAGGTAAACGTGAAGTGGGTCAACTATACAACAATTTTCAAACATCAGTTATTTCGCGCGAATCGGTGCGCTTAATCCTAGAATCAGCCATCAGATATACTATTAATTTCGATTTGCTCACGCCGCCTTACGATGCGTTGAAAATGATAACGGTTGCCGATATTCAGACCACGCTCGATAATATGAAAATTATAACCGGCAAAAGGTTGGGTTTCCGTTTTTTGGGCGATCATGATGAAATCATATAAGAAATTTCTGATGAAAACAGTATCATTAACGCACTTTCATTAAAAACAAGGAAGCATACATAAAATCCGGAGTAGTTTCCATATTGAAGTTATATGTCGCATAGCAAGTCAACCGATGCTTTAACCATTCGCGAAATCGAATATTCAATCCGTATTAAGGATAAGGATAGAGGATTTCACGAATTACATGATTTGTTATCTGCTGAATTAACACGATTTGAAGATAAAAGGATAAAAGAGGAAAAGCGCGATAATCCGATTCGCAATTTTCTTCAAAACAATATCGAACGCAGTATTGTAATCCGCGACAACACAAAAGTTTACTTTCTTAACTATCAGGAACATGGATCTATCACCATTCAGTTTAAACTGCTGATAATTTGCAGGTATGTTAACTACGGAACTATCCGGCAAGCACTCGATTATCTGATTAAAGATACAATTGGCGACTATTTTGAAGAAATACTTGAAAGACATCTGCCAGTAAGTGTTTCGGTACAAGCTTCGGACAATGAACTTCACGAAATACCAGGTAGCCAACAAGATAGCAACAAACAAAAAAAACGACAACAGCGCGATTACCTGCCTGTTGTGCTTGCATCACTGGCATTAATAATTTCACTTTCAGCTTTCGCTTTATGGATTTTTCAGAAATATCATCCTCAGGAACCACCAAAGCCAGCTGATGAATACAAGGATAAATATTTCGAACTGCTTATCGAGAAAAAAGTAAATGAAGCAGTCGAAACAGAGAGATATACACGTAAGTTTCAGGATGAGCAATCCGCCACTGATTCGGGTAAGATCAGTAAAACTGAAAGCAGGAAATAATGATTTTTATACCTGATCACACGATTTCAAAGCAATTATTGATTTGCTAAATAATTAACTGCTTACCACGATTTTAATTTCACTTGAATTTCAAAAAAGCTTTTTAATCCTGCATCTTGAACTAATTTTCAGGAAGCGCATCCCGAATTGAAAAATCTATTACTTTTATTTGATTTTTTAATTACTTCTATGAAAAAATACTTCCTGCTACTCATACTTACTGTATTAGTATCGGCTTTTACCCTCGCTCAAGAAAAACAATATCCCGCTGAACTTCAGACACTTTCTGATACTGATCTTCAAAAACTCGCCTCCATCCCCGAGTATATATTTGTTACCCGCGACCAGCCAGCCATTTTACCTGCCAGTGTTGATAATACCTTACAACCTTATTTCAGACCTTTATTTAACCAGTCGGGACTCGAATGCGGACAGGCGGCAAGCATTGGGCTCAATTTTACTTACGAAATTGATTTTGCCCGTAATGTAGCAGCCAACACCACGCAAAATCAGTATGCGACCCATTTTACCTATAATTTTATTAATGGTGGAAGCGATGCCGGGGTAAGCTATTTCGAAACATGGGAAATTGTAAAACGCTGTGGCACACCGACAGCAGCAGATTATGGAGGTCTGTCCACTGGAGGCGCTTCCAGGTGGATGACCGGTTACGATAAGTACTATAATGCCATGCACAACCGAATATCAGATGTTTATACCATAAATGCCGGAGACGAAAACGGATTAAATACGCTCAAAAACTGGATTTTTAATCATTCAAACACTGCTAACGTTGGCGGTTTGGCAAACATCTACATTCAATACAAAACACCTGATGCACAACTGGCTACAGGAACTCCCGAAGCCGAAAAATGGGTTATCACAACATGGGGAGGCAGTCCGAACCATGCTGTTACATTGGTAGGATACAATGATTCAATACGTTATGATTATAACAACGATGGACAATATACAAACCATCTTGATATTAACGGCGATGGAATCGTAAATATGAAAGACTGGGAAATAGGCGGTTTCAAACTTGCAAATACATATGGCGGAATCAATAACTGGGGAAACCAGGGGTTTTCGTATGTGATGTACAAAACATTTGCTGATAACCTTGGGAGTGGAGGAATATGGAATCATGCTGTTCACATTATTAAAGTTAAGCTAGATGTAACTCCCAAAATCACCTTTAAAATCAAATTGAAACATACCTCGCGCAATAAACTGAAAATGATGGCAGGAGTGGCTCAAAATCCACTTGCTACTGAACCCGATGCTATACTTAACTTACCCATTTTCGACTTGCAGGGCGGCGACAGATATATGCTTGGTGGAACGACTGAAGCAGATAAAACCATAGAATTCGGAATTGACGCTACTCCCCTGCTTAGTGGGATAGAACCGGGACAGACGGCAAAATTTTTCCTGATGCTGAGCGAAAATGATCCTTCGTCATTAGCAACCGGCGAAGTAATTTCTTTTGCACTTATCGATTACAATGGCACCACAACTACAATACCTTGCACTACAAGTAATTTACCTTTGGTTGAAAACGGACTGACTGTAATGACCATATCTTATGCGCCAAACCTTAGTAAACCAGATATAACTAATACAGTTCTGCCGGAAGCGAAGATTCATGAACCCTACAGCCAGCAAATGAATGCAGCCGGAGGAACTCCTGTATACCGCTGGAAATTACTTACTGATTATACCGAAACACTCGTAAATACATCTTTCCCGACGGTAAATACACAACAGCTCACCGTTTCGGGCAATATAAGTGGTTTTGCGGAAGTGAATCTGCCTTTCGAATTTCCTTTTTACGGTAAAAAATATACGAAAGTTTATGCTCATGTGGATGGCTACCTCATGTTTCAGCCCGACCTCATGCCCTGGACGTTTATAATTTACGAGAAAACTTTTTTAAAAAATACAGCCAACATTTCGCCATACATGTCGAAACCACTTACACTTTACCCGGCTGAAGGGGATGGTATTTGGTACCAAGGAAACCAGGATGCTGTAATATTCCGATGGAAATCAGGCATGTACAACTATGGCCCTTTGACAGATCTGAATTTTGCTGTTAAAATATTTCCTGATGGGAAAATTGAATTTTATTACGGCAATGTCCAATCGTTCGACTGGATTAAATGGAATGCAGGTTTTTCGAATGGAGATGGCGTAAATTATCATTTTGCCGCTATCACCGATTCACTCCTTCAGCCTGCTGCAAACAGCATGTTTAGTTTTTCGCCATCACCATTTCCGGCTGAAATGACCCTCAGCGACGAAGGCGTTTTTTCTGGAACGCCCTCCGACTCCTACACTGCTATTCCAATCCGGTTTTATGCTGAAGACAATAATAACATTTTTGATACCAAAACGCTGACATTTTCGACTAAAGGTATCAATATCGGGTATGTTACAAATTCAGGAGGTGACAGTATTGTTGAATATGGAGAAACAGCTTTACTTACAGCAAAACTCACCAATGTAGGCAGCACAGCTCTTCATAATGTGAATTTAAAATTACTTGTTTCCGATCCTTACATAACTTTAATTGACAGCACACAGGCTATTGGACTATTAAATCCAGGTCAAACGGTTATAATACCTGATGCAATGGCTTTTCTGGTATCGGAGGCAATTCCTGACGGTTACGAAATTAGTACTATCAGCCAGGCAATTGCTACCGAGGATGTTTTTATACGCACTCTTCCGATCATAGCATATTCGGCAAACCTTAAAATTACAGCTCTTAACATAACGGATGGAAATAATAATATCCTTATGCCAGGCGAAACAGGAACCCTGCATGTAAGTATCAGCAATACCGGCGGATCAGCCTGCATGAATGTAAATGCACTCCTTACAGCTTTTGATCCGATGATCAGTATCCTGCAGGGAAATGCAAGCATTGATACCATCGGGAGACAAAGCACCCACAATTTAACCTTCCAGGTTTCAGTATCAGCCTCATGTCCGGCAGGGCATATTGCTTTCGCATCACTTCATTTCGCCGCTGATAAAAATTATTCGGTAACTGACAGTGTGTTTTTCAATGTAGGAATTATTGCCGAAGATTTTGAAACCGGAAATTTCACCCGCTATCCATGGCAATCGGGAGGAAATGCATCGTGGGTTGTAGCCGGCAATTTACCCTATGAAGGAACATTTTGTGCAGTTTCACCAACTATTGGCGACAATCAGTATAGTTCAATGTATATTGCGATGAATGTATTGTGTGCTTCCGAAATTAGTTTCTACCGGAAAATTTCTTCTGAATTAAATTATGATTTTCTTACTTTTTATATTGATGGTGTTGAACAGGGAAAATGGTCGGGTGAAGTACAATGGGGTAAGATAACTTATACCGTTTCAGCCGGACCTCATACATTTGCATGGAAATACAATAAAGACGTAAACACTGTTGCAGGCAGCGATAAAGCCTGGGTCGATTATATCCTCTGGCCACCTTACGATGAAATTTTACTAATAGCCTATGCCGGAACTGATGATTATATTTGTTACCCTTCAGGTTATGCACTTCAACCTGTAATATTAAATGCTGATGCTGTTTTATGGACAACTTCCGGGGACGGATATTTCAGTAACAGTAACATTGAAGCGCCTGTATATTATCCCGGCAACAGCGATTTACTCGCAGGCCATGCTACTCTGGCTATTGAAGCCAGCAATGCGACGGCTCAATCAGTTTCCGACACACTTTTGCTTAATGTACTTCAAAACGCTATGGCTTCGGCAGGAGAAGATGAGGCTATATGTTCAGGACAGGAATTTTCGATTGTTGGAGCTACTGCTGTTACTATTCAGCCTCTGCAATGGACAAGCACGGGTGACGGAACATTCAGCAATAATGCTATTCTATCACCTGTTTATTCGCCGGGGCCATCCGATATTAGCAATGGAGAAGTCTTCCTTATACTTACAGCCTATGGTTCAGTACAATGCGGCAACTCCAGCGATTCGTTGAAGCTCACAATCCATCCGGCTGTATTTTCCGATGCCGGAACGGATCAGACAATCCCTTACGGAACATCAACTCAGCTGAATGGACAAGCAAGCGGCGGAACCACTTCACTTATAATTAACTGGGAACCGGATGATCAGCTTGTTTATGGCGGAATACTTAATCCATTTACGCTGAATCTTACCAGTTCTGTTGAGTTTACCTTACATATAACCGATCCGCTAACTCAATGCAGTTCAACTGATAATGTGTTTGTTAATGTTGCCGGTAGTCCTTTAAGTTTAAATGCAAATGCCAATCCTGCTCGTATCTGCCAGGGAAGTAATTCACAACTCAATGCAATTGCAGGCGGCGGCACAGGAACTTATACTTACATGTGGACCTCGGTTCCTCCCGGATTTACTTCTGCAATCCCCAATCCTGTTGTAACGCCATTGGTTTCAACCCAATATAATGTTGAGGTTAACGATGGGAATAATAACATTCCTGCAACAGTAACTATAATTGTGGATTTAACGGCACAGCCTCCATCTCAACCGGCTGGACCGGAATATGTTAATGTGTTTCTTACACCTTCAAGCAACTACTCCACAATTGAATCACCCCATGCAATTGAATATTTCTGGAAAATAATTCCTTTAGAAGCTGGTACTCTTCAGCAAACAGTAAACAATTGCCAGGTAATCTGGAATCCTCAATTTAACGGAACTGCTTCACTTTCCGTTGCAGGTATAAACAGTTGTGGAGCAGGTGATTTCTCCGAAGCACTTATTATTCATGCATCGCCATTGATTGGCATATCCGATGAGCCGTTGGGCGAAAAACTTGTTGTATGGCCTAATCCGGCTAAAAGCATAATCAATATTGAAACAACCTTACGGGGTACCGGCAAATTTGTGGTGTATAATTCGCAGGGGAAAGTCGTTTTAAAAACAGAAAATAACGACTTAATAAGAAAAACAACGCTTGACATCAGCAGACTGGCTTCAGGTGTATATACATTAACCCTCGAAAATGGAGACTACCGCGAAATGAAAAGGATAGTGATTACGCGATAAAGAAGAATAAAATTTTGTGCTTTCCGGCCATTGATTCCTTTTGGTATAAAATATTTTCAAGAAGTAGAAATACAAAAAAAAAGCCTTCATTTCTGAAGGCTTTTTATATTTTCGAGCTTTACGTTTTGCTTATTTACCGATCCTGATATCAAGTCCGATTGCAACAAGCCAGGTCGATTTGGAATAATCCTCTGTAACCGGAATTTTGTTAGTTCCAAGCAAATGATCAAAAGTTTTGCTGTTTCCTTCATACATTGTTACCAGTCCGCCAAGATTTAACCCGATAGCTGGTGTAATCTTAAACTGACCTCCAAAGCCAACTGTGTTCGAGGAATTGCTGTAACTTAAATCGTTCTGGTATGCTTCCGAAACACCAGTTTTCGCATAGTTAAAACCAGCGCTTAAGAGGAATTTTTCGGTGATATTATACTCCAGGCCAACTGCTGCTTCATATAAATTATTATCAATCACTGCATCATTGGCAACAGGTAATCCTGCACTGTTTTTCTTGCCATAATCTGCTGATTTATCCCAGTAATAATTAAATCCAAGTGAAGCAACAAGCTTCTTTGTAAAAGGATATGAAGCGCCTATTGAAAGCATTGCAGGCATGTCGGAACGCGAAGTTTTTCCATCAGGAAATAAACCGCTGCCATCTACTTTAGTTTCGTTGGTAAGCAATATTTTAGTGATCATTTCATATTTGATTGCCAGAGTCAGTTTTTCAGCAATGGTAAGGTTAGCGCCAAAAATAGGTGTATAACCAGTACCTTTTTGAACTACATCCACTTCAACATCACCTGTGCCAGCAGCCAGAGCAGCCATCTGTGTTGCTCCTCCGCTTAACTGGGCAGCTCCGGCGGTTGCCGCACCAGCAACTGATGTATAAACAACCTGAGCTTGTGCAATAGGAGTAGTTATAGGTTGGCCTGCGGCAAGCAAAGCGCCTTCTAATTGCGCCTGTTGCTGTGCTGTGATTGCTCCTGCAGCCTGTGCCTGCGCAAAAGTAAGTGGGCCTAAACCATATGCAACAAGGCCACCAGCTGCAGTTGCTGCACCTGTATACTGAGCTGCAACCCCTGTATAGACAACAGCACCATCAGAGAAATACTTATTCATCTGCAATCCGAAAGCATCAGCTCTCATGAATGACCCGGCAAATGTAGGTGGTGTTAAACCAGGTATTGAAGGAGCAGTATAATTTGGATTAACCATAACATTCAGTATTGAGCCTTTATATGTGTTTTTTGCTGTAACTGTGCGAACTCCGGCAAAGAGTGAAATTGCAGGGCTGATTTCGTAGGAAAGGCCAAACTGATATCCGAAATAAACTGAAGTACCTTCGAAATTTATATCTGCTTTATAATCAGTAACTCCAAAACCGGGATCTGTTTCACTTTTTGGACCTAACTTAGGCACTAAATCTGAAATAGGCATTTCAAATGAAGGCAAGCCTGTATCATATTTAGCACCGCCGCCACCACCGACCGGGTTAAAACCGAACGAAAAGGCTAACTTATCAATTTTATAGGCCATGTAAACACCAGGAAAAACCGGAGCTTCAACAACTCCGGTAAATGTGGTTGGAGAGCCATGAAGGTATGGATAGTTGTTAACCACATCTTTGGTTTGGAAAATTGATTGGTTGTTAAGCGAAAGGTGGAAACCATTACCTAATTTGGTAAGTCCGGCAGGATTGTAATAAACAGCATCAATCCCCAAAGAAGCATTTCGGGCAAGCATACGTGCATAAGCTGCACTTTGATTCGAGTTAGTCATAATACCTCCTGCCATAAGGCCGGCACTAAGAAATACTGTAGCAAGCGTGAAGAGTAATTTTTTTTTCATTTTTCCAATTTTGGTTAACAGTTAAAATCTATTCATTGTTTGAGACAGCCAAAATATATACATTTTTCAATTATTCCAAATAATTTTGAGTTCCAGCACATTACGGAATTATTGAACACTAACGGATTCAAGTGTTTAGATATGAAAACAGGAAAAAATATTTAATAACTGTTATCTGAATGAGTTGCTCATAATCCTAAATCATCGCTTTCCCGTACCATTTTATAATTTTTACTCAGGAAATACAAAATCCAGTAGCATATCAGAAATAATCGTGGTTTGAATAACAACCTTACGACTTATGTTAAAATATTTCATCTTTTGAGAAGGTGTTTTATCAGAACTTGCAACAAATCAAAAATCATGAGTTTGAAAATTCATTTAAAAGCATACTTTTACATCCGATAAGTGGATAAATAAATACGAATTTAACATCCCCACAAGGGAAGGAAATGTAGCCGGATATCCCTGTCTGTTATAAATCAAGGCATTGAGAGTGCATCATGAATATTTTGCAAAAATTTACATTTTTTTTAATGCTACTATTGTCCGAATAAAAAAAAGGATTACCTTTGCAGCCTCAAAAAAAAGAGATGGTCCGTTCGTCTAGGGGTTAGGACGTCAGGTTTTCATCCTGGTAACAGGGGTTCGATTCCCCTACGGACTACTAACAATTTTAAAGTTTAACAATGGCAAATCACAAGTCATCCTTAAAAAGGATCAGAGCAAACGAAAAGAAAAGGCTTCGTAACCGTTATTATGCAAAAACCATGCGTAACGCTATTAAAGGTTTTCGCGAATTAGAAGATAGAACTGTTGCTACTGAGAAGCTCCCTTCACTTGTTTCACTAATTGATAAACTGGCGAAAAAGAGAGTTATTCATAAAAACAAAGCATCGAACCT